>Ga0222749_10000035_pt1 | contig 71939 bp, 59 predicted proteins | sample IncBWH2Mmetat_FD_197234 | JGI IMG/M metagenome (GOLD analysis project Ga0222749, IMG submission 197234) | Metatranscriptome of lab incubated forest soil microbial communities from Barre Woods Harvard Forest LTER site, Petersham... | ecosystem: Environmental > Terrestrial > Soil > Temperate... | reverse complement strand
GGACGGAAGTTTCCTTTTCAACTGCAGAAGAGCGTCAAAGCCGTGGGTGGCGATACTGACGTCGTATCCCGAGGCTTTCAGCACCATGGCCAGACTGTCGCGAACGGCAGCCTCATCATCCACCACTAAAATTTCATGCTTGAAAGAGTTTGTCATCGGAATCCTCCTCTCCCTACCTGGGACCAGATTTTTCGAGACACAATTATGAAGTTCAGCAGTTCGCAAAGCTATTCAAAACAAGACAGTCCGCTGGATTTAAAAGGTGTGCAATTTTGAACATACACATTCCAACCTGCAAAATACGACTGCATTGAAGATTATCCGACTTGCTGAAAATAGAAAGTGTGCAATTGGGGACACGAGGCTATACCTGCAATAGGAATCCAAGTACATATTGGATAACCAGAGTACGAATTTGCCGCTGGGCATGGAACACGGGATTCCCCACGGCGCACTTTGGAATGTGTAACTTGGGATTTGCGCTTGCTTCGGCCCTTGTCGTGCACTTCGAGAGTGGGCTCGGCTTTGGTCTCCCTGGTAATGTTCCACGGCTAGCCGGCTCCAACGTTTTTGCGATGTCCAAGGTGTCCCCATGTCACTTCGTCTGTTCCTCAAGGTTTCAACCGCCCTTCTGTTAACGGTTTTTCTCATTGCATGTAGCGGTGTTTCCACTCCGCCGGCCCAGTTAGCTCCGCCAGTTCCGGCGGCTTCCACTGCTCCAACGATATTGCTGGTGGTTCCTCAAACCAACGGGGTGGCCACCAATCGTGCGGTTGGGGTGGTCTTCAGCAAGCCCATGGATCCTGCAAGCATCAACACCGGCACTTTTACGGTTGGAGGCGTGGCTGGCGCAGTCATGTACGACACAGCCAACAACATCGCCTCCTTTAAACCTTCCCCTGACTTCGCCCCCAATACCATGTTCAACGCGAGTATTACGACTGGGGCCAGGGACATAAGTGGAACTCCACTTGCCGCGCCCTTCAATTTTTCTTTTACTACACGCGCAACCACAGACACTTCTCCACCAGACATTGTCGCCATCAATCTCGCCGTGGGCGCGACTTGCGTTCCGCTGGACCAGAAGATCAAGGTCACATTTGATGAGCAAATGGACTCACTCACCATCAATCCCAGCACATTTTTCATTGAAGGCGTGACCGGCGCGGTGATCTATGACGTGGTCAGCCAGACGGCCACTCTGACGCCTTCAGCCAACCTGGCAGCGAACACCACCTTCACGATTACGGTGACCACCGGAGCCAAGGACCTGGGCGGTGTGCCCCTGGCAGCGCCATTTCATCAGACTTTTACAACCGGTCCATGCCAGGGCGGTGGAGTGCCGCCGGTAGCGCTTTGTCCTTTCATAGGAAATTTCTCGGTCCTGGCCGGATCCACCGTCACCAACACCGGTTCTACCGTAGTCTCAGGGGATGTTGGAGTCAGTCCGGGTACGGCCGTGACGGGATTTCCGCCGGGGCTGGCGGGCGGGGCGATCCATAAGGCGGATGGCGCCGCAGCCCAGGCCCAGGCTGCCTTGACGGCTGGATATATCGATGCGGCCGGACGATCGGGCGGCACATCGGTGGCCGGAGATTTGGTTGGAAAGACATTCACGGCTGGCGTCTATAAATCCACGTCGTCGCTGGCAATATCCGGTGATGTCACTCTTGACGCGCAGGGCAATCCGGATGCGGTGTTCATCTTCCAGATCTCGTCCACGCTCACGACGGGGAGCGGCAGCCATGTTGTCCTGATCAACGGCGCCAAGGCCTGCAACGTCTTCTGGCAGGTCGGCAGCTCCGCGACGCTGGGAACGAACTCCGTATTCAAAGGAAACATACTGGCGCTGACATCCATCACAGTAACGACCGGCGTGAACCTGGAAGGCAGGGCGCTGGCGAGGAACGGCGCGGTCACTCTGGATACCGATGTCATTACCGGCTGTACCTGTCCGTGAGGCGTTCGCTAACCTCAACTGCAACACCGGGGGCCAGTGCGTTGATTCGCATCGGCCCCATTTTTACGAAGAAACGAGAAGGGCTTAGCCGCGGCTTAACTGTCCAGGATTGACCATACAACGCAAAGGCGTTCGCATATGATTAAAACAAGTTGGACTGCCTCCTCTGATTGCTTCAGGTTTTCTGAACCCAGTTGGCCGTCTGGAGTCCTCCCCCCACACGCCAGGGAAGCCGTAAAAATGCCCGCAAAAGCTCTTCAATACGAGATTGACCAGTTGAAGAGCGTGAGTGCCCGCCTTGATTTATTGGCCAACGAACATCCGACCGCGGAAGACGAAATCATGCGCATCTCTGAAAATATCCTTAGTAACGCTGTTCTCCTGGAAGTGTTAGTGACTATCAGAATAGAACCGGCATAAGCGGCGCCGGCGTTGGTAGCGATCCAGAAACGGAAAGGCCCTCCCTCGCCGAAAAGTAAGTACTTTTTCCGCAATGGTGAGGGATCAAGAGAGCTGCTTTCACGAAACGGTTTGCCTCCTACGCTCACTAGAACATCAGTAACTCGGTGAGGGCAGGAAGGTAAGGGCAAGCAGCGTATGAAACCGGTGAAAATTTTCAAAGCGTTTTTATGGCTGGCGACGGTTACAGCAGTCTCTTTCGCGCCGCCGACAACCTATGCTCAACGCTGCAAGGGCAATGTTCATGATGGATGTACAAACGAGGGCGCCGTTTGCCGCCCGGTCACCAGCGGCTTCGGGCAGTCAGGCCGCTGCACAACCTCTGGCAGCAATCGCCCGCAGGCGCCACGCGAATGCAATTGTCTCGGATCGCCCGAGCCGCCCGTCGATCCGCGGTGCAGCAACCGCTCGGGGACAGGAAAAATTGAGTGCAGCATTAACCAGCCGGTTGTGACCCAGCACGAGAGCGAATATTCTTCGATAGCATTTGTTCCCGGTGACATCGTAGACATTAAGGCCGATGGATGCGTACAGACCGGCGGCACCGGCAATACCTGGAAGCGCTATGTGAACCCGACCGGACCCAACAGCGACCGTTTGTACCACGGACTCATCCGCATTCCGACCGGGACTAAAGACAGTGCACTGGTCAGAATCAACACCGTAATGGGAAGGCACCTGCTGGTAAGCGGCACCGGCGTGCCGGAGTCGCAGCTTGTGCTGCATCTGGGGTACGAAGACGACGACTACTCCGACAACGGTTATTACAGCCACGACGACGGCACCGAAGACCAGTGCAAGACGTCTGGAAGTAATTATGGTGAGCCGGCGTATGTAGCTGTCACGATTTATCGAGGTGTGTCGCCCGATGCTCCCGATAGCCGCTACGACTTTGACGTTGTCTCGAGCGCGCTCGATCCCAATGGATTGCCCCATAACCCTCACTGGACCTGGCAGCAGCGGCCCGGGAACCAGGGCAAGATTCCCGATACGTCAACGTGCCACAATTTCAGCATGCGCCCCTCGACTCTCGGTGTTCCGGCTGAATTCATGGTCCCGAACTTCCCGGACTGCACGGACCAGGCCGACACAAGCACAGTGGATCTGCCGATCGGAATCAATGCGACGATATGTAACTACGGAACGATCCCCTATTTCGGCGATACCTTTGCCGGGCATATTAACTGGTTTCCAATAACGATTGAGGGCAGCGCGGGCTGGGGCGACCACGGCGCTGACGACGACTATACCTTTACCTACACAAGCGACGGACAAGACAATCCACTCAGCGTGAACGGCCGCTCTGGTCTGCACGTCGAGTTCGACTCCGACGAGACTATTGACAATTTCTCATCGGATGAGTGGAACGCATTCCATCACGCGGTGGACAACGATAAGACCGAGGCGGAGAAGCTGTTCGACGGTCACACGACGATGGGCGGCTACACGATCTTGACGGGAATGTTTGGCCTGGATGGCGAGCACAATTTGAAGGCGGAGCTGCATCCTTTGTACGCATTAGCGACCCGGCGAGACAATTTTGAGAACGATCCCAGCGACGAAGTCTGGTTGATGTTTGCGCGCAACTACGGCGATGAAGGTTATTGCTCGAGCCAGTTCTGGGATTCAGGACTGGAGGACTATACCTTTCGGCTGCCCTGGCGTGAAGGCATGAATTTCGTAGACGTGAATTGGGATAAAACCCAATTCGTTGGCACCGATGGAACTTCGGGGCCGACCGTCAGCGTGATACAGCCTCCGATGCCGTTCGCGGGAGTTTATGTCAGCTTCCACCTGGGGCCACCCGTGCATAACTCATATATCTTCGAGCCGGGTGCATCCGTTCCGTTCATCAATGGAGCGCTTCATCTGAGCTGGAAAGGGCAACCGGTTGCTACCCCCGTGAGGCCAGTACTTCCGGGCATTATTGCCGGCAGCGTAAGTCGTCCTGCGATATCGACTCCGCTACGTGCCGTGATTGTCGGGAGTGAAGGCGGGGAAGCCAATGAAACGGATGAGGTAGAACAAAAGATTCGCGCCGCCATCAATCAACTGCCGCCGGCACAGCAGCAGCAAGTACAAAAAGCGCGCATCATCGAGGGTACGCGCGCCGCGGTTGTGCACCGGCTGCCGCCGACGGGCCCGGTCCGAAAAATTACGGCGCCGCCGGTGAGCTTGAGAATCGCCAGGCTGCATGCCATCAACGGCGGTCCGGCGCTCCGGAAAGCGGCGCGCGATGCCGCACAAATGCGCGCGCTCTGCGCCGCTACCCACAACGCGCCCGCTGGATTGCCGGCCGCTGTGTGCACCCCCAATGTACGGGATCATCGATAGCCTGCTTGCTCGTCCCGCTTTGACACTCAGTCGAGCACAGCAATACATCCCAGACTAAGGCTGCTGCGCGTCGCCCAGGATTTCGGTGACAAATTTGTCCAGGCATTCTTCGCAATGCGACAAAAATGCCGGCGAGATCCGCCCGGGCATTCTTAATCTTGTCTCAGCAAGTGGATAGCACGGATTTCGGGCGCATCCGAAGTCCGAATATGGAATTGTGAGTCTAGGACTTGGACGTGGTTGGTCCAATTCCCGCCAGTCCGCCGCTGTTACAAAATGCAAGTAGCTTATTCTTAAGGACTTGCTGGCTGATTGCTGTTTGGCACGAGGGTTGCAATTACATAAGACAAGTTGAGATTCTCCTTACGATGACGAAATCCGAGGGGTTCGAAAGCTGAAAATTTCGGGCCCTTCGTAACAAGAAGGAAGAGCGAAAATGGAAGCCAAGCCGACAACAACGAAGAATTGGGACCTGAGCAGCCTACACGGCAGTCAGCAGACAACACAACAAATGTTTTGCGCGGGCGACGTCTCATTGTTACGGAGTGCGCTGCAGGAGAGGTCCGCTGAATTCGACGGCTGGCAATCCGCAGAGATAATTGAAATGTTTTTGAGGTCACGAGGATACGGAGTTTCCCGCCAGGCGGCGCGGGCCAGCATAGCAAGGCTGGAAAGCACGCGTTGCGATGACAAAGCCGTAGCAGAGGAATTGGAAAGACTGGCGCTGGCGAATTAAAAAGCCGGCGGATACCAGGCGGGTCCGCAAGGTTTAGGCCCTTATCAAGTTTAAGTAAAAGTTTTCGCAACTCAGCAAGGTGAAGCAGTACTGGGGGGTCTGGTTCACCGAGCCGGGGAGCGAAAAGTAAAACAACGAAAAGCCACGCCGGGCCAACCAGCCCGGCGTTTTTCTTTGTAGCTACTGGCTGTGAACAAAAAAGGCTTGGCAGCCACGAGTCCGCCAAGCGAAGCGTGGAGAAAGTTTAACCATCGGTTATGAAACAACCCCAGTCTTTTCAACTACTGAAATGTCCACGCCAGGTTTGCGTGACTTGTTGCCGATGAGATCGGAGCGATCTTCTGCCTCCAAGGCCAAAAGCAGACCTTGAAACTCGGCCATCGTTTCCGCAGAGCGTGAAGCTTCGACGAACTCGCGAGCCTCGACATCGGAGGACCCAGGGAAAAACCTGCGATACAATTCCACTTTTTGGTGGTCACTGGCCTTTCCCAGGTAAAGTTTGTAGTCGATTCTTCCCGGACGCAGCAGCGCCTGATCCAGTTTCTCGAAATCATTCGTAGTCATCACAAACAGGACGCCGGTCGGTGCATAAAAACCGTCGAGCACATTCAGCAATCCGGAAAGCGTGACCCCACTCTGGAGAGCAGCATTCTCCTGTGTGTCGGGTGTCGCGGGCCGATTATGTCCGGCGCCTGAACCTGCCCGAGTTCGTGACTGGCTGCCTTTCATGCAATCAATATCCTCGAACAGCAGGACCGAATTTGCCGGCACCTGGTTGACGGCGCCCATCAGACTGCGATCGCCGAAATCAGTCAGATTGACTGTGTAGATCGACAGTCCGAAGTGTGCGGCCAGCGCCGATACCAGCGAAGTCTTTCCCGTCCCCGGCGGCCCATAAAGCAAATAGCCGCGGTGGTAGGGAATTCCCAGGCGCTGGTATCTGGGTTTAGATTTTCGAAACTGGGCCACGTCTTCGATCAGGTGCTCTTTCTCGCCGGGTTCGAGCACCACCGAATCCAGCAGCCGTGGGGAATAACCCCTCACGTACTTCCATCCGTCGCTGTATATGTACAGGTACGAATACACCTCTTGTCTCCTGAAATGGGACTGCACAACGTCGTCGACGAAATTTTGCAGGCAAGCTCTCTTCCTCCCCAGCGTTCGGAAGGTGAGCGACTCGACGCGCCTGCCACCGTGTTCCTGAGTGTTGTCTGTGCGGTAGAACCACACCTCAAACGGCCTGCCGCCATACCAGAACCAGTGTTTTCCCGGCGCAGGGATCATCGCAATGCGCTCGCTGCGCAGGGTGGTATCCAGGTCCACGCGGCGGATTCGTTTGAGAAATTTCTGCTCCAGAAACCACTCCTTCACCCACTCGAATGCGGCGTCATCATCCGTCACCGTGATAATCATGGTGGTCTGTCCGACGATCCAGCGCCAGAGCCTTTCTGGTACCGCCCGCAGGTACACACTCACCCAGCCGATAATCATGAGCAGCAGTCCGCCGGAGGCGAACTCGTTCCGGCCGGTCAGCATGCTTTTCAGAAATTGCAACATATTCTTCTTTTATTTCTTTTCTAACCGGCACTTGGCCGGAGTAAATGCAACAGTCGTGCTGGTTGACGGCGAACCACCCCACAGTAGGGGATTCAATCCCAGAGCACAGATAGGAAAGATCGCGGCAACCAGCACTGATTTTGCAAGTCAGGGCCGGGGAGCAATACCACGGTTATGGCCAACGAATAGCCAAAAGACCGCGGCCTGTGCCACCCAGCTAAGTTTCAATTTTGCGGAAAAGAGCGCCGAAGTTCGGCTAGTGCGAACGGAGCGACGCCCAATAGCAACCCAGCCAGCTTATCGGCCGATGTTGCCCGCTTAGCGTTATGTTGTCGAAATTCGCCAATGGGGGCGTCCTTTCGTAAGAAGATAATTTAAGATGCCACGATTTCTGGTTTTTTGCAACCTGGGAATAAATGTGCAGTATGCCACTCCGCAGGCGCTAGCGGAGATAAGCACTCTCGTGGTCACCACCAATCATAGCTACAAGGAAGCAGGCACGTGCCCAAAGCAATCGTTGTAACTTTTTTCATCACATCACATCTAAAAAGAAGAGCAAGAAAACGTACAAGAAACCAGGCAACACAAGTTTGTCGCAGATGGCAAGCTTAAGCTGCTCCAAACCGGTTCCCGACGCTTTTGGGAAAGAAAAAGGTATTACATGAAACTATCAATGATCTTCAGAAAACTGCTGCCCGGGCTGGCATTGCTGCTGGCAACCGCGGCATTTGCGGCGAACAAGGGTTCGTTCAACCTGTCTGAACCTGCAACTGTGAGCGGACATCAACTGGCTCCAGGAGAATACCAAATTAAGTGGGAGGGAGCCGGACCCGGCGTTGATGCGAGTCTCCTGTCGCATGGGAAGTTGGTGGCCATTGTGCCGGCTCGTTTGATCGAACTGAGTCAAGCCGATCGTAACAGCGCGACCGAGACAAACCAGAACGGTGATGGTACCCGGTCTTTGACCCAAGTGGATTTCGCCGGCAGGAAGTACGCGCTGGCATTCGGCGACGAACCAGCGATGAATGCTCCCATGCCGCAAAAAGGCAGTGAGTAAGACACAGGAACACTTCATCACACAGTCTCTCCAAAATACACCTGGCGCGAGCAACGGCGACGGCCGCTGCTGCGCCTTGTGCCCTCAGCGAATCGAAGACGCTCCGCAGATTGTTCGGTAGTCTTTCAGAGAATGCCTTGCCGTGGCGTGGGTAAATGAGACATCCTCAGTGATTTATTTTTGTCATTGGCCAGAAACGCCCGTCGCGAGCGCGTACGATTCCAGGTAGCCGCATTTTGAGCAGCGCATCGTTCTAACCGGAAACACGTCTTCCTTCTTTATCTTGAGACCTGTCCAAAAGCTCTTGTTGGGCTCTCCGCGACACCATTTTTGGTCCGTGAAACCATGTTCACCCAAATCCGCCACGAAACCGGCTTCCATTTGCGCATGACACCTGATGCATTCGACCGTCTTACTCATGCCCATCTCCCCGCTTCAGATTGTTCGGACTTCTGGAAACATCGCCTATAGAGTGACAGCATTGTAGCTGGTTGTTGCTGTAATCAGGTATGACGTTCTTAAAATACCTGCTTTCCATTGGCGCGTTTGCATCTACGATATAAGTTAAGGAGAAAGATCATGCAAATCAGTGGCAACACCATCCTGATTACAGGCGGGGGCTCCGGCATTGGCCGCGCTCTTGCTGAGGCTTTTCATGCTGAAGGCAACCAGGTCATCATTGCAGGCCGCCGCAAAAAGCTGCTTGACGAGACGGTAGCGGCGAATCCGGGAATGAAGTCTGCCGTTCTCGATATCGGGAACGGAAACGCGATCCGGAGCTTCGCGGAACAACTCAAGGCCGGCTACCCGGCCCTGAACGTGGTCATCCACAACGCAGGTATTATGAATGTGGAGTCTCTGCAGAGTGGCGCGGTTGCCGAGGCGGAGGCGATCGTCGAGACAAATCTGCTGGGGCCGATCCGCCTGACGGCGGCGCTGCTGCCGCTGCTTGCGGCACAGCCTCGGGCCGCGATCATGACGGTTTCATCCGGGCTGGCATTTGTGCCCATGGCGACCACCCCAACCTACTGCGCCACGAAGGCAGCCATCCATTCCTATACCCAATCGCTGCGCTACCAGCTCGAAGACACTTCCGTGCAGGTCCTGGAACTCATACCACCGTACGTGCAGACGGAGCTGATGGGACCGGAAATGGCAAAAGATCCCAACGCCATGCCGCTGAAAGCTTTCATCGCCGAGACCATGAACATACTCAAGACCTCGCCCGGCGCGACCGAAATCTGCGTAGAGCGCGTAAAGCCGCTGCGCTTCGCCGAAGCCAACGGCGGCTACGATGCCTTCTTCAAGAAGTTCAACGATGCCATGGCTGCTGCTATGGCACACTAGCCAGCATTGCTGGGAAGCAGATTCGCCGGGAACGAATGCGACGGATGGATTACCTGACCGGGTAGAGTGGGACGTTGGCCGACACAACCTGGGGTGCCGCTCGTGCGGCAGCGCGTATGGGGATTTATAGAACAGTTTCAAGTTTCGAATTCGTGCGGCAGGCATAACATTTCTACGAACGAAAGAATGGCGTGGAGGAAGAAATTTCGCGCGGAAAATATGCCATGCCAAAGTGAAGGAGACGAGCCATATAACTCCGAAGAGAACAGTCCCAGCCCCAAGGTTTTGCGGCAATCGCAAAATCGCCTGATAAGTAAAATGCCAGCTCTATAAGAGCAACGATGGCAAGATAAAAGCGCAGGTCAACAGAGCCAGCTTCAACAAAATCATTATTCACCTCCAGCCGCCAGCGGCATTCATGTTTTTACGCAGGCCATCTTTATCAGAGCATAATGATAAATCCCACACAGGCTGCTCGCCTGTGTGGGGAACCGAGGCACCACCAATGGCCCGTGCATTGTCCACTAGGTCATGACACCGGGATAGTCACGGTCAAAATCAATGGCTTCAATGCCACTGCCCGTTTTGGCAAAGGCAGTACATCAGCCAGTGTTGTCAGTGCTTTTCATCGCACCCGATCGTGATTTACCTCTTCCGCACCGACCGTGCGCGGAGTGCTAAAAAAACATTCCCGTTTTTTCTCACAACAGTTTCCATGTATTGATAGAGAAAAAGAATCTTTCCCGTATCACGCTTCTAATGCTTAGCTTTGAATGCAGCGGTGGTGGCAGACCATGCGGCATCCGAATTCGAGCCGACCAAGCCTGCCTTGGGATCGAGAGTTCCCGTTCCTCCGGGCAGATTGTCGACGACCATTGAGTAGAAGTTGGGATCTGTTCCACGGATGATCCAACCACGACCCGGAGTCATGTTGCCGCTTCCCCAGGTATCGGCGAACAAGCCGACGACCACGTCGCGGCATCCGCTGGTTGTCAGATTTCCGGCGTCCGCGACAGAAGACGCGACGGAAGCGATCTTGCCGGTCGCGGAATCGAGAGCGCCACTGGTGGCGATGCCTGAGTATTCGATCAAATAGAAACCAAGGCTTACCGACCATGGCTGCGTCACGGTGACCGCGTTGGCGCCACCTTTGATGTTTTGCGCATACCAAATGCGGACATCGGTTGCGGTGTTGGCGTTGTTTTCTACAGGGATACTGTTCCAGACGTTTCCCAACCTGTCGGAGACTGCTGTGACGTCGGAGCCATTCCAATAGACCGCTGCCACCAGCAGATCGCCGACAGTTTCGGTGAGCGAGACAGACTCGCTGGTCGTGGAGGCCGATGCTGCCGACACGACTTGAATCTTGGTGATCGTACTGCACGTGGCGGCAGTCACCGCGACTGTGGCGTTGCTGGTGGTTCCAGCTGCATCCGTGGCGCGGACGGTGTCCGTGACTCCGGCGTTTGCGCCTGCCGTGTATGCCCCCGTGGACGAATTAATTGTTCCCCCGGAATGATTGGTGACAATGCTGAAAGAATAAGGAGGCATGCCCCCGCTGGCGCTGAACGTCTTGGTGTTGGTTGTGGCGACCGATGCTGAGGCTGGAGAGATGGCCAACGGACCACGAACAGTCACGGTGGCATTGCTAATATTCCCGGCATTGTCTGTCACTCGGACCGTATCCGCCACTCCGCCCTTTGCGCCTGCGGTATAAGCTCCGTTGGAGGCATTCATGGTCCCACCGGAGTTGTTGATAACGATACTGTAGGAGTAGGGTGAGTTACCACCACTGGCGCTGAATGTCTGAGATCCGCCCGAGTTAACCGACGCTGATTGCGGTGAGATCGCCAGAGTGGAGAGAACGGTGACGGTAGCATTGCTGGTATTGCTGGAGTTATCGGTCACTCGAATCGTGTCCGTCACTCCGCCCTTCGTGCCCGCGATGTAAGCTCCGCTGAAGGCATCGATGGTCCCGCCGGAGTTGTTGGTAACGATACTGAAAGCATAGGGAGAAGCGCCGCCGCCGGCGCTAAAGGTCTGCGACTCACTCGCATTCAGAGTTGCAGTCGCAGGTGAGATCAGCAGCGAAGAAAACGTGGCCAGTGCCGTCGTCAGATAAACGTCGCTGTACTGATTCGGGCTGGTGAAGCCCGAGTTGCTGATGCCCATGTTGCTGTCGAAGAGGATAAATCTGCCGTCGCGACTGATCGCGGCGTGCGACTGGGCCCAGTAATACTCCGCGCTCCGGGAACGATGATGGACGAGCCGCTGGATGGCAGAGCCATCGATCTTAACCAGAATCACCTCTTCGCTATAGTGAGCCCACAGGTTGTTCCAGGTGGAGATCAGGTTCTGGGGAAAGAAGCACGAATAGTCAGGACACGCATTCGGATCGAAGAATGAAAGGGCGACCCAACCGGAGGCGCTGTCCCGATAGCTGACATGCCACGCGGGGATTCCGCTGATCAAGCAGTTCACCGGGGTCTTGGCATTGATGTCCACGACCGTCAGGCTGCTCCAGGCATCGGCACATGCGTTGAGAGATGTGGTTCCGTTAGCGGTGGAGATCAACACCTCGCGACCTCGCAGGTCGGTTCCCACTTCCGCGTGTGCCGATTGGCTATAAGGCGGATTCCAATATACGGTGCCGTCGGTGTTATAGATGGTGATGTTATTGCCGTTGCAGTTCGTGCAGAGCATCTTTCCCGACGGAAAGATCTGGACCTTGTGGCAGCTGGTCAACTTGAGAGACTGGGAGACCACGGTATCTGTGGCCAGATTGTAAAGAATTCCTGTACCCGCGCATTCGTTGCCCGGGTTGCCGATGAGCCAGATCTTGGTTCCGTCATCGGTTAGGTCCTCTTCGTCGGGGATGTTCACTTGACTGAACCCGGAAAAAGTGTGAAGGACCGTGCTGCTCACGGTTTCTCCAGAGACCGTGCCCTTCAGGAACTGGTTACCATTCAGGTAATAAAAGACGCTGGGATTCTTAGGATCCCAAGGTTCAACGCCTGTGTTCGACCCCGGCATGCTGGCCGTTGAAACCACGATGTCGCCTCGCAGGTCTCTTATTTCATTCGACCCGCTGTCCAGGAAAACCATGATCTGCGAGGAATTCGCATTGAAGGGCGTAAGCGTGGAGTAGTAATGGTGGCGTGGCACCAGCGGGCTGTCCTGCATGCTGTTGGTCAGGCGGGTGACGGTACAGCCGTATTGCGGGTCAACGTAGCTTTGGCCTTCCACGGGTGGAGTGAAGCTGTTGTAGCCGGGTGGGATGTGAACCAGCCCATCATCTTTCTGCCCGCACGACGGACTTTGTGCGAAGGCGCATGATCCGGGGATTAGTAAAACAACGACGATAACGAACGATAGAGTTTGTTTCTGGGTTACAGATGTCATCTAAGGTACCTCCAGGGAACTGCTTCGGCAGGGCTCTTGATTTCAAGGAACAAAAGACGAGCTATGGCCCGCCTATACACGAATTAATGGATTTTCGTCTTGGGTAGAAACTGTATGTGTTAAATGCACGTAGAGGAACTGGCAAGAAGGACTAATTAAGGACAGTTCGAACCGGCTGTCCTTGGAGCCTGGATTCGACGCGAGTCATATGCGGGCCTGCTGGCGGTGCTGGGAGACAGAAACATGATGGGGCTGCCGAGTTTGAACTCGCTGGATCGAGCGCAGGGGGCGCGGATCTGGCTGGCCACGGAAGCGACCGACATGCGCTGTGGATTGGACCGATTGGCCCAGCGTGTTGGCCTTCTACGGTCTCTTGAACAGCAATACCAGAAACCCGGCATAGAGCAGGCCGAGCGAAACTCGGACGAAGATACGCCATCCTTTGTTGGTGTTGAAGGCAAGCCGCAGCGCGATGACTGAGAGCACGAGAGCGGCAATCAGACCTCTCCAGTACAAATGCCGCAAAACTGCAGGCCAGTGCTGCCCGAAGAAGTAGAAGGCAATCATGTGAACCAGAGTGACGGTGAAGGGATGCTCGCCATGGTTTGGGCCGCCGGTTATGCCGGTGGTCACGACTGAATAGAGGCCGGCATTCGCAATGAGAAGCGCCGCTATCCACGTCCAAATCACGTATTCGAGTGTATCAGCGAAAAGGCGGGGTGGCCCGGGACGCACCACCCGCCCAGTTTTTTTCTCTAGCGTTTTGATGGTTTCATCGTTGTGTCACTTCGCATGAATGCCCGTGGCTTTTTGTTGAGCTGCATTTGACTATGCTGCCTTGACCTGCATTGCCGCCTGGCGGCCGAGGAAATCTCGAATAGCGCCGGCGATTTCCTGATGGTGGGTTTCGAGCGCGAAGTGGCCGGTATCGTAGAAACGCACCTCGGCGCTCGGGTTATCGCGTTTGAATGCTTCCGCGCCCGGAGGCAGAAAGAACGGATCGCTCTTGCCCCAAACCGCCAGCAGCGGCGGCTGCTTGCTGCGGAAATATTCCTGGAACTTGGGATAAAGCGCCACATTGCTGGCATAATCCAGAAACAGGTCGAGCTGGATCTCATCATTCCCAGGCCGCCCGAGGAGCGCGGAGTCGAGTTCGTAAGCTTCGGGCGCGACCAGGGTCGCATCCTCGACGCCATAAAGGTATTGCGACTTGGTTGCTTCAGGCGTGAGGAACTCGCGCAGGGCAGCGCGATTCTCGGCGGTTGGCTCCTTCCAGTATTTTTGGATCGGGTTCCAGCCCTGGCTCAGGCCTTCTTCATAGGCGTTGCCGTTCTGCGAGATGATTGCGGTGATGCGCTCGGGATGGGCCAACGCAAGCCGCAGTCCAACCGGCGCGCCGTAATCGAAGACGTAAATCGCGTAGCGCTCCAGGCCGATTGTCCGGGTGAACTGGTCGATGACCTTGGCCAGGTTCTCAAAGGTGTAGCGGAAGCGTTTGCGGTCGGGCGCCTCCGAGAAGCCGAAGCCGGGCAGGTCGGGTGCGACCACATGGTAACGGTCGGCCAGGGCCGGAATCAGGTCGCGGAACATGTGCGACGACGTGGGGAAGCCATGCAGCAAGAGAATGGTTGGCGCGGTTTTAGGACCGGCTTCACGATAAAAAATCTTGAAGCCGTCGAGGGTGGCATGGTGATACTTAGTCATAGTGTGTCTCCTTGGAAGATTGGATGGGGCGGCCCCTTGATGCGAGCGCCCTTGCAGCAACGTTTTGCACGTTCCTATCATCAGATTAACTAACCGGTAAAAAGTTTCATTATTGGTGTTATAATTTTGTTCAGGTCGAAAATATGAGCCGGGTCAAGACAATTCACAATTCCGACTGGAGAGATGGATTCCTCTTCGTCGGCAACCGGCTGGCTCTGGATTTGCTGAACACGCGTCCTCTCCAGAAGGGCGGACCCATGGAGATGCTTCCCGATTTCAGCGCGCTTTTGCGCTGGTTTCAGGCGGCTAAACTGCTCAGTGCTCGCGACGCGGCGAATCTTCGGCAAAAATGGGGAAAATCGGCCCGGGCTCAGCGCACCGTGGAAGCCGTGCGTGAACTGCGGGAGAAGCTGAGGAAACAGGTCCTTGCGTGGGAGGGTGGCGGTGCAGTTCGTCACTCCACCGTCGACGAACTCAATAGACTCATGGCGGAGCATCCCATGCGCACCAGGCTGAAGACGAGTGCAAGCGGGTCCGCGACCGAGCTGTGGTTCGAGGCGCGCCAACCCGAAGACTTGTTTGCCCCGCTGGCGCACAGCATGGCGGCGTTGTTCGCGAGTGCGGAGCGCAGCCGTGTCCGCAAGTGCGATCAGTGCGTGCTGCACTTTTATGACACCAGCAAGAAGGGGACGCGACGCTGGTGCAGCATGCAACTGTGCGGCAACCGCCTGAAGGTCGCAGCCTACGCAGCTCGCCGGCACATGCGGGCTGACCAATGACATCGATTTAACCCAAAAGTAAACAGCCGCCCGCTCCACGCTAATCCGCAGCGGATTACCTGGAACTCAAAAGCGCCTTCTGCGAACTGAGAACCGTGGACCGAGAACTGTTGTTGTCATCCATGTGACGGTCGCGGAGGCCCAACAGATAGAGCAGCGCGTCCAGCCCCATGCGTGAAATAGAATGCTCCGCTTTTCCTCGGACCAGGGGCTTGGCGTGAAAGGCCACGCCGAGGCCGGCGATGCTCAACATGGGTAAATCGTTGGCGCCATCGCCCACGGCAATGGTCTGCTCCAGGGAGATGGCTTCCTGCTCGGCGATCTGCTGCAGCAGCTCAGCCTTGCGCGCGCCGTTGATGATCTCTCCAGCGGCTTCGCCCGTGAGGCGGCCATCTGCGATCTGCAATTCGTTGGCGTAAACATAATCAAAGCCAAGTTCGCCCTGCAACTTCTGCGCAAAGCAGGTGAAGCCTCCGGAAAGAATTGCAGTCTTGTAGCCCAGCGCCTTGAGGGTCCGCAGCAGGCGGTGCGCGCCTGGGGTGATGGGCAGCCTGGTTGCCACCTCTTCCAACGCGGCGGCATTCAGGCCTTTCAGCAGCTGCAGGCGTTTGCGAAAGCTGGCGTTGAAATCCAGCTCTCCTCGCATGGCGGCGGCGGTAATCGCAGAAACTTGTTCGCCTACTCCGGCCAGACGGGCCAATTCGTCAATCACCTCCATCTGGATGAGCGTGGAATCCATATCGAAAGCTATCAGCCTGCGGTTGCGGCGGAAGATGGAATCTTCCTGCACGGCAATATCGAAATCCGTGCGTTCGGCGAGCGTGAGCAGCGTGCGCCGCAGTTGCACGGCGCTCACGTGGTCGCCTGAAATCGTGTATTCAATGCACATGCGGGGCTCATGCTGGTGGCTGGCTGAGGCGCGGGCTGACAGCCGGTCCATGATGTCGATATTCAGATTGTGAGCGGCGAATACGGTGGTCACAGCCGCCAGTTGCGCCGCCGTGATCTGGGGCGCAAGCAGAGTAACGATAAAACGCTGCTTATGCTGCTTCCGCACCCAGTCGCGATATTCATCTTCCGAAATGTGATTGATGCGGGCTGCGACTCCCAATTCGCGCGCCTTCTCCAGAATTGCGTTTTCGACAGCCTTGATGTTGGCGGCGGAACTGATCCGGACCATAAGTCCAAGCGCCAGTCCGTCATGAATCACCGCCTGGCCAATATCGAGAAGAATCGCCTTCGGCTCCGCCAGCACGTGGGCAAAGGCGCTGGTCAGGCCGGGTTTGTCGTGGCCGGTAATTGTAATGAGAAGGATCTTAGTCATGGATATGAAAAGTATATTGCAGAGCCCAAATTCGGAGCCGCCATTTCGCGAAATTATCCTCGAGGAACCTGGTTACCGGCCTTGATCACGGCCCTTGCGAGGAATGTTCGTTTTTAAGGATTCCCGGAGATGCGTGATATCAAATCGTGTCCCCTGGAGAAGGTTCCCCAGCCATGGCGAAGCGTTTTCCGATAGATAGGTTGGGCGTCCGTGGCGCATGTAAAGAAGGGGTTGTAACGGCTTATCGAAGCGGGAATTGTCGTAAATGCGAAGCGCTTCCAGGCAGCTCGTATCGAAATCAAGGGCAGCAATAAGGTTCTTTGTGCTTTTATCGTAAATCTCGCGGATAAGCTTCTCAGAGGCTGAGTGGCCTCCTCGATATGACCGCTCTTTGACTCGCTTGATACTTTCTTCCACGCTGCCGGCAGTAACATACTCCATCAACGTCCAGAAACCTTGTGACCGCGCCAAGCGTGCATGCTTGAATGTGACTTCGCTTCGAAGCGTGGTCTCCAAGGCAAAGCTTTTGCCGGCTCGGATATGGCCTAAGATCCACTCTTGAAATTCGAGGTTGACCTAGGCCCGGATCTCTTGGGGATTTTACGGAATGAGCCGCCGTTAAGTTCGGCGGCGCGGTTATCTGCATTGAACCAGTCGTAGCCGTATTCGGAAAGGGGAAAGTTGGTGGATTTGCCGCTGCCGGGTGGGCCTGCGACCACAATCATTCGTGGTCGAGACAAATTACCCTCCGAAGTCGCGATTCGCGTCCTCGCGCATATCTTCCGGCACTTCGTCTTTCAGGAGGTTGCCTTTCGTATCGATGATTCCCAACCGGATCGCTTCTTCGATCTGCCTGCGGCGGATATTATCCCCAGCAGTGTGCACTTGATCGAGAAAGGAATCGAGATCGTGATCATTGTCCACGTCAATAGAATCCATAGTGTGCGTCTTTGTACGCGTGGTCATATCCTTGCGTCTATTGTACTTCTCCCTGCCTGTGGGCTGACAGAAATCTTACTATTGAGTCCTACACATCGAACACGCGATACACCAGCGGAGGATCCTGAGATTGCAACAAACCCAGAGCAACATTGTGCACCGGGATACCGGCTGTGGTTTTGCCATCCAGGGTTCCGCCGTGGGCATGACCGTGAAGCACAAGTTCGGCGCCGTGACGGTCTACAACCTCGGCTAGACGTGCTGTTCCCAAATAAGGATAAATCTGTTCGGGTTCTCCCCGAATGGTATCCATCACGGGCGCGTAGTGCAGTACCACGACACGTTTGGGCGCGCGGATTTGCATCAGGGCGCGCTCCAGCTTCATGGCCTCATCGATGCTGGCTTGCACGAAGGTCTTGATCTGCGGTTCGCCGAAGGCGGTGAGCACGCCGCGTCCGAAGCCCCCCAAGAAGCCCTTGGTTCCGGCGAAGCCGACGCCGTCGCGTTCGTAACCGGTGCCGTCGAGCACCTTAATGCCTTCCGCGGTCATGATGCGGATGAGCTCATCCTGCTGATTGCTTTCGTAGTCATGGTTGCCCAGCACAGCGACGATGGGAACGCGAATGCGCACCAGGGCGTTGAGCAGAGATTCCATCTCTTCTTTCTTGCCGTAGTTGGTGAGGTCGCCGGCAAGGACGAGCACGTCAGCCTCGTCGCGCACTCGTCCCAGCGGCTCGCGGATGCGGTCGTAGCGTTGCGGCGAGAAATGCAGGTCAGCTAGCGCGGCGATTCGCATCTTCGTTCTTCGATGAAGGGCAAGGTTCGATTCTGCGGGCATTCCGGGTCCGGTATTCCAGCAGGGGATTGGGCAGCCCCCACTCGTTCACGTCAATGGCAAACATCTTTTCGTCAAGCAAGGTGCCGCGAAAAATGGTCTTGGGCTCCGGCCGGGCCACAGATTGCTGCAGCTCACCTAATAATTTGCTCCAGACATCTTCAGGCACATAGCTGCCGCACGCGGGGTAAACATAATGAAACAAAGCCAGGACAGAGAGCAACAGCTCGCGGTGCTCCCCGGCAAGCGACAGAATGCGTTGCCAATCCAGCCTTCCGCGAGTGGCATAAATCACGTGCATCATGTCGGCGCCGTCGTAGCGCTCGCGGAAGAGCACGAATAATTTCGAGGCGAGCAGCTCTTCTGCGGCCAGCACGCGCGTTTTTATATCGAGGATCTTTGCCGGCGCGCTGCGATCAATCCAGGACCGGTCAACCGTTATGATGCCATTGCTCATGCCGGTAATGAGGTCCACAAAATAATTGCCGCGCCGCGCCTTGGCCAGCCAGACCGGATCGATGACATCGCATTCAAGTCCGACCTTTTGCAAATGGTCAATGGCAGGGCCGACCTCTTCGGAAGGAAGAAACAGGTCCAGATCTTTTGTATTCCGCCAGATGCCGGTGTGCTGATGCAGGGCGAACGCGCCCGCAACCGCGTAGGGCACCTTGTGCTCGTTCAGAATGCCCAGCACTTCGCGGAAAAGAGATACCTGCTCGGGCGCGAAATCCGGTGCCTTCGATGAGCTTACAGGCAGCGTCGTTGCGTCGTTACACTCCACGATCAATTGGATGGCATGGCATGAAACAATGTTGTGAATTGCTCAGAATATGTTTTCAAAAGTTGGGCAGGATTTGCGGAATGGATACTCCGCGTTAACATGTTCATTGGGAGGAGCATCTTTCCGGGCTGGCGCATCTAAATTCAACAGGATAGGTTATGGCAAAGAAAACCTCCACGATTGAAATCCAGGGCCGGCGCCTGGAAGTTTCTAATCTCGACAAAGTTTTGTATCCGGCCGCCGGCTTCACCAAAGGGCAGCTTATTGACTATTACGTGCGAATTGCCCCAGTCCTGTTGCCGCATTTGCGCGGACGTCCGCTGACCATGAAACGCTACCCCAATGGCGTGGATGGCATGTTTTTCTATGAGAAGAACTGCCCCACCCACCGGCCGGAATGGGTACAGACTGCCCCAATCTGGAGCGAAGGCTACAAGCGCTGGATGGATTACTGCCTGGTACAGGACGCGGCCACCCTGGTGTGGGCGGCAAATCTCGCCGATATCGAACTGCACACCTCGCTCTCGTTGGCCAAAGATATGCCGCGCCCCACAATGATGGTCTTCGATCTCGACCCTGGCCCTCCTGCCACCATCGTTCAGTGTTGCCAGGTCGCGCTGTGGCTGAAGGAGTTCTTCGACAGATTGGATCTGGTATGCCTTCCCAAAACCTCAGGCTCCAAGGGCCTGCAGGTCTACGTGCCTTTGAATACCAAGGCGACCTATGACGAGACCAAACCCTTTGCCCATGAGCTGGCCCGAAAACTGGAACGCGAACATCCGGAGCAGGTCGTCTCCGACATGAAAAAGTCTTTACGCACCAACAAAGTTTTCGTGGATTGGAGCCAGAACGACGTTCACAAAACAACCATCTGTGTTTGTTCGCTGCGCGCCAGGGAACATCCCACGGTCTCCACTCCCGTAACCTGGGATGAAGTTGCGCGCTGCCTGAAGAACGAAAATCCGGAGGTGCTGGTCTTCACCGCCGATCAGGTATTAAAAAGAGTGGAAAAGTCAGGCGACCTTTTTGCTCCGGTCTTAAAGCTCAAACAGAAGATGCCCAGACCCTCTGCCCTCGTGTCGGCCGCGCCCCATGCAGCAGCGCGCACTCGCAAGAAGACTGTAGCCTGATTCCGATACAGCTCTATTCACCGGTGGCAGAAGGCAGGTAAAGCAATGGAATATCAGCTTTCTTGACCTGCTCGTTGAATGCCGGCACATCGGAAGCCAAAAGTTGCTTCCAGGTTTCGAGTTGTTGATCAAGCCTTCCCCTGAGCCTCTTGTAAACTTCATATTGTTGCTGCGTAGGGGCTCCGTCGCCGGCCTCAAGGCTTGAAGTAAAGCTATCGAACAGCTCATTGAGCATGTTTGGAAACGCCAGGTTTGCCTCTGAGCCTTTCATGTTTACCTGGATCAATTCCTCTTCTACCGGCGTTACTTTTTTATCGAGCGCGTCGGCTTGCTCCAACAGCGGCTTGAGTTTGGGGTCGCTTTCGAGGCGTGGATGCAGCCCCTTGAGTGCCGCATGCAGTTCGCGAATCTGGTTTACCGCGCGGTGCAACTCAGCGTTCGCGTCGCGCACCTGCATTTGCAAGTCAAACTGTTTTTGCAGGTCGGCCGGATTAATGTTTTTTATCCGCGGATCAACCACGATCTCAAGCGGCTGCGTCTGGCTCTGGGTTCCTACCGTGATCTTCAGGGTGTAGTTTCCGGGTAGAGCAAGCGGGCCTCGTGGTCCGGTGCCGCTATAAAAAGCTCCTGGAATCCTGACCGGCGTTTCCCAACGCAAGTTCCACGCATAGCGATTCATACCGGCGTCGGCGGGAATGGTGGTGACCTCTTTTACCATGTCAGGCCACTCCGGCGGCTGCTCAAACTCCTTCTTCTCATGGCTGGAGAGGCTGCGCACCACCTTGCCATTGCTGTCGAGAATTTCGAGTTTCACTTCGTCCCTGGGTGCGGTTTTGAAGTAGTAATCAATGATCGCGCCCAGCGGAGGATCGTCGCCCAGCGGGCCACGCCTTTCGATCTGATCGGGATAATGCAGGCGCAATGCCGGCTGCGGTTTGTACAGGATCATCTCCGCACCGGCTGAAGTTGAGTCAATCTGCCGCAGAGGAGTGATGTCATCCAGTACCCAGAAGGAGCGCCCATGCGTGGCCGCCACCAGATCATCCTGATGAATGGCGAGGTCATGGACCGGGACGGGCGGCAAGTTCAGCTTGAGCGTCTGCCAGTTCTCACCATCATTCACGGAAAAGAACACGCCGGTTTCGGTTCCAGCGAACAGCAGGCCTTTGCGCACCGGGTCTTCGCGCACCGAACGAACATAGGAACCCTCGGGAATACCACCAGCGATCCTGGCCCAGCTCTTGCCGAAGTCGCGTGTGCGATAAATCAACGGATGGAAATCGTCGAGCTTGTGGCGGTCTACAGCGATGTAAGCGGTGCCGGCATCGTAGTGTGAAGGTTCAATGATGCTGATCATGCTCCACTCGGGCAGGTCTTTGGGCGTGACATTCGACCAGTTTTTTCCGCCGTCGGACGAGAGCTGCACCAGCCCATCATCGGTACCAACCCAAAGCAGATCTTTTTGTACCGGGGATTCGGCTGCGGCGAAGATGGTGTCGTAATATTCCACACTGGTGATATCGAGCGTGATCGGTCCACCTGAGGGCTTCTGTTTGGATTTATCGTTGCGCGTCAGGTCGGGGCTGATCGCGGTCCAACTCTGTCCGCCGTCGGTGGATTTATACAACACCTCGCCCGCGTTGTAGAGCGTGTTGGGATCATGGGGCGAGATGAACAGCGGAGAAGTCCACTGAAAGCGGTGCTCCAGTTTTTCCGCGCCGTTGCCCGAGGGATCAAGTGGCAGCACCGAGATATCCACAATCTGCTCGGTGCGCTTATCGAAGCGCGTGGTCACATACTCAGCCCCGGCATAAACGATGTTGGGATCGGAGGGATAAGGCGCAATGTATCCGCTCTCGCCACCGCCCACTTCGTACCAATCCTGCCGTCCGATGATGCCATCGTCGTCGTAGCTCTTGATGGCTATGGTTGAGTTGTCCTGCTGCGCGCCGTAAATGTAGTAGGGCCAGCGATTGTCGGTGATCACGTGGTAGAACTGGGCCGTTGGCTGGTTGTATTCGGTGCTCCAGGTCTTGCCGTTATCGGTGGAGACGGTTGCGCCGCCATCGTTGCCATTGATCATGCGCTGCGGATTGTCAGGATCAATCCACAGGCCGTGGTGATCGCCATGCGGCGCGGACAGCAGGTTAAAGGTCCGGCCGCCATCGGTCGAGCGGAACATTCCCGTATTGAGCAGATAAACCGTGTCGGTTGATTTGGGATCGGCAAAGATGTGGCTGAAATACCATGCCCGCTGGCGGAGGCGGCCATCTTCGTTCATGCGAATCCAGCTTTCGCCGGCGTCATCGGAGCGATAAAGCCCGCCTTCTTTGGATTCGATGAGCGCATAGACACGGCTGGAATCGCCGCCCGAAACAGACACCCCAATACGGCCCATAATGCCGGCAGGCAAGCCGTGGCCTTCGAGGCGATTCCATGTGCTTCCACCGTCGCTGGATTTGTAGAGACCGCTGCCGGGTCCACCGCTGCTCAGGCTCCAAGGGGTGCGAACCACCTCCCACAACGCGGCAAAGAGGGTGTTGGAGTTGTTGGGATCGAACACTACATCGATAGCGCCGGTCTTGTTGTCTTTAAACAAAACGTTCTGCCATGTGGCGCCGCCATCCGTCGAGCGGAAGAGGCCGCGCTCTTCATTCGGCCCATAGGCATGGCCCAAGGCTGCGACAAAAACAATATTCGGGTTCCTGGGGTCAACTACGACCGCGCCAATGTGCTGCGTATCTTTTAAGCCGATGTTCTTCCAGGTCTTGCCGCCATCCACCGACTTGTATACCCCATTGCCGTAAGTAATGTTGCCGCGAATGCAAGCCTCGCCGGTGCCAACGTAAATAATGTTGTGATCCGAGGGCGAAACGGCGATGCTGCCGATGGAAGCAGTCCCATCTTTATCGAAGATCGGCTCCCAGTTTGCGCCGGCGTCGTTGGACTTCCAAATTCCGCCTGAGGCAGCGCCAAAATAGAAGACATTAGGTTCGCCGGGAACGCCTGTGACGGCGAGCACGCGGCCTCCGCGAAACGGACCCACCTGCCGCCAGCGCATGGCGCCGAACAGCTTTTCATCAATCGCGCCGACAGAGATCGTTGCCGCAGGAGTCTTTGTAGATTGTTGCGCCGAAGTTCGGCCCCGCGAGGCATGCTTCTTGGACTCGGTGCTTTTGGCCTGGCTCAAACAGAACGTAGTAGCAAACAACAAGATCAGAACAAGAATGCTCCGGGGAATCATTGGTGATGTTGCTCCTGAAAGGAATCAAGGGGAACATGATACAGCAGTCGGCAGAGGCAAGCTACCTGATCAGGACAGGGCGTGTGGCGCTCAACAAAGGGCGAGCAGTGGTATCTTGCCGGGGGAGAGTGCCCAAGGGTAATTTCTTAACTTCCTCTGCGCAATGCTACAAGTCTGTTAAGACTAGACATCGGTTGCGGCAGTCCGCCGCACGATGATGTATGCAGCGATCAGCAGAAGCAGGGAGAACAGAATGGAATGAAGCACTTGTTGGGGCGATATGTATGGACGCGAGGGATGCGCTAAGCGCCATATCATCTGGTTCAGGTCTGTCGACGTAGTCTGTTCTGGCAGTAGAAGCAATCTGCTCAGAGCGAGTCGCCCCAGCGAAAACAAATTCACGACAGCATGAATGGTAACCAGCGCCGCCGCCAGATTGGGTATATACCGTTTTCGCAGCAATTGCGTGGGGTTTGCATCAGTCTTCATCAGTTGCGACGCTTTCTGTTGCCGGGCTGGTTTTTGGTTGCGCGTAGATCCACATTGCGAGCAGATAACCTGCCAGGAACAGTGCAACCGCATAGAGTATGCCGGCAAGTGTGAGCGCCCAATTGAGCTTGAAAGATTGCTGCCCGAACATCTGACTGTAGTTGCTCTGGTCTAAGATCTTGATGATCAGCATCTCGGTCGGTTGCGTCACAAGCTGTACAAGTGAAATCACTGCTTGTGCCCAGACAAAAGCAATCACGATTGCTCCAATATATTGATTGAGCAGTATCTGTTTGAGCTGATTCATGCAGATTCTCCGTGGAGCCGTCATTCTACACCAGTGCTGAAAAGAGCGATCTTTCAAGGCGAGTACGCAGCCCAGCAAGTCTGCAACTAGAGTGCCTGGTGATAAGTAGACGGGATTGCCTTCGACATTATCCCAGCAGAGTCATCACATCTTTCCATTGCTTCCCTTGCGACTGGGCGACAGCGGCGTAGGTGACACTGCCCTGATAGGTATTCACCCCGGCCCGGATACCGCTGTCAGCCTTGATTGCCGCTTCCGCTCCATGCTGGGCCAGCTTCATTACGTAAGGAAGTGTCGCGTTGGTAAGGGCCAGCGTGGAGGTGTGCGGAACCGCGCCTGGCATATTGGTGACGCAATAGTGCACCACGCCGTCAACCACATAGGAAGGATTGCTGTGCGTGGTGGGACGAGCGGTCTCGACGCATCCGCCCTGATCGATGGCGACATCTACGATTACGGCGCCTTTCTTCATCTTTGAGACCATGTGTTTGGTGACCAATTTGGGAGCCGAAGCGCCGGGAATGAGCACACCGCCGATCACCAAGTCGGCATGAGAGGTGGCATGAGCGATGGAATAAGAGTTAGATGCGAGGGTATGTAGACGCCCGCTGAAGATGTCGTCAAGCTCGCGCAGGCGATTTAGATTGAGATCAATAATCGTGACGTTGGCGCCCATGCCCACGGCGATCTTTGCTGCATGCGTGCCGACGATGCCTCCACCAATGATCACAACTGCCGCCGGCGGCACACCGGGCACGCCTCCCAGCAAAACACCGCGTCCGCCCTTTTCCTTTTCCAGATATGTCGCGCCCACCTGCACCGACATGCGCCCCGCAACCTCGGACATGGGCGTCAGCAGCGGCAGGGTTCCTTGCTTGTCCGTTACAGTTTCATAGGCGATGCCCGTTACTTTTTTCTTCAGCAGCTCGTTGGTCAGATCGGGAATCGGAGCGAGGTGCAGATAGGTAAACAGCACCAGGTTCTCGCGGAAGAAGCCTATTTCCTGGGCGGTGGGTTCTTTCACCTTGACCACCATTTCGGCGCGTCCCCAGACTTCTTTTTCCGTACCCACGATTTCCGCGCCCGCATGTTGATAATCGTTGTCGGGAAGGGAAGAGCCCTCACCGGCCTTGGTTTGCACAATGACCTGATGGCCGGCATCCACCAGCCCCTTTACCCCCGCAGGCACAATGCCCACCCGCGCCTCGTTGTCTTTGACCTCTTTAGGAACACCAATAATCATTCGTCCTCAGTGGAACTTGGGATTTGCTTTGTCTCCAGAATTTGCAATTCTCGGATCAATTACTAGATTACCCGATTACGCAATCATCAATGACCCAATGACCCGATGTCTCAATGATTCAATTCTTCTCATTTCCACTCGCCTTGAAGTTCAAATCCTGCCCAGTAATAGGGAGATTGCCAGGGCTTTTGCATGCGCATCCATTGCTGGGCGCTACGCAAAGCTTGCGCCGGAGTCTGGTGATCGCGCAGCATGCCTTCGTAGAACTTTTTCATCAACTCGGCCGTGGCTTCGTCGTCTACTTTCCACAAGCTCGCGACGACGCGCGGGGCCCCGGCATACATGAAGCCGCGTGTTAGCCCGACTAATCCTTCTTCGCCGAGTTCTTTTCCCAGGGCTGTCTGGCAGGCGCTTAGCACGACCAGATCGGCGTTCAAATCCATGTTGTAGATATCCAGCATGCGCAGAAAACCATCCTGCTCGTTGCCTTGCTTATCTACCAGGGAAAGCACAAGCCCGCTCAGCTCGGGGTGATCATTATTCAGCAACCCGTGCGTGGCAAAGTGCACGATGCGATAGTCCCTCAACTGCGCGCCGAGGGCTGTGGCCTTGCTGGCGTCGAAGTCGAGGGCTTCGAGGGCGTTTTTGCCGGCGATCGAGTAGATGGCCTCAGCTTCGCGGCGGGTGAAAGGAAGGCGGGGGAATCCGGAGATGCCAAGCTGCTGGGCGGAGCGGTCGAGGTCGCTTTGGGTCTCCGGCTCGACAGGCAAATCGAAGGTGTCGGAAGAATGCTGTGCAGCAGGTTTGTTGGTGACTGCTTGGCCATTCGCTGCTGACAGGGTTACACGTTCGTCCCGGGGCCCAAAGACCGGATCGGCCATGACTGCTACTTCGTTGGTGGCCGGTTTGCGCTTTATTTCTTCACGACGAAGTACGGCCAGTACAGAGGCTGAAGGCAGGTTGATGATTTCGTGCTCGGCGACCAGCGGAGTGGGCTTGGCAGAATCTAATGAGTCAGGTCTTTGAAGAGCAGAAAAAGGAATATATTGCAGCGCGCCGTCGCTGACAATGAGCAGCCGCTTCTGCTGGAGTTGTCTGCTAACCGGTCCGAGAATCATGCGGCTCAATTCGGTGATGGTGCACGAGTATTCGGCTTCGGCTTTGGTCGCCAGCATTCTTTGCTGCGGGCTCTGGCTTTGGTGACTGTGCTGGCTCAGTAGCTTATACGCACGCCGGGCAAGAGGCTCAATCACAGCGCGCTTCGGCAGTTCGTAAGCATTGAGGAAATCTGGCGTGATCGCGAAGACGTAGCTGCGCTCTTCGCCCAGCAAATATTCCAGCAGCAGGGTGTCTGGGGCGAGCAATCGCTCCTGGACTTCTTTGGCCGTGATTGGCTGTGGTTGGGTCAGGGCAGCGTACGCCGGGCTGGTAGTTCTGATTTGCTCTTCGACATCCTTGTATTGGGCCAGCAGGTCGTTGATTTCTTTGTCGAACGCGGCTACCTGCTCGTCACTGTTTTTATCAGCTGGCAATTCCATTCGCCGGTTTGATTTTGCGTTGATCCAATCCTGTAAAGAGCGTTCTTTCTCCACCAGAGTGGGATCAACTCCCTTACGGATCTCCGCGTGGTCCGCCTGCAAGGTCTCGAGCAAACTACGGGCGCGTAAGCGCTCTAGTACTTGAAAAGCAATATTAGACTTTTTTTGGGTAATCAGCAGATCAGCGTAGTCTTTGTAGTAATCGGAGTACTGAGCCCGAAAACTAGATTGAGTTTCTTCTGAGCCACCTAGCCGAGTGGTCTGACTCTCAAAAGTCTTGAGCGCCTGTTCGTAGAACTTCGAAGCCAATACTGGTTGGTGCTTGCGTCTTGCAATCTCGGCCAGACCCACGGTCGATTTCGCCTCTTCGGCAACAGGAGCATTCAGTTTGTGAAACGCAGCCAGCGCCCGACGATAGTATTTTTGGGACTTTGCCAGTTGGCCACTCTTTCGAGCCACATCTCCCAAATGATTTAGAGTTCTACCGGCATCAATGCAGGAAGGCAGTTGCCGCTCTCTTAGATTGAGCGATTTCTGATAATATTTAGCGGCTTTAGTCCAATCGCCATGCTCTTCAGCGAGCTCACCAAGAGACTCAAGAGTGTTCGCTCGATAGAAGGCATACAAATAACTAAAGTCGTAAGGATTTTCCTTCTTCAAAACAGCCAAAGCTTGACGGTGATATCTGAGCGCCGCCACCCCGCTTCCACGTTGCCTCTCAACATCTCCGAGGCCGTCCAGAGTATTTGCCAGCCCCGCGTTGTCTGACATAGACCTCTGTTCAATCGTCAGGGCTTTGCGGTAATACTTTTCAGCCGTCATTAGATCGCCGCGAGACCTCGCAATAAGGCCCAAGTCGTGGTAGCTCATGGCAACGCTGTCGGAAGGGAATCTCTGCTGAATCGCGAGGGCCCGCCGGTTAAGGTCTTCAGCATCCCTCAGATCACCACGTTCCCAGGCGTTAACGCCCAATGCATGCAGAGAAAAAGAAACACTGAGACTTTCGGGAGCGAGCCTTTCGCGCATGGCCAAGGCTGCATCATCGTAGGTTTTGGCCTTAATTAGATCGGTGTAGGTAAACAGTGCGCCAAGAGCCATTAAGGTTGAAGCGGCAAACATGTTTTCAGGTTTGCATCTTTCACTTTCCAATAGCGCTTGTTGGTAACGCTCTTCCGCATTGGATATGTCATTTCGTTGCCGGAATGACACACCCCAGGCCTGGAGAACATGTGATTCCACCACTGGGCCAGCGGTTTTGGCCTCCTCTACAGCGGCCTGGAAAGCGAGATCGGCCTTATTCCATTGTTGCTGGCTAGAGAATTGCGTCGCTGAATGCAATGAGAACCAGGCGCTCAACCACGGGGCCGAAGACTGGGTATGGATGATGGTCTTCTTCCAATATTCGTCAGCCTGCTTTAGTTTTCCTTCCCGGGCTAGCGTTCGCGCCTTCATGTAAAAAGCAAGTGAATTCTGCGAGAAGTTTGGTCGTGCCTCAATACCGCTGTCGAGAAAAATATTCACAGGCGCGAATGCCCAGGTTCGCTTCTCCTTGCCCCTACAGCCCTCTAAAGTCACCGTTCCGCGGGGTAATTGTTCTATTCGCACCATTTCAAAATCGAAGGGCGACTGGAATGTTCCTTGGGCATCACCTCGACTCCAGTTAAGAAGAAGGTCTCCTTCCCGCAGTCCCGCTTTTTCGCCATTGGAGTATTTTTCAACTTTTTCGACCACGATTCCTGGTTGCAACTGTTCCGAAACGCTTTCGGCGGTGACATCTCCTGATTTGGGCGCGGTCTGATCGGGAAGCTTGGTTTGCTGGAAGGATTCAGTCTGGCTAGATGCGGAAAAAATAAAAGCGGAGGAGACCAATAACAAAACACCACAGGCGAGGATTGACCTACGCAGCTTCATGGGAGGGACTCTAAATGGTCCTGTATAGGATACCTCTAGCTGGGCACAAAAGTGTGGAGCAAGAACCACACGATAGCCGCTGAAATATTGGCACTACTGCACACAGCCGGGGACGGCTGTGCCACACATGCGGTGGCTCTTGGATTGTCAACTATCCAATCGACTTACTCCCCCCGGTCAATCTGCGCCCGCTGCAATCTGTCGGAGTAATCCACATATACCGACTTCCATTCGCTATAGAAGTCAATAGCTGCCTGGCCGCCTTCGCGGTGGCCGTTGCCGGTTTGTTTGGTGCCGCCGAAGGGGAGATGCACTTCGGCGCCGATGGTGGGGGCGTTTACGTACGTAATGCCGGCATCGAGATCGCGGGCGGCCACGAAGGCTTTATTGACGTCACGGGTATAAATAGAGGTTGAGAGGCCGTACTGCACGTCGTTGGAAATCTCGACGGCGGCGTCAAAATCGTCGCAGGGTATCACGGCGACCACCGGACCGAAAATTTCCTCCTGGGCAATACGCATCTTGGGATGAACGTCGGTGAAGATGGTGGGCTCATGGAACCAGCCGCGATCGTAAGCCGGGCCCTTCAGGCGGTTGCCGCCATGCAGAAGTTTGGCGCCTTCATTTTTGCCGATCTCCACATATTTCTGTACCGTCTGGAGCTGCTGTTCGTTAATCACCGGACCCATATCTGTGCCTTCGTCCAACCCGTTGCCGACTTTGAGTTTGCGCGTGCGCTCCAGGAATTTATCCACGACTTCGTTGTATATGCTCTTCTGCACAATCAGGCGGCTGGCGGCGGTGCAGCGCTGGCCGGTGGTGCCAAAGCCGCCCCACACGGCGCCATCCACCGCGAGGTCAATATTGGCGTCTTTAAGTACTATGATGGCGTTTTTGCCGCCCATCTCCAGGGAGCAGTGCTTGAAGCTGCGGGCTGCGGCTTCGCCTACCAGGCGGCCGACTTCGCTTGATCCGGTAAAAGAGATGGCCCTCAGGTCTTTGTTGCAGGTCAGCGGCGCGCCTGCTTCTTCCCCGAAGCCGGTCACGATGTTGATCACACCCCTGGGAAGCCCGGCATCGATAAGGGCGTTCACCAGATTGAAGGTTGAAAGCGGGGTATCTTCCGCCGGCTTAATCACGCAGGTATCGCCGCAGACCAGGGCGGGGAAGAGCTTCCAGGAGGGGATGGCCATGGGGAAGTTCCAGGGCGTAATCATGCCGCATGTACCAACCGGCATACGCACGGACATGGCGAATTTGTTGGGCAGCTCGGAGGGCACGGTCTGGCCAAACAGACGCCGGCCTTCACCGGCCATGTAGTAGCCGGTATCCACCGCCTCCTGCACGTCTCCCCGGGTCTCGCTCAGCACTTTGCCCATCTCCCGGGTCATATCGCGGGCGTAGTCTTCTTTGCGCTCCAGCAGGAGCTCGCTGGCGCGAAAAATGATCTCAGCCCGGCGGGGCGCCGGTACCAGCCGCCAGGTTTCAAAGGCCGCTTTGGCGGCGTCTACGGCATTGGCGATGTCTTCGCTGCCGCTTCTCTGGAAGATGCCGACCACGTCAGCGATGTCGGCGGGGTTCAGGTTCTCGAAGGTCTTGCCGGTCGGGGATTCGACCCACTCTCCGTTGATGTAATTTCGATAGATTTTAGGGGTAGCCATGTGGTTTCCTTAGCGGGGGGTTATGGGTTGCTGCGCGAACGCGGGAACGACCTCGAATAATTTATCGTACATCATGGGCAGGGTAGCCGTCTCTTCCAGGAAAACAGGTAGTGGGCAATAAGCCGGGCATCCTCTGATTTCTCAAATCCCCCCAATCGCGGGTGGACCCACAACCCGGAAACAGGGGGCCATATGTGGGTTTGTACTTCCATGGTTTTGTTAAGTCAGGTACGGCAAACACAATTCCGTCGAAATACCTATTTCCGACGGGAGTTCCTTGTGTTACTCTGCTTGCAATTTCACGCGAATTCCTGAGCCGTGGCCGACATCAAAAAAGGCGGAATCCATGTTGACTGGACGACTGTGTCCTACCGCAGCGTTGTGCTTACTGCGCTGGCCGTAATTGCGATGGGCGCGGTTGCCTCATATTTTATTTTGCCCGACCAGACTCACCCGTTGGTAGAGAAGATTGGGAATACCATTGACAACTGGGTGGGGAAAAAAGTTGACGGCGATACAGGTTCGATACCCCCTTCCACTCAGGCCCACTTCACCAACATTGACGGCACGGTCCGCGTGAAAAGAGTGGCCACTGGTCTTTGGGTCAAAGCCGACTACAACCTGCCCCTTGAACAAGGAGATGTTGTGCAGACCATGTCCGAAGGCATCGCCAGAGTGGCCTTTGCCGACGGCAGCACCTACACCATTCAGCAGGATTCGCTGGTCACTATTGAAGAGAGCACTACCAACAGCGCCCAGCAGAATCAGGTTGCCGTGCGCGTGAATACGGGTGACATATCGCTCAGTACCGGCGAAGTGCCTTCCACGCAGCAGGTAAAGATTGATCAGGCATCTACGACGGTGGGCCGCGATAGCGCCTTAGAGGCCTCCAATCGAGGTAATGCTCCTGAGATATTGGTTAAGAAAGGCGAAGGCACCCTCAAGATGGGAGATGTAACCGAAAAGATTGCCCCCTACGAGAGGGTGACAATCGACCCGGAAAAGCAGACCTTCGCCAAGAAAAAAGAGATGGCCCCGCCCGTGCTGCTGGCCCCGGCCAACATGATGCCGATTTTTGTTCCGGCCAATGCCAAGTCAGCCGATTTGAGTTGGGCTCCGGTGGAAGACGTTACCACCTATCATGTGCGTGTTTCCCGCAATCCTTATTTCTCTTCCATCGAGAAAGAAGCCAAGGTTGAGGACACAGCCTGGCGGGTTACCGGGCTGGAAGAGGGGAAATATTACTGGGAAGTGATGTCCATCGACGAGAACGGCCATGAATCCATTGAAAGTGAAAAAAGCGAGTTCACGATTGTGACAAAAGGGACGGAAGGCGTCTCGCTGGCGCTGGAAGTAAGCCAACTCATCCAGCACAGCCACGTGATTGAGATCAAAGGCAACACCCAGCAAGGGGCGCGGGTCATGGTCAACGGCGAGCAGGTTCCGGTGATTGGTACAGACGGCAGTTTTACTTATTTCACACCACCGCTGCCTTCCGGTGAGAACATAATCACGATCACCGCCCAGAACGAAAAAGGCGGTGTGGCCACGCAGACCAAGAGAGTTGTGATTCAATAGGCTGTCGGTCTTGCGCCGGTGGGCGGGCCCGGATGGACGAAAAATGATCGCCGCACGCGCGCGGGCTTTTTGCGCGAGGACACTGCACTGAAGTGTTTCAAACCCCCTAGATATATGTTGTGGGCAGCAGAATTAGGAGTATAAAGAAAGTACAAGTATGTCATCGAACGGATTTCACTCGCAGAATTCGAAAGTCAACAATTTCCGCTCCCTGTTCAGCATGTTCTCCAGCGATCTGGCGATTGATTTAGGAACAGCCAACACACTGGTCTATGCCAAGGGCAAAGGCATCGTGGTGAACGAACCATCGATTGTCGCCATTAACAAACTGACCGGTGAGGTTGAAGCAGTCGGCAAAGAAGCCAAAGAGATGCTGGGCCGCACGCCCGGCAACATCGTGGCCATTAAGCCCATGAAAGACGGCGTGATCGCCGATTTCAAAGTCACTGAAAAAATGTTGAATTACTTCATCCAGAAGGCGCACAACCGCAAGATGCTGGTACACCCTCGCATCGTGATCGGCGTGCCCTCTGAGATTACTCAGGTGGAAAAGCGCGCGGTCATGGATTCTGCTTACCGCGCCAAGGCCAGCGAGGTCCATTTGGTCGAACAGGCCATGGTGGCTGCCATCGGCGCCGGGTTACCCATCACCGAGCCCAGCGGCAATATGGTGGTGGATATCGGCGGCGGCACCACCGATATCGCGGTGATTTCCCTCAGCGGCATCGTCTATTCCCGCTCCGTGCGTATGGCCGGCAACCAGATGGATGAGGCCATCATGAACTACCTTAAGCGGAAATATAACCTGCTCATCGGTGAGCGCACCGCCGAGCAGATCAAGATTGAGATTGGCTCCGCTTATCCGCTCGATAAGCCCCTGACCATGGAAATCAAGGGCCGCAACCTGATCGAAGGCGTTCCCAAGACTATTACCGTGGATGACAGCGAGATCCGCGAGGCTCTGAGCGAATGCGTGGGCACGATTATGAACGCCATCCGCGTGGCCCTGGAGCGCACGCCGCCCGAGCTTTCTGCCGACATCAGCGATCGCGGTATTGTTCTTACCGGCGGTGGCGCGCTGCTCAAGAACCTGGATAAGCGCATCCGTGAAGAAACCGGCTTGCCGGTCTCTATTGCCGACGACCCTCTGGCCAGCGTGGTGCTGGGCACAGGGAAAATGTTGAGCGACTTTAAGTTGCTCAGGAAAATATCAATCGAGTAAACGTTTTACCCGCCTGGACGCATTTCCTGTGTTCCAGGCGGGCTAAATTCTTCTCACCCGCTCTGTCTCAAGTTACACATGGAAAGCTTTTTCAGCCGCTATCGCAATCCCATGATCCTGGGCATGGTTTTATTGCTGCAGGTTTTTGGATTGGCGGTGCAGGTCAAGCGTCCCATCGATCCCCGGAAGCCCGAGGCCGGTTCGGTGCGCATGATTCGCCTGTGGATTTCAGGGGTCATAACCCCGGTTGAGCGGGTCTTTGTCGCCACCGGGAACTGGTTCGGCCAGAGCTGGCACGACTACCTCAATATTGGCGGGCTGCGGCGGGAAAACCGCGAGTTGCGCGAGCAGAACGAGCAACTACGCATCCAGCAGGCCCAAATGGCCGAGGATGCCGCTCAAGGACGCCGCTTGCAGGCGTTGCTCGATTTCAAGCAGCATTTTGTTTCGCAGACGGTTGCCGCGCAGGTCATTGGATCGAGCGGCACGGAGCTGTCGCGCATACTTTATATTGACCGTGGAGCGAGGGATGGGATACGCAGCGATATGGCCGTAATTACTCCCGATGGGGTCGTGGGAAAAGTGAAAGATGTTTTTCCGTTCACAGCGCAGGTGCTGGTAATGAATGACGCCAGCAGTGGAGTGGGCGCCCTGCTGGAAAAATCGCGCCTGCATGGTGTGGTCAAGGGAACCACCACCGGCGACCTGACCCTCGAACACGTCATGGTAGATGAAAAAGTCGAGCCGGGCGAGCGCGTGCTGACCAGCGGGGGCGACCGGATTTATCCGAAGGGACTGCCTATTGGAACCGTGGCCCAGATCTCATCGGGAAACGATTTATTTCTGAATATCCACCTCAAGCCGGCGGCAGATTTAAACCGGCTGGATGAGGTGCTGGTGGTAACGCAGCCGCAGTTGGCGCAAGCCGATTCAGAGAATCCTGTGAAGGCGGCAGACATCCTGGCGCAGCGCCTTCCAGGAATCACACAAAAACCAGCGGAAAGCACAGCGGGGGTAAAGCCAGGCCCGGCGGGCAATAGCGCGGTTTCAAATACGAAGCCCACTCCATCCCCGGCAAAACCCAAAGTGGTGAAGCCGCCGGTGAAGACTGTTCCACAAAACGAGCCGGCAGCTACGCCCTCTCCAATTGCCACGCCTGCCTCTACACCCGAGCCGTCGGCAACTGCTCCTGAGGAGAACAAACCGCAATGAACGCCGCCGTAATCTATACATCGCGGGAAGAGATTGAAGTTTACCGCTTCAATTTTGCGGCCACGTTGTTCATACCGGCGGCGGCGGTGCTGTTGCAGTCCTATCTTCCGGTGGCCTTTCATGGAAGGCTGCATTTCTTCGATGTCTTCGACCTGCCGCTGCTGGTCACGATTTTTTTTGGCGTGGCCCGGCGCAATCCTATTGCGGGTTCGATTACCGGCTGCCTCATCGGCCTGGCGCAGGATGCCCTGACCCACAACTACTTGGGATTATTCGGCATTGCCAAAACTTTTGTCGGTTATGGCGCTTCTTCGCTGGCCACCAGGATCGACGTGGAAAATCCCGGGTCGCGCTTCCTGATCACGGTGGGGTTTTACATGATCCACCGCATCGTCTATGTGCTGGTGCAGCGTGGCATGGTGCTGCAAGATGTCCCCGCAAACTGGTTGCATAGCATCGGGGCCGCTCTGGCCAACGGCCTTCTGGCGATTGTGGTATTCGCGGTTCTGGATAGATTTAAGCAAAGGGCTTAGGGGGTCGCGTAAAAATCTGATTACAAAGGGCACAAGGGTGCATAAAGGGAAAATTCCTACCGCGGACTACGCGGATTGAGATCATCAGCGTGTGGACAAACAGCCGACGAGAGTTCCATTACGATCCGAGGTTAGCGGGAGCGGCGCAAATTTGCGGTGTGCGGGTTTAGGCGGTCTCGGGCGATAGCGCAAAAGGTTTTCACAATGGCCCGCTCCTCAGCAGCGCGATAGGCGAGTTCGATATCGCTTTTAACCGATGTCTTCAGCAGAGGGCGGCAGACGACGTTAGGAGCGGCGATCTGCTCGACGCACGCCGGTGCGATGGTCACACCCAGGCCCGCGCCCACCAGGCGCAGGATGGTCAGCCATTGCGGGGCTTCCTGCACTACCCGCGGGCGGAATCCGCGCTCCTCACAAATGGAGACAGTTTTCTGATGTGCCCGGCTGCCCACCGCCGGCGAGAAGAGGACAAAAGGTTCGTCACGCAGATCGGATGCAGAAAGCGTTTTGCGTTTCGCCAGAGGGTGCCTCTTGGGCAGGAATGATACGAAGGGTTCGGAAAACAGTGTTTCTATTTCGAGTCCGTCGACCGGGCCGCTGTCGCGTAGAAACCCCACATCCACGGTGCTCTGCAGCAATGCCTGCACCACCCCTGAGGTGTAGGATTCCCGGAGCTGCAAATTCAGCCGTGGATAGCGGCGGCGATACTCGCCCAGCATGGCCGGAAGCGAGGTCAACATGCTCGTTCCGATGAAGCCAACGGTCAAAAAACCCAGTTCGCCGCGGCCGATGCTGCGCGCTACTTCCATGTCATCCTGCACCTTGCGCAGGGTGCTGCGGGCCCGGTCAAAAAACAGTTCGCCGGCGCTGGTCAGCTTCACCTGGCGCGATGTGCGGGTAAAGAGCGCGTGTCCGAGGATGTCTTCCAGCTTGCGTATCTGCTGGGAGAGCGGCGGTTGGGCAAGATGAAGGCGGCTGGCGGCGCGTCCGAAGTGCAACTCCTCGGCGACCGCAACAAAGTAACGCAGATGCCGTAATTCGATTTGCTGGTCCATACACAGTAGATATTAATACCTATTAACAATATATTGGACATATTACTTCATCGCCGCCTAGATTGGTATGTATGGAGGCGCCAGTGCATAAGGACCTATCTGCTTCTGCCGCAGCATCGGAAAAGAGTATTCCGATGATTTCTTCCAACATCCGAATCCGGCCATTTCAACCTGGCGATGAGAAGGCATTCCGCCAGCTCAACGAAGAGTGGATCGCCAAACATTTCCGCATCGAAGAGACGGACAAGCTCACATTAGGCGATCCGATGAGTAAGATCCTGAAGCCGGGCGGGCACATTTTCATTGCCGTTTCGGACGGCGAGCCAGTTGGCTGCTGTGCGCTTGTGGTCATGGAGCCGGGCGTGTTCGAACTCGCCAAGATGGCCGTTACCGAACGCTGCCAGGGCGGCGGCATTGGCCGCAAGGTGCTGGAGTATACCGTGGCACAGGCAAAAGCGCTGGGTGCGCGGAGGCTTTACCTGGAAACGAATAGCAAACTCACCAATGCCATTCATCTCTATGAATCGATAGGCTTCCGCCATCTTCCGCCGGAGCGGATGAAAGCCTCGTCGTATGCGCGCTCGGATGTTCAGATGGAAATGCATCTGTAAAACAGTTCTCAGTTCCCGGTTCTCAGTTCTCAGTGTATTGAATGATTAAGCGGCGCCTATCCTTAACGCTTTCTATGTTTTCCAGTCCCGATTAGCTGGACCTCATCATAATTTCTTCCATCATAAATTTCGAAATATTAGACAAATCTTGCTGTATGGACTGTCTTTAGAGACAGTACCGGGGATGCGAAAGATACTGACGTGATCATCAGGAGATTTGCCAAATCCCGGAAGGATGAGCTGCAGCGGTGGTACGAGCAACATGGGCCGGCGCTGGTGGCTTATGCATGCTCGATCCTGGGAGACCGGGGTAGCGCCGAAGATGTGCTGCAACAGGTATTTCTTAAGTTATTGAAAGGCAAGATCGAGGTGCCCCGGTCGGCCGTCAAGCCTTACCTGTTCCGCGCGGTCCGCAACACTGCGATTAGTTTGGGCCGGCAGAACAGCCGAAACGTGGCTATAGAAGATGAGACTGGCGGGCAATGGTTTGAGGCGCCCCTCGACCTCATGCACTGGAGCGCAAAACTGGAGAGCGCCATTCGCGAACTTCCCGTGGAGCAAAGCGAAGTATTGACTATGAAGATTTGGGGCGAAATGACGTTCGATGAGATTGCAACTGTGCTTGAGGTTCCGATGAATACGGTGGCTTCGCGGTATCGCTATGCTATCGCCAGGCTCCGGGAATTGATGCAGCCAGCCGAGGTGCAGAATGAACATGCAAAATGACGATGAGAAATTCGAGAATTTTCTGAGGCAATTCCAGCCGCGGGCGCCCCGGCATTTACAGATCGAAGAGCAGGCGGCAAGACGCGAGTTTGCCTTAGGACTGATGGCGGCCACCGCTGCTGCAGTGATTGTCTTAGCTGTCTTCATTATTGTTGGCAGACGGAGCCGAACTTCGGCGCCCGATCATGTTCAGAATATCAGCACCATAAAGTCATCTCCGGAAGCGCAGCCGCTAACCTTAGGAAAAGCGAACGATCTGCTGTTGCACGCCCCCTCGATTTCGGCGGCGATCGATTCGCTGGCAGGCGAATCCCAAGGCATGCATATCCAGAAAGGGATGCACAGCGCCCTGGCGATACTCGCACAAGAAAACTTCAAGGAGAGGATTAAGTTATGAGCGCGTTGCGAATGACTCAATTGGCAGTTCTATTTCTGGCGGTAACGGCAGGGGCAGCATCAGCACAGCAAAAGACAAAGCTAGGAGACAACGCGGCACTACGCTACTGGGCGGCAATCGCCCAGATGCAGGATTCGACATTGAGCGACGAGCAGGCGAAAGAGCTGAATCTAATGCTGATGGGCAACGCTCCTTACGATGACGCAAAATACAAAGACCTGGTCGAAAAGAACCGGCCGGCGCTCGAGACGATGGCGCGCGGGGCCGCTCTACAGAATTGCGACTGGGGCCTCGATTACAAGCTTGGGCCAGATACGCCTGTGGACTTCGCCCGCAAAGGGTTGGCCCTGGGACGCCTGAATGTCCTCTACGCTAAGCACCTCATTCTTACCGGCGATGAGAAGGACGCCGCGCGCACACTGGGATCAGGCTTGCGCTTTTCGCACGATATCGCGAATGGGGGGACACTGTTCGCATCGGCAGTTTCGACACACCTTCTAATGTTCCATCTGACGACGATTGCCACATTGCATGTGGAAGCGCTGTCGCCCGCACAGCGTTCCGCTTTGCGGCAAGTGATCGCGCAACTCGGTCCGGAGGGCCTGGATTGGAGATCGAACGTGAAACGCGAGCTTGAGATTCCCCATGAACTGGCCCTTCATGCCAATGCCGCTTTGGCGGGCAACGGGCTCGATGCTCAAGTTCAACAGGCGCTTGCGCGCATTGTTCCAGCTTATGTTGGTGTCCTCGACCAGCCGTCCACATTGCCGACGCTTCAGAAGCTAATTGCCAGTGCACCGACTGCACTTCAGCAGATCATTCCAAATCCAGAGCGGGTACTCGAAGGAAGACGAGAGTTGACCAAAAAGATCCAACAGACGCGGTTGCTGCTGCAGGAATGAGTTTTGCCGAAGCAAAGAGATGCTTTGAGTATCCCTCCTTCCAGGGAAGGCCGATGCGAGAATTCAACGACGTTCGCTCCGAATTTGGCACAATCTTTACCTTCTTGAGCCAATCTGGATTGCACATTTCCCCGGAAGAGTCAGGTCCAGGCGCCTGATTTTTCCGGGAGACCTTTCACGGACTCTCAATTTGCAATTGGGCTACAATAGAGCTACAACTCTCCTTGTGGTTTCTCTCATTCCGCAAAACGGACGCGTGACCACCGGATCGTAGAGCAGTATGCAATCGCGTGAAGAAAAAATCTCTGGCGGCAAGCTGACCGCAATCCAATACATCATTCTGGCAATCTTTCTGGTGCTGGGCGGGCGGTTGTGGCAATTGCAGGTTGCCCGCAGCGAAGAATACGATGCGCAGGCCGAGCGCAATCAAACCCGCATGGTTCCCATCCTGGCGCCGCGCGGCAAAATTTATGATCGTGAAGGCCGCTTGCTGGTGGATAACTATCCTTCATTTTCGGCGCTGCTGCTGCGCGATTATCCCCGCGATCTGAACCAGGACCTGCCGCTGATCGCCGCCGGACTGAATATGCAGGTCAAAGACATTCAGGATCGAATCCGGCGCTTCGCCAGCCAACCCAAGTTTCAGCCGATGACGTTGAAAGATGACCTTACGCCTGACGAACTGGCTTTTGTCGAATCGCATCGCAATGAATTGCCGGAACTCGATACCATCATGGCGAACCGCAGGCTGTATCCGCCGCATGGATTTGCGGCCCACCTGATCGGATACGTGGGGGAAGTGAGCGAACAAATGCTCGACGACCCCGCCTACGAGCTGTACGAAGCCGGCGATGTGGTCGGCAAGTCGGGGATTGAAAAACAGTATAACGACATGCTGATCGGGCAGGATGGCTCCCGCCGCACGGTGGTCAACAGCCACGGCAAGGAGATACGACAACTCGACCAGATTCCGCCAATTCCCGGCAAACCGCTGAAGTTGACCATTGATCTGGACTTGCAGATTGCCATGGAAGAAGCGTTGGAGGGGCATAACGGGGCCATGGTGGCGATCAATCCACGCAATGGCGAGGTGTTGGCCATGGCCAGCCGGCCGACCTTCGATTCCAATGCCTTTTCCGTCCGCATCTCGCGCGCGGAGTGGAACCAGCTGCTTACCGACCCCGCCAAGCCGCTGTTGAACAAAGCCATTCAGGCGCAGTTGTCTCCCGGTTCGACGTTCAAGATCGTCATGTCAGTGGCCGGCTTGCAGGAAGGCATAGCGCAAAACATGCATGTCTTTTGCGCCGGCGGCAAGGAATTTTACGGGCGCTTCTTCAAATGCGATGCCAAGCACGGTGATGTGGATATCAGCAAAGGCATTTATAAATCCTGCGATACATTCTTCTACACACTCGGCGAAAGACTGGGTATCGGCCGCATTGCCAAATACGCAATGGGACTAGGTTTGGGACAGAAGACCCATATTGACCTGCCGGAGGAAGCCAGCGGCATCATGCCTTCAGAAGAGTGGAAGATCAAGAACTTCAAGCAGAAATGGTATGCCGGCGAAACCATTTCTGTGAGCATCGGCCAAGGAGGAGTGATTGTTACTCCCATTCAATTGGCACGCACTATTGGTGGCATCGCCATGGGCGGCGTGCTGCACCGGCCCCATGTAGCCTTTCCCGATCAGCTTCCCGACCAGTATAAGCAAGTCCTGGCGCAATATCCCGACGAGGTTGATGTGCCGATTGACCCTTCGAACGTAGAGATCATCACCGACGCTATGGCAGGAGTAACCGGTCCTCAAGGCACAGCGGCAGTGGCGCATCTGGAAGGCATAGACTTTGCAGGCAAAACGGGCACAGCACAGACCATCAGTAACGAGGCTCGCAAGAAGCTCAAGCTCAGCGCTAATAAATTCAAGGATAACGGCTGGTTCGTGGGCATGACCCCGCGGCGTAATCCTGACATTGTTGTTGCCGGGGTCGTGGAGTCGGGTGGCTGGGGCGCAAGCACTGCGCCGCTGGTTGCCCAGGTGATCAAGGCATACGTTGACAAGCAGAGGAAGATTCCCACCAAAGTGGCCGACTCCAACAAGCCGGCGGAGATGACCGGCATCTGGAGCACGCCCGACAAAGACAGTCCCAGCGGGGAGCGTCTGCAGGCAGGACGGTTTGTATTGCCTGCGGCTCGCCGCAGTCCTGCCATCCACGAATTATTTGCTACCTCGGTTCCGGCGGCAGGGCTCCTCGGGAGCGGCAAGAAATGAAGAAATTTGTCTCCCCGCGAGATTTTGACTGGGTCCTGCTTTTTTTAGTGCTGTTGATCTGTGCGGTGGGCGTGATGCAGATTTACAGCGCAACCATGTCGAGCAAGTTTGCCGATGTGCACATGCACATCAAGCAGATTTACTGGATATTGGGTGGGCTGGGTTTTATGTTGCTGGTCAGCCTGATCAACTACGAAGTGCTGCTCGACAGTGTGCATTGGATGTACATCGCGGCGATTGTTTCCCTGATGGGCGTGCTGGCTTTCGGGCAGAAATATTTGGGCGCAAGGCGCTGGATTCGCTTGCCGGCAGGGGTCCATTTTCAGCCTTCGGAGTGGGTGAAGCTGATTCTGATTCTGGCAATGGCGAAGTATTTCAGCGACCTGCGGCAGCGCGAGGCTTCGTTGGCAGATGTGGTGAAAGCCGGGCTGCTGGGCGGCATCCCTATGTTGCTGGTGCTGGCGCAACCTGACCTGGGAACTGCGCTGACTTATATTCCTATTCTGGTAATGGGGCTGTTTTTGGGAGGAATTCAGCTCAAGCACGCGGTGGCCATCCTTGTGATCGGCGGGATGCTGGCAGTGCCCGCTTTCAATCATCTGAAAAAGTATCAGAAAGACCGCCTCACCACCTTTTTGCACCCAGCCGCCGACTCGCAGGGAAAAGGTTATCAGGGCGAGCAGTCGGTGATAGCGGTGGGCGCGGGAGGGATCAGGGGCAAAGGGTTTGGCAAGGGATCGCAGACCCAGAACTCATTTCTGCCCATTCCGCAAACGGACTTCATCTTCGCGGCTTTCTCAGAGGAGCACGGATTTGTGGGCGCGGTTGGGCTGCTGCTGCTATACTTTATAGTGCTGATGCGTTTGGTCCATAATGCGCAAACCGCCCCTGACCGGGCAGGCGCAATTGTGATTTTAGGTGTAGTGGCGGTTTTGACCTTTCACATTCTGGTCAACGTCGGCATGGTGGTCGGCTTGATGCCGGTTACCGGAATTCCTTTGCCGCTGATGAGTTACGGCGGATCGTCTTTGCTGTTTACGTTCCTGGCGCTGGGAATTGTTATGAATATTCGCATGCGCCGCTTTGTCAACTAGAATGAAGTTACCGGGCCATTGGTCCTGGTAATTTTTGAGAAAAACGGCTGGAGAGGCTGCGGGAAAACTCTTGTACAAGACGTTCTCGCAACCTGTGAAGCCGTGAGCCGGCCAGGTAGAGCCGGCAAAACCAAAATTAAGCGTGCTGCCCCACGTTGAGAGGGCAATCCGGTGAACCGAGAGGAACCGGAGTTTTGAAAGATTGAGCGATTAAGTTGCGCTCTGAGGTTGGTAACGGCCCCGTCGAATAAGTTTCAAGTTCAGGCCCTTGAGCTTGAAATGATTTGGAGTTTACCTGGGAAATGTATCCCTGGGAAACTTGAAAATGAAAACGGAGTGGCCACAACTTTGAGTGAGCGCCTGATAGGTGCAAAGATTTTACAATCAATTATCAGCTCTCTGCATACATCTGCCCGGCAGGCTCCCTAGAGCCGGCCGGTGAAGTGAGTACTCTCGCCCAGTCTCTCCAGACTTTTGTTCGAATCGTCGGCACCGGCAAATCCTGCTTCCACAGAAGAGGCAGGCCGGAGAGTACATGTCCAAAGAATTATTTGTTTCTTCCACTCCGCATGAAACCAAGGTTGCTGTTGTTGAGGAAGATCAACTCAATGAAATTTATTTTGAACGCGAAAACGAATACACCCTGGCTGGTTCCATTTACAAAGGCCGCGTAACCCGGGTTTTGCCCGGAATGCAGTCGGCTTTCGTAGAGATCGGTCTGGAACGTGACGCCTTTCTTTACGTCACAGACTTTTTCGAACCTCAGGAAGAAGAAGGCGACGAAAGTTTTGAGGCCATTCCCGCCGAGGATTCATCCCGCGGTCGCCGCCGCGTTGAAAGGCCTGCTCACGAGCGTCCTGCTGCCCAATTGGAAGACATGGCTGAGACCCCCAGCGAAAACGGGGAAGTTGAGACGTTTGCCGGCGGCGAAGCAAAACATTCAGCCACCCAATTTATTCGCGACGAAAATCCAAATCCGAGCGAAGCAATAGATGAGGAAAACGAAGCCCAAGCCGCGGCTTCTGAGCGGCAGCATCAGGCTCCCGCCCGAGAAACCCTGCCAGGCGAGACGCATGGTGGTCACGAACGCGCTTCGGGCGATCGCGATTCCAGTGAACGCCGCCCCTTTGGACGCCGCCGGCGTGGACGCCGAGGGCGGGGGTTTCCAGACTCAAAATTCGATTCCCGCAATGCCGCCCGGCCAAGGTCGCAAGACGAAAAGCCACACGGTCCTCCCGCCGGTTATCAGCCTATTATTCTGCCTGGGGAAAGCATCTCCAAATACCGCAACATGGCCGAAGCCCAGACGACCCAGCCGGCAACCGCTCAGCCGATAGCAGAACCTGCGAGGCAGGAGGATCATACAGCCGCAGAGAAGCACACGGTTACCGCCGCTGCCGGTCACGAGACCGCTGAACTCGATACTCAGGATTACACAAGTCGAGATTTCAGAACGCAGAATTACGAAACGGCGGAAACCACGATAGACGAAAGCGAAAATGAGGTCTCGGCAAGTGGAAGTGGATTCTCTGCTGCCACGGCCGAAGACAAGGTCCAGGCCATCCAGCCGGATATCGATTACGAGGAGACAAGCCGCCGCGATACCGAAGAGATTGATGTCGCCGCCATCCTCGACAAACACCGGCGTGAAATTGCGGCCGAGCGAGCCTCAGAGCAAACAGCGCGTTCCAACCAGCTTTCCCCGTGGTATGAAACACCAGGCGTCGAACCTCACAGGCCTGAATCGCGCTTTGGTTCAATGCCTGGTTTAGTAGAGGAAGAGGAGATCGAAGAAGAAGAGATGGATCAGCCTTCACTCCTGCATGCCTTTGAAGATGACGAATACGAGGACTTTGAAGAGGAGATGCTGGATCGGGTGGAGACAAAAGAGCAGCGCTACTCCGCTCCAGGGCAGGAGTCCAGGGAGGCCTCTCCCAGTATCGAAGCCGAAGCTGCATCGGAGCACGTGGAGACCCACATCTCCGAAGATGAGGAAGAAGAAGAGGAGGATCTTGGGGCCGATTCGATGGTCGAAGCAGAGATGCAAGCTGCCGGCGGCGAAGAGCTGATTGAAACTGAGGAAAATGAACAGACCCCCGCCGGAGACGAAACCGAACCCCGCGCCGAAACGCGTGGACCTTCCGGATACCAGCAGAAGGTCGGTTTTGATCGTGGCCGGCGCCGGCGGCGTGGAGGAGGCGGCGGCGGACGGCGTCCGCGACCCCATGGCGGCGGTGGCGGCGGCAAGCGCTTTTATCGGGCGCCATTACCGCAGATTTCTGACCTGCTGAAAGAAGGGCAGGAGATCCTGGTGCAGATTGCCAAAGAGCCCATCGGCAAAAAAGGGGCCCGCATCACCAGTCACATCGCGCTTCCCGGCCGTTTCCTGGTTTATATGCCGACGGTGAATCATAACGGCGTTTCCAGGAAGATTGCTTCTGAAGAAGAGCGTCATCGTCTCAAGCGCATCATCCTGAGCGAGCGCCAGGCTGCGGAAGGCCACCACGGCGGCTTTATTGTCCGCACGGCGGCGGCACACGCCAGCGAAGAAGATTTGCGGGCCGATATCCGCTTCCTGCTGAATTTGTGGAATGAGATCAGGAGCCGGGCAGATTCCAGCAAGTCTCCGGCGCTCATTTACCACGATCTGAACCTGGTGGAGCGCATCTTGCGCGACCAGGTATCGGAGGGCTTCTCCCATATCTGGGTTGACAACGAGCAGGAATACGAGCGTATTGTGCGCTTCGTCAGCCGCTTCCAGCCTCAGTTAGTCAAGCGCGTGAAGCTGTATACCAAAGAGACTCCCTTGTTCGAGCAGTTCAACATTCAGGAAGAGATCAACAAAGCGCTCAAGTCCAAGGTGTGGCTCAAATCCGGCGGATACATTGTGATCAACCAGACCGAGGCGCTGGTCGCGATTGACGTCAATACCGGGAAATTTGTCGGCAAAACGCAGAAGCTGGAAGATACCATCGTCAAAACCAACGTGGATGCCATCAAGGAAATCGTGCGCCAGGTTCGGTTGCGCGATCTGGGCGGCATTATCGTGATCGATTTCATCGACATGGATGAGCGCCGCAACCGGCAAAAAGTCATGCAGGCCCTTGAAGAAGCCTTGAAGAGCGATCGCGCTCCATCCAAAGTTTTGCAATTCAACGATTTCGGCCTGGTAGCGATTACCCGCAAGCGCGTTAAACAATCACTGGAACGCACCCTGGGCCAGCCCTGCACCTATTGCACAGGAACCGGCCTGATTAAATCTGTGGCTACGGTGTGCAATGAAATTTACGTTGAGATGCGTAAGATGTCACGCCACCTCGAGGGCAAAGATGTTTTCGTGCGCGTGAATCCAGAAGTAGGCAAGGCCCTCAAGGCCAACAATGCCCGCTGGCTGCAGGACATGGAAGAGCTTACAGGAAAAACGGTCATCGTAAAACCCGATCCGACGCTGCACCAGGAGCAATTCGATATCCATTGAAAGCAGTTTCAGTTTCCAGTTTCGAGTTTCTAGTTAAGCGCGAGCCACCGGCCTCTTGGCGGTGGCCGCGCTATTGTTACAAACTTTGTTTTTTCAAGAGTCCGCTTTTCACCCGCCCACACAACTTCCGCATTGCCAACCATGATTTGAAGTGCCGGCCAAGCTTACCGGCTTAACCCTTTAGTAATCCTCCTAGAAGAAAATCAGGCAAAATTGTGAACCGTGTGCATCAACACCGCAAAAGGTTGTAGTGTACTGAAGAGTAATACACAAGATATAGTTTGTGTTACCAAAGTAATAGCCCTATAAACCGGTGAAACTATCCAGAAAACCGGAAGAAACACGGAGTTTCCGCTTGACAGGCCCACCCGTAAGACTGATATAACACGCATCACTGTAAGTTTTCCCCCGAGAACAACAGAAAGCAGAGGATAGGTTCCTCAGTAATTCGGCCCCGGCCAGAAGGCGTTTTCTTTTTGCGTGTATTCGCCTTGTATGGCGTGCTAGATCTTTTTTGAGGGAAAGGGCTAAAGGTAAATATGGCCGATTCGCGTGAAGTGATGAACATTCGCCAGGCGTCGCAATACCTGGGCGTGAGTCCGGACACGCTATATAAGTACGTTTACGAAGAGAAGATCCCCGCTTTCAAGCTGGGCAACCGGTGGAAGTTCAAGAAGACGATCCTGGACTCGTGGATGGAGCGAAAGAGCAGCATGGGGGAAGGCAGAGGTAAAAAGAAGCCCCGGGCCGCAAGAACAGCAGCGGCTGGGCACTGAGGCGACATTATGTTCGGAATAGGTGGATCAAAATCGATTGTCGGCCTGGACATCGGCTCCAGCAGCATCAAGGCGGTGGAGTTGAAGAAGAGCCGGGGCGAGGTTGAAGTAGTGCATGTCGGCTTGGAGCCGTTGGCTTCCGATATCGTCGTGGACTCCATGATTGTAGATAGCGGAAGCGTTTCCAGCGCCATCACCAAGATTTTTAACGAAAACAATATCAAGTCAAAGAGTGTTGCCACCTCGGTCAGCGGCCACTCGGTGATCGTAAAGAGAATCCCGGTGCAGGCCATGGAAGACGCCACGCTGGCCGACCAGATTGGCCAGGAAGCGGCGCAGCATATACCCTTCGATGTCGCCGACGTCAACGTGGACTACCAGATCCTCTCGGAAGAAGGCAGCAATCCGATGGATGTGCTTCTGGTGGCGGTGAAAAAAGACAAAATCCTGAATTACACCAACGTCTTGTCGCTGGCCGGCAAAACCCCGGCGGTGGTTGATATTGACGCTTTCGCGCTGCAGAACTGCTACGAGTACAACTACGATCCTTCGCCGAGTTCCACAGTCGCGCTGCTGAACCTGGGCGCGAGCGTGATGAACATCAACATTGTGAAGGGCACAACGCCATTGTTCCCGCGCGACGTCAGCGTCGGCGGAAACCAATATACCGATTCGCTGCAAAAGGAGCTCGACCTCGGTTTTGAAGATGCCGAGTCGCTCAAACTGGGACGCAAAGTGGGTACGGTGAGCGAAGACGCCAAGATGCCTATCCTGCAGCAAGTCACGGAAATTATTGTTCTGGAAATCCAGAAGACATTTGATTTCTTCCGGGCCACGGCTGCCGGGGAACATATCGAGCGCATTTACCTGGCCGGAGGGTCGGCCAGAGTTCCCGGACTCATGGAAGCCTTGCGGCAGGAATTTTCATTGCCGGTGGAGTTGCTGAATCCCTTCCAAAGGATTGCCCCTGGTTCAGGCGTGGCTACAGATTTGATTGATCAGAACGCGGGACAACTCGCGGTCGCTGTGGGATTGGCCCTCAGGAGTTTTGAACAATGATCAAAATTAATCTACTTGGAGCCCCGAAGCCCAAACGCGGCGGAAAACGAATTGCGACCACCACGGTCACCGATATGACCGGGATGGGAATGGGCGGCGGTGGAGGAGAAGGTCCAAATCCGATTTTTATCATCCTGGGAGTTTGCATTATCGCCATGGGAGCTGTGTGGTGGATGCATCTTCAGGCAACCAACAAGGCAGAGCAGCTGCAGCAGGCCATTGCCAAAGAAGAGCAGGAAAACCGGCGGCTCTCGGCGGTGAAGGCCAAGTATGACCAGGAGCAGAAGGTCAGAGACAATTACGAGCGGCGGGTCAAGGTTATTGATGATCTGCGGGCCAGCCAGACCGGCGGTCCGGTCAATCTGCTCACCATGATTGGAGACACGGTCAACAACACCGATGCAGTGTGGCTCAATGTCATGCAGGACAAGGGTGGAAGCATCGACATTGAAGGCACCGCGCTCAGCTCGACGGCAGTGGCGAACCTGATCAAGAACCTGCAGAAAACGGGTTACTTCAAGTCGGTCGAGATGACGGAAACTTCACAAGACCCGTCTTCAAAAGACTTGCAGGAATTTATCTTCAAGCTCAGTTGTGAAAAGCAAAAGTCATAAGAGAATTTGCGGGCGAATTTTGCTTATTTAGGTGGAAATTATGGCTGGATTCAGAGAAATGCCGATTTTGTTGCAGATAGTGCTCGCGGTGGTTATTGGGGCCATCGTCGGCGCCGGTCTATGGTATGTATGGGTCAATCCTGTTAATCAGGACAATGATCAGAAGCAAATAGTGCTCGATCAAAAGAAGGCCGATAACGATACTTTGCGCAGGTATGAACGCGATCTTCCCGGCTTGGAACGGGAGATCGCGAGTTTGCAGCAACAGCTTGAGATTCAACGCACGATCGTGCCGGACGAGAAAGAAGCCCCGGCCTTCATGCACCTGATGCAAGATACCGCCGCCAGCGCCGGGATTGAGATTCGCCGCTACACTTCGAAGCCGGTAGCCTCGCGTGAGTTTTACACGGAAGTACCTTACGAGATGGATATCGACGGCTCGTACTACTCTGTGGTGAATTTCTTTGAGCGCGTCGCCAAGCTGCAGCGCATTATCAATATTGGAAGTTTGCAGATGGCGATACCGAAACGCTCGGGCGATGCAAAGGTAAAAAGTACTTATACCTATGCCCCCAATGAATCGGTTGTCGCCAGCGTTGTAGCTACAACTTTCTTTAACCATGATTCCAACCAGACCGCGCCGTCAACCGCGCCGGCCCGGACAGCAACGCCAGCGCCCGCGGCGGCGAGATAAAGGAGAGCCTGCGATGAAAATGAAATGGATTATTTTCGTGGTGCTGGTGGCCTCGGTCGCATTTGCGCAGACTCCGGCCGCAAAAGCTAAAAAAGCCAGCACAAAACCAGCTTCAACTTCCACCAAGAAGACGGTTAAAAGCAAAAAGACCGCGCTAGCCAGTCCTATGGCGCCGAAGACAGCAAAGCCGAAAGCGGTGAAGAAGGCGCATGTCGAAGCCACGCCGGCAAAACCGGAAGAGGCGGCAGCTCCAGAGGCGACAGCCGCAGTGGCTGCCCCGGGCAGGAAACGCGATCCGTTTGTCAGTCCGGTGGAGGCCAGGCTTGAGGGAATGACGGCAGCCTGCAGCGGAGGCAAGCGCTGCCTGGCGGTCAACGAAATTGTTCTGCGGGGGGTTGTGAGATCCCAAAGTGGCATGATTGCTGTTGTTGAGAATGCCGCGCAGAAAACATATTTCCTTCACGAAAACGACCCCATTTACAACGGATTCGTGGAGAAAATTACGCCTGACTCCGTTATTTTTAAGGAGCATTACCTGGACAATCTCGGGCATGACAGCCAGCGTGAGATCGTCAAAACCGTAAATGCTCCGGTTGTTTAAGAGTGGGCAAGATAGAGCAAGCGATACAAAGCAGTACAAGGAGTGCAGTAGCAGTTCAAAGTTTGCAATTCGGGCCGAACCCAAGGGGCAGTAACCGCCGAAAGGCGGCGGGCTAATTCTTAAGCGGCGGGGTTAAGGAAGCCGCCACGCAGCGGAAGTCGTCGAAAGCGTGAGGAGAAACAAGATGAAGCTAAAGTTCATGCAACTGGTGGGTATGCTCTCAATGCTGTTCGCGGCAAGTGCGCTCGCGGCAGCAACCGAGGCGCAATTAACGCAAGTGATGGTTTCCTCTCGGGGCAACATGGCCGTTGTCACGTTGCGAACGACGGGCGCCTTTACGCATACCGAGTACAGGCCTACAGAGAACCTGCTGCTCGTGGATATGGCCGGGGTTTCAGCCGCCACCATGGATGGTAAAACTCATGCCGTGCAAGCGCCGAATCTTGCCTCCTACCGTGTACTTGGATATAAAAGCGGCGACGGAAAAGATGTGGCGCGTGTAGAATTCGCCATTACCGCTGGCGCGAAGCCGAGCTTTGACAAGACCCGTGATCAGTTACGAATCGATATTACCGGTAGCGAAAACCTTACAACCGCTGCTGCTTCTGCGCAGGATAGCCCGGCGCAGGAATCTGCTTTGAAGACAGCCACGGGCGCTCGCAGCACGCGCATTGCTGAGGTCCGCAACGTAGGAGTTGTGCGCGGAAAAAACGGGATCGAAGTTGAAATCAGCGCCAACGCGCCACTCTCACCCAGCGCACTCAAGTTGACCAGTCCTGATCGGGTGGTGATTGATCTGGCCAATGCGACCCCAATGGGCAGAAACAAGACCATTGAGGTCAATTCCGGAGACGTAAAGAGTATCCGAGTGGCCCGTTATCAGCTTAATCCGCCAGTGACAAGGGTCGTGATCGATGTTGCATCCGCCCAGGATTTTGAATTGTCGCCTGCCGCCAACCGCCTCAAAATCAAACTTCATCCCGCATCGACCGAAGCGGCGTCAGCGCCGGCCGCCATGACAACTGCCGCTGCTCAAGATGCTCCGGCGGGAACAGTGCCTGCAGAAACACCGGCCTCGACTCCCGCTGGCACTGGCGCCTCGGAACCGGCTACGATTGCCCAAACCACTCCCAGTGCCGATGCTGCCTCAGCGCCGGCCCCCAGTACCACTGCTAAGCCGGTTGAGTTTGCCGTGGTGACACCGGAGTTCCACCCGGTCGTGGCAAAGCCAGATCCGCGGGCGCGCGCTACCGACGCGGCAGCGAAGTTTGACCCGGTAAAATCGGATGCGATCTTCGATGCTTCCACGCCGACCAGCGCTTCTTTGAATCCGCTCGTCCATGAAAATATGTCGTTCCAGCCGCAGGCCGCGGCTGCCGTGCCAAGTACGCGTCCCAGGTATACCGGAGAGCCAATTTCGGTCAACTTGAAAGATGTGGATTTGAAAGATTTCTTCCGCCTGATCCACGAGATCAGCGGGCTCAATGTAGTGCTCGATCCCAATGTGCACGGTACGCTCACTATCGTGCTGGATGATGTGCCGTGGGATCAGGCGCTTGATATCGTACTAAAAAACAATGAGCTTGACCGTCAACTCGATGGCAACGTGCTGCGCATCGCTACAGTCGAGACCCTGCGCAAAGAGGCTGAAAACCGCCGCGCGCAGATTGAAGCCCAGGCGCTTGCCGTTGACAAGGTCACGGTGACGCGCGGCCTCAGCTACGCTCATGCGAAGGATGTGGTTCCCACGATCAAGCGCTTCCTTTCGCAACGTGGGGACGTGGTTGCCGATGATCGCACGAATATCCTTGTCATTGACGACATCCCGCAGACGATTCCTAAGATTGACGAACTTTTAGCAAAGCTTGACCGCAAGACTCAACAAGTGGAAATTGAAGCGCGCGTAGTCTCGGCCACGCGTAGTTTCGCCCGCGAGATAGGTACTCAGCTTGGATTTGGCTATGGATTCGGCAGCACGACAACGATTGGCGGCAATTCGGATGCGGGCCACTCGAATACCGGTGTCACCTTTCCTGTACCGGCCGGCGCACCATCCGGCTCCACAGGCGTGAACTATGCGACGGTTTCGGGTGGTTCGAACGGCCCTCAGGTTCCTTTGTTCTCTAATTTGGGTGTCACCGGTCCAACCAGCGGCTTAACTTTGGTGAACGCAACCAGGAACTTCCGTCTTGACTATCAACTTTCGTTGGCCGAGTCGCGTGGCCTGCTTAAGATTCTCTCGCGCCCGCGAGTCGTCACACAAAACAATATTCCTGCGGTGGTGCGGCAAGGCGTCAGAGTGCCTATCGTGACTGCGTCCCAGCTATTAGGCCCGGCAACGGTGAACTTTGTTGACGCCTTCCTGCGCCTCAGCGTTACCCCACAGATTACGGTGGAAAATACAATCTTCCTTAACCTGGACGTGGAGAACACCACCCCGGATTTTGGCAGACAAATTCTGGGCAACCCAACGCTCCTCGTACAACAAGCTACTACCCAGGTGTTGGTCGCCGACGGTGGGACGGTAGTCATCGGCGGAGTGATTCAGACGAACAATTCCATCAATATCAACCAGGTTCCCCTGCTGGGCAATATCCCGATCCTGGGGCACCTTTTCAAGCATACCGCCGTGACAACACAGACGCAGGAGTTGATCTTCTTCATCACTCCCAAGATTATTCAAACCTAGCCTCCAGGCTTTCAACGGAATGAGCCCCTGTTAGCGCAGGGGCTCATTCGTTTATCTCAAAAATCTTGCCTAACTACGAAGATAGACAAGCCAGTGTTTTGCGAAAGCTCGCTCGCAGCAGGCTAGACGCTTTGCTGTTGACCCAGATGGTGAATATTCGCTACCTGTGCGGGTTTACGGGCAGCTCTGCGGCAATGGTGCTTACCCGATCAGGCAAGGAATTCTATACCGATGGACGCTACGACCAGCAATCTCGCACGGAGGTCGTGGGTGTAAAGAAAATCGTGATTGAAGCAAACCCATTGCTGCGAGCGCTAGATGCCCTCAAACGCGGCAAGACAAAGAGCCTTGGCCTTGACTTTGCTCATTTAGCGGTTGCCTCTTTTCAGCAGATAGAACATCAACTGGGGAAGAGGGTAAAATTTAAAGATTGCTCCGGCATGATCGAAGGGTTGCGGGCGATCAAAGACGCGGATGAAATCTCCAAAATTCGTTCGGCGGTGAATCTGGGGGCTGCTTTATTCCCAACTGCTCTCAAACATATTCGCCCGGCAGCCAGGGAATCGCAGATTGCCGCTGAGATCGAGTATGAGGCCCGGCGGCGCGGGGCAGAAGGAATGTCGTTCGAGACGATCGTGGCCGGTGGAACGCGCTCAGCTTTGCCTCATGGCAGGGCAACGAACCAGCGCCTGCCGAAGCGAGGATTCGTAGTACTCGACTTCGGTGTTATACTCACGGGTTATTGTTCTGATATGACCCGCACCGTGCACGTGGGCAAAGCGGATGCGGGGGCGAGCCGCATGTATGGCGCCGTGTTGAGGGCGCAACTGGCGGCGATCAAGAAGGTCGGTCCTGGAGTTGCCGTATCGGCTGTGGATGCAGCAGCCCGAGGCGTCCTGGATCGGGCCGGGTTTGGACAATACTTTACGCATTCCACTGGTCATGGCGTAGGGCTTGAAATCCATGAGGTTCCGCGTATCGCCAGCGGACAGAGCCAGAAGCTGCAACCGGGCATGGTAATAACTGTGGAGCCCGGTATTTATGTCCCAGGCGTTGGCGGTGTCCGGATCGAAGATATGGTGCTGGTGACCGATCGTGGACGCGAGGTCCTCACGCCGACAACAAAGAAACTGATCACAATCTAAATAGTTCCAGAACAAGCATGAATTACAAAGAGCTGAAAGAACTGATAGAGTTCCTGGTCGAAAAAGACATTGCGGAGTTCGAGCTGGAACGTGGGGATGTAAAGGTCCGCGTCAAACGGGGCAGGGAAACCGTCATCGTAGCGCCAGAGACCCGCGTGGGGCCGGTGCCGGTGGCGTCGTCTTCCTCGGTGGTCATGCCTACAGGCATAACCGCGGTTGCGCCCACGCAAGCGGGCGGGAAAGAACGGGCGGAAGAGAGCGGCCTGCACATCGTGAAGTCTCCTATCGTTGGGACCTTCTATGAATCGCCGTCACCCGGTTCTCCGCCGTTTGTAAGGCCAGGAGACGAAGTCGAGGCTGGAGGCGTGTTGTGCATTGTGGAAGCAATGAAGCTGATGAACGAAATTGAATCTGATGTGGCCGGCGAAATTGTGAAGCAACTGGTTACGAATGGCCAGCCGGTGGAATACGGGCAGCCTCTATTTGCAATACGCCCAAAGTAGTCCTTTGAGGGCCACGCTGAAATCTTTCATGTTTAAGAAAATTCTAATTGCAAATCGCGGCGAGATCGCCTTACGTGTTATTTGTGCCTGCAAGGAATTGGGCATACGCACGGTCGCGATTTACAGCGAGGCAGACCGGAATTCGCTGCATGTCCGCTTTGCCGATGAGGCTATTTGCGTCGGCCCCCCCCGCGCTTCCGAGAGCTATCTGAATATTCCGGCGGTCATCAGCGCGGCTGAAATCGCAAACGTCGATGCTATTCATCCGGGCTACGGCTTGTTGAGCGAGAACGCTAATTTTGCCGAGGTGTGTGAGACCAGCCACATCAAGTTTATCGGGCCGCCGCCGGAGATAACTCGCATGATGGGCGAGAAAGAAAAAGCTCGCCAGACGATGAAGAAATCGGGCGTGCCCATTCTTCCCGGCTCCGAGGGCGTGATTAATTCGGTGGATGAAGCTCTGGAATGGGCATCTACCGTGGGCTTCCCGCTGATTGTGAAGGCCTCGGCCGGCGGTGGCGGCCGGGGTATGCGGGTCATCCGCAATGAGGAGCAGTTGCCTGATTTGTTTCATGCTGCCCAGTCAGAGGCCGCAGCCGCGTTTGGCAACGGCGATTTGTATATGGAGAAGTTCATCGAGCGTCCCCGGCATATTGAGTTTCAGGTTTTAGCCGACTCTTACGGTAATTTAGTCAGCCTGGGCGAGCGGGAGTGCAGCATCCAGCGGCGGCACCAGAAGCTGCTGGAAGAATCGCCTTCGATGCAGGTCACCCCGCAGATGCGCCGGTCGATTGGGGAATCGCTTTGCTCTACGCTTACCAGGATCGGCTACGTCAATGCCGGCACAGTCGAGTTCCTGATGGATGAAAACGGCAGCCTGCACTTTATTGAAATGAATACCAGGATTCAGGTGGAGCATCCGGTCACAGAGATGGTAACCGGCATCGACCTGGTGAAGAGCCAGATTCTTCTCGCCGCCGGCGAACGGCTGGATAGCGTGCTGCAGGGCGAGATCGAACATCGCGGACACGCCATCGAGTGCCGCATCAACGCGGAGCATCCGGAAACATTTACGCCTTCGGCGGGGAAGATTACCGCTTTCCATACGCCCGGAGGGACAGGCGTGCGCGTGGATACCGCGGCCTATGCCGAGGGCGTCATACCGCCGTATTACGATTCGCTCATTGCCAAGGTTGTGGCCCACGGCAAAGACCGCGAAGAAGCCATGTCGCGCATGGCGCGCGCGCTGGATATGTTCATTGTGCAGGGCATTCACACCACCATTCCACTGCATCGCCAGATCATGGCCGATCCTGAATTTCGCGCCGGTAACTTCGATACCAAATACATTGAGCGTTTCCTCGAAAGGCGCAAAGGGACCAAGGCCGAGAAACGCAGCGCATGAAAGGGCAGCATTCAGCCAACCTGAAAAGGAAGCTGCCGCGCTTCTATGCCATCATTGACGCTGGCAGATTTGCTGACGGAAAGAATGCGTTACGACAGACCGTTGATTTCGCGCAGCAACTATTAGAAGGCGGCGCAACTCTCATCCAATATAGAAACAAGAAATCTGGCGCGAGAGAAATGCTCAGCCAGGTCCGTGAATTGCGGCGGGTAGCGGGAGCGTATGCAACACTGATCATGAATGATCGCGCCGACCTATGTCTGGCTTCCGGCTGTGATGGGGTTCATGTGGGGCAGGAAGACCTTTCAGTCGAAGGCGCGCGCAACATCGTTGGTGAAACCGCCTTCGTGGGAATTTCGACGCACAACATGCAGCAAATTCTACAGGCTGCTCACACTTCCGCCGACTACATCGCTGTGGGCCCGGTATTTGCCACGAAAACGAAAATGAACCCGGAGCCGGTTGTAGGGCTTGAATTGATTCGAACTGCCCGCAAGACCACATCCAAGCCAATCGTTGCCATTGGCGGCATCACGAACGCCAACTGCCGCTCTGTGATCGAGGCCGGAGCCGACTCGATTGCGGTGATCAGCGGGTTACAAGCATCACCTCGAGAGGGGGTTGAGCAATTCTTGAGAGAACTTTCTGTAGCGGATTAACGCCAGTCGAGGACAGCCGCCCCTGCCAAGACAGACATGAAATTTTGAAACGTCGAAGCCAATTCGGCGCAACTGCTTGCAACAAAAATGCTAAGATAACCGGCGCTAATTTGATTAACCTGTAAAATGGAATAGCACATCTGTGAACTCCCCCGCTAAAGGTATTACCGACAGTTCTGCGTCTCCTGAATGGGTCAAAGGTCTTGGTCTCACCAGCGCGACCACGCTGGTGATGGGATCAATGATCGGTTCCGGAATCTTCATTGTTTCGGCCGAGATTGCCCGCGAAACTGATTCTCCCGCTCTCCTGATTGGCGCCTGGCTCTTAACCGGCTTTCTGACCATTACAGCGGCACTGGCATACGGGGAACTGGCTGCCATGATGCCCAAGGCTGGTGGCCAATATGTTTATCTGCGCGAAGCCCTGGGGCCGCTGTGGGGGTTTCTCTACGGATGGACCCTGTTTCTTGTAATCCAGACAGGAACCATTGCTGCCGTGGGAGTGGCCTTCGGGAAGTTTGCCGGCTTTTTCTTTAAGTCTATCTCCGCCGACCGCTGGATTGGATATCACGTGCATGTGCCCCCCTATCATCTAGGTCCTATGGTCCTGGGTAACATGGATGTTGGCCTGAATACACAGAACCTGGTGGGAATCGTTGTCATCGTACTTCTTACGGCCATCAATGTTTTTGGCATCAAGACTGGCGCGATCATCCAGAATGTCTTTACCATCTCCAAGGTTGCGGCCTTGCTTGGCCTCGTTCTCGTAGGCATCTTTGTAGGACGCAACCCGCAGGCCATGGCCGCCAACTTTGGCAGCGCCTGGAGCAATTTCTGGCACAATGCCGGGTTGGGAGCATCCCATGAAATTCAGGTGGGAGTATTGGTCGGGACGCTCACGGTCCTTTGTGTAGCTCAGGTAGGTTCGTTGTTTTCTGCCGATGCATGGAACAACGTTACCTTTACCGCCGGAGAAGTAAAAAATCCAAGCCGTAACTTGCCGCTGGCGCTGGCCCTGGGGACAGGGATCGTCATCGGCTTATATGTCGCTGTCAATTTTATTTACCTGAGCGTGCTGCCGCTGCACGGAGATCCCAATGGGAGTACGGTGCTGGCGCGAGGCATCCAGTATGCTATCGCCGACCGCGTGGGAACTGCCGTCATGCTGCAGATGTTCGGATACACCGGCGCCGCACTGATGGCCTTTGCAATCCTGGTTTCTACTTTTGGCTGCAATAACGGACTGATTCTCGCTGGCGCCCGCGTCTATTATGCGATGGCGAAAGATGGGTTGTTTTTCCGGCCGGTGGCTGAACTGCATCCTAAATATAAGACCCCGGTCAACGCGCTGGTGGTGCAGGCCGTCTGGACCTGTCTGCTGTGCCTCTCAGGCACCTATGGCCAGTTGCTGGACTATATTATTTTTGCGGTGCTGGTTTTTTATATCCTGACGATCTTCGGCTTGTTTGTGCTGCGCAAGACGCGTCCAAACGCAGAAAGGCCCTATCGGGCCTTTGGATATCCCGTGCTGCCCGCGATTTATATCATCCTCGCGCTTTTGATCGATATAGTATTGTTGCGTTATAAGCCCCAATATACATGGCCGGGATTGATTATCGTCCTGCTCGGCATTCCGGTGTACTATGTCTGGTCGCGCGGGACCGCGCCATTAGCAACAGAAAAAGCGTGAAACAAAGGAGAACTCAGGATGGCTAATCTGCTGGCAACCAAGCCGCTAGATATGCTGCTCGCTGAATCAAAGGAAGAAAGCGAACACAGTCTAAAACGGGCCTTGGGGCCAATCAATCTCATTACGCTCGGCATCGGCGCGATTATCGGCGCTGGAATTTTCGTGCTGACCGGGCACGCAGCTGCCGCCAATGCGGGGCCGGCTATCGTTGTTTCTTATATTTTGGCGGGAATTGGTTGCGCCTTTGCGGGCCTGTGCTACGCAGAATTTGCCTCGTTGATCCCTATTGCAGGTTCGGCCTATACCTATGGCTACGCGACCCTGGGTGAAATTTTTGCCTGGATTATCGGCTGGGACCTGGTTTTAGAGTATGCTTTTGGCGCCGCCACAGTCGCTTCGGGATGGAGCGGAACTGTGGTTGCATTCCTGCAGAACCTGGGGTTCGATTTGCCTCCGCAGTTCACAAACGTACCCGGCACCCAAATGGTTCAGTACCAGCACCATTGGGTTCCTCTGGTCACGGTGCAGAAGACGCTGGCCGATGCCAACGTTGATTGGCATACTCTACCTCATGTCACCTCTGCCTTTAATCTAGTTGCATTTGTGGGCCTTGCGATTGTGACTACCATCCTCGTTATTGGCATCAAGGAGTCGGCCAATTTCAATACAGCTATCGTTTTTGTGAAGCTCGCGGCTGTGCTCATTTTTATTGGTGTCGCAGGTCACTATGTGATTCAGCATATGGATCAGGCTAAGGCAAATTGGACACCCTTTATCCCGCCAAACAGCGGGACTTTTGGCATCTATGGCTGGTCCGGCATTTTCCGTGGGGCGGCAGTAGTATTTTTTGCTTACATAGGTTTCGATGCGGTCTCCACCGCTGCGCAGGAAGCCAAAAACCCCCAGAAAGACATGCCCATCGGCATTATGGGATCTTTAGGCGTCTGCACCATCTTATATATTCTTGTATCTGGTTTACTTACTGGAGTAATGCACTATTCGCAACTCAATGTCGCCGCGCCGGTGTCGGCGGCGATTGCGGCGACCGGAATCTGGTGGGGAAGTTTCCTGGTGAATGCCGGAGCCATCGCCGGTTTAAGCACAGTGATGCTGGTCATGATGTTGGGCCAATCGCGTGTTTTCTATTCCATGGCGAAAGATGGTCTGCTCTGGAAGTGGGCGGGTGAAGTTCATCCGCGCTTCCGGACACCTTGGAAGACGACCATCATCGTCGGGCTTTTTTGCGCCTTTTTTGCTGCGCTGGTTCCGATTGGTATCCTTGGCGAGCTTGTCAGCATCGGTACGCTGCTGGCGTTCGTGATCGTTTGCGCCGGCGTTTGGATTTTGCGACGAAGGCATCCTGAAATGCCACGACCGTTTAAAACTCCTTGGGTGCCCTTTACGCCTATTATGGGAATCCTCGCCGCATTCTCGTTGATGGCCTCGCTTCCACGGGACACATGGTTACGTCTCATCATCTGGCTCGCGATTGGCATGGTGGTCTATTTCACCTATAGTTTGAAGCACAGCAGAGTACAGGCTGCTGCACAGGGTCGCGCGGCCAGCGGGGATTAAGTAATCATCGAGATTCATGCCCTTCGCACTCTCATAGGTGCGAAGGGTTTTGTTTTACAATCGCGCTTGATGAGGAGTTTGTAAAGTTTTGCGCGTCCCTTCGCCATCTCAAATTCCTGGCTGCCGCTTTAGTGGCGCTGGTTGCCGTAGGGACGGCGGGCTTTCACTATATTGAGGGTTGGCCGTGGTTTGACGGCTTTTACATGGTCGTGACCACGCTGACGACCATCGGATACGGCGAGGTGCATCCTCTCTCGCAAACCGGCAAAGTCTTCAATGTTGGGCTGATTATCGCTGGCGTGGCGCTGGTTACTGTGGTGATCGGTACCCTCACGCAGTATTTGCTAGAATTCGAACTTACCAAGGTTTTGGGAAGGCGGAAGATGGGACGCGAAATCGCGCGGCTCCAAAATCATTACATCATCTGCGGGGCCGGGCGTGTGGGACGCCGCGCTGCCCACGAGCTGGCCCGCAAGCCCGTCCCGTTCGTAGTGATTGAGAAAGGTGAGCCCCACCTGCAGAACCTCGAGCCGGAATGGCTGCTCATCCAGGGGGATGCTACGCAGGAAAAGGTCCTCCGCGAAGCCCAGATCGAGCATGCTGTCGGGCTGGTCGCCGCCACCACCACCGACGCAACTAACATTTATATTGTGCTGACAGCGCGCAGTCTGAATCCTAAGCTGCGGATCATCGCCCGCGCCAGCGAAGAGGCGGCAGAAAAACATCTTCTTACCGCTGGCGCCAATTCCGTAGTTTCGCCTTATGCTTTTGCCGGCCATCGCATCGCGCAAAGCTTCCTGCGGCCGAATGTCCTGGATTTTCTCGATCTCGCCACCACTCGCGAGGGCGGCGTGGAGATGGTGATTGAAGAAATCTATGTGGGCGCCGGTTCTGCTTTTGCCGAAAAGACAGTAGGGAATTCACAGATCCACCGGGAGTTCGGAATTATTGTCCTGGCCATCAAGCATCAGCAGGGCAAGACGATTTTTAATCCAACCGCTAACGTGGTTATCCAGGCCGGCGACCATCTGATTGTTATGGGTGAGCCGGCAAGCATGGCCCGGCTTGAAGCCGCAGCCGCCAGCACCCTTCAACGCTCATGAAAATCGTTACCTCTGCCGAGATGCGCGAGATTGACCGCACCACCACCGAAAAATATGGAGTGTCTTCGCTTGTCCTGATGGAAAATGCAGGCAGTGCCGTGGCCGAGTTTGTGCTCGAGTACTACCCCGATGCGGAAGAGATTGGCGTGATCTGCGGTAAAGGCAACAACGGCGGAGACGGGTTGGTAGCCGCCCGCAAGCTGCATGAGGCGGGGAAGAACGTGCTGGTGCTGCTTCTGGCCGATCCCAAAGAGCTGAAGGGCGATGCCGCGGCAATGTTCCAGAAGCTGCCCGTGGCGGCGGTTTGTGCGCGCAATGAGCAGGAGTTGGAGCATGAATCCGCCATGCTGGTCGCCAATGCTGACGTGCTGGTGGATGCCATTTTCGGAACTGGATTCAAGCCTCCGCTGACGCCTTTCTTCGTCAAGGCGTTTGATCTTATTAATGGCGCCCGCCCGGTGGTGTCGGTGGATGTCCCGTCAGGGGTTGATGCCGACGAAACCGACATGAAGAAAATGAAGAAATCAATCTGGGCGTTTTCCAACGGCATTGTCACCTTCACCGCGCCCAAGCCTGCACATGTCTTTTTGAACCTGACTTCAGACCCCATTGTGGTTGCCCAGATTGGGACCCCACGTGAAGCGATCCGATCGAAATTGAAGCAGGAGGTAATTGCGCAGAACGATCTGCACAGCCTCTGGGCTGTGCGCCGTCCCTGGGACGCCCACAAAGGGCTCTTTGGCCACGTCGGAATCATTGGAGGCTCTACCGGTAAAGCAGGCGCCGCTGCTATGGCAGCGATGGCTTGCATGCGCTCGGGCGCCGGCCTGACCACCGTGGCTACCGCCAAATCGGTTTTGCCCACTGTAGCGGGCTTTGCCCCGGAACTGATGACCACGCCGCTGGCTGAAAGTGGCGCGGGCGCGATCGCAATTTCTTCCGATGAGAAGGCGATCAAAAAAATCTTGGAGGGCATGACGGTCATCGCCATTGGCCCGGGCATCTCACGCGAACCCGAAGCGGCGCAGTCGGTGCAGGCCATTGTTGCCCAAACTAAATCGCCAACGGTCATTGATGCCGATGGTCTAAACGCCTTTGAAGGCAAGGTGCATCTATTGAACGGCTCGCAGCGCCCGTTGGTGCTCACCCCGCATCCTAAAGAGATGTCGCGGCTCTCGGGCCTGTCGGTCGAAGAAATCGAAAGCAATCGAGTTGAGATTGCCCGCAAATTTGCGGCAGAGCATAAGCTCATCCTGGTGCTCAAAGGACATCGAACCTTGGTAGCCGAACCCGATGGGACTGTTTGGGTCAATATGACAGGAAACCCAGGTATGGCCAAGGGCGGCTCGGGAGATGTGCTCACCGGAATCGTTGCCGGGCTGATTGCCCAGACTCCGGACCGCTTGGCCAATGCCGTGCTTGCTGCTGTATACATTCACGGCGTATGCGGTGATCTGGCCGCGAAGTCCCTGGGCGAACGTTCGGTGGATGCTACAGATATCATCCAACAGATTCCGCATGCAATGCAGTATTCAGGCCGATTTTCCAGCCGCAAGATTCGGCTTACACTCGGACGCGAATGGAAAGAGCGGTGAGCGAAGAGAAAGTCTACGAGACCGCTTCGCCGGAAGCGACGGTGGCGTTGGGAAGTGAGCTTATAGCGCAGCTTCAGCCGCCAAAACTCACCCTATTAAGCGGAAATTTAGGAGCAGGGAAGACAACATTAGTTAAAGGAATAGTTGAAGGTTTTAAAGCGGCTGCCCAAGAGGAAGTTACCAGCCCGACTTTTACACTTATCCACGAGTACCGCTCGCCTGAAGCTGATATCTACCACATCGACCTTTACCGCATAGACACCCAGCGCGAGCTGGAGACGCTTGGCATTGACGATCTCTTCGGCCCGCGCAGCCTCATCATCATCGAGTGGGGCGAAAAATTCGACCGCTTCCGCAAAGAACGCGATGTAGAGATTGTGATTGAGCGGACAGGCGAAGAGCAGCGACGAATCAGGATTTCTCGCTAGATAATTGTTCCCGGTTCACTTTTGCTGTTTCCGAACCAGCTGAATCTGAAAAATGCTGGGCCAAAGTTTGCCGGTGACAAACAGGCGTTTCCCTGCAGCGTCGTAAGCGATGCCGTTCAGCACAGCATTCTCGTCCAGGCGATACATCGGGCTGAGAAGGCCCGTTAGATCGATCCATCCAACCACTTTGCCGGTATGCGGAGAAATACGCGCGATCCGGTCTGTCTGCCACACGTTGGCCAAGAGTTCTCCGTCTACAAATTCCAGTTCGTTCAGTTGATCGATGGCGGTGGCTCCATCGCGGACTTGAATGCGCCGTTTTTCCGCAAGTGTGCCGGCATCAAGAACGCGGATTTCAGAAGATCCGTCGCTCATGAAGATTTCATGGCCATCGCTGGCAAGGCCCCATCCTTCCCCGGAATATGAAAATTTGCGCAACAGGCGGAAACTGCTGAGGTCATACACAAATCCTATCTGTGACGTCCAGGTAAGCTGCAGGATGTGATCTTTGAAAATCGTGATTCCCTCACCGAAGAACTCCGGCGTTAAATTGACTTGTTGAACGATCTCCCCGGTCTCAAGCCGGACCTTGCGGAGCGATGAGCGACCGTTGAGACCCGTGCCTTCATAGAGAAAGCCATCACGGTAAGCGAGACCCTGCGTGAAAGCGGCCGGATCGTGAGGGAAGACGTGAACGATCTTGAAGGTATATTCAGGCGGCTTGGTTGCCTGGACATGGTGGGAAGCCTGGCCGAGAGCGGACGGCCCCAGTGTAGTCAACAGAGACACAACGGCAAGCCGCGAAGCGATCGCGCGCAGTTTTATTTGGGCTCTGGCTATGACACCAGAATGATGAAAAGCTGCAATCGGCTGCAATCACGGAAGGATATCACGAGGAAGGTGCAAGAGCATTCCGCAAGGTCAAGACCTGCACCGAAATGAATTAAAACCCGCTATGACCGCCTGTGTTGTAGGATACTCGCAGAGGTGTTCACCATGTCGTTACACAATGGAGACAAAGCCAGAAGCAATCGCCAGCGCAGAGCGCGGCTAAAGATGCGCGAAAAGGTGCGCGATATCAAGAAGTCTCTTGGCGCGAGCCCTGAGAAAAAACAGAAAGGCAAATGAGCGCTGCGACCGAGTCTAATCACAAATCATCAATCGCAAATCTTAAATCCCTAAAATCCCATAATGTTATAGCCGCAATCCACGTGGATGATTTCGCCCGTGATGCCGCTGGCGTCAGAAGCGAGGAAGAGCGCGGTGGCGCCCACCTCGTTCACGTCCACGTTGCGCTTCAGCGGGGCCCGCTCGGCGTGGGATTTCAGCATATCTCCAAGGCCAGAGATGCCGCGGGCTGCGAGGGTCTTGATCGGCCCGGCAGAGATGGCGTTTACCCGGATGTTCTGCTTGCCCAGATCATCGGCGAGATAGCGCACCGTGGCTTCGAGCGCCGCTTTGGCCACTCCCATGACGTTGTAGTGAGGCACAACTTTTTCCGCGCCGAAATAGGTCATTGTCACAATGCTGCCGCCCTGCTGCATCAAGGGTGCCGCGGCGCGAGCCAGAGCAATCAGTGAGTAAACGCTGATGTCGTGGGCCATACGAAAGGCCTCACGAGTGGTATTAACGAAATCGCCCTTTAGCGCTTCAGGAGGAGCAAAGGCGACGCTGTGCACGAGGGTGTGCAGCGTTCCATATTTTTCTTTGAGCTGTGAAAAGAGCCGGTCAATTTCCTCGTCACGAGAGACATCGCAGCGAAAAGCCTCAGCTCCCGGCAGGGCTTCGATCAAATCTTTGGCCTCCTGCTCCAACCGCTCATTCTGATAGGTGATGGCCAGCCTGGCGCCGGCCTGTTGCAGGGCCTGCGCGATGGCCCAGGCGATGCTGCGCTTGTTGGCGACTCCGAAGACGACTGCGGTGCGTCCTTCCATGCTATTGGACATGTGAGCTCCGTTGAAGAACTTAAAGGATAACAAATTGAGGAGTGAAACCAGCTACTAGCCACTAGCTGTACCGAAGCAACGCGGGGCAAAATGTTCACGCTATGCAACTTAGCTTTTGATTTTCTCCGCGCCTCTGCGCCTCTGCGCCTCCGCGGTGAATTTTAAAGTGGTTCGGTCGCAGTCGCCTGCAGAGTTTTTGCCCTGCGCTCCACCGGCCACATGGCAGCAGCGCAGGCCAGCGCGTAGATGCCGCCGATGCAGGCAAAGGCCAGCGTGAGGCTGACACGGTGGGCGATAGTGGCGACGCCGATCCCCAGGAAGAGTTGCAGGATCGTGCCACCGAAGTAGAAGGTATTCTGCACCCGTCCCATGAAATGTTTCGGGACAATCTCCATCATCTCGCTGGCAATGGCGGTGTGGGTAACGCCGCGGCCCGAGCCCATGATGATGTAAATAAGCACGGCAACGGCGAGGAAGTGCGAGAAAGGCAGCAGAACAAGGCATACCGCCAGGACCCCAAGTCCGATTCCTGCCGAACGATGGGCGTGCAGCCGCTGGATCAGCCAGGGAGAATACAGCGCGCTGGTGAAGGCCCCGACGCCCCATCCGCCATTGAACCATCCGAAGCCCACGGCCCCGGCGTGCATGATACGGTCGCTGAGCGGAGCGGTTACAGCGCCCTGCGTCAGCATGGCGCCAATGAAGAGCGCCCAGCCTGTACCCAGCAATTGCAAATGAGGCTTGCCTTTAAGGTAGCGGACGCCTTCCGCCAACTCGTGAAAATATTTTGTCCAGCTTTCCTCTGCCTGAGCAGTTGCTGCACCAGCAGTTCCAGGTTGAGAATGAGGGGCGATGACGTGGCGCCCCTTGCGTACATTGTAATAACACAAGAAGGAGATGACGTACGTGGAGAAGTCAATCACCAGGATCCATCCCAGTCCGATGTGGTCATAAACAAAGCCGACCAGCGCGCCGGCGATGAGCCATCCACCCTGAAAGCTGGCCATCAGGAAATTATTGGATTGAACGTACTGCTCCGGCGGTGTGACCTCCTGCAGCAGGGCGTTCATGGTGGGCCAGAACATCCAGAAGCCCGCCGAAACCAGCGTGAACATGGCGTACAGGTGCCAGGTTTGCACCTGGCCACGCAAGGCCAGAATGGCGACTGCCAGCGTGATGCTGCCGCGCGCAAAATCGAGCATCAGGATCAGGTGGCGGCGGTCCTCGCGGTCAATCACTACGCCGGAGAAGGGAAGCAAGAACAACGCCGGGATGGTCTGCAGCAAAAGCAGCTTGCCCAGCGAGATCTCCGAGTGCGTAATCTGCAACACGTGCCAGAAGACAGCGGCGGCGTTCATCCCACTGCCGATCATGGAAACGAGGTTGGCAGTAAAGATCCACCGCATGGCGCGATTTTGGAAAATGCTGAACACTGCTTCCAATGTATCGCATCTTTGCGGAAAGTTGTCAGTAGCCGGTTGTCAATAAAAGCTCTTAGCGCTTGGCTGGAAAACGCAGTTTCTCGCAATGAATACAGATTTCAAATCGGGCGCGCCAGATTCAGGATTGAATCGCTGTCATATACTGTAGCAAGAGAGATTTTTTTGAAGAGGGTCTTCTGCTTCCTTATATTCACCTCGGACGTGTTGATTTTTGGCGTTTTCACTTCAATTTTGATGTGGGTACTTTTGGCATTTTGGTGGCCATTGCCGCGCTTTCGGCCTACTTTGTGCTAGGGGCTGACCTCAAAAGGCGCAGGCTGCCTGATATTGCGGACACAATAATTCTGGTGACTGCGCTGGCTGGCATTCTCGGCGCCAAGCTGTATCACTCGCTGGAGACCCCCGCCGATTTTGCCGATCAATTTTTCAGCCGCTCAGGTCTTGCCTGGGCGGGAGGATTGATTGCCGGGGTCCTGAGCCTGCTCTGGCTGGCGCGGTACTACAAGATTTCAATTCCCACGATGTTTGAGGTCGCCGCGCCGGCCGCTGCCCTGGGATATGCAATCGGACGTATCGGATGTCTCGTCTCCGGCGATGGCGATTACGGCATTCCTACGTCCCTGCCATGGGGAATGAGCTTCCCTAATGGATTGGTCCCCACCATGCAGCGCGTGCATCCCACGCCCATCTACGAATTCCTCGCCGGCGTTGTGATTTTCGTTTATCTGTGGAAGCTGGGCGGCAGGTCGTTGCTCAAGCCGCGTCCCGAGGGCGAGGTCATCGCCGAATATTTCATCTGGACCGGCCTGGCGCGATTCCTGGTCGAGTTTATCCGTATCAATCCGCGCTCGGTGTTTGGCTTGTTCAGCAACGCCCAGTTAATCGCGTTTCTCTCCATGGTGGCTGGAGCGGCGATCCTGTTTTACATTCGCAAGAAGTTTAAAAGTGAGAAGCAGGAGCACCGCATCTTGCGCCACTCCAGCGAAAAGGGCGATGTGGAGCAGCCGGAATATCACAAAGCTACGCCCGAGTGCCCCACTCCGGAGCGTTGGCGCATGTTCGATTCCATGACCGCCGAGGTCGAGGTGCTGGAATTTTTGCAATCGCTGGTGACCACGATGAAGCCGCAGCTCATCGTCGAGACCGGAACGTTCATGGGAATCAGCACGTTGTGGATGGCCGAAGGCCTGAAACAGAACGGCTCCGGGAAGGTCGTGACCTGCGAGTTCGATCCGGTGGTATGCGCCAGGGCGAAGGAGCGCATCCAGGGCTCCGGCCTGAAGAAATGGATTGACCTGCGCAACGAATCCAGTCTGGATACTAAGATCAAGGGTCCAATCGATCTGTTTTTCAGCGACAGCGCAATTGAAATCAGGGAGCAGGAGGTACGGCACTTCCTGCCCAAAATGAGCCCCGGTGGCCTGATTCTGATGCACGATGCCAGCTCTCATCTCAAGACCGTGCGTGAAGCTGCTCTGCAGATGGAGCAGGAGGGGTTGATCTCAGTCCTGCTGATGCCCACACCGCGGGGATTAGTACTCGCGCAAAAAAGAGCATAGTACTATTTACATTGTGCCGGCCCACTGGCAAAAACGTTTGCCTTTCCTTGTAGCTTGCAACTTGTAGCTTGTAACTGACTTCAGCGTTTGAGCAGCGCATCAGAGAGCAAATGGGCTTTCATGGCGAGATTGTTGGCGCGCAGAAGATCTCCATCGGTCGCTGCGGCGCGGGATTGCGCCATGTAGTTGCGGATTTGTTCTACCATCGCGCGCTCGTCATCGTTCAAAGGCCGGCTAATGCCCTTGAGGGTGTTATCGGTTGACTGCAACAGTTGTTCGGTCGCATTACGCTGGCGGAGGGCTTCGTTCTGGTCCATCCCGGGAAGAATCTCGCCGGGGGAGGGGGTATCCGGAGTTCCGCCGTCATGCACCACAGCTCTGCCTGGGATATTGGCCGTTGTAGCAGGCCCAGGTGTTGGCGAAGGAGCAGGCGCAGGAGTTGCGCTCGCCTCTTTACCAGCCGGCGTATTCGTGACCGGAGTACCCTTTCTGGCGTGATTGATTTTGGGTTTTGGCTTGGCTTTAGGCTTGGTTGCCGTGTTGCTTACAGGCGGCTGATTTGCTGGAGTTGTTGCCGGCGGTTGATTGACAGGAATTGCCTGGCCAGGAGTTTGCACTGTAGGTTGGGGATTTGCAATGGCAGGCGCTTGCGCCTGGGGCGGCACGGTGGGCTGTTTTTTCTTATTGCAGCCGGCAAGCAACGTGATGGCCGCGAGCAGCCCGATTCCGAGTTGGGACGAGTGGCGTTTCATCGCAACAGATTCTCCCATTGTACCGTGTGCTTATGGCCTTTTGGCCGCAAGCTCGCGCTGCACGTCATTGGTTGCCGCTAATGAGGGCAGGCGCAAACGGAAAGCTGTTCCTCCGCCGTCTACAGATTCAAAATCCACCGAACCGTGATGGAGCTGCATGACCTTGTAAGTCATCGCCAACCCGATGCCTGTGCCGGTTTTTTTGGTGGTGAAATACAAGTTATAGATTTTATCGCGAATTTCGTGGGGAATACCGCTGCCCTGGTCGCGCACTTCAATCATGACTTCATCGTCTTCTTTCCATGTCCGAATGCTCAAGGCCCCGCCTTCCGGCATAGACTGCACTCCGTTGAGCACAACATTCAAGATCGCCTGCTTGAGCAGATCGGAATCGGCCCGCACCAGCAGGGGTTCAGCGGGAAGTTGCCGGTCAATGCGCACTCCGTGCCGCGAAGCGTCGGGCGATGCCAGTTGGGCAACATCATCCACCAATTTGCGGACGTCAAGTTCAGTGAGGCGTAATTCAACCGGCCGGGTGAAATCTACCAGCATCTGCACCACGCGGTCGAGGCGATGAATCTCGCTGCCGATTACATCCATATGCCGGCGGGTGGTGGGGTCGGCCGGCTGCAGTTTCTGGCGGAGAAGCTCCAGGTGCACCACAATGGCGTTGATAGGGTTCTTGACCTCGTGTCCAACGCCGGAGGCCAGCCTGCCAATGGCCGCCAGGCGGTGCGAAAGTTCGATTTCGTTTTCAATGCGGCGCACGGATTCGGCATCGCGCAACGTAAGTAGTGCGCCGATGCGTTCACCGCCTTCTTCAATGAAATCCAGACTCATCAGGATGCGGCGGCCGCTTTCTACCTCGATTTCGCGCTGGTCAACCGCCGTGTGGGAGGCAAAACTGTCGAGCACAACTTTTCCCAAAGGTGTACTCTGCGAAAAAAACTCGTCAACGTTGTGTCCCAGCATGTGGTCGCGGGTAATTCCCAGGAAGTTTTCGACCGCAGCGCTCACCAGGATCGCCTTGGAATCGCGCGTGAACAAAATCAGGCCGTCCTGAAGGTTGGCCATAATCTGGTCGAGATTATCTTTGAGGGCGGTGAAGACCTCTTTCACGTCGCGCATCTGGCGCCCGAGGCGGTTGATTTTCGTGGTTACGAGGCCAACTTCATCGCCATGCGCTGCCTCCGATTCTGGCTCGCCCGCCGCCGGACCCGCCATCAGGTCCAGACGCCGGCCAATCATCACCAGGGGCCGTAACGCAAGGTTCGAGAGCCCCGCCGCCAGAATAAATGTGACCAGGATCACGACCCCTGAAAGCTCCAGCGCATGGTTTAATTGCGGACGCAATTCGCGATTCAGGAATATCGTCGAGATTCCTACCCGCACCGAACCAAAGGGAGCGCCATTGCGCTCGATAGGAACGCTGATTTCATACACTTTCGGCGCGCCGTAGACCATGGCGAGCTGCTGTCGAAAACTGCCATCGCGCACCACGCTGAAACTTTCGCGCGCGGGCAGGGGATTGCCCTTCAGCGCAACCGTAGGATCGGTGTGCAGCAGGGCGCGTCCTTCCGAGTCGGCGATAGCTGCGTCATAAATGGGGCGCGAGTAGCCCACGATGGATTGCATCAGAGAATTAAGCCCGGGGTCGGTCTGCAGAATTTCTTCGGTCGCTTCGCGTACCGATTGCGCATTGCCGGTATCGACCTGTGTGCTGTTGAGGTCTACTTCCAGCGCCTGGCGCGCGGAAAAGAAAATCTGGTGGGCAACGAAGTCGCCATTCTCGTAAGTATCCTGCACCCGTTGGCGGACAATCTGCAGCACGTAAATACTCGAAAAAGCCACCACCAGGGCCATTACCATGCCACTGATGGCCAGTACGAGCTTCGTCTTGAGTCGTAAACGGGGACGCATGGCTGGCACTCAGGGTAAAAAGTTATTATCCGTTGCCATCGGCGGCGGCGCCGATGGAGGCTCCGTACTCCTTCAATTTGTTGTGCAAAGTCTTCAGGCTGATGCCCAGAATCTCTGCGGCGCGGGTTTTGTTGTTATTAGTGGATTCCAGCGTCTTCAAAATCAGCAGCCGCTCGGCCTCGCCTACCGTGGTCCCTACCCCGACCCGCACCGAATTGGCGTCGCTCACCGCCGAATGCAGTCCCACCGAACCAAACGTGGGCGGCAGGTGCTGGTGCTCGATCATTTTGCCGCTGCAGGCGATTACAGCGCGCTCCAGTGTGTTGCGCAATTCGCGGATGTTCCCCGGCCAGTTATGGCTCTGGAACGACCGCATAACGTCTTCGCTCACCATTGCCGCCTCGCGTTCGTGCTTGTGGCTCATATCTGCCAGCAGATGTTCGACCAGTTCGGGCAAATCTTCTTTATGCTCGCGAAGCGGAGGCAGGTGGATGTTGAAGACGTTCAGTCGATAGTAGAGATCATTCCTCAGTTCGCCCTTGGCTACGGCTTCTTCAGGAACTTTGTTGGTGGCCGCGAGCACGCGCACATCCACGGTGGTCTCGACTTTGCTGCCCAGGCGGCGCAATTTATGGTCTTCCAGCACGCGCAACAGCTTGGCCTGTGTATTGACCGGCATTTCGCCAATCTCGTCGAGCAGCAGGGTGCCTTCTTCTGCCAGTTCGAAGCAGCCGGCGCGGCGCTCCAGCGCTCCGGTGAAGGCGCCTTTTTCGTGGCCAAAGATTTCGCTTTCGATCAGGGTCTCAGGAATGGCCGAGCAGTTGATGGCAAGAAACGGCTTGGTTTTACGCGGGCTCAGATCATGCACGCTGCGCGCTACCAGCTCCTTGCCCGTCCCGCTTTCGCCGGTGATCAGGACCGAAGCCGTACTGGGCGCGACCATCTCAATCAACCGAAAAATTTCCTGCATTTTTTTGGACGATCCCACCATCGGGCCAAGCACGCCGGTGTCGCGCAGTTTGCGGCGCGTAACCTCAAGCTCGCGCTCCGTGCCACGCTGGCGCGAGGCGTTGTTCAAAATAGTTTTCAAACGCGCGGGGTCAACCGGTTTCTGGATGAAGTCGTAAGCCCCGGTTTTCATGGCGTCCACCGCTACGTCAATACTTCCTTGCGCGGTCAGCAGCACCACGGCGGCCGGCTGTGATTGTGCCGCGATGCGCTCCAGCAGCTCCATGCCGCTCATGCGTGGCATCTTCAAGTCGGTAATAACAATTCCCGGCGCCCACGCCGTAAATTTTTCCAGACCCTCAGCGCCGTCCCTGGCGGTTTCTGTACGATAGCCCCAGGCGGAAATCAGCTCGGCCAGGCCACTCCGTTCGTTTTCTTCATCCTCGACGATCAGCACTTTTTCCTGGTTCATAAAAGTTTCAATACCATTATGGCATCCGCGGGCAGGGTAATTTTACTGGTATAAATTTTCCGCCAGGCCTTGAGAGATTACTCATACTAGGATGCAACCTGCGATGTGCAAGTCGCTCTCCAAAGCATAGCCCTGATATTTACTCAGTAGTAACTATCGAGAATAGCAATTTGAAATCAGTACTTTGCACTTGTAAGGCGTTACTTGTACAATTTCCTGCTGCACGTAAGTCGGGCATTGCTGCCCATCGTACAGCCCTGGTTGTTCCCAACGCGGTAAGAAGTCAGCCTTAAATTTTGGTTAAAGTTGCAGACCTTAGTCAGTCCGTACTAACAGTTCCGGAGGGTTTTTCATGTCACATCGAAATAAGAGAGGTATCGCCCTTTTGGTGGTTGCTGCCGGCCTATGGCTGGCAGGCGCCGCAGCGTTCGCGCAAGACCAGCCTGCTCCAAAGTGGGAGGTTTTTGCCGGTTATTCGTGGGCAGATGCCAATGCCAAAATCAACAATGTTCCTTTACGGAACTATGCCGTCGGTCTGGGTGCGGCG
>Ga0222749_10000030_pt1 | contig 76956 bp, 63 predicted proteins | sample IncBWH2Mmetat_FD_197234 | JGI IMG/M metagenome (GOLD analysis project Ga0222749, IMG submission 197234) | Metatranscriptome of lab incubated forest soil microbial communities from Barre Woods Harvard Forest LTER site, Petersham... | ecosystem: Environmental > Terrestrial > Soil > Temperate... | reverse complement strand
GGCATGCAGGCCATGACGTATATCTTTGCCGATGCGAGACGGCTGGAAGCAGCACAACGCATGGCCCGCATTGGACAGTGGCCGTTTGTGCACAAAGATATGATTACCAAATTGCCGGGAATGCTGGCGGGATGGACTGCGGCGCGCGACCTGCGTCCTATCCCCAAACAAAGCTTCCGGGAGTGGTGGCGTAAGCGCGAGAGGAAGCCCAATGCCTGACGCCAACTCAGCAAGAGAAGAGATTCTGGCGCGCATTCGTAGTTCGAACCCGCCGGATAGCGATGATACCCGGCTCATTCAGGAATGGATGGCCATACGCCGTCCCTTTCGGCGAAAAGGCAGGCTCGATCCTGAAGATCGCCTGCAGTTATTCGAAGACCGGCTCAATGACTACGGCGCGGGCGTACACCACGCAATCTCTCAGACCGAATTGCCGCAAGTGATTGCGGCAGCGATACAAGCCCGTGGAAAGCGCAAGATGCTGGTTCCGCCTGAGTTCCCGCAAGCATGGCTTCCCCAAACCATCGAAGCCATTAGAGACAACCAGTTGAGCCATGACGCTCTTGATCAATGCGATGGTGTAATCACCGGCTGTACACTCGCTATCGCCCTAACCGGCACCATCGTGCTGCAAAGCGGACCTATGGAAGGACGCCGTGCCCTCACCCTGATTCCTGACTATCAGGTATGTGTTGTGCGTGCCAACCAAATTGTTGAATTTGTGCCCGAAGCCCTGGAGGAGCTGCACTCGATGGGCACAAGACCTATAACTTTTTTCTCCGGCCCCTCGGCTACTTCTGATATTGAGATGACTCGCATCAAAGGGGTGCATGGCCCCCGCGTGCTCGACGCAATCATCTTCACTTAAATAAGATTTGCTTAAACAAGATTGCTAAACAAAGATTTTTCGCGCATGTTTCTCACTCATCGCATCTAAAAGATGAGTAGAGGCCACTTCTATGAAACATGCATTCTCTGTTTTGATTCTGCTGCTGGCTCCGGTCGCTCTGTTCTCGCAAAACCAAACATTACAAGCTGAGAAGTTCCAGACCGGCAAAGTTTTAGCTGTAGTCGAGCACCCTGAAGGCCGTGTCTTCGACTGGGTAAACCACGGCACCGCTCCAATTTACGATGGGTATGCTTTCTATGACATCAATGTCCAGTTGGATAACAAGTGTTATGTAGTGCGATACGAATCCCAGACGGGGTACTACCCTTCGGCCTGGCAGCCAGGTAATGAAGTTAAAGCCCGTATCGAGAGTGGACGGATTTATCTTCAGCGCTATGACAGCGCTGAAGTACCAACCAGTATCTTGAAGCGCTGCCCTGGCCGACACTGAAATAAAAAAGGCGCTGAAGGAAATTTCCTTCAGCGCCGGTTCACCGGGCTAACGGTATTTACTCTTCATCTTCGTCCACGCGGACCCGGCCAATGAAGGTACCCCAATCGGCCAGTACCGTACGAACACCACCTGGAATGTATTCTGTCGCAAACCAGATATTGTTTTCATCAACCACAGCGGCGGCGGTGTAGTCGCCCCAGCGTCCGCTTCCAGCTCCGCCGAAGGCAAAATAGCCGCTAAATCCGTCTTCCGGCGCCACACCGGCTGCCGCGATCCGTACCGGGCCAGTTCCGCTGTGGCTGATACGGGCAAAGGCGGTGCTGGGAAAGAAATCATGGCCAGAGAGAGCAAACGCGATGATGCCGCGGCCATCCTCCCCGATCGCGACCGACGGGTACATGACGTTTTCGCCCTGGACGCTGATGTATCCCTGGTGGCGTACCTCCGCTTGCAAAGTATTATCGTCAAAGCGAGGACGGACCCTAAACCAAGCTATGCCGGCCTTGCAGTCAGACTCAAATCCGGTAACGCAGTTTGGCCCCTGGCTTACCGAGGTCGTCAACGCGCCCCACAGCTCACCGTCAACTAACATTACCTGATTCATGCGCTGGTCATTGGTGGCAACCAGTTCTTCAGGTTCGCCCAACGCGGTTCCCAAAGGAGTGGGCCCGGCCTTTTGTTCAGCGTCATTCGGTACACCGAAGGTCTCGCTGGAAATGACGACGTGATTGAGTGTGAGATGCGGTGAGTTCGACCTCAGGCTGCGAGTATTAGAGAGGCTCCACACAGCCAACCGGTTGTCGAACAACAGCGTGATGTTAGGAACGCTAAGCAGGAACTCGACGCCCCGGGAATCATCATCTTCAGAATCGTGGGAGCGCACGACTGCCGGCTGAAGTGAAAATGGGATGCCTTCGGGGAAAGGAAGATTATCCAGATGCACAACCGCAGGAGCATCGCCTTCAGCGAGTTCTTCTTTCCCAAGAGCATAGATCTGTGCACCGTTGAATCCAACACTTAATCCAAATTCGTTGGTGCTGATGAAAATGCCGTCCGCATTCGCGCCCAGCAGTGGCTGGTCTCCAAAACAAGGGCAATTGGGATGGCTTGGAGTACCGTTGGTTCCGTCGTCCGTGACGTCAATGCTAAATAGATTGAACAGACCTGTTGGATCGGGAGTCTTGCTCACGGCGAGAAGAAGGTGGCTGTGTTTCTGGGTAGCGCCAGTCGCCGGATTGGTGTCAATCTCAAGGATGGTCACAAACCAACGTCGTGTCTGTGGATCGAAGTAAGCTTTAGGGTCGGTGAGCGAATCCCCAAAGACCGGAGGGCTGGAACGAATGATCGCCGGCGTGCGTTTGAAGAACTGATTGACCGGTGTGGGCCCTACCAGCAAAGCATGGGTGCGTTGGTTATAGACAGCTAACGCATCATTCACGTCCTCCAGGATGAATCCATTGCCTGCTGCCAAACCCTGGTCCGGAGGTTCAACGCTGAACTGCGTGTTCTTATAGATGCCGGTTCCGGCAGTCCGCTGGTCGAAATGCGATATGCCATTAAAGCCAAAAGAATTGGCAGCAGGAGCGGGCGCGCCTTGTGGGACCGGCCCTGGAACAGTTAAGACAGCGTTCGGGACCGTTGGTCCGACCCGACCGTCAACCTCGTGCGAGGGCTTCGAGAAAAGATCGTCAGCAACGGGCGCCCCTGATAGAGGAGAACTCAGTGCGGTAACACCGTCCGACGTTAAGTTTTGGTTTTGGGCCGCTGCCATTGAAGCCAGCAGCACTATGGAAAACAACAGCATAACTACTCGGGGGGATTTCATTTGAGGCTCCTTAGAAGACATTCAAGTGGTTCTCGGGGTAAAGACGTACCGTGAAGCTGTACGCCTACTTAAGAAGGGTCCGTGAAGAGATACATTAAGCCAGTAACTACTATTGTGGGTAGTAGTTCTAAACGAGGAGCATACCAGTGTCAAGCTGGAAATTGGCCGATGAACTGCGCGCCTAATGACGCTAGAAGCAGCAGTGTCGTATGCCGGGACGCTATATTAATTCTGCACACGCTGCGCATTGCGCAAAAAAAGGTGCTGAAGGAAATTTCCTTCAACACCGATTGTTTCTGCAGAAATCCTTCAAGACACCAAGAATCTCTTGTTATTCGTCATCCCCGCCTTCGTGAGCACGCGTAAGCCGCAGGGCATTGACCGCATCAATGAGACCGAAGCCATCATAGATCTGGTATCCCCGATCGAGATCATTGAGGAATACTCCCGTCAAGGCATCCGAGTCGTGGTCACGGTCTCCTTTGGACGAAAGTTTTGCGGTCACCGTTGCTCCTCCCATCTCATCGCCGGAATTGCCGCCGAATTCGACCACGTTGCCGCTTACGTTGGCAAAGTCACGGTCAACCCCAAACGTCAGCGACTGGCCGGAGGTAAATCCGCTGAAGTTCAGCGTCACCTTTCCCGAGGGGGTGGCGGGTGTGGAAGAACTGATGACCGGATCGGTCGTGGTTCCCACATGTACCGGATGCGCCACGGGATCGAACAACAGTCCCGTTCCAGTCAGGTCAATGGTGAGAGAGTCGAGAGTCTGGCCGGACCTTCTGGAGTGGAAGGTCACCTTGAAGAAGTTATCACTCAATCCAACAGCTCTTAGATCTTCGCCTGTTGCAGTCACAGTTACGGTCGCATCATTGTTGGCAGCAACAGCTTCACTGAAGAAGAGGTCACTGTCCCGCGGCGGCGCCGAATCTTTCAAGATCCTGCTCACGCGCCTAGGTGAGATAGATCCCGGGCCTCCGGCCTTCTGAATGACCAGCGCCGCGACTCCGGCAGCATGCGGAGCAGCCGCACTAGTTCCGAAGAAGTTGGGGAAACCATCTGGCAAACCAACGATAGCCTCATAATCATTGCCTGGCCCTTCCGGGAAGAATGTTGTGTTAACACCATCCACCGCTGCGATGTCCGGCTTCTTGCGGATTTCAGGAGTGGCCAGCCGGTTTCCGTTCTTGTCGAACACGATCGTGGCCGGACCGGGTGAGCTGAAGCCTTCGTAGGCTGGCGTGAAGCCGTCAAATGCCGGATCAGTGTCGTAGACGTAAGCAGCGACGCCATTAGCTCCGCGCGCTGCAGGATGTCCAAAGGTAAGGGGGGTCTGCGCCGTTATCACACCATTGAAATCAATCACATTGCCAAAAGCCACATACTTGATGCGCTTGGCCAAGTGGGTGCCCTTGCCGGTTCTGGCAACTACCATAAGCAGCTCGCCAAAGGTGCCCGGCCCGCCGCCCGAGTTCAAAGCAAAGAGCTCCAGAGGCTGGTTGGTAGCGAAGTTATCGTCACTGACGGCAAAGACGAAGTTTCCTGTGGCAGGGTCAAAAAACAGCAGGTTCAGATCGGTAGTAATTCCAGAAGGGCTCAAATCGAAAGGATCATCCCACTGGAAAGAAAAAGCAGTACCGTCGGCAAAAGCAAAATCTTGCGCAATGTTGACGCCGCCGGTGGCATCAAAGTTGTGGAACCCGCCGGTGGTATCAATGGCCGCAGGAACCGTACTCAGGTTCACGCCCAAGGCTGCCGGTGAGATGGTGCGCGCGGTTGCATCCGGAATAATGCGAAGGTCGGAGGCATATCCCTGTTTGGCCTCATTGCCGGCCGATGAAAAGTATGCCACTTTGTGTCCAGGCAGAGTGTCGCTGGTGGCGACGTCATCCACCGCCCGCGCCAGAATGCCATCCGAGAAAAACGGCTCATCAAAATACGCCACATCATCGACGATTACATCGGCATTGCAAGCCGGATTCGTACGAAGTGTGCGAATGTTGTTGGCGAAATCTACCTCGCTGCTAAACGCGGTGGCGAAGCAGAGCGAGGCATTCGGCGCCATGTCGTGCACGATTTGCGCCATACCACGGCCTTCATCTGTGCCCGGCCCAAATACCGTGGGATCGAGTTCGATAAGGAACTTGAGGCCTTCGCCGCCCGGAATCGCCGTCGTATTCGGCAGGTCGCCAGTACCTACGTCAGTGAGGGCGGTATCGGCGGCGCCACTGGTGTTAAAACTGTCGGAGAGAATGCCCACGGTAATGCCATCGCCGTTGAAGCCTCTTTTGTTCGCGAGGTCAGAGCGCAATACTACTGCTCCCTGCGAAGTTACCAAACCAACGTGGGTCACGGCGCGATGCGCAAGATGCAATGAGCTCACACCCGATGTGTGCGCAAGTTTTTCCGCTCCAGCAACTGGAAGATACGCGGAAATGACGCCATTACTGTACGCGGAATCTATCGCAACCACAGACCCGCCCGCGCCATTGATGAGGTTTTTAACGCTTGCCAGCGAAACGCTCCCATCAGCGTATACGTTCGTTAGGACTCGGTTCTGCGCATCCACATGAAGGCGGAAAACCCCTGTCGCCTTTTTGCCGCCTGCAACGCGGAGTTTTGTTTCGGCGTTCTTTAGATTAAGGCCGGGGGTAGTGCGCTCAAGCTCAATAAGCTCCCGCAAGCCGGACCCGGCATTGGCCACGGACTGCGCAGAAACAGGTTTCACAGCAAACACAAGCATGACCACGGCAGCCAGCGCCATGGCCATTCTTAAAGGAAATTTGCGCACAAGAACTGGGATGGTTTGCTTCATAAAATGTTCTCCATTCTTTGTCAAACCAGGCGGTCTCGCATATGCGCGGAGGAGACTTGCTGCCGGAGGGTCTTGGGCTGCATTACCTCGCACGGATGAGTTTTTGTGGCCATCCTAACGCGGATTGCTGGTTCGTAAGAGAATAAAGTCCTTTCATTCTCTGGGATAAGGTTAGGGTTTCGGGCTTGGTGTGACTTGCTTGGGACGACACCTCTAGCCCAGCTGCAAACCTGAGCTGAACAGAGCGCCCCAAGTATAACTGAAATTTATGGGGTTAAAACAAAAAATCTAGTTAGCTTTAGCCAGCAAAAAAACGGATTCCCTCTCCCCTTTTCGGAAAATAGAAAGCTTGGCGTGGATGGAAAATATTCCGTTCCTAACCTTGGCACAGTTGTGACCAGCAGTCCCCAACCGGCCTAGGGTACTGTCCACCCGAAGCCCAATTGAAGCAATTAACGTTAAACTAAAGACCCCATTCTAAATAACTGAAGCAAAACAGCTTATTTTCATTTTTAACCTTCTGTAACCGTTCCGACACTTCCAGATTAAGCCAGGTTGAACCATCCTGCCTCGATACGCGACGGCAAGTTGTGTCCAGGGCAAAGGTTTCTCAAGTTCTTGAAAACAGTTAAAAAATTACAAAGTCAACGGAGAACAACACGATGAAGAAAATAATAGTGACGAGCGTCGCCGCCGTTCTCGGCGTTTGCGCTCTATTTGTGGGGCGTCCCGCATTAAAGGTGCAGGCTGCTCCCCCAGCCGATCCGCACGCCGGCTTCACCCCATACACCGATACTTACAAAGTTCAGCATCCTTTTAACCTGCCCGAATCCGCCAGGTTTTCGGTTACCGCCGGTCCCACGTACAACGCGTGGATTTTTAAAGGTGACAAAGGCTTCACATCTACCACCAAAACTGGTCCTCGCACAGAAATGCGTTGGAACCTCGATTGGACGGTTAAAGAGCATATGTGGGAGGCCGACGTAAATATTGATCCTGGTTCCCAGGGCAGCGCCATCATGCAGGTTCATGCCACCGCGTGCGCCTGCGAGCCCATCTACGTGCAGGTGCTTCCCGGCGGAAACTTGCGCAATGATAACGGATCCACGATCATCGCCCCCGCCATGTGGGGTAAGTGGTTTCACATGCTGGTTGCCTATGACCCGGTCAGCGGCAACGGTCGCGTGTGGATCAATGGCAGTCTGGTGCTGACCCGGCACGATCCTCACCCGCTCTCGACCGTCTGGTATTTCAAGAACGGCGTGTACGGCATCACGGGCGCCAAATCGGAAACCCATTACAAGAACTTCAAGTTCTGGACGCGGTAACAATATCTTTTGGTTTCACTGAATAGAAGTTTTCAAATTTTGTATTGACTCGTCAATGACGAATACTTATTGTACGGGTCTCCGCACGACATGAAAACGTTTACAACAACGAACAACGGAGGAAACACAATGAAGCAAGTCATCAAGAGCGCCGTCCTTGGACTGGGCGTTTGCGCTCTACTCTTAGTAAACGCCAGCGCGGGCCCTCTCGGGCCAGGCAAGTGGACAGAGATCCATCCTGCTTTTACGGTGCAGAACCGGACGTCCGCACCGCTGGCCCAGCGTTACACGAATGTGGGCGGCGTTATCACCACGACGGTCTTTGCCGGCGAGCAGCGGGTAGAGTTGCGTTGGGCCTCATTTCCCAACGAGCATACCTTCAACCAGTTTGAAGCGGACATGATGTTTGACGCCGGCACCCAGCACACGGCCATCCATCAGATCAAGAGCAACACGGCGCATGAGCCTGTCTATCTCCAGGTGAACACCCCGGGCGTCATCCGCAACGGCGTCGGTCCGACAATAGCTTCGGGTATGGCCAACAAATGGTTCCACGTGAACTCAGCCTATAATCCTGCGACCCGCAAGTTTTTCCTGTGGATCAACGGTTCCCTGGTGTCGTCAGGAACCCATAATAATGTGGGCTTTGATTTCTATTTCAAGAACGGAACCTACAACAACGGTCTGCCGCCGGGCGGCAGATCGAGAGCAATGTTCAAGAACATCCATCACTACATGCAGTAAAACTACATGCAGTAAAAAAGGAGCACAGTAAACAATCCTCCCCCGTTACTTCAATCCTGGCCTGCCCTCTTGAGGGGGCAGACCAGATTTATGAATAGCAGCGAGTCATCATTATGATCATCTCTTCGACAGATGAGTTAATAAAAACTACGTTTGCGAAAGTGTTCAGCTTTGTATTTTCGAGGCACAGTCGTCCTCTGCTGGGCTGGCTTGCAGTTTGCAGTTTGGAGCTGGTAACTGTTTTTGTGTTGTTGGGATGTTCAGCATCGCAATCTGAAAAGCCGAACGTCAGCCTAGACGCGGCTACCTTCGCCGCGCCTACCGAGTTGACCGCCGCTCTAGCCGACCCCATCAACATTGATTTGAGGTGGAAAAACAACGCTACCCATGCCGCCGGCTACTTTGTGGAATACAGTCCCAATGCCGACAATGAATTCATCACCATCGCCGCAGTTCCTGCCAGCGAGGCCAGGTATCGCCATCCCAATCTCATGCCGCAGACCAGGTTCATCTTCCGTGTGCTCCCTTTTTTTGGAGAAGCTTCCAACATCGCCGAGATTACGACCGGGAAGAAGGGATCTCAACAAGCTCCCCGCAAAGGCATCAAAACTGGTCCATCATCGGCACCAACAGAAACCAGATATTCCGTCAAGTCTGCCTCAACTCTTGCTCAGGCCGCGCCTACGGATCTGAAGGCAACACTTGTTCCACCTGCCGGGGTAAAGTTGGAGTGGAAAGACCATGCTAAGGATGAAGATGGGTATTTGATTGAAATCAAGTCAGACCCAAATTCCGACTTCAAAGTCTCTTCTTTTTTGGATCCGGGCACTACGTCGTTAATTACCTATAACCTTCCTTACGAAGCCAAGTTGTCTTTTCGAGTCCGGGCTTTCTTTTACGGTCAGCCTTCCAATCTGGCTGAAAAGACCACAGGGCGTGAACCATCGGATCAAACCACTCAATCCCTGCCGTCAAACAAACCCTGAAAACCGGGTGAAGCTTCTTAGATTGGACATGGCTTGTATCAATTCCACAGTAATATAATTAATGTTTTCAACATGTACCGAATCCCGAGTTGTTTCTATTTTTGTTCCGTGGCTTTTTTCCTACTGGCTGGCACTTCTGTTTTTGTTCCGCCGGCGAAAGCACAGATCAACTCTGGCACCTTCCTATCCTCGAACGAAACAGAAAAATCTTCTTACACTTTAAGTGGCACGGTTGTGAATTCTGTGACCGGAGAACCGGTCAGCCGGGCGTTAGTGCAGATCAGTTCGAATCAGGCGCCGGTATTTCACCCACCCATGGGGGAGGAGGACGACCCAAACGCCTTTGACCCCGGTTACCGGCAGCGCACAATGCTTACTGATCGGGAAGGCCGTTTCAAATTCGAGGGGCTGCCGCAGATGCGAACAACCCTGATCGCGAGAAAACCGGGCTTCTTCAATCAACAGGAGCTGAATGAAGGCTGGCCTCGGGAAAACCACGTTGATGTTGGCCCGGATGCGCCTGCTGTGGTCATAAAACTTATACCGGAAGCGGTGATTACCGGACACGTTGTGGATGCCAACGGAGAACCGCTCGAAGGGGTGATCATAAGAATCAGCGGCTTGCTTAGGGCAAATGGCCGCAAACAGTTGCAGGCGCTACAGCAGGAGCAGGAGCAGCCACAAACCCTGGGCACAGATGAAGACGGCGAGTTTCGCATTGCCAACCTGGCTCCTGGCACATACTACCTTGCCGCTGTTCCTTACCCGATCCGCGATCAGCCCCAATTTGGGAGCAATCCGAATGTTGCCTATCCGGTCACTTATTATCCCGGGGTTGCGGAATTCTCCGAAGCCGAGCCCATTCGACTTGCGCCCGGCCAGCACGCGCAGATGGATTTCACGCTTCGACAAACACCAGTAGTTTCCGTTGCCGGCGTGATCACCGGCTATCCTCATGGACAGGAAGCGGACGTGCAATTCCTGAATCAATCTGGAGATGATGTGGCTCTCGAAAAGCAATTTGATCCGCAAACCGGCAAGTTCGAGGCGCGGATTGTCGCAGCCGGTCTTTGCACCATCAAGGCTGACGCCAAGGACACTTTCGAGCGTCTACTGCATGCAGAGCTCACAGTAAGCGCAACCACAAACGCAAAAAACCTGCGCCTCTCGTTGACGCCGGCACTATCCATTCCCATTGTGGTACGCGTGGAAACAACCAAATTCCAATCCGAACCCCAAATTGAGGGGGTTGGCACCATAGGAGGCAGCGTCGTAAGGGTAGGCTCTGTTCCAGCCTCCGTCAATCTTCATCCCATTGACATTGGCCATCCTGATCTTACCGCCAATGTTGAAGGCGGGCCGAGAAACCCGCTGCTTGTGCTGCGCAATGTCGAAGCCGGCAAATATAAGGTTGAGGTGGTTCCCAACAATTCGAACGATCTTTCCTTGTATGTTAAGTCTATCCAATACGGCGGCGCAGACCTTTTGCGGGAAGAGCTGACAGTAACGCCGGGCCAATCTTCTACGATGGAGATCGTACTGCGAGACGACAGCGCCACACTGAGTGGGACCGTGCAATCGCAGGAGAATGACGGGCAAGCGGCCGTGTTAGTTGTTCCCGACTATGCCCCGCTCGATCCGAAAATGACTGTTGCTGACGATCACGGTGACTTCCAGATTGATGGACTTGCTCCCGGTGAATATAAGGTGTTCGCCTTTGACCGTCTGGATGGACTTGAGTATTCCAATCCTGATGTTCTGAGCGAATATGCCTCCAAAGCGGCCCAAGTCAGCCTTCAGCCCAATGAAAAGACAACCGTCAGAGTTGGTCTGATTCCAAGAGGAGAGTAATCAGCTTGCTATCGAGATCCATTTGTCTCTTGTTTCTCACGCTTGGGCTGGCTGCGCAACAACCGGTTACGCCTGCGCCTGCTCCGGCTGCACCGCCTTCTGCTGCACCAAGTGGCTTTCAAATCAACGGCACTGTGGTCCACGCACTTAACGGTGAGCCCATTGCAGGCGCAGAGGTCGTGATTGCCTCCACCAGCAACCCAAATCAACTCCAGACCGCAGTTTCGGAAGCCAATGGGCACTTCTTGTTTAAGGACGTTGCTCCCGGCAAATATACCCTGGCGGCAAAGCACAGGGGATTTCCGCAGCAAGCGTTCGACGGGCACGGCCCCTTCTCTACAGGCATCGCAGTCGGACCGGAGAAAACCTCAGAGAATATTTTGTTTCGTCTCAAGCCTGAAGGCTCGATTTCCGGAAGGGTCACGGACGAGCAGGATGACCCGATACGTAACGCCGCGGTCATGCTGTTCGTTCGGCATTCCGATACCGGAGAGCGTACCACCGACCTCAGCATTCACGGAGCGACCGATGACCAGGGGTCCTACCACTTCGGCCATCTTCCCACGGGGACCTATTTCGTGGCCGTTTCGGCCAAACCTTGGTATGCGTACCACGATCCCTCGGGAAGCAGAGTGGCAAAGCTTGCCACAACTGACAATTCTGAACTCGATGTCGCCTACCCCATCACGTATTACCGGCAGACGATTGAACCAGAGGCGGCCACACCTATTACCTTGAGCTGGGGCGACCACCTCACAGCCGATATCAGCTTACGGGCCGTGCCCGCAATCCATTTGCGATTGAGCAATCAGAACCCGAACTCATCTCTTGGGATCGAGGGAGCGACGTTAAAACAAACTCTGATCGGGGGCAACGTGACCTTTGTGGAAACCCAAATTGAGAACATCTCCCCAAATGTGATTGAGATTTCCGGCATACCTCCGGGCCGTTACGACATGGGTGTGGAAACATCGAAAGAGAAAAATGGAGGGATAAGCACAAACTCCCGGCACCAGACTTTGAACGTACAAAGCAACGGCGCCGTGGATGCCGCTGTCGGCTCTGAACTCGCAACTGTCACCGGCGCCGTGATATTTGACGACCAGCACAACCCTCCGCAGGAAGCATCGCTTCAGTTTCACAACCGTGAGTCCGGCCAGCAGTTCGAGATTCCTGTCTCGCCCAAGGGAGAGTTTGATTCGCCGGAGGTCAGCCCGGGACACTACGACCTTATTCTGCTCAACTCTGAAGGGTTTATTTTGAAGAGTATCTCCGCCCTCAACGCCAAGGTGGTGGGCCAGTCGGTTGAAATCAGCGGCTCTGATCACGTCCAACTCGCGCTGGTAGCTTCCAAAGGAAACGGCCGGGTGGAAGGTGTGGTGCGACGCGACAACAAACCCATCGCTGGAGCGATGATTGTGCTTGTGCCGCAAGACCCGGCGAACAACTGGCCCCTGTTTCGCCGCGATCAGAGTGATAGCGACGGTACTTTCGAGCTATCCTCGGTGCTGCCTGGCAAGTATACGGTGCTGGCCATCGAGAACGGCTGGGACCTGGAGTGGGCAAATCCTGCGGTGCTGCAACCCTACATGTCAAAAGGTGAGGCCGTACAGGTGGAATCGAGCAGCAAAATCAGTCTTACCGTAAAGTGCTCCGTTGCAGATGGCAGTCCGGAAAAAGTCCATCCTGTGAAATAACCGGTAAAACTCAATAGAATCAAGGGTTTTTAACCTCTGAACCGCTTTTAACGTTAATACTCAATTAACAAAAATATTACATTTAAGTGACAAATCCCAGAACTTGCCTTTTCTATACTTCTCCCGCCACATTGATTTGAATGTGGGTGAACTTTTGATGAGCGTAGTTCCGCGCGAATCAAAAGGGAGGCTATAGCAGCCGCGTTTTGGCTGCGGAGCCTTTGGCTGTAAAGATGTTGAGTAAATAACTCGTCTCTTAATTCGTCAGGGAATTTGAGACAAAAAAGCGCTGCATTAAGTCAACTCGACTCCATTTTGTTCCAGGCTTTTGTACGTTGTCCCAACTTTTGTCACGAGGAGAATCTTAAGATGAAGAAACTTGTGTTAGTTGTTCTCTGTGTATTTTGCTTTGGCATGTTGTGCTCGGCTGCCGATAATGACGATAGTGTTTTCTTCAGGACGAGTCTGAACGGCCTGAATGAAACGTCGGTTGGGGGAGCCCCAATCAACACCCCCGCCACGGGCACATTTAAAATGACCGTTCACCCGGATGGCACCGTTACCTTCACGCTTACCTTTAAGAACCTGACTTCCATGCCCCTCTTTTCACACATTCACTTTGGCTTTCCAGCCGAGTCGGGGGGGGTGATGGTCTTCCTGTGCGGTGGCGACTCCCAGCCGGCGTGCCCTGCAGCCACCTCAGGGACGATAACAGGTACCATCACTGCAGCTAATGTTGTTGGCCCTACGAAACAGAACGTTACAGTCGGTGATCTCGTTACTGCCCTGCGGTTGGTGGGCGAGGGCGCGACCTATGTAAACCTTCACACTACGAATTTCCCTGGTGGTGAAATCCGCGGGCAGGTCCACTTTGCCGGCCGGCATGATTAAGTAAAGTCTTTTGTCTCTCTTTCACCAAGCCTCGTCTTCGGACGAGGCTTTTCTTTTACATTTCACTTTTGGGTTCAATTCTTAGCAAGGCCCATATTGGGTTTGCCGTAGCGGTCGACTTCGGCGAGAATAGAAGTTGCTCGTTACGTATACTTTGCATGAAGATTTTTACCTTTGACACCACGCTTCGCGATGGAAGCCAGGGCGAATCCATTTCCTTCTCCCTGGAAGACAAGCTCCTCATCGCGCAGATGTTGGATGAACTCGGTATTGACTACATTGAAGGCGGCTGGCCCAGCTCCAACCCCAAGGACAAGGAATTTTTCGTCAAGGCACGGGAGCTGAAGCTTCATCACGCCAAGCTTACCGCGTTCGGCTCTACTCGCACGGCAAAAAATACCGTGCAAACCGACCCAAGTGTTCTTGGATTGATCGAGACCGGCACGCCCGTGGTTTCCATTTTCGGCAAGAGCTGGGAGCTGCACACCAGGCGTGCGCTGGGCGTCACCGAAGAGCAAAACCTGCAATTGATCTCCGAGACTGTGCGCTTTCTTAAGGAGCATGGCAAGGAAGTCGTCTACGACGCCGAGCATTTCTTTGATGGATATAACGCCAATAAAGATTTCGCACTCAGAACGCTGGAAGCTGCCCAGAAGGCTGGGGCCGATGTTCTCTGCCTGTGCGACACCAACGGTGGAACGCTTCCCGGACGAATTACCGAGGTCGTGGCCGAGGTCCGCCGCCGATTCGACGGGATTATCGGTATTCATACGCACAACGATTCCGACGTCGCTGTGGCCAACACCCTGGCGGCCGTCGAGCAGGGCGCCACTCATGTCCAGGGCTGCATCAACGGATATGGCGAGCGCTGCGGCAATGCCAATCTCTGCTCCATCATCGCTAATCTGGAATTGAAGATGGGATACCAGGTCATCGGCACTGAAAAGCTTGCCCATCTCTCTTCCCTGGCCCGCTCAATTGCCGATGTGGCGAACCTGACCCCGCGTGGTGACCAGCCCTTTGTCGGCAAGAGCGCCTTTGCGCACAAAGGCGGCATCCATGTCAGCGCCATTCTTAAAGACTCTGCAACCTATGAGCACATCGCCCCGGGTGCCGTGGGCAACAGCCAGCGCGTGCTGGTGAGCGACCTATCGGGACAAAGCAACATTCTTTATATGCTCAAGCAGCGCGGCCTGGAAGAACGTCTCAGTGAAGAAGGAAGACGCGAACTTCTGCAGCGCATCAAGCAGATGGAATTCCTCGGCTATGAGCTCGAATCGGCAGAGGGTACCTTCGAGTTGCTGGTGCACGAAGCCTTACACCCGGAAACCCACTTCTTTAGCGTAAAGCACTACGAGGTCACCACCAAAGTGACCGAAGGCGGGCGCTCTTCCTCGACGGCCAGTGTTACTGTGGAGCACGAAAATCGCATCCACACCACCACCGCTGTGGGTGAAGGCCCGGTGCATGCGCTTGATCTTTGCCTTCGAAAATGTGTCTCCTCGCTTTACCCTCATCTCACACAGGCCAGCCTTACCGACTACAAAGTGCGTGTGCTGGATTCGCGCAGCAATACGGCAGCGAAAGTCCGTGTGCTGGTACAGTGGGCCCACGACGGCGGCAAGAGTTGGTCCACGGTAGGAGTCTCTACCAATATTATTGAAGCCAGTTGGAAGGCCCTGCTCGATGGCGCCCGTCTGGATCTCATTCGCTTGTCACAGAAAAACACTCCCACGGAAATCGCAGTAGGAGAGCAGCCGTAAACCGGTCGAAAAATTGCATTCCTAAACAAATCACCCCACGAACGTTACTTCGTGGGGTGGCTTGATCCCATACTGGGAATTCTGAAAAAGATTAATTAGCGGTGCCATCCTGAACCCGAGGAGTGCGAATCGCTGCGCCCGCTCGGCTGGCTCGGTTGGCTGTGGCTACCGCTATCATTGCGCGAACCGCCACCGGAGTTGCTGCTCCCACCGTGAAAGCTGCCCCCGCCTTCCGACTGACGTGGCGTTACGATAGGCTGGCTCATATTTAGGGGTGGCCGTGAAGAACCTCCTCCTCCCCAACCCCGCGATCCACCGCTGTTGTCTGAGGGAGTATTGCCCCAGCCTCCTCGAGTCGGCGCGGGTGAATCCGACCGGCTAGGGTTGCCGCCGCCCCATCCACGATTGTTGTTCGTTGGTGCTGGTGAGTCAGACCGGCCTGTGTTCCCGCCGCCTGTGGGTTGCTGTCCACCGCCCCATCCACGATTGTTGTTCGTCGGTGCTGGTGAGTCAGACCGGCCTGTGTTCCCGCCGCCTGTGGGTTGCTGCCCACCACCCCATCCACGATTGTTGTTGGTCGGTGCCGGCGAATCAGACCGGCCTATGCCTCCGCCGTTCGTGTGCCAACCACCACCGTTTCCATTGTTGTTTGTTGGTGCAGGCGAGTCAGACCGGCCCACGCCTCCGCCGTTCGTAGTACGCCAGCCGCGATCATTGATCCCGTTATTGTTGTTGTTCGTCGGTGCTGGTGAATCCGAACGGCCTGGGAAGCGCTGCCAGCCGCCACCGCTTCCATTGTTGTTCGTTGGTGCGGGCGAATCAGACCGGCCGACACCTCCGCCGTTCGTGTGCCAGCCGCCACCGTTTCCATTGTTGTTGGTTGGAGCAGGCGAGTCAGATCGGCCCACGCCGCTGCCTCCGTTTGTAGTGTGCCAGCCATTGTTCGTTTGAGCAGGCGAGTTACCCATCCTGTTCGTATCAGCCACACCTCTTCCGTTCATCGCATCTCCTCGCACCATTCCGGTTTGGATGGGCGCGAAGTGACCGTCCCGCTGAATAGCTTGCTGCAACTGCCCAGCCTGTACATCGAAGCGCTGTGGCGAGGCAGGTTGACGTCCGAAGAAGTGCCGGTCTCCAACACCAGGCAGCGTTGCCGGATTGGCCGCACGGTTGCTTGCCAGCAGGCTTTCCCGTGATGGAACCACAGGCAGATTTCCCATCATGAAGTGCCCGTCGTGGAACTGCTCCGCACTCACCGCGCTCGCAGCCACCCGTCCCGTTCCGAAATGCTCTGCCGGCACGCCGGAGAAGGCCTGGCGAATTTGCGGATTGTTCATAGCCCGAAGATTCGAGAAACCGTTCCCGCCACGTAACGGCGCAAAACCTTCGTTGCGCACGTTCGTAATATTGGTGATATTGGTCACATTGGTGATGTTGACCTCATTAAAGCGCGAGCCATATCGCCCATACCAAGGATAGAAGCGGTCACACGGTCCAATCGGCAACCATGCCACGTGGCCGAAGTTGAAACCGATGCCAAATCCGCCACCGAATCCGAAGAACGATACATAAGCCGGCGCCCATATCGGCCGGTAATAGCTGTAGACGGGTCCAGGCCACCATACCCACGACGATTCGTAGAAGAACCAGCGTCCGTAGTGATACGGCGCCCAGCCCCAGGGCTCATAGGAAACCCATGTCCAGCCGTAATACGGCTCCCAGACCCAGCGGCCATCGCGATAAGGAACCCAACCCTGCGAAACTGCCGGTACCCACACTCGGCCATAATCCGGAACATCGTCCCAGTGCCCGTAGGCATCCAGGTCTTCAGATCCCACGTAGTAGCGGTTGGTGTTGCGCCAGCTATTGGCGGTGTGGATCAAGTTGTCGCGGTCATTATTGAACCGATCCCAGTCGTCTTTTCCCGGGGCCTCGCTGATCTGGTACTGCGCGTTGTCATTACTGCCGCGCACCGTGATCATCTGTCCTTTTTTAACTTGCGTGCTGCCCTGAGGAGTAGAGATGTCTGCCTGCCCGTTGCGCACGATGATGCGCGTCTCATCGTTGCTGAAGGTCTCGATGCGGAAGCTGCCATCCTTCTTATAAGGATGGATAGCCGCATTGGGCGTATCAATCTCCGGCTCGGTCTCGCTGTCTTTAAAAACGGTGTAATTGACTATGCCTTGGGCCACTTGCACCTGGATTTGCGTCCGCGAAAGTGTGGAGATGTTGGCCTGGGTGCGGTTGCCCAACCGCACAATGTTGGAGTAATCCAGTTGCACCTCGGCGCGGGATTCATCGCCGGTTGAAATCTTGTCCCCGCTCACGATGGGCGCATTCAGCGTGGCCGCCGCCCAGTCGCCGGAATCACCGCGCTGGGTGGAAACGTCGCCGTGAATCAAGCTGATGCGGCCAACGCCCGTGTCCGTCTGGACCGGCGCCTGTGCATGTGCACTGGCCAGCAAGAGCATCATCATCACCAAAACCCCAAGCTCCATTAATCCGTTTTTCACAACCCACGCGCTTTTCATAATGTGGCCCTCTTTCGCGGAACCCCTCAAATTAGGGAGAATCCTCGCTTTCTATAAGGCACGTCTCATGCCAAAGCGATTCTGTTCGGATGATGTCTGCAAACCATTGACTTGGAAGGATATGAGGGCGCTACTAGAGACGAAGGGGTTTTCGCGCTCGCACGCTTATTGGTGGATTGCAACCACAGGTGGTGGATTTCAACCAGTAAGCGCTAATAACCTCGCGAGTTGCGGAGTTATAGATGCTTGTTTTACCTCTCTGCCGGGGCCTTGTCGTTTCAGTTCCCTACTGCAAGAAGCCTATGCGGCGGACTAAATTAGCGAAGCGTGGGTCCGAATGCAGGCCGTCGAACATGGGATTGACTCGGAAAAAATAAGTCAGATATTCACTGCGCCGCTGGTAGGCTTTTTCCAGCCAGGCAAACGTTTGATCGCGATCTCCGAGACCGGTATAGACGATTGCTATTTCCACATCTGTCGGCGAAGCCGAAGAAGACTCCGATTTTAGCGCGGCGATGATGGCTTGCGCCTGTTCTGTTTTTCCCGATATGGCATAGGCATGACCCAGGAGCGCCCGGTAATACGAATCTCCTCGCGAGAGAGCGACAGCCTTTTGAAACTCGGCGATAGCCTGCTCATACATTTTTTTTTGCTCATAGGTCTGGCCGAGCCAGCTATGGGCCTCTGGGTAGTTCGGGTCCATCTTCAGCGTCTTCTGGAACTGTTCAATCGCAGCGTCGTACTGCTTTGCGAACAGGTAGTACCAGCCGAGATGCAGGTTGGGAGCGGGTGAAAGCGGATCAAGCTCGAGGAAACGGTTCGATTCAATGTGAGATTCTTCGGGGCGGTCCATTTGCATGAGATAGTGGGAGTACTCGTGGTGAGCTTCCCCGGAACTGGGGTCCAGTTCGATGGCCCGCTTGAATTCTTGCTCTGCCCCGGGCAAGTCCCAGTCGTCGAGGAACCTGATTAATCCCAAAGACGCATGAGCTTCCCCGAGAGTTTCGTCAAGTTCCATGGCCTTCATCGCCGCCGCCTTGGCTTTTTCATGCGATTCCTTCGGCGGTAACGGCGACCAGTGCATGTAGCACTCGGCCAGTCCGGCGTAAGCCAAAGCAGAATTTGGATCTTTTTCGATAGCTTGCTGGAAATAGCCGATGGCTTGCTTTGTCCCATCCGTTGACCACTTCTCCAGATAATAGCGCCCTTTCAGGTAAGCCTCGTAGGCCTCGGGATTGACCGGACGCGCGCTGGCAAGACGGTTATCCTCCTGCGGCGTAAGCTTGATCTGGATCTCACTCGTAATGGCTCGCGCCACCTCGCTCTGTAGCTTAAGGATGTCGCTCAGGTCGCCCTCGTACTCTTCGGCCCACAGATGCTTGTCAGTGGTGGCACGTATGAGCTGCGCGGTAATGCGCACCCGGTTGCCCGCCCGCGTCACGGTCCCTTCCACCACCACATCCACGTTGAGTTCCCGCCCAATCTCCGGCAGAGACTTCTTTGTCCCCTTGTACTGAATGATGGACGTGCGAGAGATAACGCGGAGAGCGCCGATCTGAGCCAGGTCCGTGATCAATTCGTCGGTCATACCGTCGGCAAAGTACTCCTGCTCCTTGTCGCCGGAGAGGTTTTCCAGGGGCAGCACAGCGAGAGACGTTATCGGGCCGGGACCGGATGCGGGCAAGAACCGATCTCGCAACCCTCCAACATTCAGGCCGACTAGCAGCACCGCGATCGCAACCAGCGCGCCGGCAATTAAAAATGTGTAACGGATAGCAGTTCTATGAGTCTGCGGTTTTGCGGTTTCAACGAATGCGGGGTTTGGCCCGTCCATGTGTTCGGAGGCCGTCTCCTTAGGCGAATCCAGAACGATTACCGAAGAAGCACCTTGAGCAATAGGAGTAGCTGCTGAGCCACGCTGCTCCTGATCAGGAGCACTGGATTCAACCACCGCCATGAAGCGATATCCGCGCCGGCCCACGGTTTCGATAAAGCGGGGGTTCTCGGCGCTGTCGTTGAGAGCGCGGCGGGCCTTGGCGATGACCGTGTTGAGGCTGTTATCGAAGTCAATAAAGATGTCCGCAGGCCAAAGCTGGGTGCGTAGTTCCTCACGCGTCACTACCTCATTCGGATGCTGTAGCAAAATAACGAGTGCCTGAAATGGCTTTTCTTCGAGTGCAATCCCTAATCCGTGTTTGCGCAGCTCCCCGGAGCGGGGATCGGCTTCATAAGCGCCAAAGCGCAAAGTCCCCCGAAACGAAGGTTGGGCTTGCGAGGACACAATGTAATAGTGGAATTCGAGTAAGAAACGCAACAAATTTTAGCACGACGGCTTAACAACAAAACTTCAATAATTTGCCGTTCTCCATTGCCCGTTCATGGCCATCTCCCGCAAACTGCGCCCAGGATTCACTCCAGTCCAGAAAAGAATGCCCGGCGGCAACCGTTGGATACCGAGGAACTACTGAGGGGATCGGGTATCCGACGGTCTTGCCTTCTGGTCTTTTGGGAAGGCCTGCTACGGATGACAAGCCCATGCGGTGAAGCAAGTCGTAAAAGCGCGGATCGGAACGGAGCGGATCCATCCACGGATCGACCGCAAGCACAGGCAGAAAGAAGTCGCGTTCTTGGTATGCTTTTTCCAGGCAATTGAACGCACGGTTCTTGTCCCCTAGTGCGGCATAGCCGCCGGCAATGAGGAACCAGGCTGGATCGCCGTCCTCTTTTTCCAGTTCTTTTAGGATCTGCCGGGCTTCAGGGGTGCGTCCGGTCAAGGCGTATAGGTGTGCAAGACCCGCATTGGGCGCACCTTTGAAATAAGCTCTCACTTTTTCCTGTTCCTGGATTGCCTCCGGGTACATCCCCTTTTGTTCATAGGAGAGCGCCAAAAAGACACGGGACCAAACGCGATTGTGATCGATTTCCAGGGTCTTGCGAGATTCCACAATCGCCTCATCATAGCGACGCGCGTAATACAGGGCTATTCCCACATTGTTTTGAATGCCGAGGGAGAGCGGGTCGAGTTCCCGGGCGCGCTCAATTTCCGCGACAGCCTCATCGTGTCGCGCAACCATAGACAAAAATCTTGCGTAGCGATGATGGGCAACCGCATTGCTGGGACTGAGTTCGATTGCCCGTTTGTATTCGCGTTCGGCTCCCGCCCAATCCCAGTCATAGCTGCTCTTCACCAGAGCGAGCGAGGAATGAGCTTCCGACAACAAGGGATCAAGAGACAGAGCTTTCAACGCCGCTGCTTTGGCCGGGGGAAATGCTTCCTTCGGCGACAGCGCTGAGTAGTTGGCCATGAGGCTATAAGCGTCTGCCAGGCCGGAATAGGCTGGAGCATATAAAGGGTCCAGGTCAATGGCGTGCTGGAAATCTTGAAGACTGTCTTTGATCGGCGTCGGCGCTTGCTTGCCCAATTTGTTGCGGCCGCGAAGATAAGACTCATACGCCTCCGGATTCACTGATCTCTGCCGGGTCAGCGATTCGTGCTCCTCGGGGCCCAACTCGGCCCTCACCGCAGAGGCGATGTCCAGCGCCACCGAGTCCTGCACATTCAGAACCTGGCCGACTTCGCGCTCGTAACTCTGCGCCCATAGATGACGGTCACGATGAGCGTCAATCAATTGCGCAGTAATGCGTACCGTGCCTCCGGAAAGCACGACAGACCCCTCGACCACAGCATCAACATGGAGCTCCTCCGCAATCTGCGGCAGCGACTTGTGTGCTTCACGATACTGCATCATGGTGGTGCGGGAAATAACACGGAGAGACCTGATCTTTGCCAAGTCCGTGGTCAGCTCGTCGGTCATGCCCTCGGCGAAGTAATCCTGTTCCATGTCGCCGGAGAGATTTTCAAGAGGCAGCACAGCGAGAGACTTTATCGGACCGGAACTCGATCCGGGCAAGAATCGGTCTCGCAACCCTCCAACATTCAGGCCGACTAGCAGCACCGCGATCGCAACCAGCGCACCTGCAATTAAAAATGTGTAGCGGACAGCAGTTCTATGAATCTGCGGTTTTGCCCTTTCATCTGACGCAGAACATCGCTGGCCTGCGCGCTCGGAGGTCGCCACCTTCGGCAAATCCAAAACGATCACCGAAGAAGCACCTTGAGCGGCGGGAGTAACTGCGTAAACGCGCTGGTCGTCATCTGGAGCACTGGATTCAACCGGCGCCATGAAGCGATATCCGCGCCGGCCGACGGTTTCGATAAAGCGGGGGTTCTCGGCGCTGTCGTTGAGAGCACGACGCACCTTGGCGATGACCGTGTTCAGGCTGTTATCGAAGTCAATAAAGATGTCCGCGGGCCAAAGCTGGGTGCGTAGCTCCTCACGCGTCACTACCTCATTCGGGTGTTGCAGCAAAATGACAAGCGCCTGAAAGGGCTTTTCCTCGAGCGCAATCCCTAATCCGTGTTTGCGCAGCTCCCCGGAACGGGGATCGGCTTCGTAAGCGCCAAAGCGCAAAGTCCCCCGAAACGAAGGTTGGGCTTGCGAGGACACAATGTAATAGTGGAATTCGAGTAAGAAACGCAACAAATTCTAGCACGAAGAACTCCCCGCAAAACTGCAATCGTTCGGACTTAGGTCTCTTCTTTTTCAATGACATAGGCCGTAGGCCAACCATAGGCAAAAGATTCGTGGCTCTCCATTGACCATTCATCACAACCTCCCGCACACTGCGCTCAGGTTTCGAAACTTGGGGATAAAGGCAGCCTGTGGCCGCGGCCACAGGCATTTGAAAAAATAAAGGGTGGTTGCCAGCGGTTTCGTCGGCGCTGCTGGGAAATGTTTTGGTCCAGGAGGAAGCATGAGCAAACATACTGCAATTGCCGCTGTCGCTCGCGGCAGCAATCTCGAAATCTTCGGGCTCGGTACGGACAATCACATCTACCACAAGCGGTTGGACGGGCAAGCCTGGGACGCGTCGGAAGGTGGAGACTGGGAAGACCTTGGCATGGCCAACGGTCACACATTCAGCAGTCCTCCCGCGGTTGTCGCTTGGGACGCAAATCGCCTCGACGTCTTCGCACTCAACGACGGCAATAACATGATGCACAAAATCTGGGACGGTCAATGGCGGGAATGGGAAGATCTGGGCGGCGTTTTTGTCAGTCCGCCGGCGGCAGGATCCTGGGGCAAAGACCGCCTCGACGTGGTCGCGCTCGGGGCGGATAACGGGATGCGGTGGAATTCGTGGGACGGCGCCAACTGGCAGGGCTGGACAGATCAAGGTGGCGGGCCGTTCAACAGTCCGCTAGCTGTAGTCGCGGGCCCTTGGGGACCCGGTCGTCTTGACGTTGTTGTGCGCAACCAGAATAACCAGATGTACCACGCTGCAGAAGCAAAACAATTTCTGGGCAACATTACCTGGTTAGACTGGCAACCGCTGGGAGGCTCGCAATGGGGTGGGGTGTTCGCCAGCCCGCCGGCTATGGTCGCCTGGGCCGCCAACCGCCTCGACATGTTCGCTCTGGGTATCAACAACCAAATGTTATGGAAGTATTGGGACGGAAATAATTGGCAGCCTTCAGCAAATGGAGATTGGCAAGACATAGGAGGCCATAATCTCGGCAGCCCGCCTGTGGTCACCTCGTGGGGCAGCAACCGACTCGATCTCTTCGCCCTCGGTTCCGACAATCACATGTACCACAAGATTTACGACGGCGGCTGGAAGGAATGGGAACCGCTCTTCGGAGGATTCAACAGTCCACCCGTGGCTATTTCCTGGACCAGCGAACGTCTCGACGTCTTCGGGCTCGGGGCAGACAACGCGATGTATCACAAGGGGTGGTGGAACGGCGGTTGGCAGGTAGATTGGACGTCCCGTGGCGGCGTGTTCACCAATCCCTAGTACTGGGCTGATCGGCGCGGGATGGTAATCCCGCTCAGGCCGCCGACAACGACGGACATTTTGGAGAGTTCGCAATGCTTTGCTTTCGTATCAGAATTTTCGGCTTTGTTTTGGCAGCAGTCCTGATTTGCCATTGCTGCGTGGCGCAGGTGCAAACCCTCGTTGCTGGCGAAGCATCAGCGCAATTTTTAAGTAAGGATCGTGCCAGCCAATCCGAACCGTTGCTCCTGGCTGGCCTGCGGCCAGGCCTGGTGTGGCAGCGTACCTCGCCCGATCGCGCAGCGCTGGACGGGCCGGTGCTTTATCAGATCCTGTTCCGCTCCAGCGCGCACATCGGTTCGATTCCCAAGATCGGCCCTAACTATACCCTGGTGGATTCGGGGCTGGCGCTGGATAACAGCGGGAACCTGGTGATTGGCGGCGTGAACAACCCAGTCTTTAGTGTGGATAACGCCGGCAATGTGGATGTGCCGGCGGGGGCCATTACGATTTCCGTCCCCAATAATACGGTCCAAGGAACTACGCTCAACCAACCTGCAGGTGTATTGGGAAATCCGGCAATGGCCGCGAGTTCCAATCTTTCGTTCGCCGGGTACATCGGCATCGTCATAGCTGGAGCAGGAACCTCGGGAAACGCGACCATCGCCCAAATCGGACAAGCTCAATGTGTTTTCAATAACGGTATAACCAGCGGCGACTATGTCGCGCTGAGTGGAGGACAATGTCACGACGCAGGCAGCACACGCCCACCAGGTACTGTCATAGGCCGGGTCCTCTCTGCCAGCAACCCATCCCCAGGTACATATCAAGTAGTGTTATTTGGCCCCGAGAATTACTCCGAACCCACATTGGCCCCCACCGGCTCCCTTGTCGGTGGGCATATCGTAAACCAGATAACAAACCTAAGTGCAGGTACCAGGGTTGTAAATCTAACGGGCGGCGCCGCCTTCGTCAATTCAGCCACTTACAACTGCACCGCCCGTGATGTGACCACGCCGGCCAATGCGGTAACCATAACCTATCCCGCATTTCCAGGTTCGGGCAATACCTTCACTTTGAATGGTGTTGGGAGTGACTTTATCAGCTTCACTTGCACTGGTGAATAACGCCATGGAGAAAGCGCCGTTTGTGCAAATGTTCGGAGACCGTCGGGCGGACTGGCCACGCACCGCAAAGAAGCAGGAGAACCTTATGAACCTATTGAAGAAGAGGGCATTGGCGGCACTGATCGCAACTTGCCTTGCGTCCTGCGCCTGGAGCGCAGACCAAACCCAGCACCCAACCGGCACGCACGCCAAAACCGTGACAGCAGATTCGCCGAGGCCTGTGCTGCTGGCTGGCCTGCGGCCCCAACCGGAACTGGTGTGGCAGCGTACCTCGCCCAACAGCAAAGCCCTGGATGGGCCGGTGCTCTATCAGATCCTGTTCCGCTCCAGCGCCACTCCACGTCATCTGCCGAAGATTGCCCCGAATTTCACGTTAACCGATTCACTGATCAGCGAGGGCAACGGCTTCATTGCCATCGGCGCACTCAGCATTAACAGCTCCGGGATCGTCACCTTTGCCAACGGCCAGACTTTTCCCGGCGGCAACGGCACAGTAAGCAGCATCAGCGCAGGAACCGGCTTGACCGGTGGCACGATTACGACTACAGGCACCATCGGCCTCGACACCGCGTTCACCGATAATCGTTACTTGCGCCTGAACGGCGGCGCCATGGCGGGCACAATCACGTTTGCTAATGGACAAACATTTCCTGGGACCGGTACCATTACCGGCATCGCGACCGGGCCCAGTCTCACCGGAGGCGGCACAAGTGGAAATGTATTTCTTAACATCGCGCCCGGCGGAGTGACCAACTCAATGTTGGCGGCCAACAGCGTGAGCAATGCGAATATCGCGGATGGAAGTTTGAACCCGGCAAAAATTGCCGGCACAGGGGCGATCCTGGGGTCGAACAGTTTCGCAGGCAATCAAAGCATTACCGGAAATATCACCGCCTCCGGCGCCGTAGGTATAGGCACTTCTGCTCCGGCTTTCAAGCTGCAGGCAGTTGATTCCGACGCAACCGCCGCCGGGATCCAGATCAACGCAAGCAATACTTCAACTGTGACAAATTCTTTTTCCGTTTTTTCTGCCTCCGCCAACAATGGAGCGGTAGTCTCGCAAATGTACGCCGACGGGCTGGGCACCGGGCCCTTAGGAACGCCGGGCGGCGTCTTCGGCACGTTTACTCCGCATCCCATCGGGTTCTTCACCGGCAATATTCAAAGAATGGGGATTGATACCGACGGCAGCGTCAGCATTAACAATAAGATCACCATTTACAACGGTGTGCCCACGGCGGGTAACGGCGTACCTGGTATCGTTGCTGCTGTTAACCTTACCGGATTAAAGACCGGTCAAAATCTTGCCTTATTCACTCCCAGTGCACCTGGTTTGTTCCGGGTTTCTGTATATGAACTCTGCACCACAGCAGATGCTTCAGCCGCAATAGCGAGCTTTTTAAATTGGAGGGATCTTAGCGGCACTGACCAGTCTATTACGCTAACACCATCGGGCTTCATCCCCGCTTTGTCCTGCAATGCCAAAGGCCGATATACTTCAGTCTCAACTGTTGTACAGAGTGTCGCCAATATACCGATTGGCTTGCAGGTTACTCCTTTTAATGCCTTTACGACCGGTGACTATGCCGTGTTCGCCACGGTAGAGCAACTTTTTTAAGTCCTATGAAGCTTCTCTTCGAATTGGTGAGAAATTCATCTGCCGCCATGGTCTGAACTTGCCAGCGGACGTCACAAAGCCAGATGTCAGCCGCACTTTCTCTTATTCTGTCCCTGGCTCATCGGCGATGCCGATCCTAGTCAGCCGGTAGCGCAGCGCTATTCGCCTCCAGTTAATTTCATCCTCGAGGCCGAAGCCGAGGGCTTTTTGCGACCCCATAATCTTGTCCCTTCAGAGACAAATTTTTGCATGTAACAATTCGTCACTCCGAGCCATATCTATTGTGTGAGCAGAAGCCGAGGTTTCCAGCAGAGTATGTTCGCAAGGAGAGTAACTATGTCTTTTCCACGTTGTTTTTATGCTGTTTTCTTGCTAACTCTTTTTTTCATGTTCGTAACGGCCCAACCGGGCAACGGGCAAGACCCTATAGGGGGAGGGGGTTGCGATACTGGCTGTGACCCACCGCCGCCACCATCGCCACCACCACCACCCGATCTTACGTTCAATGCGGTGTTCTATGAGAGCATCTATCCCGATATTCAAAACGTCTATGGCAACAACCTGTCTGCCGTCACCAACCACTACAATCTCTTCGGTTTGCCGGCCGGCCGGCGTGGCGGCATCATCTTTGATCCGGTGTTTTATTTGCAGACTAATCCAGACCTTGCCCAGGCCTTTGGTCCAACTGGATATGCGGCGGCTGCGCAACACTTTATCAATCAGGGTTTGCCCATTGAAGGCCGCAGAGGAAGCCTGGAATTCGATGTCAAATACTATCTGGCCAACAATCCCGATCTGCTCGCGGCTTTCGGCAGCACGGGCTACATCGCAGCGGCCCAACATTTCCTGGGTACCGGACTCCCCAGGGAAGGCCGCCGCGGCAGCGCCGATGTTGACATCAAAGCGTATATCAACAACTATCCCGACGTCGCTACAGCTTATGGAGGGACAGCCATGGGGCGCTACATAGACCCCATGTTGCATTGGCTGCGCCGAGGAAAACAGTTCGGGCGTCAGGCAACGGGCACGCTGGTAACGACAACCGATTGCACTTTGCCCAATCCTCCCTTTGGGCTCCCGCGGGTTTACATCGGAATTCGCACCGATGGACTGGATGGATCAGGCAACACCGCTGCCGATCCGCGCAATGGGAACTTGTTTGACAGCATCCTGAGGTCGTACACGCATGATCCAGCAGCCGGATTACCGGCCACGGACGGCCTGATTATCTGTCTTGGTCCTGGCACTTTTCATACCGACGGATCCTACAATTGGGTAATCAACATTCCACACAGCAGTGAGACGATTCAGAACAAGGGTTTCGCACTGGGCCCCAACTGGCGCATTCACGGCGCCGGCATGAACCAGACAACCGTGCAACTCAACTCCTACTATCTTCCCCCGCCAGGAGGCGAACCGGCGTCGTCATTCGTTCAGACCGGCAGCAATGTGGTATTCGCCACCAGCTCAGATACCAATCAAGGAGACGAAATCTCCGATCTTACGATTGATGACAACTTCCCGGGCCTGAAAGCACAAGCGGGGGCGTTGCCTTTGCGGCTGGAAGCCATTCACCTGCGCGATAACATTGGACAGCACCATATACACCACATCAACGTCATCAATGCTGCCGGCGAAGACCCGTTAGGAGAGGCCTTCCCGGTCCAGATTGCGTCGGTGGCTTATAACAACCAAGGGCAAGACCATGCCCACCCCACGATCCCTCCTTCGCAAGACAACACGATTGAATTCGTCACTATGAGCCAATGGCACGGACACTTGTGTACGGCGATCACCATGGTATACGCGACCGGGGAGATTCGTAATAACGTCGTCACCGGCTATCAGATCGGTTATGGAGGCTGGGAGATGCCGTTGGTCCCTGAAATCGTGGGAATCGGTGGTAGTCCAGATATTCAAGCAAAGTTTGTCTACATTCACGACAATGTCGCCTTCAGTACCCAGTACGGCTTCAATATTGACAGCGAATATAACGACTCGGTCAATATCCAGTTCAACTGGATCGACAATCCATCGCAAAACGGGATGGTCATTGGCGGCGGCAATAACTCGCGATTTGATGGCTTCGCGTTCCTCTATAACACGATCGAAGGCGGTAACACTTCGTTGAACGGCATCTTGTTTCAAGGCAACGTAACCAACGCCGTCGTAACCCGGACCGACTTTCTGAATGACGGGGCGGCGTCGGGCCATGCCCTGGTGACCTCCAACACCAACAACCCCTTTAACATCGGGAATGTCTACCAATACAACCAGATCGATAGCGGTTATGGTTTCAGCTTCAATGGGTCCTTGTCGAGCTGCGTCTTCAGCAACTATGACCAGAACGGAAACCAGCGTTCCGATCTTCCCAATACGCAATCAACACCTTGCCGTCCCGGTCTGTAGGTAAAGTTTTCCATCCTGGGCAATTGTGAATCATCACAGGGGCTGTGCCAATCAGGCACGGCCTCTGTAGCTTTACAGGTTGGCGGGCACGGGCGAGATATAAAAATTAATCGTCTTTGAACTTTATACTCTCAACAATGCTTCTTTCTCTTATTCCGTCCCCGGCTCGTCGGCGATGCCGATCTTAGTCAGCCGGTAGCGTAGCGCATTGCGGGAGAGACCCAGCAGACGCGCCGCCTGGCTCTTGTTTCCATTTGCGCGGCGCAGGGCTTCGCGGATCATCTCGTCGTCCCACTGCTCCAGCGTCATCCCTTCCGGCAGAAAGTTGTTGCCCGAGTTAGTTGATTTGGAGCGCGGTGCATCCAGATGAATGTCGCCGGCTTCGAGCACGGGGCCAGGCGCCAGCGCTGCCGCACGCTCCACAATGTTCTGCAGTTCGCGCACATTTCCCGGCCAGTAGTAGTTCACCAGCATCTGCATGGCTTCTGGCTTGATGCTGGTAATTGCTTTTCCCGACTCAGTCGAAAAGCGCGCGATGAAAAGCCGCGCAAGGTCAGGGATATCTTCCCTTCTCTCTCGCAGCGGCGCGATATCAACCGGCACAACGTTCAGGCGGTAATAAAGGTCTTCGCGAAAAGTTCCCTCCTCCAATGCAGCCCGCAGGTCGCGATTGGTTGCGGCGATCAGCCTCACATCCACCTTCAGCGTACGCGTGCCTCCCAGCCGCTCGAACTCGCGCTCCTGCAGCACGCGCAGCAATTTCACCTGCGTGGTCGGAGGCACATCGCCGATTTCGTCGAGGAAGAGCGTTCCCTTGTCCGCGAGTTCGAACTTGCCGGGCTTGCTGCTGGTCGCGCCAGTGAATGCGCCCTTCTCGTAGCCGAATAGTTCGCTCTCCAGCAGGTTTTCCGGGATAGCCGTGCTGTTGATCTTGATGAACGGCCCTGATGCCCGCCGCGATTTTTCATGAATGGCGCGCGCGATCAGGTCTTTGCCCACGCCACTTTCTCCGCCCAGCAACACGGTGGAGTTTGTCTGCGCCACGCGCTCCACCATGGCCAGCACCTCCTGCATCTTGGCACTGCGGGCTACGATGTTAGGATGTGCGTATCGCTGCCCCAACGCCTCGCGCAGCGAGCGGTTCTCTTCCCGCAGCTTGCCTACATCTAGCTCCTTGTGGAGCACCATTCGCATCTCTGCCAGCGAAAATGGCTTCAGGACATAGTCGCTTGCCCCCGCCTTCATCGCCTCGACCGCAGTTTCAATGCTGCCAAAGGCGGTCATGACCACCACGGGGCGAGCGGCATCGAGCTGCTTGGCAGCTTGCAGGAATTCCAGCCCTCCCATTCCGGGAAGCTTCAGATCGGTCACGATGATGTCCACCGGCTGCTCGCGCAGAAGCTTCAAGCCGCTCTCGGCGTCAGCGGCAGAAAGTGTGGTGAATCCGTCCTCTCCCAGGTCAAGCTCGAGCAGGCGGCGCATCTTGGCTTCGTCTTCGACAATGAGTATGGTTGCCATTACTAAACCCGAATCGTCGCCATTACTTAACTTGAATCGCTGTCATTACCTTAACTGAGGCTTACCGCGTTCTCTGCTACCGGAAAAAACAGCACAAAACACGCCCCATGGTTCGTATTGCTGGCTACACGAATGGAGCCGTGGTGTTCGTCCATAATTTTGGAAACAATGGATAGCCCCAATCCTACGCCTGTCTTCTTCGTGGTGACAAAAGGATTGAAAATCTGCTCACACAGCTCTGCCGGAATACCGGGCCCTGTGTCCTGTATTTGCACCTCTACCCCGCGACGGCCGTTCAATTGTGCCGGAGAGACTTGTACGTTCAGAATTCCACCCGCATCGCCCATGGCTTCGTAGGCGTTTTGCACCAGGTTGATGAAGGCCTGCTCGCAAAGATTTTCATCCAGCGGCACCGGCAATTGCTCTTTCGCGTACTCGCGCTTGACCTCGATTTTGCCTCCGCGCCATTGGTCTCCTACGGATTTCAATGCCCGCTCCAGCAGCACAGTGACCTCTTGAGGCGCCGTCTCTGCATGCAACGGCCGCGCGAAATCCAGAAACCGGCTAACCAGGGCGCTTAGCCGGTTCACCTCGCTCGAGATGTAGCCTGCAAGTTCGGCCGCGAGCGGCTCTGATGTTTGCAGCTTTTTGCTCAGCATCTCTGCCGATCCCTTGATGACGCCCAGCGGGTTGCGGATTTCATGCGCCAATCCAGCAGAAAGCTGGCCGAGTGCGGCCAATCGTTCTGAGCGTCGCGCTTCAGCTTGCGCTTGCTCCAGGCGGCGGTTGGTTTCAGCCAACTCTTCCGCCAGCTTCTGGTACAGCTCCACCTGCCGCCGGTTTTCCACCACAAAGCGGTTCACCACCATCCCTGCCAGAAAGAAGAACAGGATTCGGATCGCCAGCTCGGCTACGCCGGCTGGGGTCAACTCAAATTCCTCGCCGGGCATGAGATAGGGAATGAGATAAGAGCAGTATGCGGCCGCGGCCAAGAAGGTCCACAACAACGTGCCCCACGGACCAAAGTAGATGGCAGCGGTTATCACCGGCAGGTAATAGATGGGGTAATAACTGCTGTTGATGCTCGGTTCCGGTCCGGTGTGATCTATCAGCAGTGTGGCCAGCAGAATCTTGAGCAGCACAACATAAGAGCGGCCGTATTGTGGCGCGCGGGTGAGGATCCATCTCTCTCCCAGTTGCAGCGCGCCAATCGCCAGCAGGATAAGCTGCTTGTGGCCCTCACGCACCGGAGGCAGAACCGCAAGGCTGGCCAGGACCCCCAACCAGACAAGGTCCAGCCAGTTAAACTTCATATTCCTTTCTTGTTGTTCGTCCAAAGCTACCCTTTCGCCGCCAACTGTCTGACCCTATCATCCACCATGAACCCTCTATCATGGGATAAGTTTCTTTTTCTTAAGGGTTCCGCAATGCTGCACTTCGTTCGTCTGCTACGCCCTCGCGCTATGCTCGCACTCACCCCGGCTTCGCAAGTTTAGCAATCCATATTAATATTGGCGATTTGGATGTTGATGTAACAAAATGTAAATCTTCAATCGACAATAGAATCTGTTAAGGCCGAAACAATCGCGACGCAATGCCGGTTGGGATTTCCCCTGGTTTGTCGCCCAGGTCAGCTATTCGCCTAAGAGCTCTTCGTCTGCGCCGATTCGTGAAGCTCAACGAAGTCTTTGGAAAGACGGTATCGCTCTCGAAGGACCGGACACGGACACACTTACCAGCGACTATCGCCAGAACAACGGCACCGGCGTGCATTTCAGCGCCAGCGGTCTTCAGGCCCACGGACGGTTATGGGCTGAGAAGGTTGAAAGTTATCTGGATACAATCCTTAAATGACCGGCCGCGAGGCGTCATCGTAGACCTGTTTTACCCAAGCCGCAGTTTACCTTTCAGTAATTTTGGGACTCTGGATTTTTGGGCAAAAAGCCGACACTTGCTGCAAGTGGTTGGAACCACCTGAAACACTCACGATCGCCGCATATTTACTGGGTGAAGGTCGCTTTCACGGCGGACACTTGCAGAGCTACGCGGTGTTTACTGGATGGATATCATTTGCGGGGCCCGTTCTGAGTACTGAGAAACCCACATACTGGGATTGCTTCTATGAGTTTTTCAAAGAGCGTAAGGGGACATGCCCCTGCATTCTTGAATGCCAGACACACTTCCAAGACAATGATGGCATACAATTTCTGCGAAATGAAGAGTTTGATATCACAGTGATACCATCAGGTGTATCGGCCAAAAACAGCTTCAGGGTTACGCAAAATCTGCCCCAACACTAAGCAGTTATATCGGAGCAATTCCAGAATTGGTGTACGCGCGCGCGGCGGGGCTGAAGCCCATTTGTTTTGCATCTCAACGCGGGCCTTTTAGGAAGGCCCGCTCTTCCACGGTAATGGATGCAGTAATTGTGGAATCGTTATAGTGGGTTGAGAAGGTTGAAGGCTATCTGGATACCATCCTCAAATGATGGTGCCGTATGCAGAAACATAACACTCGCACTTCGCTACCACTTCAAGCAGGTAGCGCGCCTTGCGTCATCTTTACACCACCCAGCACAGGCATTAGAATTCATCGTTTGAAAACGAGGTGGCAGAATGAAATTCGCACTGCAGATATTGATGCTCGCAACATTTGTTTCGCTGGCCGGCTATGGGCAGCAAAGCGATAAACCGCCGTCTCGAGCCGAGAAACCCGCGCCATCCAGTGCTTCTACTCCGCAAACATCCGGCGAGCAGCCGGCGCAACCTCAGCCACAACGAGTGCAGCCGGAAAGCCCGGCCCAGCAACGAACATCCGAGACGGCCGGGGAAGAAGGTTCTCTTCGTCCCATGCACTTCGACATGACCGAAGTTCCGCCCGTGCAGACTCATCATGAGATTCACTTGAACGGTAAGCTGCTGCGTTACACCGCAACTGCCGGCCGGCTACCGATCAAAGATGCTGAAGGAAAAATTCAGGCAGAGATGTTTTTCGTTGCCTACACGCTCGATGATACCGATCCCAGCACGCGCCCAGTCACGTTTGCCTTCAACGGCGGTCCGGGTTCTGCATCAATCTGGTTACACATGGGCGCGTTAGGGCCACGAAAAGTTGTGCTTCAACCTGATGGATGGTTGCCGGAATCTCCTTATCATCTGATGGATAATCCCAACACGCCTTTAGACAAGACTGACCTGGTGCTGGTGGATGCCATCGGCACAGGCTACAGCCGTCCGGCAGATACGGCCGCTGCCCGCCGCTATTGGAGCTTGCGTGGAGATATCGAATCGTTTGGCGAGTTTATCCGCATGTATCTCTCACGCTATGAGCGTTGGTTATCGCCTCACTATCTTTTCGGCGAGAGTTACGGCACCACTCGTTCGGCAGGAATAGCAGGATACCTCGCAGACCGCGGCATATCCTTCAACGGCATCGTGCTTCTGTCTACGGTGTTGAACTTTGAAACTCTGGACTTCGCCAAAACCAATGATGTGCCCTATCCGCTTTATCTGCCGACCTTCGCCAGCATTGCGGCCTATCATCACAAGTTAGCCCCCGAGCTGACGCAGGACCTTAATCATACGCGGGAAGAGGCAGCGCAATGGGCGAGAGGAGAATATTCGCAGGCCCTGGCCAAAGGAGACGCACTTACTCCCGAGGAACGCCAATCCATAATTGATAAGCTGGCACGCTACACGGGACTGAGCAAAGACGTCATTGACCAAGCCAACCTGCGCATTGATGTCCGTACGTTTACCCGCTATCTGCTCGCGGACCAGAAGCTTGTAGTAGGCCGTTATGATGGCCGCTTCACCGGACCGGACCCAAACGGCTTCTTTGATACGCCCTTCTACGATCCCACCAACTCACAGATCGGCCCACCATTTACCTCAACGTTCAATGATTACATCCGGCGTGAGCTCAACTACAAAGTGGATATGCCGTACTACAACTCAGCCAGAAACAGCGGGTTCTTCCAATGGAACTGGACCGGCGGACCGCCACCACAGGGATCCAGCGCACCAACATCAGATATGGGATACGCCGATACCGCCACGGCCCTGCGGCAAGCCATAGTCAAAGACCGCTTCCTGAAAGTTTTGGTAATGGAAGGGTACTACGATCTCGCGACTCCCTTTATGGCCGTCGATTACACCATGAATCATCTTGATCTCACGCCCGAGTACCACAAGAATATTTCAACCGCGACCTACGACTCAGGCCACATGGTGTATCTGAACTCGGCTGCGCATCCCAAGATGAAGCAGGATTTCGCCAACTTCATTGATGCCACGCTGCCGAAAGCTCGTTAGCGAGCCGGGGACCTCACAACTCAACCATCTCTTTAGGCTCTTCCGCTGGATTGCGGCCCAGCGCCCGAAGAAGGACATCTTCATTCGCTGAGACGAACCGGTTGCGCTCACGCAACAAATCGTTTTGAAAGTTTTGTGTACTGGGAATGCAGCCGCAACCCCGCGGCAAATTAATAGAACCCAGTCTCAGTGGGCCTTTGGGGTGAGCGTTACAGGCGAAATCCCGAGTCGAAGGACCTCGGAATGGATTTGCAGTTTCTGGAAACCATGGTGAGCGCGGCTGGATTCGAACCAGCGACCCACGCCTTAAAAGGGCGTTGCTCTACCAACTGAGCTACGCGCCCACACCTATTCAATGTAACACAGTCAAAACAGCTTCGTGGGCGGTGCCTGCTCGTTTCACGCCGGCATTTTCGCGCCTGTATTCGTTGGAACTTTTATAAGCTCATTTACGAATAATATTTAGGCAACGTCTCAGGTGACTTGGATGGCGATCAATCTTAGCAAACGGATATTTTGGCCTCTGTTGCTTCTGGCCGTCGTTACTCTGGTTTTGTTCGCGTACCAGAAAGGCGGTCCGCCGGTTGAAGAGAATGTCAGCTACGGCACAGTTCAGGGAGAGTCTTTATTGCTGGATGTTGTACGTGTGCCAGCCCCAGGCCTCAGGCCGGCTATCGTCCTCATTCACGGCGGGGCCTGGCGTGGCGGAGATAAAAGCGACTTTCGTTCACTCGCGCAAGGCTTTGCCCAGCGCGGATACGTATGCTTCGCGGTAAATTACCGACTGATCAATGCCACGGATCACCATTTCCCGGCGCAATTAGACGATGTGCAGCGTGCCATTCGTTGGATACGGGCCAACGCATCCCGTTATGGTGTGGACCCTAACCGCATCGGCGCCCTGGGCGGCTCCGCCGGAGGCCACCTGGTTGCACTTCTCGGAACAGAAGAAACACGGGACAACCAACCGCGGGAATTGAGCACATATTCGAGCCGGGTGCAATGTGTGGTGGATATGTCCGGCCCCACCGATTTGACCGCCCGCTTCCCTTCCACTCCCGCGGATGCGCGCAAGCTGGTGCATGATTTTATGGATGGCACGCCCGAGCAAAAATCCCAGCTCTACCAGTTAGCCTCCCCGCTTTTCCACGTTGATCATGCAACTGTTCCCTTCCTGATCTTTCACGGCGTGCTCGACCCTTTGGTTCCGGTGGAGCAGTCGCGCCGTTTCGCTGCTGCATTGCAGAAAAATGGCGTACCCGTGACCTACATTGAATTCCCGGATGAAGGACACGGCATTGAAAAGCAGGTGAACCGGGAGAAGTTCGCCAGCACAACGCTGCAATTCTTTGACTCGCAACTGAAGCACTAAGTCAGTTGAACATATACGGCCAACCCTAAGAAGCCACACCCGAGAAATTGGGATATTTCAAGTCTTTGCTATAATCCACCGCTTAAGAGGCGCATTTTGAAGGATTTGGTATTAACGGCCCCGCACCCGGCAAGTGGAGTCTCCCACAAGCCGGCCAAATCTGCACTGCGGCGCTATAGCGTAGCGCTGTTCTTTGTGGCCTTAGCGCTGGTTTTGACTCTTCTCGTCCAACATCTTTTTCCCTATCCCTTCTTGTTCCTTTTTTTCGGCGCCGTGATGGCGAGCGCGTGGTTCGGAGGCATGGCCACCGGCTTCTTCGCAGTCCTCATCTCGACCTTGGCGGTTGATTATTTCTTTGTGCCCCCACTCCATTCCTTTGCCATTAATGCAACCGCGGAGACATATTTTGCCGCGTTTGTGGTTTGCGCCCTGGTGGCAAGCTGGGTGAGTTCAGCAAAAAAACAAAGCGAAGAAGCGCTCATAGAAGCTCGCGATCAACTGGAAATTCGGGTCTCTGATCGCACTGCCGAGCTCGAAAAATCCAACGTGGAGTTGCGCGAGCGCGAGCATCAACTGCGGCTCTTGGCCGAAGTGATCCCCCAGCAGATTTGGAGCGGAACCTCCGACGGCTCCATTGATTATTGCAACCAGCGCCTTCTCGATTATGTCGGACGCACCGTGGAGCAGATGCAGGGCGAGGGATTCATGGAAACCATCCATGCCGAAGACCGGGAAAGTTTTCGCCGCTTCTGGCAAGAGGCGCTCTCCACCGGAAAGCCCTTTGAAGGTGAGTGGCGGGTGCGCGGCGCGGATGGCGAGTATCGCTGGTTCTTTACCCGCGGCGTGCCTCTGCAGGATCAGGAGCAAAAAACACTCCGCTGGTACGGGACCAACACGGATATTGAAGAACGCCACAAAGCCGAAGAGGCTTTGATGAAGACCCAGGCCGAGCTCGCTTATCTTTCGCGCGTGCTGAGCATGGGAGAACTCACCGCCTCGATCGCCCATGAAATCAATCAGCCGCTTGCGGCCGTGGTTGCGCACGGACACGCATGTCAAGGCTGGCTCTCCGCAGATCCGCCCAATCTTGAAAAAGCCCGCCAGACCACGGAAAGAATTATTCAGGATGGCACTCGCGCCGGCGCCGTGTTAGGTCGCATCCGTGCCCTGTTCAAGAAAGAGCCGCCCGCCAAAGACTGGCTCGACATGAATGAAGTGATTCAAGATCTGGCTATTTTTCTGCGCGACGAAGCCGCAAGGCGCCGCGTTTCCATACGCACTGAGCTTGCCTCGGGCCTGCCCAAAGTCAAAGGAGACCGTGTGCAGTTGCAACAAGTTGTATTGAACCTCATCATGAATGGCATGGATGCGATGACTGCAACAGCGGGCCGCGCCAAAGAGCTGTTGATCAGCTCTGGAAAAGAAAACTCCACGGAAATTGTGGTTCGCATCGAAGACCGCGGCGTGGGGCTCAACTCTGAAACCGCGGAAAAAATCTTCGACCCGTTCTTCACCACCAAGCCCCAGGGTATTGGGATGGGTCTGACCATCAGCCGTTCCATCGTTGAATCCCACCGCGGCAGGCTTTGGGCCACGCCGCGTCCCTCTGGTGGCGCCGTTTTTCAGTTCACCATTCCAATCCGCTCGCAGGCTTCCGATGGCTAACCTCACTCCTGTAATTTACGTCGTGGATGATGACGTCTCCGTCCGGGACGCAGTCAGCAACCTCCTGGCATCGGCTGGCCACCGCGCAGAAGCATTTAGCTCCACAGAGGAATTTCTGGATGCCATGCGGCCTGAAGCTACCAGTTGCCTCGTGCTCGACATAAAACTCCCCGGAGTGAGTGGGCTCGATTTTCAAGAGCAGCTCGAGAAGGCCGGGATACCAATTCCCATTATCATCATCACCGCTCATGGCGATATCCCCATGACCCGGCGGGCGATGAAGGCGGGAGCGATAGAGTTTCTGACCAAACCTTTTCAGAAAGAGGAGCTACTGGCTGCAATTCATCAGGCCCTGGATCGCGACCGCGTAAGGCGAGACCTGCAAGCCGCAGATTTCGAACTGCGCTCCAAGTTTGAAAAGCTTACGCCGCGCGAACGCGAAATCATGGATCTGGTTGTTGCCGGCCTGCTGAACAAACAAATTGCCGACAAACTCGACCTCAGCGAAGTCACTGTTAAATTTCATCGCCGTCATGTCATGGATAAAATGCAGGCTGCGTCTCTGGCCGACTTGGTGAGAATGTCTGAGAAGCTGAATGCCGGTGCTCGCCGCCGATAGTACTCTTTCACCTGCAAAAACCTATACCAAAGGATGGTTGTTCTGTTGTCTCACTCCCGCTAGTGTAGATCTATCAATTCTTAACTGTTTGCTTGGGGAGCATTACTTGGGATCAACAACCGACAACCTTTCTATATCGAATGGCAAGTCAGCCCACTTACTGGGCGAAGACTTTGAAGCTGCTTTCCTGCACCGTATCGCAAGTCGTACGCCGGCAGCTCCTTTGCACGATGTTCTCGTCGAGGTCGTCGAATTCGTGACCTCGGTAGTGAAATGTGACTCCTGTTTTATCTATGTACTCGAGGGCGATGAGCTGGTTCTGCGCGCCTCCAAGAATCCCCATCCTGAAGCTGTGGATCGCCTGAAGCTGAAAGTAGGACAAGGCATTACCGGCTGGGTGGCCGAACATCGGCAGCCGGTTGCAGTGCCACACAACGCCTCGGCGGACTCTCGTTTTCAGATTTTCAATGAACTGCCGGAAGACGGCTTTGAGGCCTTCCTGTCAGTTCCAGTACTAAGTCGGGGACGTCTCGTGGGCGTGATCAACCTGCAAAACCGGGCGCCGCATCCTTACAGCCATCGCGAGATCCGGCTGGTTTCTACTATTGGTTTTCTTGTGGGCGCCGAGATTGAAATGGCGCGATTGGAGAGCGAAAAAACGCAGCTCTCAGAACAATTGGAGACGCGCAAGCTGGTAGAGCGTGCCAAGGGCATTCTCCAGCGCGATCTGAAGATCAGCGAAGGTGAGGCTTACGTCATTCTGCAGCGTCAGAGCCAGCAGAGGCGCAAGACGATGAAAGAAATCGCTGACGCCATTGTTCTGAGCGATGCCGTAAAGCACAATTCGCAGTAAGTCGGATAAAAAGGAGGGAGCAGTCCCGTCCAACGGGATTTTCGGCTGGAGGCCCCCTCCATAAACGCCGGACCGGGTCGCTGGGCTTTTAGCGGACCCGGTTTTTTTAGTTCTCTCAATTGTTTCTGATTTTCCTAAATCAGGAAATCTAATTCCCGCTATCAAAAATTTCAATTGGACTTTACGATTCAATCCCTGCACAATCTTTTACCACAGTTGTTACGAAGACTGCAGAGTATTGCCCTCTCTTGGATTTTCAGGGGAGGCGCTTCTCGGGCACGACGCAGTGCCCATCTCATAGCTACATAGTGCTCAATGACGAGCCGGCAAGTTGATCCGTATCGGTAAGCGGACCGTTGTGCCTCAGTGTTTTTGGCCACTGGCCGAAACCGGGCCTTCTACGCAGCCGTGCTGAGCGTGTGTTCAAAATAAAAATTTTCTAAAAGGAGTTACTTATGTCTGCAATTGTGCAGGGAGGGAAGAAACTATCTTTCTCGGAGAAGTTCTCGCGGTTTCGCGTCCGCATGCGCGACCCGGAGTGGCGGCGCTACGCCAAGACTGTCTTTGCCGGCAAGGCGATAGGCTTGGCCCTGGTGCTGCTGATCATGGCGGCGGTCTCGGGTCTCTTTTTTGCCCACGTTTATGCTGATACGGCTGCCCCAGAAGTCAAAGCTGCTGACGTGGTCAATCCGGTCAACACCGCCTGGACTCTGGTTGCTGCCTTTCTGGTCTTCGGCATGCAAGTCGGATTCACCATGCTGGAAGCCGGCTTCTGCCGCTCACGTGAGACGGTTAACGTTCTCATGGAATGCGTCGTAGATACATGTCTTTGCGGCGTTCTGTTTTATGCAATTGGCTTTGCCTTCATGTTCAGCCATGGCAACGGTTTCATCGGCTATCACTGGTTCTTCCTCCAGAATGCGCCGGCTACCTATGAAACCACGGGCGTGGCATTCCTCGCGGTCTGGATCTTCCAGTTTGCCTTTGCCGATACCTGTTCCACCATCACCTCGGGCGCGATGATTGGACGCACTGGCTTTGTCGGTGACCTGCTTTACAGCGTCGCTGTCTCCGGTTTCATTTATCCCATCATCGGCCACTGGGCCTGGGGACCGGATGGCTGGCTGGCCAACATGGGCAGCGATGGCAACTTCTTTCCCTCTTTGGGAATGGGCTTCCATGACTTTGCTGGTTCAACGGTTGTGCACACCATCGGCGGTTTCATCGCGCTTGCGGGTTCTATCGTTCTTGGTCCGCGCCTGGGCCGCAAATTCAAGCGCGATGGCGGCGCTCCCATGCTGCCCCACGATCTCACCATTGCTGTCAGCGGCGGTCTCATTCTCTGGTTCGGCTGGTATGGCTTCAACCCTGGCAGCACACTCTCTGCCATGGATTTTGAAGGCATCGGCCGGGTCGCAACCAACACCACTCTGGCAGCATGCGCGGCAGGATTGACCGCAATGTTCTGGGCATACATGTCGTCCAAGAAATGGGATGCTGGCTTTACCACCAACGGCTTCCTCGCTGGATTGGTTGCCATCACCTGCCCTTGCTACTGGGTCAGTCCCACGGGCGCCATCCTTCTTGGTGGTGTTGCTGGAGTCGTGGTAGTTCTCGGCGTCGAGTTGCTGGAATGGTTGCGCATTGATGATCCCATCGGCGCCGTTCCGGTCCATGGCTTTGCCGGCATCTGGGGAACGTTGTCGCTCGGGCTGTTTGCCTGTGGCAAGTATGGCGCAACCGGACCGATTTCACCCGACAACTCCGCGCCGCTGAAAGGTCTTTTCTACGGCGGCGGACTGCAAGTACTCAAGGCCCAGGCGATTGGCAGCGCATGCATAACGCTGGCCACCTTCGCGGTTTCCTTGGCGGTCATGTATGCCGTCAATGCAACCGGTACGTTGCGTGTGTCCGAAGAGGGCGAGTTGTACGGCCTCGATCTGCACGAGCACGGAATTTCGGCTTATCCGGAATATGTCATCTCTTCATTGGCTATGCCGCAGGGCATGGTTGAACAACACGCCATGGCTGAAAAGCAGGCGGTAACGACCGGCGCCTTATCGGGCAGTGCCGCACACAGATGACGTCCTGACTCAGGGCTCGGAGGCAGGGGATGTCTCTGCCTCCGGCAATTTGATCTACAACCCACGTGGAGAAAAAAGATGACTAAAGTTGAAGCGATTATTAAGCCGACTAAGTTTGACCTGGTCAAAGAAGCTCTGATTGCGCTCGGTGTTGAGGGGATGACGGTATCGGAAGTCCGGGGACATGGACGGCAGAAGGGTCATACCGAAGCCTATCGCGGCAATGAATACAAGGTTGATCTCATACCCAAGATCAAGCTCGAACTGGTGTTAGACGATAAGCTTGTGGACGACGCTGTTGACGCCATCATCAAGACAGCGGCCACCGGCAAAATCGGCGACGGAAAAATCTTCCTGTACAAAGTGGAAGAGGCCATTCGCATCCGAAGCCAGGAGCGCGGAGTTGCCGCACTCTGAGTGCTTTGTTTGGCACAGCCGGGTTCCCAGTCTATGCCGCTCTTTGGGCGTGATGAAGGGGAGACATCCCGGCTGTGCAGCAGCGCCGGCGTCTCGCCCGGCTATCGTGTGGGGCCTGCCCCGGCGAGCCGTGGGGCATCCTGCCCACACGTCTCAATAAAGGAGAAGTGAGCGAGGTGGTAACGCAATTGTGCAAAGTCGGTGACTTTGTTCGCAGGCTGCGAACTCAATTGCGCTTCGGTGCACTGTCTCGCGCGCCTCTCTGTCTGTTGCGGCTCGAATTAAAAGGTGTTGTCGCCGAGTGCGAGTGGGTGGCGCGCCCTCCAGATCCATGGGATGCCGACCTGCCTCGCGCTGTGGGTGAACACAACGCATCGCTGCAGGCTCTGGAAGATGCCATGGCAGTACGCCAGTTGCTGTTCTACCTGCTGCCCGGTGTTGAGAGCGCCGTATTTCGCGTCTATCGCCAGTCAACAGCAGAAGCAGCCGAGCTGATCATTACCGGCGAGGTGACCCGCGAAGAGCCGAACCTGAGAGTTCTTTCTCTGGCAATGCGCGCAAAACTATGCGGCTTTCACTTCTGGTTGGCTGAGGGCACTCTCGAAACTTTACAGCCGGAAGAATATGCAATTTCTAACTCGTGAACACACTCATCACATTCCTCATTCGCTTGCTGGAAGTGCTGTTCGTCATCGGAGTCATAGGTTGCGTCTCCTCCGTGATCCCCATTACCGCCTACCGGCTCTTCATGGTCCTATTTGAGCCGGAAAACCTGCCAGAGGGGGAACGTTTCCCTGCTCAACTCCCACGAAGCCAGCCATCTTCGGCCTCATCTCAAATCTCACAACAGCAACAGCCTGAACCCAATGAAAGAGTCGTAGGAAACCTTCAAGAAACCGGGTGAGCTAAAAGTGTGAAGTATCAACGTGGTATTAACCTTCGGTCTTCGAGTGCTTGTCGCCTGTCATTTCGCTTGAAGTACGCCTGGAGTTCGAGGATCGGGTAAACCCCAGATGCGAGCGCCGGGTAAAACATGAAGCGAGTGCCGGATCGCGCCAGCGTAGCGCGAGGGCGGAGCGGTTTACCGCGGAGCCCTTGGAAAAAAGAAGAAACAGCATTCCAGAATGCGGGACTTGTGCCTCTAGCTCTTTGAAATTTTGTTGCTGGCGGTGATTGACACCGGTCCTATAACTCCAGATAATTATCTGTCTCAAAGATAAGAAGAATATCCCCCCAAAGTTCTCTGGTAGATCGGCTCTTTCCTTTTCACAAACCCTGCACGCCCGGAACGCCAAAGAAAAAGGTGGAATCAGAAAATGAACCGCACTATATATCTCTCTCGCTGCTTTGCCGTAGCTGTCCTTCTGTTGTCGCTCGCCGCTCTGCCCGCCTTTTCTCAAGTTAGCATCTTGACCAGGAGCTATGACAACCAGCGCACCGGCGCCAATCTTTCTGAAACGACGCTCAACGCCTCGAATGTCAACTCGACTCAGTTCGGAAAACTTTTTCAGCTCCAGGTGGATGATCAGGTCTATGCCGGCATGCTCTACGTGCCGGCACTCACCGTCAATGGGGCCACGCATAACGTAATTTATGCGGCTACGGTCAACAATACCGTTTATGCCTTCGACGCCGACAGCGCCGGCGCTCCGCTCTGGCAGCGGAATTTTAATAACGGCGGCCGCCCGACCACAAATTCAGAGGTGGGGTCGAACTGTAACCCCTATTTGGATTTCAGCGGAAACATCGGCATCATCGGCACACCGGTGATTGATCCCGCTACCAATACCATGTATCTCGTCACCCGCACCGTCCAGAACGGCTCGACCGTGCAGACTTTGCGCGCAATTGACGTCACCACGGGTAATGATCGGGCCCTGAATCCTCAACAGGTCATCCAGGCCAACGGATTCGATCCCGTTATTCAGAACCAGCGCATGTCTCTGGCTCTTTCCCAAGGCGTGATTTATATCGGATGGGCGTCGTTTTGCGATACCGGCTCTTATCATGGTTGGTTGATGACCTATGACCCAGCGTCCCTTTCCCAACTTGGGACTTTTAATACAACTCCAAACGGGACCGAAGGCGGCATCTGGATGAGCGGCTCCGCGCCGGCTTTTGATGCAACCGGCAACTTGTACTTCTCTACCGGCAACGGCTCCTTCGACGGAAGCAGCAATTTCGGTGAAAGTCTGCTGAAGCTCGCTCCGCAAACCTTGAACCGCCTCGACTTCTTCACCCCCAGCAACTGGAATACGTTGAATATTGGCGATACCGATTTCGGATCGGGAGGCGCACTCTTTTTACCCGGCACCAACGTGGTCGTTGCCGGCGGTAAAGAAGGCAAGATCTTCGTGCTCAACAGCAGCAATCTGGGAGGCGTGGTCATGGGCGATACGCAGATTCTCCAAAGCTTTCAGGCTGTTGATCCCACAATTGTTTCCGGTCAAAGCCATCACATTCACAACGGCGCTGTCGCCTGGGGCGGACCACAAGGAATTAACTTGTATATTTCTGGTGAGAATGACGATGTTCGCGCCTACCGCTTCAACACTTCTACGCAAACATTTGCTACGCCGGCCTTCGCGGCGGGCAGCTTCCTGCTCCCGCGGGGCATGCCGGGTAGCGTGATGAGTCTTTCTGCGAATGGTGTGCAATCCGGAACCGGCGTTCTCTGGTCTGCCACGCCGCGTCTGGGCAATGCTAATCAGAAGGTTGTGCCTGGAGTGCTCACAGCTTACAACGCGGAAACGCTGGCCACTCTCTGGACCTCAGGAACAACACCCGGCGACGATACCTTTAACTTCTCCAAGGGCTCTCCTCCCATCGTTGCCAATGGAAAGCTGTATCTCGCGTCGTTCTCAGACGTTGTCTCGGTCTACGGTCTTACCACGCCTCCTCCGGCTTCGCAGAATCTTGCGCTGAACAAGGCGGCAACCGGCAGCGCTTCGTGCAGCTCGAGTGAAACGCCTGACAAGGCCTTCAACGGCAGCTACTCCGGAGGCAACAGCGACAAATGGTGTTCGCTGGTTACGCCCAGTTTCCTGCAGGTTGATCTGGGGGCCAACTTCGTCGTCAATCAGTTCGTCGTGCTGCATGCCGGTGCTGGAGGCGAAGGTGGATCGCTGAATTCGAACAGCGAACCGACATTCGATCTGAACTCGCAAGCCTACAATATCCAGGTCAGCACTGACGGCACGAACTTTACTACAGCCGCGGATGTGACCGGCAACATTCAGAGCATCTCCACCCACAGCATCACGCCGACTGCTGCCCGCTTTGTTCGTTTGAACATCACTACACCCACCCGGACCAGCGACACGGCATCGCGCATCTACGAGTTTCAAGTCTTCGGCCCTGCCGGCGCTTCTTCTGCGCCAGACTACTTGCTTTCAGCTTCGCCCAACAGCCTGAGCGTTACCCAGGGCGCAAGTGGCAGCAGCACGATTACCGTCAATCCGCTGAACGGTTTCAGCGGGAGTGTCAGCTTGTCTGCATCGGGCGTGCCCAATGGTGTTACGGCGTCGTTCAATCCTGCCAGCACAAGCGGAGCCAGCACGCTGACCCTTTCAACCACCAGCACCACCGCCACCGGAACTTCCACAATAACCATCACCGGCGTATCCGGCAGCTTGACGCATACGACCACGATTGCACTCACGGTAAAGTCGCCGAATGCAGTACCGGTGCAGGTTAACCTTTCTCCTGTGTTCAACATATCCACCGGCATCGCTACCGACGGCAAATCTTTCTCCACCGGTGGTCTGGATGGAAGCGGCTTCGCCTACTCAGGCAAGTTGCTTGGTGCTACCCAGACCATTAATGGCACCAAATTCAACCTTGGACCTGCTAGTGCACTCGACGTTGTAAATAGCAAGACTATTGCTTTGCCGGCTGGCCAATTCTCTACCCTGAAGATGCTGGCGGCGGGCGTCAACGGAAATCAGGCGTCACAGGTCTTTGTCGTTACTTATACCGATGGCACGACCTCGACTATCAGCCAGAGTCTGAGTGATTGGTTCAGGCCGCAGAACTTCCCCGGTGAATCGAAGGCAGTCACCATGGCTTATCGCGATACCAGTAAGGGTAAAAAAGATAACCGAACCTTCCTGCTGTACGGCTATTCCTTGGGTCTCAACAACAGCAAGACTGTAAGCAGCATCACATTGCCCGGCAATCGCAACGTGGTTGTGTTGGCCATTACGCTGGCACCGTAACGTCGGGATAATTTCTGTGCGGTGTTTTGAAGGGGCACGGCCTCGGCTGTGCCCCAATTAGAAATGAAAACAAACTTCATCACACTCGCTCTGGTCTTTCTTGCGTGTCCCTTATTTCCCCAGGACGCTCCCGATCACATGGGCATGCACGCCGATAACATGACGGTCCTACATCCTGAAGAAAAAGTTGTCATCCCTACCGAATCCAATCGCCCCATCTATCAACCTGCGCGCTGCGATGCTGATGGCAATGTTTATTTCAGGGGCTATCAATCCGACGACCGCAGAGTTCCGATCACCCGGGTTGACGGCAAGGGCGGGACGCTGAAGTACAGCCTCGACTCCGACCCAACTCTGTCGCAGGGTGCTTCCTACGACTTCTCTCTTCTGCCGAATGGGAATTTGTATCAGCCGGTCCAGGTAAAAGAGGATGTGTTCATTGTCGCGTTCTCCAGGGACAGCAATATCCGATGGAAAGCGAAGCTGGACCAGCAATTCTGGGTCGCCCATCTGACCGCGCTGAGTGACAAATCTTTTCTCGTCAGTGGAACCGAACCGCAAACACCCAGCCAGCGTCAGGAGCGCCAGCCACCCCGGCTATTCTTGGCTCTGTTTGACGACCATGGTCACATGGTTCGTCGCATTAGCTTGCAGAGCGACGATCCATCGAACCCGGCGCCGGCACAGAAGAACTACACCGCAAAAAATGACCCGACAAAAGAGATGCCCTTTCTTCCTGTGCTCGAAGGCGATGCCCAAACCGACGTAAACGGCTATGTCTATCTATCTTTGCGTTCCAATCCGGTTGTCATCTATGTACTTGACCCTTCTGGCCAAACTGTTCGCTCGTTCCCGGTCAATCCTCCGGAACCACGAATGAGTTTTTCATCTATGGGTCTTGCCAAAGACCGGCTCGCCATCTCGTTTCGCGAGATTTTTCGCGGAATGGAGCACCATAATATGGCGATCGTTACAGTGAATGCTTCCACCGGCGCTGTGATAGGACGTTACAGCGTTGAAGCCGAACCAGGCACTGTGCTTGCCTGCCACACTCCAAATCAGTTTTTATTTATCGGATCAGATAAGAGTAATCTAGCGATTTTCCATGCTTCATTGAAGTAACTCAAAGCATAAAATGTTGCGCTAAAAGGCGCCCTTGGCAGACCGCCTTTTTGTATGGCTCATGCTTCCCTTTGTCAGAAGCGAATACTCAACCTTATTACGATTCAGTAATCGCGCTCAACATATTGAAAAATTCAGGGAATGAGATGCGCGCCGCGTCGGCTCCCAAGATGTGGGTTTCGCCCTCCGCGCGCAGAGCAGCGATGCTAAAAGCCATGGCAATGCGATGGTCGCCGTGCGAATCAATTTCCGCTCCATGCAGTTTTTGTTTTCCGGGCACACGCAAACCATCAGACAGCTCTTCCACTTTGGCCCCCATGGCGCGCAGACCTTGCGCCACCGTGGCAATACGGTCTGACTCTTTCACCCGCAACTCGCCGGCATCGCGGATCTCAACCCCCTCTTGCGTATAAGGAGCTATGGCCGCCAGCACAGGCAGCTCGTCAATCAGGGCGGCTGATTGCCCGCCGGAGACGGTTGTCCCTTTCAGCAGGCCTGCTTCCACCTTGACTGAACCCGTTACCTCGTAGTTCGCTTCGTTCAAATCGAGCATTCGCACGCGCGCCCCCAAAGCGGTCAGCACATCGAGCAACGAGGAGCGGGTCGGATTCAGGCCAACGTTCTCCAGCACCAGGTTCGACTCTGGAAACAATGCGGCGGCGCACATAAAAAATGATGCGGAAGAAATATCTCCTGGAACGTTGGCTTTGATGGCATGCAACTCCTGCCGGCCGCGAATGCTGCTGCGGTTCTTTTCTTGTTGCACCTCGGCGCCAAAAGCCCGCAACGCCAGCTCGCCATGATCACGCGTGCGCACTGATTCTTCAACCGACGTTGTGCCCTGGGCGAGAAGACCGGCAAACAGGACGCACGATTTGACCTGCGCACTGGCCACCGGCGTCTTGTAATCAATCGCGCGCAAAGCGCCGTTCGCACCCATAATACGCAACGGCGGGCGCTCACCTTCCGCAGAAGAGAATTTCGCCCCCATCATGGTCAACGGGCGGATGACACGCGCCATCGGTCGCCGCGAGAGCGATTCATCGCCCTGCATCTCCGCGGTAAAATTCTGCCCCGCCAGAATGCCTGACAGCATGCGTATAGTAGAGCCTGAGTTTCCACAGTCCAGCGGGACTTGCGGGGCTTGCAACTCCGCCCCCAGCCCTTCAATCTCCACCGTGTTCCCTGTTTTTACGACTTTGCATCCCAGCGCCTGCATGCAGCCCAGCGTGCTGGCGCAATCCGCGCCGGTGGAAAAATTTTCCAGGATGGTTTTTCCCTTGGCCAGCCCTGCAAGCATGGCATAGCGGTGCGAAATAGATTTGTCACCGGGCAGCCGCACCATGCCTTGAACATTTCTGGCTGGCCGGACCACCACGTTATTTTGGTCAATCATGGTTATGTTTTTTGTCATGTCGAGAGATACGGATAAAGTATTGCCTTTGGCTTTTATGCTTCTCTATCTATCATACTTTTCTTTTTGATCTTTGTGGTGTTCTGCAGGTGTACTAAGCAAAATACGCACCATTGCCGCCAATCTCCTGATCCTCGTTAATCCGCGTTTATCCGCGGCGAAAAAACTTATCTAGAAATCCACGCATGATCTGGACCGCGGCCTCAGGCTGCTCAAAAGGAGCGTAGTGACCAGCAGCAGGAACCGTGGCAAGCTCGCTGCCGCGAATTTCGCGATGCATTAATTCCGCATCAGCCGGGGGCGTGAGCGTATCTTCATTACCCACCATGACCAAAGTTGGAACGTTAATGGTCTTCAGCGTAGGAATCGAATCCGGCCTCGCGGCCATGCCCCGCAAGGCAGCAGTGATACCGGCCCCGGTCATACGCCCCATCATTCGTCGAGCTTCACTCACCCGGTCCAGCCGGTTGCGGCGCGTGGTCTCTCCCAATAGTTTTGGAACCATGCCTTCAATGTAGCCATCCGGCCCCGAGTGCTCAACTTCTTCAGCCGCTTTTAGCCTGGTCTGACGGCCTTCATCGGTATCCGCCTGGGCGCGGGTGTCGCATAAAATCAACGCCTGCATCCGTTCCCGATGCCGCCGCCAAAATTCAAAAGTGATGTATCCCCCGATAGAAACACCGGCAAAGTAGGCGCGCTGAATATGTTCAGCATCCAGAATGCGTTGCAGGTCGGCTACGTGTTTTTCCATCGTCGCCGGACCTGTGCCAGGCTCGGAGTCGCCATGGCAGCGCAGATCAGGCAGAATTAACCGGTAGCGCGCAGCAAGCTGTGGCGCTACCGGACTCCAGAAATCATGGTTTGTAGGAAAAGGATGCAGCAAAACCAGCGGCGGCCCTTCTCCCAGCGTGTCATAGAAAATCTTGGCGTCTTCAGAATGAATCTGCTCGGGCATAGTCGTTTCCGAAGCAGATATTCTATGCCATGCTCGAACTTACGTCGCTGTGATAGAAGAACTGCCCACCGGAGAACTGGTTGTAGCAGCAGCCTGTGCCTCAGAAGTTTGTATTTCGGGTTCGGATGGAATCACGATCCAACACACCAGATATGCCACGATCCCGGTTCCTCCGAAGATCGCCACCAACAGCCAAATCACCCGTATAAGCGAGACATCCAGGTCGAAGTATTCGGCAAACGCCAGCGCAACCCCGGCAATTTTGCGTCCTGTGCGCGGGCGGATCAAGTGTTTACGCGCCGGAGCTGTGCCCACACTTTTGTTGCAATGCACGCAGATAGTTGCATCTTCCGGTATCACCTTACCGCAATAGTTACAGTACATGTCTTTGTTTGCCCCCTTTCATGAGTAATACGTTTTCACCCTGGAAAAGGTTTCACACTTGGCATTTTTTTTATTCGACGCGATAGGGGTTTTTCAGATACTTGCGGGCTGTGTTGGCCATCTCCGAATCCCCATTTTGAGCGATGACGTCTTGATATTTCTGCAGCGCCAGATCGCGCTTTTGCAGCAGGTCGTACATTTCTCCCGCACTCAGTGCCGCGCGCGCGCGCAAATCGGGATCAGGATGCGGCAGGCTTAAAACGCCTTCATACGCCTCAGCCGCAGCATCAACCTGATGCTGGCCGCGCAAGGCCTCCCCCAAGCCGTAATACAAAAACTCCAGGTGGGGTTCGTGGTATTGATTCTTCTTCGCATTTTCCAAAACGCGCTGGTAGGTAGCAATTGACTCGGCGCCACGGCCGGCATCTTTGAGGATATTGGCTTCCTCCAGCGCAAACAAAAAATTCCCCGGATACGCCTTCGCCAGCGAGCGCTGTACCTTGAGTGCCTCATCAAAGCGCTGCTCGCGGCGCAAAAACAACGAGAGTATGGTCTTGGCGTCTATCGTCGCCTCTCCGCCTCCATCGGCGGCGGCATAAAGTTGCTTGATGCCCGTGATTTTGTTTCCGCTTTCCCCCACCATGTGGGCCAGAATACGCGCCGCCCAGGGCAAGCTGCCTACGATATAAGAATGCATGCCGACAATAAGCTTGGCGTCATTGTAGTTCGGGTTCAGCTCCAGGACTTTTTCGTGATCGTGGCGCGCATCTTTGGCGCTGCCCAGCGCCGCGAACCAGGATTTATCCACCAGCGCGATGTACGTGGATTGCAAGCCATGCGTCACTCCCCGGGCGTAGTAAGCATCGGCATCGTTAGGATTCGCTTTGATGCTTGCATCGGCCAGCTTCAGCGCTTTTTGCGTAAGCTCCTGGATCCGGGCGGTATTCTGGGGATCAGGATGAATCCGCTTTTTGTTCAGGAAGCTGTTATTGGAATAAAGACCGGTATCCAGCGCTCCACCGCGGTAAAGTTCGCGGAAAAAAATTGCGGCCAACAGATGGTTCACTGCAAAAGGATCATCCGGGTGCGCCTGCTCGGCCAATTCAAAGTCATGGATAGCGGTGTCGTAATCGAGCTGGTAGCGATGATCGAAGCCGCTTCGTGTAAGCGCATCATTCTGCTCGGTGACGTGCGTGGTTGCTGGTTTTTCCTCATCTTTTTGGCCTTCCGCAGGAGTAATAGAAGCCAAAATCAGAAAAAACAGTAGAAATACGGAGTAACTGCTACGATACCGCCCGGCTAACATGTAAGGTGTCATGGGGAGATTCTCTGGGCAGTTTACCCGATGTCGCGGTAGAGCCCGAAAAGATAAAACCTGCTTTCCATCCGGAGGATTTTATACAGCAATTCAGCAATCGCCACTTTATGAAAAATTCCAATCAACCGTTTAAAAAAAATTATACGGAAGAAGAGGCGGCCAAAGCTCTCGGTATCTCGCTTCTCCGTTTACACATGATACTGGATGAAAACGTCTTCAACGATGGCGCGCCTCGTCCGCTCAATGTTTTGTTGCAGCCTTCTGATATGGTGCTGCTTCAGTTTTGGAGCAACCTGCCCCCCAATCCCAAGGTAGTTTGCATGCCCCGGCGACCCAGGTAATTATTTCTCGCAATCCGAAATTCAGAATCGCAGTGGCTGTCATAAGTTACTGGTAACACATGACTTAGAAACGGTGCAGTTTGGCCTCTCATTTGCCTTTATATGAGGGCAACGGGAGAAATTCTAAATGTCACAGGTCATGAGAAATCCGGCAGTCCGTGCGGAATTCTGGCGTCCGCCGGTGGATCAATTGCATAAGAGCGCTGCTGATACCACAACAGAAATATGTACTCGCTGTAATTCAGAGTTCGTGATGGGTGCGCGCTATTGCCATAGCTGCGGAACAGACCGCAACCCCAAAGTGCAGGCCAGCCATGCGAGTTGGTCACAAAAAGCTTCCCGGGCTCTCGATTTTGCTCATATGCGGCAGTCACTTGATCGTATGAGGCAGTCCCTGAACTTGAACACCGCTTCTTTTGTGGCCTTTAGCGCAGGAGTGCTTTGCATTCTGGCAACTCTTCTCGTTGCCATTATTTACTCGGATGTTAAAACTTTCTCCGATTGGCAGGCGATCCAGCTCTGGCGCATCGAGTGGCTCATGGCTGCAGTGGCCGCTTTCGTTGCCGGCATCTTGCTTAAGAAAAGCCCAAACTCCTAAACCTGAAGGCTGACATCAAAAAGCGCTGACTCTTTGAGAGTCAGCGCTTTTTCTTTCCATCGGTCTCAGGATTTCCCTTGAAGCATTTTTGTGGTTGATTGGATTGAAGCTCCAAACTGCTTTTTTTAAAACTTTACATTGAGGTCTATCCGCGCTCGGCGGTCGTAATAGGCAAAGAATCTCCCGAACTGTGGGTCAGCCGTGTTCGAATGCACCGCGAGTGGATTGAAGTGATTGGTGATATTGGTGATGCTGACCGAGCCTTCCAGGGCATGGTTCTTCATCACCTTAAACTCTTTGGCAATTCTCGCGTCCAATGAAAAGTAACTGGGAAAACGCGTCTCATGGGTCTGGGCAACGTAATTTTGCATCACGTCTCGTACCTGGTAGGGGAAGCCGCTACGGTACTCCACCAGCGGAGTAATATGCATTTTCAAGGGGAGCTTGAACTGGCTCCACACCAGTATGCGATTTGGTATGTCCCCTGGCAGCGCCGAGAATCTATTTGCCGACACGATAGGCAGCGGGAAATTGCCCAGGAAGTTGTCGAACTCATTCAGATCGCCCGCCGTGTGGCTTCGGACATAGGAACCGGATATGTCACCCTGCTTCCAGGTAAAATGCGCACCCAACTCCAGTTGGTGATAGAACGACTTGCCAGTGTCGCGAAGTACAAGGAAGTCTCCTCCTTGAATGACCTCTCGATTGATAACAAATAGTCCATCCGATTCGCTCTGCAGATAGTTGGCTCGAATATGGAATGAATTCGAAATAGCATGTTCGATTTCAATGTTCCACGCAGCACTCGACGGAGAGAATCTGCCCCCGGCATCGTTAAGTACCCTGAGAACAGAGGTCTTGCTGTGCCCACGTACTGGCCGGGTGAGGCGCCCATAACGGCGGCGTTGACTGTTGGCCGGGGAGTTCAGGTCATACGTGGTGATGATCTCTTCGGGAAACTGATTAAATGAGAAGATATTCAATGGAACCGTGTCATAGAAGATGCCATAGCCCCCTCGTACGACTGTGGAATCACTGGCCCAGGGTTTAAATGCGAACCCCACACGCGGTGCGAGCCGAAGCGTTCGGCTGAGATCTTGACGCTCCATGCGGATCCCTGCATCCAAGGCTAGCTTTCGCCCAACCTGCCAATGGTCCTGTCCAAAGGCTGCGACTTCGTCATCTTGCCGCCGTATAGGCTGAGTATTCGTGAATTCGATCTGTCTCAATCGTTGTCCACTTGTGTTCAAAATATTGACTGGCTTGTCTTCGATCGAAGCGCGGAACTGGGTATGGCTCAACGTAGTCCCAAACTGGAAATTGTGCGTGCCTGCCCATTGCATCGGCGATAGAAAAAAGTTCTCTCTCCACTCCACTCTGGATGCACGCCGGTGTTGTTCATTGAAGTAGTTGCCTGAATTTCCTATAGGGGCAAGGTTCATCGCCGCTTCTCCCCGCGGCAGCACGCTGGCATCAACGCGGTTCAGGGATAGTGTGCTCTGCAGCACGCCGCCATTTACTGTGAGACGGTCTAACAAGCTCGTGGTATCGCCCTGGAAAACAAAATCTGGTGTTACCGGTTGCGGGTTGAAAAAATCCAGATTGACGAATTGTCTCTTCACGGGCGCTAGATGAAAAGTCCCGGTCAAAATGTGCTTGGGAGAAACCAGGTAATCAAGCTGAGTGAACGAGTTAAACGATTGTTCTTTCATCTCGTTGAATGGATACTGCAGGCTCCTTACCGCTTGCTTTCGCAGCACGTACTCCCCGGCATCGGCGAAGTACAGCCGGTTCGCAATCAGAGGACCGTTGAAGTTGACCCGCGGGGTTATTTCTCGCAGTCCTACTATATGCGCACTGCGGACGCGAAACTCCGGGAAAGGATCGTTAAGCTCGTAATGCCACTTATCACCGCCGCGGCGCGTATCCACGGAGACAATTCCCGATGTAAAACCGCCGTACTGGGCTAGATAGGGTGTTTTATATACGGTGACCGTATCCACGCTATCGATGGGCACTGTGGGTTGGAACTGGCCTGTCACAGGATCGGTCACGTTTGCTGAATTCACCACAAACCCGCTGTGATGTTCATTGCTGCCGTAAATGAGGACCGTCCCGTTCGGCGCACGCACCACGCCTGGGACCAGCGGCAGCGCGTCTATGATCGTGACCGGTCTGCCCGGTATTTCCTTCACTTGATCGCGCGGAAGTTGGGTTCCCACCGATGAGCTTTGCGCCACAGGAGAGTCTGTAGTCCCGGCAACGTTGACTTCTTGCTTTACGGTCGCAACCTTCAGGACCAGAGTTAACTTCATCGTCTGTCCCGCATTGACCATGATGTCCTGCCGGATGATGGTTTCAAACCCCTGCCTGGATATAACTACTTTGTAGCTGCCGGGCGGCAGGTTCAGGAATTCGGCCTCACCTTGGGTATTGGTTGTCGTAGTGTTGACGCTCTTACCTTGAAACCAGAGTTGGATTTGCGCCTTCGTAACAGCCGCATTCGATTCGTCAAAAGCGGTAATACGCAAGCTGGCAGAAGAAAGGTCGCGGGCAATGCAATAGTGGGAAGCAATTAGGCTTAGGACAATAATGCAAGCGCGTCGGAACATAACCGGCCTGTCGCTAGAGTTGCGCATGACCCTTTTTTTAACCTCAACCTAACCCTGTTGCAGGAGTCATATTCGATCAATGCTCTCAGCGTCTGTCCTGTATTGACCACTTTTATGTCTTACCAAGTGGTTAATACCCGATCAATGGTCTTTCAGCGCATGGTGCAGGCTTTCTTGCTGTACTCTGGGGGTCTCTTCCAGTCGGTAGAGGTGATTCAGCGGTCCAACCCCCCTACCTAAAGGATGCGCTTGGGAAATCGCTTTCTTTACAAAAGCCTTGGCCAATACCACCGCATCGCTCAACTGCCTCCCCAAGGCAAGGTTGGCCGCCAGCGCTGTGGCAAAAGCACAGCCTGTCCCATGGGTAGATTTTGACTTTACCCGCTCCGACGAAAACTCTTCCTGCACACAGCCGGCTTCGGTCTGCATGCTGAGCAGGTCAATGGCCTTCTCCCTGGTTGCGCTGGACATATCGCCCCCGGTCACCACCACGTTTTTTGCCCCTAATTCGTGCAGTTTGGAGGCGGCGGCCTTCATTTCCGGCAGATTGCTCACCGGAAGGCCGGTCAGGGCGATGGCTTCATCAGCATTAGGCGTAATGACCGTCGAAAGAGACACCAGCTTTTGCCGAAGCACATCTATCCCTTTCTTATCCAGCAGGGTTGCCCCCGATGACGACTTGAAGATCGGGTCGAGCACAATATTCGGAAAGTTGGCTTTCTTAAGCCCCTCAGCTACCGCTTCCACGACCTCGGCTGAGCCCAGCATGCCTATGCGGACTGCTGAAATCTGGAAGTCCTTGGCCAACTCGTACAGGGTATCCGCTACCAGCTTGCCCGAGACCGCTTGCACTTGGGTCACACCGGTCGTTGATTGCACTGTAAGGGCAGTTATGCAGCTCACGCCATAGCAGCCGTGAGCAGCCAGAGTCTTAATATCGGCCGTTACGCCTGCACCCGAGGATGGATCGTAGCCGGCGATGCTGAGTACAACAGGCTGGGAGTTGGCCATTTTTTTCAATCTAACGCAACGCCACCAGAATGCAAGCACAAAATTGGGGCAAGGCTGGTGTGGCACAGCCGTCCGGCTGTGCCAGGCGTCGCGGATACGAGGATCCGAAAGCGGAAGAGGGCAGAACCGGCTCCGGGCTAAAGAAGCCGCAGGTGCCCAGTTGCTTCCCCTTACGCCCCTGTGGCAGTAGCTAATTCTTTGGGAGCAAGAATGAAGCGGAGCTCATCTACATCAATCTGCAGTCGGGTTTTGCTTTTTGCCAAATTTTCTGGCTCGAGAGCTCATGTTAGGCCAAAGTCCCCTTGAGATCTTCTAAATCCGCGCAAATCCGTGAAATCCGCGGTAAGCAGTGCTTTCTTGCAGCCGCACTTGAGGTTCATGTCCATTGGTAACGCTCCAACTCACCACTGTGTCAAAAACGCAACTTCCTGTGTTACACAATTGGTAACCCCAATTGACCAGATCTCCTTTTCTTTCTTATAATTAAGGCAACTTAGTTCCTGGGGAGGATAACTAACTATCGATGAGGTATATTTGAATGAGACAACTACTGACCTACATGATGACGGTCGTTCTATTGATCGCCACCGTGGAAGCAGCATCACCGGCCAGTTCTGAGTCACAACCAAAGATTGCAAATGTGAAGGCCACTTCCATAGAAACCGGGCCAACAACGCCCCGTTTACCATACAAACCCAATTTAAAACCGGCAAAAGCCTATGAGATCGGCAAAGCATCCTGGTATGGCCGCCAGTTCCACGGAAGAACTACAGCCAGCGGCGAACCCTTTGATATGTTTACCCTGACTGCCGCTCATCGCCACCTGCCGCTGGGAACCTGGGTTAAGGTTACGAACGTCCGCAATAGCAGGTCGGTGATCGTAAGAATCAACGACCGCGGACCGGTACCTGAATCCCGCATCATTGACCTCTCCTTTGAGGCTGCCACCCTCCTGGATTTACGGGCCCGAGGGGTAGAAAAGGTCCGTCTGGACCTGCTTAAGCCGGAAGCCGTGGCTTACGCCCTTAATCTGAACCAACTAAACTGATTCCATTCCCTTCTGGGCTGGGTTAGACTGAAACCCAAGGGTTTTGAAAACTAATGTCCCTCCCGCGCGAACGGTTAATTGTGGCCTTGGATGTCTCAACAACATCCGAGGCCACAAAAATTGTCCAGTCAGTCGGGGAATCAGCCGGTCTGTTCAAGGTCGGCAAACAACTGTTTACCGCCGTTGGACCTGAAATTGTCCGCGATCTGGTCGCTTCCGGCAAAAAGGTCTTCCTCGACCTCAAATTTCATGACATCCCCCACACCGTGGCCGCAGCCGTTAGCTCGGCTTCAGCCTTGGGTGTAAGTATGCTCACTATCCATGCCTCCGGGGGAAGCAGGATGCTAAACGCGGCCGTCAAAGCCGCCACTTCGGCCACCCACCCGCCCTTGGTGTTGGCCGTTACTGTGCTCACTAGCTTCACAGATCAGGACGTCCAGGAAGTCGGTTTTTCTGGGAAAACCACCGATAACGTCTTACGGCTGGCCTCTCTGGCGCTGGCCGCCGGCTGCGGAGGCGTAGTAAGCTCCGTCGCCGAAGTCAAAGCGTTACGCCAGGAGCTGGGAGCAGGATTTGCTATCGTCACCCCTGGGATTCGCCCAGCAGGCTCGGCCGACGACGACCAGGCACGAGTAGCTACGCCCTCAGCCGCGATTAACTCCGGCGCCAGCTATATCGTCGTTGGGAGACCCATTACCGAGGCCAAAAACCCGGCCCAGGCTGCCCGGGAGATCGTTCATGAAATCGAGTCCGCGCTAAAAAGTCAAAGGGCGCCCGAACTGGCGCCCCAGTAGCCGGTGTGGGCATTTTGCGCCCACGTACCGTAATTCCCTTACTGCAATTTAAGCGATTGTGCAGCGAAGAGGTTTCCATTCAATGTGCCGGTGGCGCTGATCTTCCAGTTGTCTTTTTTGTCGGTATCAGCGATGAGCTTCTTGGCGGTTTCGTTGGATTGTTTGTCCAATTTAATGACTTTGTTATCGTCGGTCAAAATGGCATAGCCGCTTTGTACGCACTCTGCCATCTGCAAGCAGCCTTTATCGTGCTTGGCCGCAAAGCCCGGCTCCGGATGGGACGCATTATCGGCAGCGCAAGCCACATCCACCAGATAGCCTGTGATGGTCTGAGTTTTTGCTTTATCGGGATCCCCGGCGAAGGCCAAGCCCCCCACCAGCGCCATTAACAGCATCATGCCCATGATCTTTTTCATTACCTTTTCTCCTGAATATTGAATATGACCTTCTTTGAGGGATTGCTTCTACACTACCGGAAACTCAGGCCTCATGACAACTGACGCTCGAAGCGGAAATAAGTCACACCTACGCAAGCCCACGACAATCCCTGCTCTTCTCATGTAAACTGGATCTGCGGCGAGGTGAGCAGAGATTTTTTCCAGAATCCCTCCCAGCGGGCCATCCACGGTTGCATTCGCGCCCAAGCACCGCTGCCGCAAATCCGAAATTATTTTAGGAGATTGACACATGGCAAAGATTGCCAAGACAGCCGACCGCAAAAAGGTCATGGATACCAGCAAGAGCACCGATTGTCCCAAGTGCGGCAAGCCCACCCGCATCGTAAAACGCATGAAGGACCGTGAGCGTAGCATCTCAGGTGGAATCTATATTTCCTGCTCCGGCTGCGAATTTTTCGAAAAACTGTAAGCACTTCCCCTGGATGCCCAACCGTAAGGACGGACTATGCCCGTGAAATTCAAGGGAGTGGACTTCATCGAGTTCGACTCCCTGCTCAACGACGACGAGCGCTTGGTGCGCGACACGACCCGCAAGTTCATCGAAGAGAACCTCATCCCGATCATCGAACCGTGCAACCGTGAAGGCCGCTTCCCGCGCGAGCTGGTGAAACCCTTCGGCGAGTTGGGATTCTTTGGCGCCAGCCTTAAGGGCTACGGCTGCGCCGGCATGAGCAACGTCGAATACGGCCTGGTGATGCAGGAGCTGGAGCGCGGCGACAGCGGCGTACGCTCATTCGTGAGCGTGCAGTCGGCGCTGGTGATGTATCCCATCTACGCGTTTGGCAGCGAAGAACAAAAACAGAAGTGGCTGCCAGCTCTGCAAAAGGGCGAAAAGATCGGATGCTTCGGGTTGACCGAGCCCGGCTTCGGCTCCAACCCCGGTGGCATGCTCACCCGCGCCAAAAAATCGGGCAACGAGTACACCCTGAACGGCGAGAAGATGTGGATCACCTCCGGCAGCATCGCCGATGTTGCCGTCATCTGGGCCAAAGTCGAAGATGAGGGAGACAAAGTCCGCGGCTTTCTCGTCGAGACCGACCGGCCCGGATTCAAAGCCACCGATGTCCACGGCAAGTGGTCGCTGCGCGCGTCGGTGACCTCAGGACTGGCGCTGCAGGATGTGCACATACCCGCGTCCAATCTTTTACTCGGCTCGGGCGGGCTGAAGTCGCCGCTTATGTGCCTCAACCAGGCGCGTTACGGAATCTCCTGGGGCGCAATCGGCGCAGCCATGGCCTGCTATGACGCCGCATTGCAATATTCCCAGGTCCGTAAGCAGTTCCGCGATCAGCCCATCGCCTCGCACCAGTTGGTCCAGGAAAAATTAGTCTGGATGATCAGCGAGATCACCAAGGCCCAGCTTCTGGCGTTACAGGTTGGCCGTTTGAAAGACGCAGAAAAGGTCCAGCACCAACATATCTCCATGGCCAAGCGCAACAACGTCTGGATGGCCCTGGAGTGCGCCCGCATGGCCCGCGACATCCTCGGGGCCAATGGCATCACCGATGACTACCCTGTGATGCGCCACATGATGAACCTGGAATCGGTCAAGACCTATGAGGGTACGCATGACATCCACGCGTTGATCATCGGTGCGAACATCACCGGCTCTGACGCGTTCTGAACCCAATTTCGCAATGTAATTCTCGGCAAGTTCGAGCTTTCACTCAGAGAACCGTCTCCATATTGTTCGTCTCTAGGTGAGAGTTTTTTTCATTCATGATATCTTGTGAGGTTTAACAACTTCATCTGAACGGAGCTGTAATGGGTCCTATCACCGAGTTCATGCAACGGCACTACCGGCACTTCAACGCGGCGGCGATGATGGATGCCGCCAAAGGCTATATCCAGCTCCTGGAAAAGGGCGGCAAGATGTTTGTAACCATTGCCGGGGCCATGAGCACGGCCGAGTTGGGGATATCTTTGGCCGAGATGATCCGCCAGGATAAAGTCCACGGCATCTGTTGTACCGGCGCCAACCTCGAGGAGGACGTCTTCAATCTCGTGGCCCACAATTTCTACGAGCGCGTCCCCCATTACCGTGATCTGACCCCGAAGGACGAAGCCGCACTGCTCGCCCGGCACATGAACCGTGTAACAGATACGTGCATCCCAGAGATGGAGGCCATGCGCCGCATCGAAAGCGTGGTACTGGAAGAGTGGGTGGCGGCAGATAAGAAGAACGAACGCTACTTCCCTCACGAGTTTATGTATAAGATCTTGCGGGCCTGCAAGCTCAAGGATTCCTACCAGATTGATCCTAAGAACAGTTGGCTGATGGCGGCAGCAGAAAAAAATCTGCCTATGTTCGTCCCCGGATGGGAGGACGCTACCCTCGGAAATATGTACGCCGGCCACTGCATCAGCGGCGATGTAAAAAAAGTCCACACGGTCAGGACAGGAATCGAGTACATGATGGAACTTGCCGAATGGTACACCGAGACCACAGCCAAAACCCCGCTGGGCTTCTTCCAGATTGGCGGCGGAATCGCCGGCGACTTCCCTATTTGCGTCGTTCCCATGCTGCATCAGGATTTGCAACGCAACAATGTTCCGCTATGGGCATATTTCTGCCAGATCAGCGACTCCACCACCAGTTATGGCTCATACTCCGGCGCGGTCCCCAACGAAAAAATCACGTGGGGCAAGTTGGGAATAGACACGCCGAAGTTCATCATCGAGTCAGACGCCACCATTGTTGCGCCGTTGATTTTTGCCTACGTCCTGGGATGGTGAGCCGGCGTTGAAGCGCCACATCAATTTTCAGGCAGCTTGGGAATCGGCGGCCAATCAATGGAAGCACCTTCAAACAGATATGCGCACTTCTCGATGCGCTTGGTTCCATCGTGCACCGCGAAGCTGCGCGGATGATCTGGCGGTCCGCTCCACAGAGCAACGCCGGCATAAGCCCCATCTTTGCGCAGAATGTAATAGACCATGTCGAGGTAACGCAAGCGGTTCATATCGTTATTGTGGTTGCGGGCGATGCGGCGGAGCGTCTCCATGCCCGCCTCCTGTGGCGACATTCCCTTGCGCATGTTTTCCACGATAGTATGCGCACCTGCGACCTTGATGTTCTCCTCGCCGCTGCCAGTAGCGCCCGCGGAGCCCACATCCTGATCGGTGTAGCATCCCGCGCCGATGATGGGTGAGTCGCCCAGGCGTCCAGCAAGCTTCCATGCCAGACCGCTGGTGGTGGTCGCACCCGACATCTCTCCCTTTTCGTTCACCGCGGAGACGTGAATCGTGCCGGTTGGCGGAAAGAGCACGCGCTCGATGGCGCCGCGGCGAAATTCCGGCTCAATGCCAATGGCGGCGGCCAGAGGCTCCAGCTCGTGGATAGCTGCTTCCACATCTTTTCCCGATCGGGGAACATATCTTGACCGTGGAGTTTGAATCGGAGGCTTCCAGCTTGGATCGGCCACGCCTGGTCCCCACCAGTCTTTATCAGAGTGGGTCTCTTTCCACAGCAACCAGATCTTGCGCGAGTGCTCGGTGAGAAGGTTTTCTCTGGGAAAGCCCATGTCAACAGCAAAGCGCTCGGCGCCTTCGCCGACGAGCATGACGTGTCCCGTGTGCTCCATCACGGCTTTGGCGACGAGGCAAACATTTTTGATGTTGCGTACACCGCCCACCGATCCGGCGCGCCGTGTAGGACCGTGCATGCAACAGGCGTCAAGCTCCACCACACCCTCTTCATTCGGCAATCCGCCCAGACCGACCGAGTCGTCATTCGGATCATCCTCCTGCACCTTGCAGACGTGCAGGACGGCATCAAGCGTATCCTGTCCGTTGCGCAGCATGTCGTAAGCAGCGTCAATCCCCTGCGTTCCCGTGGGCTTGCAGATAATGACCGGACGCTTGTAAGCAACCGGCTCCGCCATGGTCATCGTCTGACGCGGTTTGTGATCGTGGGTGGTGGTTTCCTGGGCATCGCTTTCTATGCCCGCCGCCAATGAGGCAGAAGTTAACGCGGCGGTAGCAAGAAAATCACGGCGAGAAAATTTCATGGCACTAACCCCCCTTGCAGGATTCAGAGGGACATTATGCCATTTTCACGATGCCGCTAACACATCAGTGATCATCTTCAAATTACGCAATTCGGGAATGTTGCAGCAGCCTGTCTTTAAAGGGATTGGGAATATGAAGTGTCTTCTTCAAATACGTACGCGCATTGTGAATGGATTTGCGCACTTGTTCGCCGTTGCGTTCCGTGGTGGTAGCAATTTCATCAAGTGTGAAGCCTTCAACCGCATACAGAATGAACGCTTCCCGGTCTTCTTTTTTTGCCCGGAGCAACGCAACCTCTACTAAGTTGATCATCTCGTCGGAATACGTGATTTCTTCCGGCGTGGCCTGGCGGCGGTCGGCAATTACACTTTCTGCCAGCAGGGTTTCGTCGGGCTGATGGAACTGCATTTCGGCCTCGTCGCTGCCGGTCACGTTGCGTTTGCGCTCCGAGCGTTCCAGGGGAACTGCATTCTCCTGTTCGGGATCGTTGCTCGTCAGGCGGTTGATTGCTTGTATGGCCAGGCGATACATCCAGCGTTCCAGGGTAAGAAGTTCGGGCTTGTTCTCCTCTTCGCCCAAAGCCGTAGCCACGACTTCATCGAGAACTTCTTTCGGATCTACGGCCTCCGAATCCACCTGTGCCTGGTTGGTGCGATAGCGCATCTCGCGCACGATAAACCGTTCGATCTTCACTAAATTCGCGTTAACAAATGAATAGATGTCCTCCACCGAAGCCAGCGGGGGATGCACTGCAGCAAACGTCTGCTCGAACGGGATCTGCTTCGCCAGGCCATTCCCTGCTTTTCGGCGCGCGCGGCGGTGAAATCCGCGCAGCAGGTCTTTGTGCTTGGTCAGTTGTTTCAACAGTTCGCTGAACGCGGCCTTCATGGCCCTCACCGCCGTCGGACCCGATTGCTGCGAGGCGAGCTGCCCTGAAGGCAAACGCAAATTGAGCGAGATGGAAGTCTCGCCACGCAAAGAGCTGCCCTGGTCTACAATCCCGTGCAGATGCACCAGGTCAGGACGAAAGACCAGCAGCCGCCGGTCTAATTTTTGGATATGGTGTGCAAATTCCCGCTCAACATCGGGGGCCTTAGCGGTTTTATAACTGATATGCACGTTCATTAGAACCTCGTTGGGAATCGAAGTCGCTGGGAACGTTAACGTTTTTCCAGTGCAGGATGAGATTTGTGCCTGGAACCTCTTATCTGCCGTGATTCTACACCCGCAAGAAACAGCGGGAGCAGAAATAATCTACCTATGAGTGGGTTCTAGGTAGATAAATTTCTTGCAATTTGAAATCTTGTGCTGTGCAGAACGAGGATTTCCTTTCGCCGCAGATGAACAATGAACGATGAACGCGGTCAACGCCGATTTAGATGGTTACGCTTACACCGCAACCGTAAACGACGTCTCGGTGCGGGTAACAGGGTGGTACATGGTGTCGCGCTCAACCGGCTCGCGGCCGGCCTCGCGGATAAGCCGGGTCAACTCTTCGCGGCGCATTCCCTGCGGAGTCGTCGCGCCGGCGTCGTGGTAGATTTTTTCCTCGATCACGGTGCCGTCAATGTCATCGGCGCCGAAGCGCAAGGCAATCTGCGCGATTTTAGGTGTCATCATCTGCCAGTAGGCCTTGATGTGCGGAAAATTATCGAGCACCAGGCGGCCTAATGCGATGTTCTTGATGTCCAGCATGCCGGTGGTTTTTGGCAGGTGTTGCAAAGGTGTGTTATCAGGATGGAACGCCAGCGGAATGTAAGTCTGAAAGCCGCTGGTTTCATCCTGCAACTGACGCAGCTTGAGCAAATGATCTACGCGGTCTTCATCGTTTTCCACGTGGCCGTAGAGCATGGTCGCGTTGGAGCGCAGCCCGATCTGGTGCGCGAGGCGCGCGGTTTCCAGCCACTCGGAACCGTCAATCTTATGGTCGCAGATGATGGACCGTACCCGCGGGGCAAAAATCTCTGCGCCGCCGCCAGGCAGCGAATCCACGCCCGCCATCTTCAATTGTTCCAGCGTCTCACGGATTGAAAGCTTCGCTCGCTTGGCCAGATACGCAACTTCTACCATGGTGAACGCCTTGAGATGCACTTTGGGAAAGCGCTGTTTGAGTCCGGCAATCAGGTCCAGAAAATACGAGAATGGCAGGTCAGGATGCAATCCTCCGACGATGTGGAACTCCGTCACAGCTTCCGAATAGCCCGATGCCGCCGTTTGCCAGGCTTCTTCCAGCGCCATGGTGTAGGAACCGTGCGTATCTTTTTTTCGTCCGAAGGCGCACAGACGGCAGGCAGCCACGCAGACGTTCGTCGGATTAATGTGACGGTTCACGTTGAAGTAGGTCACATCACCGTGCATGCGTTCGCGCACCTGGTTGGCCATCCAGCCAATGGCCAAAATATCGGACGATTGAAAGAGCGCGAGTGCATCCGCTGGCGTGAGCCGTTCGCCGGCAACTACCTTATCGGCAATAGGACGCAGGCGTATGTCGTCGGTCTGAAAAGCGTGGGTCTGGCGTGTGTGCATCATGAACTGTTAACTATTATTGATGATAACGCGTGAAAAAAGTATTTAGCAATTATTTAGTAATCAGCACATGGTGTTCAACTCTTAACCGGCAAACCCATTCCAGCGTTCAAAAACTGGCATGCTTTCCGGCCCCTGAAAAGGCGCAAGCGTTTCATTTCAGGAATTTCATAACTCGCGACATCGTACCACATAATGGTACGTATGTTACTTTGGTACCAGTATATGGTACTAGAGTAACTTTCGCGTTACTGTCCAATGATGAGAAAGTGGAATGTACTTAAGCAGTTAGCACCTCAATAGCTGGGGTGTAAGAGCTACTTTGAAAACGACCCATCTCGCCCAACATGGTGGCGAGTATGCAATCAAAAACCCATACATATATTAAGTTATGAGGTTTCTTCATGTCCGTACAACGTGTTTCTGTCATTGCTTTATTTTGCGCCATCATACTAATGGCCTCGTCCCTGATCGGCCAGCCTCAGGGCTCCGGTCCGCGGGCTGAACTCGGTCCGCAAGTGACTGAACCTCACCCCGATTTCGGAGTTATTGACGGGAAGCATTACGTAAACAGCTATTTCGGATTCTCCTATCGTTATCCGGAAGGTTGGAAGGGCACCGCGGTCCAGTCTTCCAGCTCCGGGGCGAGCCAATACGCATTGTTTACCGGCAATCCTGCGTCATCGGATGGAACGGATATGCGCTACATCGCGATTAACGCCGACCCTTTGCCGAAGAACACCACCCCGAAGACTTTTATCGAAGGCGCTCTGAAAACATTTGCCGGGCCGTCGGGCGGCTTTGATGTGCTGCACACCGATAAGCAGTACACGTTTGCAGGCAAGCAGTTCTATCGGGTTGATCTGGTATCGAAGTCCACGCCTGGCAGTCCTGTCTTCTATCAAACCCAGGTTTTCATGTTGTCATCGAATTACGCAGTCACATTCACTTTCATGGCTGTGAACTCCGATGACATGGATACCTTGATTCGCAGCATGGAATCACTCAGTTTTGAGCAAAAGCCAATCGGCGGGGCGCGCTAACGGCGACATCTCAGAAACACCTGCGGTTTAAATATTCGACTTCTTAACGCCCGCCCAGGTTAGGCAAGAGCAGATCTGCGGCGATAAAAAGGAAAAACACGACTGAGATAACGCCGTTCATCGTGAAAAATGCGGCGTTGAGTTTGCTGAGATCATTGGCACGCACCAGCGAATGCTCGTAGATCAGCAACACGGCCACCACCAGGACCCCGGCGAGCGAAAACTTCCCTAATCCAAAGACCATCACCAACGCCGCCAACAGGCCGAGCATGATGAAATGCAGGACGCGGGCGATCCAGAGCGCATTGCTGATACCGGCAAAGCGCGGAATCGAATACAGTCCCCGCTGGCGGTCAAACTCGTAATCCTGGCAGGCGTAGAGCACATCAAATCCGCTCACCCAAAAGGTCACAGCCGCTGTAAGCAGCAGGATACGCGGATCGAGTGATCCGCGAACTGCGATCCAGGCTGCGGCAGGAGCGATTCCCAAAGCGAAACCCAACACCAGATGCGACCAGCTCGTAAACCGTTTGGTAAATGAATACAAGAGAACTACAGCCAGCGCCACAGGAGAAAGGTAAAAAGCCAGACGATTCAGCCGCCACGCAGCCAGCATGAGAACAGCGGCTGAGATCACGACAAAGACGGCAACGAACTTTCGCGAAAGGGCGCCGGCAGGTATGGCGCGCATGCTCGTGCGCGGATTGGCAGCGTCAATTTCAGCATCTATCAGACGATTGAAGGCCATGGCAGCCGAGCGCGCGCCCACCATGGCGACAACAATCCAGAAGAGCTGCCACGCCGCCGGCCATCCTCGAGCCGCAAGCATAGCGCCGCAAAGAGCAAACGGAAGCGCGAAAACGGAGTGCTCCCACTTGATCATCTCCAGAGTGGTGCGAATGTCGCGAAGCAGAGGCACAACAATATTGTAGCTGGAGTCTGCGCGGTCAACAAAAATTGAACGCTCTTTGAACCCTAGGTTGGTCTACAACAGAAAAGCACAGCAAAAATGCTGTGCTTTCTGAGGACTCCCCGTTATTCAGCGGGCCTGGTCCATATTGGTTCGGTCGCCGGGTATCGCAATTTTGTTGTCCACGCTGAACGCGCCTGGTACTGACCGCGCCTGCATGTATGCAACTTGCCTGTCCAGCTTGTTATCCACTGCACCGTACAAAGTCACATGCCCTTGCTCCACGACGATGCGGATAGGTGCTTGCGGATCAAGCGCATATCTTTGCAGCACCGGGCTGCCATAAATCGCGCGTGCGAGGCGAATGCGAAGCTCATCGTCGAAAAAAGACACAGGGGCCACCTCAATGTTGTCGGTGACGTCAGTCACGCCCCTGGCATTTTCCACGATAGAAATTGCAGAGTCGCGATCGGGGTAATTCAGCACATTTCCGCCGAGGGTCACATGCCCGTCGTTGACCTGCAGCGTGAGATTGTTAAACATGATGCCGCGCCCTATCCGGTCGTAACGGAGCTTACTGGCCAGCGTATTCAGGAGCTTGTCATCAGAAATTGCTTCAGTGTTGACCTGCACCTGGTTGCGCACCCCTTCAACGCCGTGCACGCCTTTCACCTTGTCGTGCAGCCGCACTTTGTTGTAATAACTCTCCACCGAGCCCTGCAGCGTAACAATACTGTCCTCAACGGAGGGATGCACATCCTTGAAACTGGGATGATCAGCCAGCATCTTCTCAACATTCTGCAGTACCTTCGCGTCCCTGGCGTCCGCTGCGCTCGCAGCGCCGGTTGGCTGGGCCAACGCGAACACGGGAAGAATCAAAGCCAAAATCAGCAACGCAATAGAAAATCTCGTCTTACGGTTAAACATAGTTCACCTTCCTTGAAGTAAGCATTTACTTACTTATTTAGATGAAGATATGCCACTTTAATTTGTTAAGTTTTGTAACCCTCTGCTCCGATAAGAGGCACGAAACGGCAACCGTCGAGCAACGTGGTTAGCAATCCGCCTGCCTGCTTGCGTAAGAGCTGGAGCTGCTGATTTTCAGGGCTACCTACGGGAACAATAAGCCGTCCGCCTTCTTTGAGCTGCTGCAACAACGGCTGCGGAACGTGGGGAGCGGCCGCAGCAACAACGATGACATCATAAGGCGCGTGTTGCGGTAGCCCGAGCGTGCCGTCACCCACCGCGATTTCAACATTGCTGTAGCCAAGATCCCTTAACCGTTGTTCTGCTGAATTCGCCAGCAGTGCGTAGCGCTCGACGGAGTAGACACGCGCCACCAACTCGGCCAACAGTGCAGTTTGATATCCCGAGCCGGTACCGACTTCGAGAACGATATCTTCAGGACTCAGGTGCACCGCTTCCAGCATTGCAGCCACAATGTAGGGCTGGGAGATGGTTTGCTCAGCTTCGATAGGGACAGGCTGATCGTCGTAAGCTTGCCGCAGCTTGTCCGCAGGGACAAACAGATGGCGTGGCACGCGCTCCATGGCAGCCAGCACCCGTTCATCACGGATGCCGCGATTCCGCAGTTGCGTTGCAACCATGGTCAGGCGCGGGAGTTGCCACGGATCGGCATTGGTCTCACCTGCCATCGTACCTCCATCTATGCCTATGTTGATTATCGTTTACGCTGGCGAATTCTGAAATCAAATCCTACGACTCCATACTGATCGCGCAGTCCGACCAGCGAAAGGTTTTTGTTGATTTGAATTTCGACCTGTATCACCTGCTGCGCCGATTGAGAAAGGTTCGTGATATACGTGAGCGTGACTTTGTCAGAAACTTCCTGCTCGACCGTAAGCCGCGCATTTGGGGTCCCCGGCTCTCCAACCTGCGGATCTATCTTAATGCGGCTTGCGCCAAACAGCCGTTGCACCCGGTTGCTGAGCTCGTAGTTCAAGGCCTGCCCCAGGATTGCATTGGCGGCTGAAGCCTCTTCTTTTCAAAACTCTCGAGTCGTGCCCTGTTACTTATCCGCAAAAACTAAATATTTCCTTCACCTTTGACGGAGTTACTCTTCAGGCCAACCTTCTATAATAAATTGTTAGCGGGTCTACTCGCGAAGCTGCCACATGTCTCATAACCAATATGTCTCATGACCATAACTTTGATGAGCGCTATTCACGCCAGGTGCTCTTCCCCCCCATTGGCCGGGAGGGGCAGCAGAAGTTGGCATCCGCGAAAATCGCTGTGATTGGATGCGGTGCGACCGGCTCCGCAGTTGCTTCCCTGCTGGCGCGCGCCGGTATTGGTGAAATGCGGATTATTGACCGCGATTATGTTGAGTCCAGCAACCTGCAACGCCAATGCCTGTTTGACGAGGCCGATGCACGGGAATCACTGCCCAAGGCCCTGGCCGCCGCCCGCAAGATAGCCAGCTTCAATTCTGCAATTCAGGTGTACCCAGAGGTAGCCGACCTGACTCCGGAAAACATCGGACCTCTGTTAGACGCATCCGATTTGCTGCTCGATGCTACCGACAACTTCGAAACTCGTTATCTGATCAACGATTTTGCCGTGAGCAAAAGTAAACCCTGGATCTACGCCGCCGCTGTGGGCAGTTATTGCCTCACCATGAATATTATTCCCGGCGAGACCGCTTGCCTGGCGTGCATGTTCCCCCAGGCGCCTGCTGGAATGGTAGAAACCTGCGACACAGCAGGCATTTTAAATTCTGCAGTCAATCTGGCGGCGTCCATAGAGGCGACCGAAGCCATCAAAATCCTGCTCGGAGCGAAAGACAAGCTGCGCCGCACCCTGCTCTCCTGGGATGCTTGGACGAATGAACGCGCGGAGATCAACGCTGAGCGTCCTCGCGAGCAGTGCACGGTCTGCCAGCAGCGCGAGTTTGTTTATCTGGCGGGAGAGGGCCGGCCGCATATTACTCTATGCGGACGTAACTCTGTGCAGATCCACGAGCAGCACCGCCCCGTGGACTTCACCGAGATGAGCCGCAAGCTGACGCCTCACGGCACGGTGAAGCACAATGAGTTTGTACTGAAATTCTGGCGCGACCCCTACGAGATGACTCTCTTCCCCGATGGCCGCGCCATTATCAAAGGAACAACCGATACCGGTGTCGCCCGCAGCTTGTACGCGCGGTTCGTAGGATCGTAAGACCCAGCTTCTATTTTGTGATCACGCCGCAGGCGATTCGGTCACCTGAGTTTCCTGAAGGATCAGTCTTCCCATCATCGGCCTTAGCATGGATCACGAGCGCCGTGCCACCACCGGTGAAAACGGAATGAGCGTCATCCCCCAGCGTCACATTCGGAGCAATCACGGTAGCCTTCGACTTGCCCTTGGCGTCCACAGTGAAGTTAGGAATATCGCCGGCGTGCGGCCCATCAGGGTTCTGCAAGCCGTGATGCTTTCCGTCGGGATTGAAGTGTCCGCCGGCTGATTTGAAATCCGGCCCTTCGCACTTGGCATTTTGATGGACGTGGATGCCGTGTTCACCGGGAGGCAGTCCACGCAAATTAAGTTTGATTTTTACTCCGTTAGTAGCTTGGGAGAGCGTGGCTGTGCCAACGCTCTGACCTTGGGCATTTTGCAGATTCACAGTTACCGGTTTTGGAGCTTTGCCTTTTGCATAGGCTGGCGCCAGTACGAGCAGCACTATGCTGATAAAGAACACTGGCTTCCACAGAGACATCCGTACTTCTTCGCGATTTTCCAGTTCAGCTTGCATATTCCGATCTCCTGTTTTCTAACGTGGTCCTGGTAAAACGTGGACCAGCGAAGATTTTACCAATCGGGGAGGAAGCGCGCTCCGAATTCCTCGCCGTTTCAGCCCAAACGGTAGACCAGTACCAAACAACAAGAGGCACGAAGTTCTGCAGGCTTGCAGGTATACTCATCCTATGGCTTGCTCAGAATTGGAAAAGATGCGGCAAGAGGCGCACGAGCTTTTCAAGCTCCTTCGGGAGAAGCGTGGAAAAGCCCGAGCGCACGCCCGGGAGAATAAAAGTCTCGGTCGAGGTGTCCGCTCTGATTTCGAACCTTTTCTTAAAAACAAGATTTCAGCCCTCTCCGGAAAAATTTCACAACACCTGATCCAACATCAATGTGAATAATCGAAAGTTCAAAACCATGGGCCTCATACTTCGATCCTCAGACATCCATGCTGTTGGCTGCTATGCCACTGCCCCAATTCCCGCCAAAACCAAAGTGGTGGAGTATACCGGCGAGCGCATCTCCCCGGAAGAGGGTGACAACCGCTACGAGCACCGTGAGGTCACCTACCTGTTTGGCATGGAAGATGGCAAGACCGTGATTGATGGCCACGGCATGGCTGCTTTCATCAATCACTCCTGCGATCCGAACTGCGAGACTGATGAAATTGACGGGCGCGTATGGATCATTTCCATCCGCGACATCGCTCCCGGCGAAGAGATCACCTACGACTACAATCTTTACGACGGCGAAGAGGATGATCCGGCACCCTGTTCTTGCGGCGCAGGAAGCTGCCGGGGAAGCATGTTTTCTCCAGAAGAAATTGAGCGACTGAAAAACTTGCAGGAAAAAGTCGGGCAGAGCGCTTAAGAATTCCCGTCACTGCCACGCGAGCTGCCTTCTTTTGCTAAACTGCCAGCCATGGCAGTGCGACGCCTCATTATCAATGCCGATGACTTCGGCCTGACCTCAGGCGTGAACCGCGCCATCGCCGACTCTCACCGGAGAGGCATTGTGACTTCATCCACGCTGATGGCGAACTCGCAGGCCTTCGCCGAGGCAGCCAGGATGGCTGGAGAGAACCCAAATCTCAGTGTCGGATGCCATGTAGTTCTGGTGGATGGCCCTCCCGTATCTCCGCCCGAGAAAGTTCCTACTCTGCTTTTACCAAATGGGAACACGAATCAGTTTCGTGAAAGCCTCATATCTTTCGTAACCGCAGCCTGGCGAGGGCGTCTGCAAGAAGAGGAGATCGCCGCCGAAATAGCGGCGCAGATCCGTAAAGTGCAGGCCGCTGGCATCTCTGTTTCTCATGTGGATAGCCACAAGCACACCCATATCTTTCCCGCAATCTTTAAACCATTACTTGCAGTAGCACGAGAGTGTGGAGTGCGCGCCGTGCGCAACCCTTTCGGCCCTATTAAGACCCTGGCTTACGCGCATTTGATGCGCCGTCCTAAACTGTGGACGCGTTACACCGAGGTCGGCATTCTCCGCCATTATGCTGAACAATTCAAAAAACAGGTCAAGGCACACGGCATGATTACACCCGATGGCAGCTTTGGCGTTGTGGTGACCGGTGCGCTCACCCAAGAGCTGTTTGACGCCGTGATTGGATGCATCCCGGAAGGAACCTGGGAGTTCGTTTGCCACCCGGGCTACCACGACGCCGATTTGGAAAAAATCAGCACACGTCTGCGTAGCTCTCGCGATGTAGAGATGCAGATACTTACATCCGAGGCGTCGCGCGCTACCTTGCAACGGCATGGGATTGAATTGATTTCGTACAGAGAGCTATGACGATGTTGTCACTAGAACTTGAGACACTGGACCAATTGCTCGGCGGAGATCTGCCCCTAACGCTCATCCGCGAGCTTTATCCAAATGCCCAAGCATTCATGCAGGGAACCTTCGGCCTGCTGTCAAACGGTGACGTTCGTCTTCTCACAATTGACGAGGCCGAAGTGCCAAAATGGCGATGGCGAGAGCTATTTGTCAATGGAGTTGTAATGAACGAATTGGAAAACATGAAGCTGAAGATTACTGACAAGGGTGCTAAGCGCATAGGCTAGACCCGTTGGCGCGAAGGTCTTGAACTTTCATATCCTTAACACTCCGATGGATGTGTGAACGATCTGAGTACCGAGTACTGAGCACTGCAATTCTGAGTACTGGATTTCTGAATCCTTCCCCATCTCAAACCATCTATACTTGCCTGACTGCTTTTTGATCATCAAAATCATGAGCGAGGACAGCGAGCCGCATGAAGATCGGAATTACCTGCTACCCCACCTACGGTGGGAGCGGAGTTGTAGGCACCGAACTGGGCATGGAACTGGCAGACCGCGGCCATGATGTTCACTTCATTACTTACTCTCAACCCATTCGTCTGAGCACGGGCCACCCCCAAATCCACTACCACGAAGTTGAGGTATCGCGCTATCCGCTGTTTGAGTATCCGCCCTATGATCTGGCGCTGGCCACGCGCATGGCTGAGGTAGCACAAATCTACGACCTTGATATCCTGCACGTCCACTATGCCATTCCTCACTCGGTGAGCGCTCTACTTGCGCGGCAGTTGCTGGCTTCGCCGACCACCTTGGTACGCAAAAAATTGCCGTTTGTTACTACCTTGCACGGTACGGATATTACAGTGGTCGGAGCTGACAGGTCTTATCTTCCCATCACCCGCTACGCCATCGAGGAGAGCGACGGGGTGACTTCCATCTCGCGCTACCTGCGTGACCGGACGATATTGGAATTCGACATCCACAATCCCATCGAAGTGATTCCCAACTTCGTGAACTGCGACCTCTACCGTCGCGATCCCAAAGCGGCAGAAAACCGCGCCCAATTTGCCAAACCTGATGAGCGTCTTCTCGTGCATCTTTCCAATTTTCGTCCGGTGAAGCGGCTGCAGGATGTGGTAGAGATTTTTGACCGGGTACAGAAAAAAGTTCCCTCCCGGCTGCTGATGATCGGGGATGGGCCCGACCGTTCTGTCGCAGAGTGGATGGCAACGCAAAAAGGCATACTCGACCGGGTAATCTTTTTAGGCAAACAGGATCGGGTGCAGGAAAAGCTTGGCGTCGCCGATCTGATGCTGATGCCCAGTCAGCTGGAAAGTTTTGGCCTGGCCGCGCTGGAAGCCATGGCGTGTGAAGTTCCTTGTGTAGCTACGCGCGTTGGCGGAGTGCCTGAAGTCATTGAACATGGGCACAGCGGCTTTCTCGCCGATGTGGGAGACGTAGAGACCATGGCGAAATACGCCATCGAAGTGCTTTCCGATGAATCGAAGCTGAAGGCCATGCGCCAGACAGCGCGCTTTGAGGCGCAGTCACGCTTCTGTTCAACCAAGATAATCCCGCTGTATGAAAACTTTTACCGCAAGGTACTGGAGCGCGCAGGATAAAGGCTGCCCGGCGCCTGTATAGATTGTGGGCTGAGTTCGCTGGCAGCGAGGTCATCAATCAAAGGCAGCTCCAGCGTAATCAGTGTTCCGATGCCATACTCGCTGTTGATGGCCATCTCAGCAACATCGCCGTAGAGGACCTTGAGCCGCTCAGCGACGTTGCTCATGCCAATGCCGGTGCTATCAGGACGAGTGCTGCCGGGTGGCTGGGATTTATCCATGCCGATCCCGTCGTCGGCGATGTACAAAATCAATCGGTCTTCCGTGAGGCGGCTGCGCAACAGGATCTTCCCTCCATCAAGCTTCGGCTCCAAGCCATGCTTGATGGCATTTTCCACCAGCGGCTGCAACAACATGCTGGGAACCATGGCAGAAAGCGATTCCGGCTGGATATCTTTTTCCACCTGTAGCTTGTCCTGCCCGAAACGCACGACCTCGATATCCAGGTAGTTGTCAACAAACTCCAGCTCTTCCCGCAATGGAACAAAAGTCTCGGTCTGGCGCAGCAGCCGCCGCAGAATATTGGCCAGCTTCACGATGAGTTCGCGGGCCGTGTCGGGGTCCACCCTCACGAGAGAAGAAACCGAATTCAAGGTATTAAACAGAAAATGCGGATTGATCTGGCTCTGCAGGGCCTCCATGCGGGCCTGCAGGAGAAGACGCTCGTGCTCGCGCAGCTTTAACTCCAGGCGCACGGCATTGAAGATCTTCAGCGGAATCGCAATCACGGCGATGGTGGTGGCGTAGATTGCAGCCGAAATCCAGAATTTTGCCTGAAAGGAAAGCCCCGGAGGAAGTTGGAGATAGAAAATCCGTCCGGGAAAGTGCTTTCCCAGTTCCATTCGAGTAAATTGCAAGGACACAATGAGAAAGAAAAAGCCCATCTGCCAGTCCAGGTGCGGCCGGCGTACCATCTTGCGGACCCAGCGATACACGCTGAGATCAATGAACGGAGAAAAAGACCATATCTCTTCCGGGTCACGGGCAAGATCGCGCAGGATGCCGGCCAGAATCCCCACGCCCACGTTGAAAGGCAGTGTGAGATATTCCTGGTGCAAAACCGCTGGAACGGAGACCAATCCTCCGCCAATTGCACCGGCGATGGGACCGGCAAGCACTCCCATCAGCAATGAGGCTTCAAACGAAAGATCAGCGGCGAGAAAATTGCCGACAATCTGCCGCACCCACACCCCCAGCGCATAGGGAATGGAGAAGAGCATCACCAGAGAGATTTTCTTCTGTAGAGACGGGGGTTCTGCAAAAAGCAGGCGTTTGAAATCACGTGAGCGCACCCATGCGCCGGCGATGGCGGCCGCCACGCCCAGCTTGATCAGTTGCGTAAGCAGTATGAGGCGCTGATCCATGGTGGGTCATGCTTATTCTTACACAATTTCTGACCATCCTGCGGCTGTCCTATGGGTATATATAATGAATACAGATGTCCAGCTCTCCCAAAATACGCAAGGTAGCTGAGGCCGATTTTCCCACGCGCTGGGGACACTTCCGTATTCTTGGCTTTGAAGGTGGAAACGATGCAAGCGGCAAGCCGGAAACCGCAGTCGCCCTGGTATTAGGCGACTATGCCAATGCACTCCCGCTGGTGCGCGTGCACTCGCAGTGCCTTACCGGAGACGTCTTCGGATCGCTGCGTTGCGATTGCCGGCAACAGCTTGAAATGGCCCTTGCCATGATCGCCGAGGCCGGGACCGGTGTGCTGGTTTACGAGCAACAGGAAGGGCGCGGGATCGGATTGATGGCCAAATTGCAGGCCTACGAGCTGCAAGACAAGGGTCTTGATACCGTGGAGGCCAACGAGAAGCTGGGCTTCAAGGCCGACCATCGCGAGTTTGGCTTGCCGGCTGAGATCCTGAAATCGCTGGGGATCAAGCAGGTGCGGCTGCTCTCGAACAATCCTGCTAAAGTCGCGGCCCTGGAGCGGGCCGGGGTCCGCGTGGTCGAACGCGTCCCCTGCGAGGTAGAACCGCATTCCCACTCTGAAAATTACCTGAAGACCAAGAAAGAAAAGCTTGGCCATCTATTCACCACAGGATAGATGGCGAGCGCCACAACAGGGACAGCAAGTTTAAAATGTAGCCTGTTTTAACAACTTCCAGTAAAGTTTAGACCTGCCATCTGTTTAGTTTTCTATGGGTGAAAAACGACGTCGCCCAGACAAGAAAACGCAAGGTCCTTCGCGCCCGTTCATCCAAGGGCTACGCAGCCAAAACAAGGCTGCTGCGCCCTCGCGAAAAGTTCGCGCAGCACGGCGCTCGCTTTTCGCTCACCCAAACTGGCGCTCAGGATGACAAGATGCAAACGGAATGGCTGCAAGAGTTTAACGAAGGAGACATCTCAGATGGAGCACAAGTTGGGGAAAATAGCAGTCCTCGGTTCGGGAAAAATGGGCAGCATTCTGCTGCGCGCATTCATGAAGCAGAAACTGTTTTCAGCCAGGGACATAGCCGCCACCGTTCAGCATCGTGAAAAGGCCTCCGCGCTTTCGGTGGAGTTGGGAGTACGGGTCGGCACCGATAACCGCGCCGCGGTTCGCAAGGCCGACATCATTCTGCTGGGCCTTAAGCCCTCCGCCATGGGAGCGGTGCTCGATGAAATCGGCCCGGAGCTCAAACCCAATCAGCTCATCATCTCCATCGCTGCCTCGGTGCCCACCGAATACGTGGAAAAAAGACTGGCAGCTTCAATTCCAGTCATCCGCACCATGCCGAATACACCAGCTATCGTAGGCTGCGGGATCACCGCCATCTGCAAAGGAAAATTTGTCCACGAGAAGCACTTGGAAACCGCCAGCCGCCTCTTCTCCTCGGTGGGAAGAACGGTCACGGTGGATGAAAAGCATATGGACGCGATCACCGGGCTTTCGGCAAGCGGTCCGGCTTACATCTACATCATTCTTGAGGCCCTGGCCGAGGGCGGCGTCAAAGTCGGATTGCCCCGCGACCTGGCGACCCTGCTGGCAGCGCAAACCACGCTCGGTGCAGCTAAAGTTGTGCTGGAGACCGGACACCACCCGGCCTTGCTGAAAGACGAGGTCACCACCCCCGCCGGCTGCACGATTGATGGAATCATGGAGCTGGAAGAGGGCAAGCTGCGCGTGACCCTAATCAAAGCCGTAGTCAAAGCCGCGCAACGGGCACGAGAGCTGCTGTTTAAGGACGGGGCGGTTGGTGCGTAGTTCGCAGAAATCCATAAGGGAAACCCCGCTCGTTACCTTTTAGTCATCTTTTTGCCTCTGGATTTTGACTCGACTGGCGATTCCAACACCCCCACTTGCAGCAAGTGTCTGGAACGTCCTGAAACAGCATGATTTCCTCGTATTTACTGGATAAAGTCGTCGTCAAGGCGGGGTACTTGCTGAGGATTCTCATGGTTAACTTAATAGTTAACATTAGCGCATACGGATTTCTTGGACTGAGTAT
>Ga0222749_10000028_pt1 | contig 80124 bp, 59 predicted proteins | sample IncBWH2Mmetat_FD_197234 | JGI IMG/M metagenome (GOLD analysis project Ga0222749, IMG submission 197234) | Metatranscriptome of lab incubated forest soil microbial communities from Barre Woods Harvard Forest LTER site, Petersham... | ecosystem: Environmental > Terrestrial > Soil > Temperate... | reverse complement strand
TCTTCTTCTGCAGAAGCTGCGGCAAAGGCAATTGCTGCCTGAATATCCTCATTTTTCAGGCTGCTGAAATCAGCAAGGATTTCCTCGGTAGAATCTCCCTCGGCCAGGCTGGCAAGAACAGTGCGCAGGGTTACCCGCGTGCCCTTGAAGACTGGTTCTCCACCGCAAATTTGTGGATCGCGCACGATTCGTTCTTCGTAGTTCTTTGGATTTTTGTGTGCGCCACTCATACCGTCCCTCCTGCCCTTTACGAACCTCATCATATCACTCTAAAAGGTCCTATTGGATGTTGTGCATTCATGGGTAGTGGGCTAATTAGCCCACTACCCATGAATGCGTGATCAGCCTGCATCGCAACAATGTTCTATCAGTTGCAATGTTCTATCATCTGAGGAGGTGATTTTATGCGAGCTCTCGTGCTCAAGACTCCCGCACCTGTCGACAGCAGTCCACTGGTGCGCGAAGACATTCCCATTCCTGAACCTGGCGCTGATGAAATTCTTATCCAGGTCCTGGCCTGCGGAATCTGTAGAACCGACCTGCACGTGGTCGAGGGCGAGCTGCAACCGAAGCTGCCCAGCGTTATTCCCGGCCACCAGGTTGTGGGACGTGTGGTTCGCGCTGGGGCCAAGGCCGGCAAGTATGCGTCCGGCTCAAGAGTTGGTGTCCCCTGGCTGCATCGCACCGACGGCACATGTGAGTATTGCATGCGCGGACGCGAGAACTTGTGCGTGAACGCCCTATTCACCGGCTACACAGCGCAGGGCGGATACGCAGAATATATCGTTGCGCCGGAAGAGTTCGTCTATCCCATTCCTGCCGGCTTCGAAGATACACAGGCAGCACCGCTGCTCTGCGCGGGAATCATCGGTTTCCGCGCACTCCGGCTTGCCAACCTGCAAGCGGGAGATGCGCTGGCCATCTATGGGTTCGGAGCGGCTGGTCATGTGGCGATCCAAGTCGCGCGTCATTGGAAGATCAAAGTCGTAGTTTGTACGCGTGAAGAAAAGCACCGCAAGCTGGCGCGTGAACTGGGAGCGGAGTGGGTGGGCGGAGCTTACGATACTCCACCGGTTGGGCTGAACGCCGCGATCATCTTCGCTCCGGCTGGAGAGCTGGTGCCGGCGGCATTGCAGGCGCTGAAAAAAGCGGGCACGCTGGTCCTGGGCGGAATTTACATGAGCCCGATTCCTTCTTTTCCCTATGAGTTGCTTTATCACGAGCGGGTGATCCGCAGCGTAGCCAACAATACCCGGCAAGACGGCATTGATTTTCTGCAGGTGGCCGCTGAAATTCCTATCCGGACGCAAATCGAGACGTTCCCCCTGGAGCAGGCGAATTCAGCATTGCAGGCACTGAAACACGATGCTATCCGCGGAGCGGGTGTGTTGACCGTCGCAAAAAATAGCGGAAGTCGAGGACAATGATTCTGTGATATACATGACAGCCCAGGACGGGGTTGTTGTTCTAAAGTACCCTTGCCCAAAAAGCCTATACTATGTCAGAAATTCTCTGTCAGACTTAAAGATGAGACAACTGAGCATTCTTAGTTGTATAGCCACCTACTTGAAAAGGAGGGCTGAGTGAAAACTGTATTCGTGGTGGGTGCAGGGCCGGCCGGAATGTTTGCGGCGCAGAAAATTGCTCAAAGCGGGCATGAAGTCATTATTCTCAATCGCGACATCAAGCCCGGCGGTTTGGCCGAGTATGGCATCTATCCCACCAAAGACAAGATGAAGAACGGGCTGCGCAAGCAGTTCGCCAAGGTCCTCAGCCTGCCCAACGTGCATTACATCGGGCACGTTGCAGTGGGCGATGGACTACCGATTACTATCGCGGATCTACGCGAGTTCTCACCTTCGGCGCTGGTCTTTTCCGTGGGCGCGCAGGGCACGAAAAAACTGGGACTCGCGGGCGATGACTCACGCGGCGTCTATTGTGCCAAGGACTTCGTGTATTACTACAATCAACTGCCGCCCTTTGCCTCGCAGGATTTCTCTGTGGGCAAGCGCATTGCCATTGTGGGAATGGGCAATGTGATGGTGGACTTAGCCCATTGGCTTTTGATTGACGATCCCAAGCACAGCGCTGAAGAAGTTATCGTAATCGCGCGGCGCGGTCCGTTTGAAGCCAAGTTTGACCTGAAAGAATTTGTTTATGTCGAGAGGTTTCTTGACCGGCAGGCGTTTCAGGAAGAATTGACGCGCATTCAGCCGCAGCTTGCCGCTGTAGGGCAGGACATCGCTAAAGTCGCAGAAGACACATTTCCCATTTTGAATAAACCGCCACAACCGGCGGAGCGCAGCCGCCTGCTCTTTCGCTTTCTATGCTCGCCGCAGGCGATCCATGCGGATGCCAGCGGCCGCATCAACCGTCTCACAATCACGGAAAACGTATTATTCGAGCGCGATGGCAGCATCGCATGCAAAGCAATCGACAAAACTATTGATCTTGATGTGGACACGATGATCTTTGCCATTGGCGATGTTGCCGATCCCACTTTGGGATTGCCCTATAGCAAGGACTGTTATGTAACCTGTTCGGACCCGGTTGATCCGAAGCGCCCTATCTACGAGGTCCTTGACCCGCAAATCGGAAAGGCCATGGAGGGAATCTACGTGGTCGGATGGGCACGCAAAGCCAGTGAAGGGCTGGTTGGCATTGCCCGGCACGATGGTGAAGTGGGCGCTGCCAATGTGCTGGCGTATCTGGAGGGCGCACCGAAAAAAACCTCAGCCTGCTACGACCAGATCAAACGTCACCTCATTTCCAAGGGCCTGCGCATCGTGGAGAAATCTGATCTCGAACATCTGGCACGCGCCGAGGAAAAACAGGCGCAAGAGCGAGGACTACCCTGGTTTAAATTCTCGGAAGATGAAGACATGCTGGCGGCGATTGAGCAGGAAAAAGCCAAGGCGGTTTCGGTGGTGGCGAGTTCGTAGAAATCGATCTTGAATTTTGTTATGCGCTCAAAGGTTTCAGCTCGCCCAGCATGGTTGGAATCAGCTCTGAAACCGTGGGATGAATGTGCACGGCCCTTTGTATCGTGGTGTATGGCGCTTTGGCGTACATGACATCGAGAATGCTGTGGATGACCTCGTCCCCGCCGGTGCCCAGGATGGCTGCTCCTAAAATCTGCTTGCTATCAGCATCAACGAATATTTTCATGAAACCTTGCGTTTCACCTTTTTCCACGGCGCGGCCGACTTTGGTCATGGGGCGCTTTCCGATGAGCACACGCTTCCCTGATTGCCGGACGTCGGCCTCAGTCAAACCAGCTCGTCCCAGGGGCGGATCAATATAGAGAGCGTAGGTCAGAATGCGGTCCGAGACCCGGCGCGGGTCGTTGTCGAGAAGATTCGCGGCCACGATTTCAAAATCGTTGTAAGAGGTGTGCGTGAAAGCGCCCTTGCCATTGCAATCTCCCAGCGCCCAGATTCCGGGAACATTGGTGCGTAGTTGGTCATCCACTACGATGTAGCCACGGGCATCGGTTACAACGCCGGCTTTGTCGAGACCGAGGTCATCGGTGTTTGGGCGGCGTCCGACGGCAAGCAACACATGGCTGCCCATTACTTCGGGAGCGTCCTCGGTGCAATCAACACGCGCGGCGATCCCCTGCTCGTGCCTGGCAAAGGCAATGCACTTTGCATTCAGGCGAAGGTTGATGCCTTCCTGCTGCAAGATCTGCTGGATGGCAAGGGAAACATCTTCATCTTCGCGGGAGATCAGACGGGAAGTTTGCTCCACAATGGTTACCTCGCTGCCGAAGCGGCGAAACATCTGCCCAAATTCCAGGCCGACATAGCTGCCACCCACGATCACCAGATGGCTGGGCAGAAAATCAACTTCCATCATGGAAGAGTTCGTCAGGTATGAAATCTGGTCGAGTCCCGGCATGGGAGGAACCACGGCGCGCCCGCCTACATTAATAAAGATGCGTTCGGAGCTGAGCAATTCGCTCCCGACTCTGACCTCTCGTGGAGACTCGAAGCGAGCATGTCCCTGGTATACCGTACAGTTTTCCATGCGCTTAAGCCAGGTCTCCATGCCCACGCGCGATTTGCCGGAGATGGCATCTTTACGGGCCTTCACCTTCTTCATATCAACCCGGACGGTCCCATCCAGCGTCACACCATACTCGGCGGCGCGTTGCGCAACTCGAGCAGCATAGGCGCTGGCCACCATGGTCTTGGTTGGGATGCATCCGGTGTTGACGCAAGTGCCTCCGAACAACTTTCGTTCGACAATTGCAACTTTCATTCCGGCGGCCGCGAGACGCTGGGCCAGAAAGGGTCCAGCTTGTCCGGTACCAATAATGATTGCGTCGTATGCTTTGGGCATGGGAGGGCTCCCTAGATATTTAGATCCATCTGGCTTAGTTGACATCCTTAGATTCTTCCAAATTTCCTTAGAAAAGTGGAAATCCCAGGTGGTCCGATTTAAGCCGCGGGTAGCTCAATCTCCATCGGAGGTCTTTTCGCCTACGGCTCAGGATGACACCTCTTAGTATGTGCCGTTCTTCGCAATGCCAACAAAAGCTAGATAGTTTCTAGATTAAGCTACGGGCAGCAAAGTGCCATTGACAGCCTGGGGTTTGAGAAACTGCTGGGTCAGCTCGCGTCCTTTGGCGACGTAGGGAGCGCACTGCTCACGACGCTCGACGGAGTAGGCGGCAAGAGCATGGGTGAGATCGCTTCCGGTGTTGACCTTTGCGTTTACGGCGCTCGCGAGCGCAACCGCATCGGCAAGTGCCGATGATACTCCCTGGCTGGTAAACGGCGACAGGGGATGCGCGGCATCACCGACCAAAACCAGGTTGCCCTGATAGAAGTGCGGCACAGGATCGGTATCCATTGGGCGCCAAAGATACACTCGCGAGAAATCAGTCTTGGCAAGCAGATGCGGGACAGGATCGGCCCAGTCCCCTACCAATTTTTCCACGAAAGCATGCCGCGCCTCGGGACTGGCATTGCCGTTTTCTTTCGGCGGAGGAAAACGGTGTGCGTCAAATTGCAGATACCAAACTACGTGGTATGGATCCACGGGCAAAATACCGAGAGCAGTGCCTCCACTTGGCGCATGGAATTTGTTGAAGTCGTGGCCGGCCCATCGTATGGTTTTGTCACAGCGTAGAAGTCCAACGATTTCCAGCACCTGGGCTGGCGACGCAGGCCAATCAGGAAACAAAGCTTGCCTTGCCTGCGAACGTATACCATCGGCGGCAACGTACAAATCGGCATGAATGCGCGTGCCTGAACTCAAGCAGGCCACCGTAACTCGACCGCTTTCACCGAACTCCAGACCACTTAACTCAGCGCCAAAAGCAAGCGTGTCATTTGCCGGCAAAGCGCCGATCAATGCGGATATAAGATGACAACGCCGCATGCTGCGGGCGCCGGCAGGCATGGCTTGCTCGTGCAGAATCTCGCCGGCTGCATTGCGGCAGCAGTAACGATTAAGCGGCACACCGCTGAAAGCGCCGCTGAAGCGCACTCCGAATTTCTGCAAGCAATCAACGCCTTCTGGGGTCAAGATAAACCCCATGCCAGTTTCATGGCCACGACTAAGACGCTCATAAATACGGCAATGGTGCCCCTGCGCACGCAAGGTAATGGCTGCCATCAAACCAGCGATTCCAGCGCCGAAAATTGCGACATCCATGAAACCCGCTCCTGCAAAGGGATATGTCCCAGACCTGTTGGCAGGTCTTTAACACTGTCTTGTTGAGATTCGTTCCGCTTGGTTTCGCCTGGTATCATGTAGTGAGCCTACTTACCAATACGTTTCATCTTCTGGCGCGGATTGGAAATGAGGTCTTCTCGTAACAAGCACGGCGCTGGCAGGTTAGTTTGCGGGAAAGAACCAAGGCTGAGAAAAAAATGGGCATGGGAAACCTGAGGCAACAGCGGATCGTTCAAACAATCAAGATGAATGGGAAATGCAATCAGGAGACGCGGCGAGCTACGCGCATCTTTACCAAAGATGCCAGTTAACCCTAGTTTCTGGCTTCCACCTGTCGGCGCAGCTTCTCTACTGCTTCCATCAGCTTGCGGATTTCCTGCTCCTGCTGGCTGTTCACTTGTTGCTGCTCGGCCAGTTGTTCGTCTTTTGCTTTGAGCTCGGCTTCCAGTTTTTGATTCAATCCCTGAATGGCAGCCAGGGCAACGCCGCCTTCATCAATATCGGTGATGCGGCGCTCATCTTCTCCTACTTTGAAGGCCGCATAAAAATCCTGCGCGGCGGGGCCGATGTGGCGGATGCCGGCGCTCTGCGACTTGTAATTCCAGGTCGCGATGGGCAACTGCAAAACCTCGGCCAGCACTTGCGTCGCATCAACGCCGGCAAAGTGCTCTTTCATGTTGCGGTCGCTGAGAGAAGACCATGAGCCGCCGCCGGGCTCAAGCACCACGCCAGAGCTAAGAGCAGGATTGCTGTAAAAGACCACCCCACCAGAGCTTCTTGCTACGAATTGGTTCGGGCCAGTGGGCCTGACATCGGTGCTGCTGGAATCGTCTCCCCAGACGAAGGTCCCTGCATCCCCACGGGTGCTGGCATGGTGGCCGGCAGCAAAGCTATAGTTACCGCCAGCGCTGTTGGAGCCTCCACCAGCAACAAATGCACCTTCACCATTGGCGCTGTTGCCGACCCCGCCGGCAATGGTTGAGCCCTGTCCAATGGCGGCATTTTGCGAGCCCCCGCAGATGGCGGCATGGATTCCCATGGCGTTGTTACTTTGTCCGCCACTGACGGTCCCCGATGCACCGTTGACCATGTTGTTCAGCCCGCCGCTCACGGTGCCAAACTTAGCGGTCACGCTATTCCCCGCGCCGGCTTCGCCGCCGCCCGCGATGGTGGCACCTATGGCTCCATCAGTAACCGCATTGCCGCTGAAGCCGGCAATCAGGTTGGGTGTAAAACTGTTGCTGCTGCCAGAATCAAATTGCGGCTCGATGCGCAGGGCCCGGTTCCCTCCCACACGAATTTCAAATGCGTTGTTGTCGCTGGTTCCGAGATAATCTTTGCAAGGCGAAGCGGTACAGGTGATGCCTGCGTTGCCGCCAATCAACCACGTGCCGCCGGTTGGTGCTGTGGTGGTCGTTCCGACAGTATTCAATACACGACCGTTCGCGGCGTTGCCAGGATTGGTTGGGGCCGGCGTCTTGGGTGCATCAGGCAGGGAGTTGGAACGATAAACAATTTGGTATAGCACGGAACCATCGAGGCCCTGGGCTGTGGGCGAGGTTTGCTGCCACACGAGCTCCGGCCGCAGGCCGGCAACCTGGGTCTGCGAGAGCAAAGGTAACACCAGAAGTATGACGGCGAAAAATACAAGAATCGCTGCAGAACGTTGCAGATACATGGGAGCCTCCATTGTTGCCAAGAAAAGATATTAACAGAGGATGTTTTCGCTAGATTGTAGCTCTTCTTTACAAAAAGTAATCAGGTTTGTTCCTATACTTAAAGATTGTTTATTTCTGCATTAATGATGCATTCTTACCGGCTTCCCTCCCATGCTTGAAGTGCTGTTAGTATCAATCATTAAACTTGGTGCCGTTTGAGGAAGAAGCTTTTTGGAGAGGAAATTTGAACCTAAATCAGAAAACTATGCTGGCTGATGCCGGCCAGCAAGCCCGGGGTGCGCCGGCGGCAGAGCCTCTTGCTCCTGATGCCAATCAAAATCCGGTCCGTGACGCAATTGCCGCCTGGTTGAATGAGACGATTTTCCTCTGCCTTTGCCTGATCTCCATCCTTGCTCCTCACGAGACGCAGTGGGCCTTCATCGTCTTTCTGGTGGCACTCCCGGTTTGGGTTATACGGCTGGGGCTAGTCAGAAAGTTCGAGCAACAGCCGTTCCTGCTGCCTTCGCTGCTCTTTCTAACGCTTGCCGCAGTTGCAACCGCACTCTCCTATGCCCCAACCCTGAGCCGGGCACGGTTGGGCTGGTTCACCTTGATCATCCTGGCGGTGGTTGTAGCCCAGAACATAAGCAGCGTGAAGCAAGTCAAGATCCTGACTTGTCTGCTTCTGGCTTCAACTATGGTCAGTGTGGCACGAACGGGATGGCAATACGTCCACGGAATCGGCACGGAGCTGGTCACAATTTCTCCGGATACGAACCTGTACCAGCGTGGGCTGCGGTCGGGAGACATCGTGCAATCCATCAACGGACATCCCACACGAACTCCGCAACAATGGAGTGCAGCGCTCAAAGCCACACAGGCAGACAAAACACTCTCGCTCCGCATTGCCCGCAATGCGCCTCTGGTAATTTTTAATGTGCAAGTTGATGGAAATGACCTTCAACAGTGGTTGAGCCAACCTGGCAACATTCCAAAACGCGGACGTCCACCGCGCGCGCAAGGCCACTTTTATCACTACATCCCCTATGCCGGCATGCTGCTGCAGGTTGGCTTGCTGACCTTTGGACTGCTGGTTTCGAGTTGGAAAGAACGGACCGCGGCCCGGTGGATTCTAGCTGTGATTTTTCTTGGGACTTCCGCGGCGTTGCTCGCGACCGTGACCCGGACCTATATGGCTGCCCTGCTGCTGGGATGCGCGTTTGTGTTTTGGGTAATGTTCAAACGGATTCGTATGGCCGCCCTGATCGCACTGGTTTTGGCCTTCATTGTGGGCACGGTCTGGATCCAAAGAGAACGAAACATGGGATGGCTGGCACTGGGAGATGCGGGAAGCGAGTTCCGTTGGCTCATGTGGAAAGATGCGCCCCGGCTGGTTGCGGAGCATCCCGTGTTTGGCGTGGGACCCGACAGCGAACTGGTGTATGGCGAACAATGGAACCTTGCCGCTTTTAAGAAATTTCCGCTGCGCAGCCATTTTCACTCTACGTTTATCGAATTAGCAGTGGATTGTGGATTGCCTTGCCTGGCTGTATGGGTGTGGCTCATGATTGCCTACCTGCTTTTTCTGGCACGCTCGTGGAAACAAGTGCAGCATGGCGAGTGGTTCGCGCGTGGTGTCTTTTTGGGAATATTTGGGGCTGTGGTTGCATTCGTGATGAGTTCTTTTGTTCATTACACCCTGGGCGATGGTGAAGTCATGCTCCTGATCTGGTTGTTCATGGGAATTGCAATCGCCCTGGTGCGAGTGCTTGACCTCAGCCAACAGCAGCGGACAGAAACCCCATGAGTGCTCAATCTGAAGTTCTATCGCAAAAGAGCGCCGGCGAAACTGCCCCCCAACAGAGAGCGCTGTGGCCGCTTCTCTTCGTATTGCTAACCACTGGAGTTGTAGCTGCACGGTTGTTTCGTCTGGTCAACCGCTATGCGGTCAATATTTTTTTCTGGGACCAATGGGACTTTAACAATGCCACTCTTTTTGAAAAACATTCGTTCTGGGAGATGTTCCGCTGGCAGCATGGGCCGCACCGCCAGGGCGTTGGCGCACTCGTTTCGTGGCTTTTTGAACCGATGTTCCACTGGAATAGCCGGGCAGAGGCCTTTCTCGCCTGTGCAATCTTTGTGCTGGCGGCGTTGCTGGCGCTGTACTTGAAAAAGCGCCTTTATGGACCGGTTACTTATTTCGACGCCGTGATTCCTCTCATCTTCCTTACACCTTTGGAATACGAGACCCTCTTTGGCACCACGAACCTGGCGCATGGGCCGCTTCCTATTCTGCTGCTGGTCATCTATTGCATAGGATGGACGCTGCCGCGTCCGCTCACGCGATACGCATGGATTCTGGTCACCAACTTCCTTCTCATTTACACCGGATTCGGAATTTTCATTGGGCTGATCACGCCTCTTTTACTCGTCCTTGATTACTGGCGACATAAACGCACCGGTGTTCCAGGCCCCACCGCCGTTGTTTCGCTTGTGGCGATTCTGATCGCTGTGGGTTCATTTTTTTCTTTCTTCATTGGTTACAAGTTTGACCCCGCAGCAGCATGCTTCAAACCTTTTTCCGAGCCGATGATGCAGTATGTGCACTATGCAGGCCTGATGTTTGTGAATTTCACCGGGATCAAAGGATCTGGTGTAATTCCAACCCTCATCGGCAGCATGATTTTGGTTTGGAGTGGTGTAGCACTGGTGGCTGCATTGGCAGGGGTTCTGTCGAGAAAAGAAGAAAGCGGAGCGCAAAACCTGGTGGGCGCTGCTTTGCTTATCTTTTCCCTGCTGTTTTGCGCCAATACGGCTTTGGGACGGCTTTGCATGGGCTTGTTGACCGCGCAAAGCTCACGTTATGTCTCTTATCTGATTCCCGCATTTCTCGGAATATATTTTTCCTGTCTCGCATACAGCAGCAAAAGTTTTAAAACAGTTGGAACCATCGTCATTTTAGTGATTGCCGTGAGCGCGGCTGTGCCGGTGCGCATCGGTGACCGATCTATGATGGCCCAATATCACAATGTTAAGGACAGTTGGAGAAGTTGTTATCTGCAGCACCACGATATTCAGCAATGCGATAGCTTGACGGGGGTCAAAGTTTATCCGTCGCCCGAAGCCACGCATCTGAAGGAGAAGCTGGATTTTCTGGAAGAGAAAAAGTTGAACCTATACGCCACACGGGATTAGAATCTGTAACCTGTTGAACCCAGCTCGACCGGGAGCCCACTCTTATGACCATCTTCGATACCTCACGCCGCGACTTTTTGCGCAATCTTTTGTTCGGAACAGCGGCTCTGGCAACCACTGGACTTGATCTTCGTGCCCAGGAAGCGCTGGCACAAAACAAAGGCCGCAAGCTGGGCGTGGCGTTGCTCGGGCTGGGCAAATATTCCTCAGGCCAACTTGGGCCCGCTTTGCGTGAGACCAAGCTGTGCTACCTGGCCGGCGTAATTACCGGCCATCCAGAAAAGGGCGAGCAGTGGGCGGCAACCTATAACTTGAACAAGAAAAACATCTACAGCTACGACAATATGGAGCAGATTGCGCACAATCCAGATATTGATATTGTCTACGTTGTGACGCCGCCAGCGTTGCATCCTGAATATACCGTCCGAGTCGCAAAGGCGGGCAAGCACGTGATCTCGGAAAAACCGATGGCTACATCTGTCGAAGGCTGCGACCGGATGATTGCCGCTTGCAAGAAGGCGAAGGTTAAGTTGGCGGTTGGATACCGGCTGCATTACGACCTCTATCACAAAGAGATGATGCGGCTGGCGAAAGAACAGGACTTTGGTCCTTTCATGAAAATGACGGGCGACCGCGGATTCATTTTTGGCCAACGCGCGTGGCGAATTGATAAGAAGCTGGCGGGAGGCGGTCCGATGATGGACCTCGGCATCTACATTGTGCATGGAGCATGCATGGCCGCCAATGGAGTTGCGCCTGTCTCCGTAACCGCGCACGAGGAACCGAAGACCAAGCCCGAACTATTCAATGAAGTGGAAGAGACCATCCGTTGGACGATGGAATTCCCCAATGGCGCAAAATGCGATGCGGTCACAAGTTTCAATCACTCCGCCGATCAATTCCGCATTGAAGGCGCAAAGGGCTGGATGGAATTTAAGCAACATGCATTTACCTACCGCGGCATCGTGGCCGAAACCAGCCGCGGACCGCTGAATTTCACTCCCATCAATCAGCAGGCCGCCCATATGGATGACTTTGCCGATTGCATCCTCACCGGGCGCGAAACTCCCGTCGGAGGAGAGATGGGACGGCGCGATATACAGATCATCAGCGCCATCTATGAAGCTGCGCGCACGGGGAAACCAGTAAAGGTGAAGGCGTAGGTTGGTGCCCATCAATAAACTTGAATCTGAATCTCCTAACGCCTCTTCCAGCCATGCGGCCCAATCTTCCAGTGTTCTAAGAAAAACCTTGCGCAGGCCGATCGTTATTGCACTGGTGGCGCTGGCACTGCGCCTGCTGGTCATGACGGCCGAGCACACGTATAAAACCAGTCCTGACCAGGAAAGCTTTGGCTTGGGTTGGGAGACGGGCAGGATTGCCTACTCGGTTGCGACCGGCCAGGGTTTTAGCTCTCCGTTCCATGGGAACACCGGGCCCACGGCGTGGGTTGCGCCGCTGTATCCATATTTGGTGGCTGGTGTGTTCAAGATCTTCGGAATTTACAGCTATCAATCCGCGTGGGTCCTGCTCGCGATCAACAGTTTATTTTCGGCCCTGACTTGCCTGACGATTTATTCCATCGCAAAGGAGACTCTCGGCGAGAAAACAGCTTTATGGTCGGCATGGTTGTGGGCGGTGCTGCCCTACTCCATGTATTTTGCCATTCGCTGGGTGTGGGAGACGAGCTTTTCCGCTTTCCTGTTGAGTGTAGTTTTTTTGTTGACGCTGCGGCTGAAAAATTCCGACGGCCTGAAAACGTGGGTGCTCTTCGGGCTTACCTGGGGGGCGATTGCACTTAGCAATCCTTCGCTGCTGTCGCTGCTGCCTTTCGCGTTGGCGTGGGCATGTTATCAACGTCTTCGTGAACACAAAAAATGGATGGGCCCGGCGGCATTAGCAATTGTCATCTTCGTGCTCTGCGTGACACCGTGGATGATCCGCAACTATGAGGTGTTTGGCAGGTTCGTGTTCATTCGCAGCAATTTTGGCGCAGAGCTGCGGCTTGGCAACTATGAAGATGCTGACGGTTTATGGAAGTGGCAACGGCATCCCAGTCAGAACGCAGCCGAGTTTGCTGCGTATCAGGGGATGGGCGAGATTGCCTATGCGCATGAGCGCGGACATGAGGCTATGGAGTTTATCCGGTCGCATCCGGCGATGTTTGCGACGCTTTCGCTGAAACGCGCCTACTATTTCTGGTTTGGCACACCACGGACATCTGGCACTCCCGGGCTGTCGCGCAGTCGCTATATCTTCTTTTTGCTCTCAACGGTGCTGGCGTTTGGAGGATTGTGGCTGGTGATCCGGCAGAAAAAACCGGGTGCGTTCTTGTATGCGATGCTGCTTTTGGTGTATCCGGCGGTTTATTACATTACGTTCCCGCATCCGCGATACCGGCACCCGATTGAGCCGGAGATGATGATACTGGGGGTCTGGTTCGTGATAGAGGTTTGGAGATCCGTTGCAGTTAAGTCCCAATGAAATGTTTTCACCGCTGGGGTTAGCGCTTGTTCACCACAGAGACACCGAGTTCTATCCCCTGCGTACAACCAATCCAGCAATAAGATAAGCCGCGGCGGCGCAGACCAGAACTGCATTCAAGCCGGAACTCATGGCAACCACCATAGCCACGACTGATCCAAGCACACTCGATCCGGCGTTCATGGCCCACGCCCATTCAATAATATTTTCCGAAGAGCTGGCGTGGTTCTCGCCAGAAGCAGATATTTTTTCGCTAAGAGCACGCAGTCCGGTGGGAAAGGGCATTCCCATAATGAATCCCAGGGGAATAAGAGCAGCGCAGCTCAGGACCAATCTTATTGCGAACGGCAGTCCTACATACTGAGTGAGCAGGCCAGGCAGAACGAACATATAAATGAGAACGGCGGCGGCAATCGCAATTAATGCCAGCCTGACCCGCGCGGTCTGCGAGAACCAGCGGCGGGAGACCAGGCTCCCAATGCCACTCGAGAGCAGCATGCAGAAGACAACCACGGTCATGGCGTAGGTGGGATGGCCGAGAAAAACCACGAAGCGCTGGATGAGCGCAATTTCAACCATGATGTAACCCAGACCAATGGCGACAAAATACATCAGCGCGAGCAGATGACGGCTGGGTTTACCGGAGACCAGCAGCAGGGGCAGTACGAGAAAAGCCAGCACCGCTACGGTGGAAAGCCCGATCAAGAAAGCAAGCACCAGGATGCCCATGTTGTTCTTCCACGCTTGCCGGCCGCGCGAGCTGTGCAGAAGCTGGCCCAACGCCACAGTGGGCTTGAGGGTAAAGAAGAAAAAGGGCGAGTTATCGTAAACCGGCGCGACATTAAAAGGATACTGGTCGGAAAACCTGGAGGCATCGTTGCCTTGGATCAGCGCCGCATACGCACCTGCTCCGGTTGCCGCGTGCGCCAGCTCCGGCTTCCCCGGCATATAGAGCAGCAGGAGCGTGGGATGGCTTTGCAGATATTGTTCCACAGCCTGCAGTTCGGCTGGAGAGAACGGGCTTTTTTTAGCGAATACGGCGACGGCCTGTCCATCCTGGTCGAGGCCGCCTTCGGCAATAATCATCAAGTGTGCTGCGGGATTTGCTATCCCGAGAGCGTGGAGCGTTTCCATATCCTGCGCGACGATACGCAAGGCCTCGCGGGGTTGGGCGAAATCCCAACGGGTGACCACCAGCATTCCATCCGGCTTCAGGTGGGCAAAATAATCGTGGAACGCTTCCATGGTGTAGAGCGAGTTTTCACTCAAGGCCAATGCGCCGGCGGCGGTTGAGGCCCAGGTATCCACCTTGGTCATCTGCACGATGTCGTATTGCTCAGTGCTGCTGCGAAGCCAGGCGCGTCCGTCGGCAACATGGACGTGAACTTGAGGGAGCTGATAAAGATGGTGGCTGTATTCCGCATAAGCGCCGCCCATGATCAAATTGGCAATAATGGGATTGATTTCAACGGCGGTCACGCTGGGACTTCCTCCGCTGACGGCACGCAGCACGTCAACTCCACCGCCGGGGCCGATGATGGCGTAAGCCCCGTGGGGACGCAACACGCTGACCACGGAGGGCGCGGCTTCGGTGTCCCAGGTTTTCTGCCACGCATCTTCAGTGTCGCTTGCATCGGTATCCATTAAGGCGGTGTAAGCATCGCCGTCAATCTGGATGCCTTTGCCCTGCTCGTCGGGAAAAACTTCAACCCGCGACAACGCGTTCCAGCGCACAAACTCAACCTTAGGATTGCGGCGCACTCCCTTCGAGTAAACAATATCGAGCACTCTCTCGCCGCGATTGACGGCCAGCAGTAGAACAAAAACCATGCCCAAAACCAGCGCGACGAGTTTAGCGCTGCGCCTTTGCGCCCACAACGATGCCGCCAAAGCCATCACCAGAGCGGAGACCAGCACGGCATTGGGGGCACCAATCACGTTTAAGAGCGGCACCGCCGCCATGCAGGCCAGCGCGCCACCGAGCAGGTCTGCGCCGTAGAGCCGGGAGACCGGGCGAGGTGCGCGGGCAAAGACGACTGAAAGCAGAACTCCATTTAAGAAGAACACGAAGGCGGCAGCTAAATAGATCACCGTCAATCGCAAGACCGTTCCAGGTGTAATGCGCAAAGAAATGCGGGCGTGCAAGATGATTTCCAGCACGACCAGCGTGGCGATGGCATTCAACACGGAAAGCACGCAACCCAGCCGCGAGAGAGAATATTGTGCCAGATGCGCTTTCTTTAGATATGCCGTGACGCCGCCTGCGCCCAGTCCCAACAAGGCGACAGAGATCGCCAAAAAAGCAAAGTGATAGAAGAGCACGACAGAAAACAACCGGGTCAAGGCCAGCTCCAAAAGAAGCATGGCAAAGCTGACTGTGGCGACGCCAAGAAGGACGTGCGAGCGCGACCAGAATGAACCGTTCACCGCGGAATTGCCTGCAGTCGTCTTTGAAGTCATCTCGGAAACTTCAGCTTGTTTATTTTGGGTTTGTTGGTTTTGCGGCTTTGTTTGCATTGTTCGTATGATTGAATCGGCAGAACGCTTGATTGATGAAGGACGTGTTATTCTACCATTCAATTTTGGACCGAATATAATTCACTGCCTTGAAGAGCTGCTTTGAGTGCAAACGACAGCAAGCCTGCAGATATTCAGCATGCCGCGAGCCGATCAGGCCGGTTGCTAAGATTTATCTGTTCTCCCACAACTATCTTTGTTGTAGCGCTTCTGGTGCGCGTTGTGGATTTCAGCCTTCGTCCCTGGTTTTCTGCCACGCAATCGAACCATCTTTTCTTTGCTTATGAAATTGGCGAGGTTGCGCAATCCATTGTTGAAGGCCATGGCTTCAGCTCTCCGTTCGGAGTCGCCACCGGACCAACGGCGTGGTATACGCCGGTGTACCCCCTGCTTCTCGCCGGCGTCTTCAAGGTTTTTGGCGTGTACAGCCCGATTTCGGCATGGGTAATCACTGCCGTGAACAGTTTGTTTGCCGCCCTGACCGCGGTTGTGATGGTTGGTATTGGAAAAGAAACGGTCGGCATAAAATCGGGGATCATAGCTGCATGGCTTTGGGCGCTGCTGCCCTACGCCGTGCAATGGTCGGTACGGTGGGTATGGGACACAAGTTTTTCCGCATTGCTGGTGGCCGCGGTGGTGTATGCCACGCTCCGTGTGCGACGCGAGCCGCGCATCGGTCACTTTTTACTTCTGGGTCTGCTTTGGGGGTTGGTTGCCAATAGTAATCCGACACTGCTGAGCTTCTTGCCGGTTTCTCTGTTATGGATTTGGTGGCGGCAGCGATCTTTCCCTTCAATCAAAACCGGGCTTGTTTCGGTACTCGCGCTGATTGTTCTGGGATGCGTGCCCTGGGTCGCGAGAAATTACATCACCATGCACTACCTTGGCCTGCGCAGCAATTTTGGGGAAGAGCTGTATTTAGGAAATCAGCCCGGCGCAGATGGATTGATCGTGCAAGGGAAGCACCCCATATGGAACAGTGCTGAACTCAACAAATATCAACGGATGGGCGAGATTCCTTACATTGCTGAGAAGCGCCGGTTGGCGGTGGAATTTATACGAAGTCATCCGGGAACATTTGCCGCGATAAGCCTTAAACGAATTGCTTACTTCTGGTGTGGCGCGCCGGATGACCCCAGGGTCCATCCTTCGAACGTAGTTGTGCGGACGACATTTTTGTTCATGATGGCGCTGCTGGGCTTCTGGGGTTGCGTGCACGCAATCCGCAAGAAAGTGCCGGGAGGATGGCTCCTGCTTTCGGTCCTGATCTTCTACCCTCTTATCTTCTATATTACGCACACGCATGTGCGCTACCGGCATCCGGTGGATCCGATATTGTTCCTGGGCGCGGTGTATCTATTTCTGTCTCATAGTGGGGAGAAGTCTTCGGTGTTGAGACCGGGTCAGAAATAGAGGACCATTTCACCACATTGATATCACTCTGATATCAAACACTTCATTCTGCGAAGATTGTGGGTCATAATTGGCTGACGGCATTCAGAATGCCCGTTGGTACGAGATCTTTGAAAAAACATAGAGCAGTGCTCAGAAAAATCGGCGCATAGGGTGAGCGTTGATCTTTAAAAATTGGCCCATTTGAGACCACCGCCAGACACTACCTGCTAGTACACTAGTTTTCTGGCGTATGTCATTGATGGCCTGGGACTTAGCTGCTATACCGCCTCTTTCAGCAAGTGGGGTGGGGGTACGACCGAAAACAGCTCCCGGCTCTCAGTTTCAAGCTCCAGGAAAGCGCCTGAGGGCTCCTCGTTGCGTCCTTAAGCCGGATTTACCGCACCGGCGGCGCTACGCTTGCGTTGGGATGGGCTTTCAGATATTGCTTGCGGGTTTCGGCGTAGGTTTGGTCGGTAATGTGGAAGACGACCATGGCGTCTCCGGGAAGCGTCTGATTCTGATATTTCATCAGTCCAATGCACGTGGGCTCCTGCTTGGTCAGAAAGTTTGCCGAGACTACTGCCCACTGCGGGAGCTCCGCTCCCGGGTTGTCGCATTTCCAAGGCTTTGCTTGCGAAATGTAGGTGGCCGGTGACAGTGGGGTCCAGCCATCAACGTAGATGGTCTGGATATGATGTTGGGTCACAAAGTCTGCAACCGCAGGGAGGGTTTGTCCCCAGTCGAGGTTCGAATCGGTGGTGATCTCCTGTTTGGGTGTGCCTAAGCGGAAATCATTGTAGTAGGAGATGTAGTGCGGAAACGCCGCGATCGCAGTGACCAAACAGGAAAATACAAGGAGAGCAACCGCGGCGAAGGCAAACTTTTGTTTTTGTGGAGAGACGACCGCACTCAATTGCGGTATCATCAGTGCCAGCAACACAACCAGGATAGAAAGCGGAACCGAAATATGCCGCACACCGATGTTGAGCCGGGCACGCATGGCGGCGGCGAGGAATACCAGAAAAAATGACATTAACGCACGTATGCGGACTCGGTTGATGTAGCTGGAATGCAGGGCCGTGGTTTTCTCCTGGTTTAAATGTTCCCGCCTTAGCTGCAGTGGGGTAAGAATTGCGAGAAGCAAGAGCAGCAGCACTTCGCCGGGGGCGAGCTTAAAAAAAGCAACTACCGGAAAGTAATACCACACGCCGTGGCCATGGAGCTTTCCCAGCAGATACACCGGCCGGGTCAGGCCGGCATTCAGATATCCGATGCCCCCCAAATAAAGCCAGAGCGGTTGCAGTGGTTTTTCCCAACCGGGATGCCGCGAGACAAAATAGGCCGTCGAGGCAAGAATGCGCTCCGGCGGACGGGCCGCGGAGACATAAGCATTGCGGGCATTCAAGATCTCGCGCGGCGAGCTATGAAAACAGGTGAGCCAGTAAACACCGCCGGTGAGCAGAAGAGTCAATACTCCGGCGGCCGCCAGGTAAGAGAAAGCCTTGCCGTTGCTGCGCGATGACGGCCCTTCCGGCCCTGGTGTGCTGTGACGATCTTTCGCCGCGCTAAACCACATCCATGCTACCAACAACACTATCGATGGTGCGATCAACAAAGCAGAAAACTTGGAAAGCAGTGCCGCAGCGGCAGCTAATGATAATTGAAGGAGAGAGGCGAAGCCGGGCCGCACCCATAACTTCGCGGTCAGCCAGGCGGTCAAAAGGCAAAAAAACGCCAGCCCCATGTCGGTGATGACCAAAGATCCATAACCGATGTAAAAAGGCGAGGTGGCAAATACTGCCAGACTCAACAGCGCCCCCCACATACCGGCGAGGGCGCGGGCCATAAGGTAAACCGCCAACCCGAAGCAGAGGGTTAGAAAGATCATGGGCAGGCGCGCAAGAAAAACAATGTGTGCCGGGTCGCGGTTCCATTCACTGAAGAAGCGCTTGCCGAAGGTCCATTGGCAATCGAGCCCGCCGGCGCCGCACCATGAGTGATCGTTATAATTCGCATGCACATCGGAGAACAGCAACGGAACGGCCGCGATGACTTTCAGCAAGGGCGGATGCTCAAGGTTAAGGCGGGTGTCCTGCTTTTGCAGATAGCTGAGCCCGGAGGGGATATGGACCACCTCATCATAGGTTGGCGACTGCTGCCGGGAGCTGGCAAGAGAGAGCACGGCCATCAACAAAAGCAACAAAGAGACAAGTGCGTATTCCCATTTGTGCTTTGATAGCGCGCCAAGAACCATCCTTGATCGTTCCCTTCTGCCTGTTGGTAGTAAGAATCAGGTTAACAGAAACAGTTCTCGGTTCTCAGTTCTCAGGAATACTTGGCTGGTTCTGCCGAGAAGCTGCTGAACATCCCCAGACGCAAAACGCGGACGTTAACGTCGGGGGCCTTAGATGATGTATAGATTACCCTCTTTCCAAAGTTTGATTTCCAGTGCAATATAGAGCATCCCCCATCTAATGCCAGATCGCGGTTTCCTACGCCCGCTCGCTGGTTAGAGCCAATGAAGGAGCAATTTTTCATGAAAAACGTATTTATCACACTTTTGACTGCGCTCACCGTTGCGGGAACAACGCTATTGCTGGCCCAAACCCAACCCACACCGACGGCCCCAACCACCAACCAGAAGGTGATCAAGGACCCGGTTGAGTACAACTCCTATATTGCAGCCCTCAATACACAGGATCCTGCTGCCAAGGGGGCTGCCTTTGAGGCTTTCATAAGCCAGTATCCCAACAGCGTGGTGAAGATTGATGCGCTGGAGCAAGCCATGGCCGCTTACCAGGCGGCCAATAACCAGGAGAAGGTGGAAGCCATTGCGAAGCAACTTCTGGGGATGAACCCTGATAATGTTCGTGCCCTGGCCATCCTTACTGTGCTTGACCGTTTTCATGCCACCCAGGGAAAACAAGCAGCGCTCCAGGAAGGTTGCGCTTATGCGCAAAAGGGGCTGCTGGCGCTGCCGGTGTGGCCGAAACCGGATGGCCTCTCCGACCCTGATTTTGAGACGTTGCGCAAGCAAATGTCCACGATTTTTGATGGAGCTGCCGGCTTTTGTGCGCTTCAAGCCAAGGACTATGCTACGGCGCGCACGAATTACCTGAAATCGTTTCAGATTGATCCCTCCAACATGCAGGATATCTATCAGCTCGGCATTTCCGATATGTTGATGAACCCGATGGATTTAAACGGCTTCTGGTATTTGGCCAAGGCCATCAATATCGCCACAGCACGGAACAACGCCCAGGCAGCCCAAGGTATTACCACTTATGCGAAATCCTCATACCGCCACTACCATGGCAGCGAAGACGGCTGGGACCAGTTCGTGGCGGCTGCGGCAAATCAGACGGCCCCGCCAACCCCGATTGGGATCACGCCCAAGCCCACCAACTGTGACATCGCCGCCGACGCGGTTGCGAAAAACAAAGTCGAAGAGCTTTCCTTCAGCGACTGGGAATTTATTCTCGCGCAACGCGATTGTGGCCCCCAGGGAAAGGATGCCGCCGACAAAGTCTGGCAGGGCATCCAGGCCAAGCAAAAAGACGGCGAGGCCAGGCTCAGAATTCCCGCGATGGTCATCTCTGCCACCAAGGACAGTCTCGACGTAGCTATTACGGATGAGAACCAGCAGAGCAAAAAGGCCGACATGCACGTGGTGATGCAAAAACCCATGCTTCACACCCCTGCGGTTGGTTCCATGGCCGACGTGATCGGGGTCATCTCCAGCTATACGCTCAACCCATTCATTTTCACCATGGAGAAGGGTACGCTGCCTGCTCCTGACCCTGCACCGCAGAAATAGCAGAATCAGCCGGAGATATTAGGCGGCCACCTAAGACGCTACCACTGCGCGCAACAGCTAACCGAACTTTTGAGCTTACGTCCAACCCAGAGAGAAACTCTTATGTTGCGAGCCGCCGTTGTTGTTGCTGCTGCTCTCCTGTGCACCTGCCTGGCAGACGCACATGCCGCCAGCCGAGACCGTGTTGACTTGACGCTCGATATCTCCGAAGCAGAAGCGGTCCTCGCAATCGTTGACAAGAGCGCTGCACACCAACTGGTTACTGATGACGACTGGAAGCGGTTGTTCACCAGTGAACCTTACACGCGCTTGAAGAAACGCGAAGCGTCGTTCCGCAGGGACTTCACCGATGAGGATTTTAAGAAGTTCGTTCTCTCCGATCACCTGGTGGCGACGCGTTCAGACTTGCACAAGACGCTGGCAGAATGGAAGAAAGCTGACCTGGCAGCCGTGGCCGAGCGTCCACTCGCCTATCTTCCCCCCGAAGCAAAGATTCGCGCCAAGGTCTATCCGGTGATCAAGCCAAAAACGAACAGTTTTGTCTTCGAAGCCGCCACCGATCCCGCCATCTTTCTTTATCTCGATCCGGCAATCCCCCAGCGGCAGTTCGAGAACACGGTCGCTCACGAGCTCCACCACATTGGACTCGCGAGTCTGGCTGCAGCCTACGAAGAGCGCATCAAGACCCTTTCCCCTGAGGCGCACAAAGTAGCCCAGTGGATGGGAGCTTTCGGGGAAGGAATGGCAATGCTGGCCGCAGCCGGATCGCTCGACGTCTCTCCCGTGGCTGACTTTCCGCAAACCGATCAGACGTGCTGGCAACAGGAAACAAAGAACGCCGACAATGAGTTGGACCAGATCAATCAGTTCTTTCTCGACATCATCCACGGTGACTATAAGAACCTGGAAGCCGCAGATCACGAAGCCTATACGTTCTTTGGTTTCCGCGGCCCGTGGTATGTCGTCGGCTATCAGATGGCGACGACGATTGAAAAGCAGTTCGGGCGCGCGGCTTTGGTTGAAACTCTGAAAGACCCACGCGCCTTCGTGCTCAAGTACAACCAGGCGGCGATCCGCGCCAGAAGTGGCGTCAAACTAACGATGTTCAGCCCAGAGATCTTCGCTGCTGTTGGCATGAAGGCAGAAGCAGGTGGCGCGGGCGAACCTCAATGAGCGCGGCCGGTCAAAATAGTGCGCCATACGGACGCAGATTAGCTTCGGTCCCGCTTGCGGGCACCTGAAAAATCTGTGAAAATCCCGCTTACCGATTCTTCCCTGCTTCGTCTATGATAGTTTGACTTAACCTTTATGCCTTCCTAGATATTTAAAGTGGCGCTTCGTATCGGCGCTACCGACCCCGTTAAATAGGATCAAAGCTTTCAACTTCAGTTAAGGAGAACCCGGATGTTGCAAACGTTTTTGAAGACCATAGGCGCAGCGGCTTTGCTATGCTTTGCCGCCTCGCTGGGAGCAAGCGCCCAGACCGTGGATGAAATCATTGCCAAGAACATCCAGGCACACGGCGGGATGGAGAAGCTCAAATCGGTGCAGACCATGCGCACCAGCGGAAAATATGTTTCCGGCAGCTTCCGGGCGGCTTTCGTACAGGAGAACAAGCGGCCGGGTAAGGTGCGCGAAGAGAACATTATTCAGGGCACCGCTGAGGTGCAGGCCTATGACGGCAAGACGGGGTGGGAGGTTTCTCCTTTTGAAGGCCGCAAAGATGCGCAACTGCTCTCGGAAGACGATTTGAAATCACTTATCGATGATGCCGACATAGACGGCCAACTTGTGGACTACAAGGAAAAGGGCCATCAAGCCGAATTGGTTGGCCATGATCCCGTCGAGGGCACCGACTGCTACAAGATCAAACTGACGCTGAAAAATGGCACCGTCCGTTACTACTATCTGGATACTGACTCCTACCTGGAGCTGAAGATTGAAACCCAGCGCATGATTCGCGGCGCGATCCAGGAGACCGAGATCTATTTCGGCGATTACGAGGAGGTCAACGGCATCTACTTCCCGTTTGCCTTTGAAGGCGGAGAAAAAGGCGACCCCAACCGCACCAAATATACCGTAGACAAAATCGAAATCAATCTGCCGCTTGATGATGGCCGTTTTGCTCTGCCGGCAGCTCCGGCCAAAACAGCAGCCAGGAGTGGAGCAGGAAATTGATCGTGTCTGCTCGAACTTTGGAAACATGTGGGCAGGATGCCCACATGAGAGCCGGCGAGACGCCGGCGCTACTCTGCCAGGGTCCCTGGCATGCAAAAAAGATTAGAAATTTTGAGAGTGAGGGTCTATTGGCAATGAACAGATTTAAAGTGTGTCCCGCGATCTTGGTGGCGATCCTGTGCGGATTGCTCTCCGTTTCTCTGAATGCGCAAGATGCGAAAGAAGCCGCGAAATTCGATTCCGATACCATCTCGGGCCTGGGAGCGCGCAATATCGGCTCGGCAGTGATGAGCGGACGCGTGTCGGCCTTGACGGCAGTGAAGGAAGATGGACGGCTCACGGTTTACATCGGCGCAGCCAGCGGTGGCATCTGGAAATCGGTCAACGGCGGAACGACGTACAAGCCGGTGTTTGACAAGCAGCCGGTGCAATCCATTGGCGCAATTGCCGTTGACCCGTCGGCCCCCAAGACCCTCTGGGTAGGCACGGGAGAAGCATGGACGCGCAACAGCGTTTCCATCGGGGATGGCATCTACAAATCCACCGACGGCGGCGAAAACTGGACCAACATGGGCCTCAAGAATTCTGAACGCATCAGCAAGATCGTTGTTGATCCCAAAGATGGCAACACGGTTTACGCCTGCGTGCCCGGCAAGCTGTGGAGCGATAGCGACGACCGCGGGCTCTACAAGACCTCGGATGGCGGCAAAAGCTGGACGAAGGTCCTTAAAGGCGTGAACGCCTCGACCGGCTGCTCGATGATCTCCATGGATTCACGTGATTCTAAAACTCTCTACGCCGGCCTGTGGGACTTTCGGCGCAAAGGCTGGACCTTCCGCTCGGGTGGCGAAAATGCCACGGCATTCAGCGGCAGCGGATTTTTTAAGACCACCGACGGCGGAGCAACCTGGGCCGAGCTGGATGAAAAAAGCGCGCCCGGACTTCCCCCCAAACCCTGGGGACGCATTGCAGTCACCGTGGCCCCTTCCAATCCTAAAGTGGTGTATGCCCTGATTGAATCCAATCGCAGCGCGTTGTTCCGCTCCGATGATGGCGGCAAGACCTGGCAGGAGCGCGACCGCAGCCAGATGATGGTGTGGCGTCCGTTTTACTTTGCCAGTCTCACCATAGATCCCAAGGACGAAAACAAGATTTATAAGACCGATCTCAAGCTCATCCAGAGCACCGATGGCGGTGTGAGTTTCAGCGTGATCTCAGCCTCTGCCCATGGTGACTTTCATGCGGTATGGATCGATCCCGACGACCCCAATCACGTCATCACCGGTGACGACGGCGGCGTGTGGTACTCCTATGACAGCGGCAATAAATGGTGGAAGGCCTACAACCTGCCCATCGCGCAGTTCTACCACGTGAGCGTGGACACAAAAGATCCCTATCAAGTGTATGGCGGCTTGCAGGACAACAGCGCCTGGGTTGGCGACTCAGAGTATCCGGGAGGAATCAGCAACAGCCGTTGGGAAAATCTCTACGGCGGCGATGGCTTTTGGACGTTTTCCGACCCCTCTGACCCCGACTATGCCTACGCAGAATACCAGGGCGGAGAAATTGGACGAATCAACCGCAAGACGCTGGATACACGCAACATCAAACCTCAGCCCAACTACGGCGAAGGCAAGCTGCGTTTCAACTGGAACACGCCCATCCATATGAGTCCTAATGAAAAGGGCACGATTTATATCGGGGCGCAGTTTCTCTTCCGCTCCCGCGATCACGGGCAAACCTGGGACCGCATCTCGCCTGACCTCACGACCAACGATCGCGAAAAGCAGAAGCAGGAAGAATCGGGCGGCATCACCGTAGATAACTCCGCCGCCGAGATGCACACCACCATCTATTCCATCAGCGAGTCTCCGCGCAACGGGCAGATTATCTGGGTGGGGACCGACGACGGCAACGTCCAAGTCACGAGCGATGGAGGCAAAAGCTGGAACAACGTGGTAGGCAATGTGCCAGGCTTGCCCAAGGCTTCCTGGGCCACGTGGGTCGAGGCCAGCCGTTTCGATGAAGCTACGGCCTACGCGGTTTTCGACCGGCATACGTTTGGTGATATGGATCCTTATGTCTTCAAAACCACGGACTTCGGCAAGACGTGGACACCCATCATCACCAAAGACAGCGGTGTGCGCGGCTATGCGCACGTAATAAAAGAAGACACAGCCTCTCCTAATTTGCTCTTCGCCGGCACCGAGTTCGGCCTCTGGGTCTCGCTCGACGGCGGCAAGCAGTGGGCGCAATACAAAGGCGGCGACTTTCCCAATGTTGCGGTGCGCGACATTGTGGTCCAGCCGCGCGAATCTGACCTCGTGCTGGCAACGCATGGCCGGGGAATCTGGGTCATTGACGACATTACACCCCTGCGCAAACTTACCCCCGAAGTGTTGGCCCAGGATGCAGGCTTCCTGGAAGGCAAACCCACGCAACAGCGGCTCGATACGGGCGGCGGCTGGCCCGAGGGGAGCGCGACCTTTGTAGGCAAGAACCCGCCGAATGCGGCTGAGATCACCTACTATCAGAAAAAGCGGCACATCTTCGGAAAAATGAAGATTGAAATCTTCGACCAGCAGGGCAAGCTGGTGGATACCGTTCCCGCCAACAGTCGGCGCGGCATCAGCCGGGTGCAATGGGTGATGCGGCTCAAAGCGCCCAAAGTTCCTCCGGCGGCCAGCGTCGCATTTGAAGCCAGTGAGGGGCCCAGGGTATTGCCCGGAACTTATACCGTGAAAATGACACGGGGCAAAGATACCTACACCACTCAGCTTACGGTTTCGCTTGATGCACGCGCCAACTACAACACAGAAGACCGCAAGCTGCAGTTCGACACCACCATGCGAATCTATAACCTGCTGGGTGACATGAGCTATGACGTGGAGCGCATCAACAGCGTGCGCACCGCTCTCACCGACCGCGCCAGCAAACTGAATGTCAGCGACGCCCTGCGCAAGCGGCTGGACCAGGCTGCGGCAAAGGCCGACGAGATTCGCAGGAAGATCGTGGCCACCAAAGAAGGCGGTGCAATCACTGGCGAAGAACGCATCCGCGAAAAAACAACGCAGCTCTATGGCGATGTCGCCTATTACGAGGGCCGGCCAACCGATTATCAGGTGGCGCGCGTTGATTCCCTGAAACACGAGCTCGACGATGTGGTCAAAGAATTCGACGCCTTCACCAATAAGGAGCTGGCAGAGGTGAATAAATCGCTTGGCGGCAAAAAACTCGATGGCATCACGCCGCTCACCCGCGAAGATTGGGAAAAGGCCAGCAGTGATTCTGATGCAGGCGGCGCCAGCAGCAGCATAAGCGAGAGGTGGGAGCGAGATTAGAGCTCATCTTGAATTCCCCTCAAATAACCAAGTTTTTCAAGTTGATCTGGGGAAAGTGTTGCCGTGCTCATAATGCAAGGTAAGTCATTTATTTTCAATAGATAAACCGGCGCGCCTTCTTCCCGGCACGGCTTCAGGCGGTCAGAACCTCTGATTTTCTGCTAGAGTAAAGGGGAGCGGATTTAATACTCCTCTAACATTTAGACCCTATCATCGGGTCGTGACCCAGCCACATGAAGCGCGCGTCTCTCGAAAGTCCTAACTATTACCTCAACGCAGAAGCCTCGTGGCTGCGCTTCAATCGCCGTGTGCTGGAAGAGGCCGAGGACGAGAGCAATCCCCTCCTGGAACGCGTCAAATTTCTAGCCATTACGGCCAGCAACCTGGATGAGTTCTTTGAAGTCCGCGTCGCCGGACTGCTGCAACGTATAGAAGATGGTTACACCGATCCGGGACTGGATGGACTGAGTCCAACGGCAGAGCGCGACCTGATCGCGAAAGAGACCCAGGAATTTGCCCGCCGCCAGCATGAATGCTGGAATGTAAAACTGCTTCCGGCGCTGGCGCGCGAAGGAATTCGCGTGCTGGGATTGCCTGAACTGACACCCAAAGCGCGGGCCTATGTTGAAGAATACTGCGAGCGTGAACTTGATCCGCTGCTGACGCCGGTCACGATTGATCCGGCGCATCCCTTTCCCCGCGTCATCAACAAGGCGCTCTGCCTGGCGTTCCTGCTGAAGAGACGGCGGCGCGCTTCGGCGACCTACACCGGAGTGGTCACGGTGCCGCGGGCCTTGCCACGGCTGATTCACCTGCCCAACGGCGACTCCAACGACTTCGTATTTCTTGCCGACCTGGTGGCGTGGTACGCAACCAAGATGTACCGCGGCTATGACATTATTTCCGCCGCGGCGTTTCGCGTGACCCGCAACAGCAACCTGTATCTGCAGGAAGAAGATTCGCGCAATCTGCTGGAATCAGTGCGGACCGAACTGCACAACCGCCGTAAGGGCGCAGCGGTGCGTATGGAAATTGACGCGGACGCCGATCCCGAGATCATTGACCGCCTGCAAACTAACTTCGACCTCGATCCCTGGCAGATCTTCCGCACCGATGGACCGGTGAACCTCTCGCGCTTGTTCAACATTTACGAGCAATCGAACCGGCCAGACCTGAAGTTCAAGTCATATGTGCCGCGCGAACTTCATCTCAACGCCAAGTCGAGCGACATTTTTCAGGAGCTGCGGCAGCACGACATCTTGCTGCACCATCCTTTTGACAGCTTCCACGGAGTGGTCTCATTCATTGAAACCGCCGCCGAAGACCCGGACGTGCTTTCCATCAAGCAGACCCTTTATCGCACCAGCGAAGATTCGCCTATCGTACTTGCGCTGATGGAAGCGGCCGCGAAGAAAGAGGTCACCGTCGTAGTAGAGGTGAAAGCGCGCTTCGACGAAGCTTCCAATATCCGCTGGGCGCGCAGCCTGGAAGACGCAGGCGTGCAGGTTTTTCACGGACTGGTGGGGCTCAAGACACATTGCAAGCTGGCACTGGTGGCGCGACGCGATCCGGATGGCATCACGCGGCGCTACGGGCACTTGGGTACGGGCAATTACAACTCGTCCACGGCGCGCCTCTACACCGATTTGAGTTTGCTCACCGCCGATGAAGATATCACCTCCGCCATGCACGGCGTCTTCAGCTTCCTGACTGCCTACGCTGAGCGCCCCAACTATTCACCCTTGATGGTTGCTCCGCTGGATTTTGCGCAAGGCTCACTCAACCTCATTGCCCGCGAGGCAGAGCACGCCCGCCAGGGGCGGCCGGCGCGCATTATCGCCAAGATGAACGGTCTGATGGATAAAACCATCATTCAGGCGCTCTATCGCGCTTCGCAGGCAGGCGTGGAAATTGACCTGATCGTGCGCGGCCGGTGCGCGCTGAAACCGGGAGTGCGGGGCGTGAGCGACCGAATCCGCGTGCGCAGCATTGTGGGCCGGTTCCTCGAGCATAGCCGCATCTACTGCTTCGCTAACGGAGGCGATGAGGAAATCTACCTGGGCAGCGCCGACTGGATGCCACGCAATCTGTATGGGCGCGTGGAAGTGCTGTTTCCCCTGAAAGATGCCATGCTGCGGCAACGAGTGCTGCACGAGATATTGGAAGTCTACCTGGAAGACCGTGTGAAGAGCAGAATACTGTTGCCCGATGGAGATTATGTTCCCATCCAGGGAAGCCGCAAAAAATCGCGCAAGAGCACTTTGTTGAACGGCGTTCTCGGCAGGACGGGAAAACTCAATGCACAGGAGTTCCTGATCGCGCTGGCGGAGGGCAAGCAAGCCACACAAAAACCAGTGCAACGTGAAAGCAGCCGCGCCCCTGTCAAGCAGGCTGCGGCGAAGAGCGAGCGCGGTGGCGGGGCCTCTTTATCTTCAGGAAAGGCTGCCACTAGATGATTATTTATTTTCTGCGGCATGCCAGCGCGGGCGAACACAAAACCGATCCTAAGAAAGATGAAAAACGGGCCCTGGACAAAGAAGGCATTGAGCAATGCAGCATGATCGGACGGGCGCTGGCTTCCATGAATGTTCACGTGGATCTGACGATCTCCAGCCCTTTGAAGCGGGCCGCGCAAACCGCGGCGCTGGTTTCCAATGAACTTGGATATGAAGGCAAGCTACAACTGAGCCCCAGTTTGAAGCCTGGAGCAGGAGTGGAAGAGTTCTATGAGTTGCTGCAGAAATATGCCGAGTATGAAGCGATTATGGTGGTTGGACATAATCCTAATTTGAGCGAGTTTCTGGGAAGGCTCATTGGACGGCGCTCGCCGTCACAAGTGGACCTTAAAAAAGGGGCAGTCGCCAAAGTGGACGCCGACTCCAAAGGCGGCACCCTGGAGTGGTGTATCACGCCGAAAATTGTGCGGGCCATTTGCGAGAGCAACTCTTCTAAGAAGTAGTTTTTTTCGCCGCGGATTTAGAAATCACCACAGAGAAAATTGAGTAACTGCGTAATTGTGCAATTCAATTGACATAAACGAGCTTTAGACGATTTTCAATTACACAATTACCCGATTACCCAATTTGCAAATGACTCAATGACTCGATGATTCAATTCTCTGTCTCTGTGATATCCCTTTTCCATCTCGAAATCTATGGAGCACGGGATGGGAGTCGAACCCATGTATAACGGCTTTGCAGGCCGCCGCGTTAAGCCACTTCGCCACCCGTGCCCAAAAATACAAAACCCACCAGCCAGATCATCTTCTGACGGTGGGTATGAATCAGGTGCTTGCTATTGATTTACTTGCCAGCCCTGCAATCCCTCGCGCCAGAAGAGTCGTGTGCGTAACACATACAGGCGCAACAAGCGTTTGCGTTCTTCTGTGCGGTAAAACTCATGATTCATAACCTAACATAAGGAAGGCGTAAGCCGCAACGTCCTGTTTCATTGCACTTCTCCTTCGTTCCATTCAACCGCTGGTAATTCCTGCTGCGCACGCAGATCGTGCCGCCTGAGCGCGCGCTCCTTCATCATCACAAAGAAAACCGGGACAAGGATGAGCACGTGGACCGTGGAAGTAATCATGCCTCCGACGATCGGCGCTGCGATGGGCTTCATCACGTCGGAACCGACTCCGCTCTCCCACAGGATCGGAACCAGGCTGGCGAGAACGGCGGTCACAGTCATCAGCTTGGGCCTCAGGCGCCGCACGGCCCCATGAATCGCGGCCTCTTCTATATCTTTGCGGGTGAGCGGGCGGCCTGAAGCCAGCCGTTGATCAAGCGCCTCGTGCAGATACACCACCATGACCACTCCAGTTTCCACAGCGATGCCGAACAGCGCGATATAGCCGACCCAGACGGCGACACTGAAGTTGTACCCCAGGATCCATTGCAGCAGCAGCCCACCACTGGCTGCGTAAACCGTAGGAAAGAGCAGCACCAAGGTCTCGGTCACGGAGTGAAAGATCATGTAAAGCAACAGGAAGATGGCGCAGAACACAACGGGCAGAATGAGTTTCAGGCGTTCGCGCGCGCGCAACTCAAATTGATATTCACCGGACCATTGGTAGGTGTATCCGGCGGGAAGCTTAAGCTTCGCGTTGAGCAGTTTGGCAGCTTCATCAACAAAGCCGCCATAATCTTTGGTATTGAGGTCGAGATAGACGTAGCCGGTAAGCTGGCCGTCTTCATCGCGAATCATAGCCGGCCCGCGGGAGAATGAAATTTTAGCGACCTGCGCAATAGGAATCTGCGCACCCGCGGGAGTTGCGATCAGGACCCGGCGCAGAGAATCCACGTCGTCACGGAAGTCCCGTTCGTAGCGAACATTGATGGGATAACGCTCTCGCCCTTCAACATTCTCCGCGATGTTTTCGCCCCCTATCCCGGAGGTGACCGCAAGCTGCACGTCTTGAATGGTCAAACCGTAACGTGCAGCCTCGGGGCGGTTGACTTCAACGTTGATGTAAAAGCCCTGCGAGACGCGTTCGGCGAAAACCGCGCGCGCCTTGGGATCGGAGGAAAGTATCTGCTCAACCTGCGCGCCCACCTGCTGGATGCCTTCGACCGTGGGGCCCTGGATTTTCATCCCTACTGGAGTTTTGATTCCGGTCAGCTCCATATCCAGACGATTTTCAATCGGCATGGTCCAGGTATTCGAGAGACCGGGAAATTGCAGTTTCTGGTCCATCTCTTGAAGCAGTTTTTCGTAGGTCATGCCCGGCCGCCATTGCCCGCGGGGTTTGAGTACGACGGTGGTGTCATACATGTCGAGAGGAGCATTGTCGGTGGAGCTGTCGGAGCGGCCCACTACGCCGAAAACAGACTGGACCTCGGGGAATGAACGAATGATGCGGTCTTGCTCCTGCAACAATGCAGTGGCCTGGGTCATGCCAATGCCGGGGAGCGAGGTAGGCATGTACAATGACGATCCTTCGTAGAGCGGCGGCATGAACTGGCTGCCGAGTTTCAGCGCCAGAGGGAAAGTTAACACTAGGAACAACAAATTCAACAGCAAAGTGGTTTTGCGATACTTCAGGCAAAATTGCAGTACGGGCAGATAGATTGCCTGGGAGATGCGGGCCAATGGGTTTTGTGATTCGGGTTTCAGTTTGCCACGAATCCACATCACCATGAGGATGGGCACCAGGGTAACCGCCAGCAAGGAAGAGAAACCGACGGCCAGAGTTTTCGTCCAGGCCAGCGGACGAAACATGCGGCCTTCCTGCGCCTCCAGCAGGAAAACCGGGAGAAATGACAGCACAATGATCAAGAGCGAGAAAAATAACGGCGGCCCAACTTGTTTGGCGGCGTGAATCAGAACACGGCGGCGCTCGGCTTCGGGCATCGCCGGGCCATTCGCGGGATGCTCGGAGAGGTGCCGGTGGCCGTTCTCCACCATGACGATGGCCGCATCAATGAGTACACCGATGGCCAGCGCCAGGCCTCCCAGTGACATGATGTTGGAGGTGACGTGGAGGAAATACATGGGAATGAACGCCATGGAAACAGCAAGCGGGAGCGTGATAATAGGAATGAGCGCGGAGCGGAAATGAAAGAGAAATGCAATACACACCAGGCTCACGATCACGGCTTCTTCCAGCAGGTCGCGTTGCAAAGTGCGGATGGAATCCTCAATCAATCCTGAGCGGTCATAGGCGGGGACGACTTCGACACCTGGGGGCAGAGAGCCTTTGATTTGCTGCAGCTTTTGTTTGATGCCGTTGATCACATTCAAGGCATTCATGCCGTCGCGCATCACCACGATGCCGCCCACGGTTTCACCTTCACCGTTCCATTCGGCCACCCCATCGCGTATATCCGGTCCGAAGGAGACGGATCCTAAATCCTTGACCAGCACAGGCGTACCATTCTTGCTGCTGATAGGGACGTTTTCTAAATCGGCAAGCGAATGGAAATAGCCCAAACCACGAACCATGTACTGCGTTCCGCTGAGTTCGAGGACCCGCCCGCCAACTTCGTTGGTGCTGCTCTTCACCTGGTCAATCACCTGCGAGAGCGAAACCCCATAGGCGAGTAATTTGTTGGGATCGAGCCTGACCTGGTACTGCTTCACGAATCCGCCAATGGTAGCGATTTCGGCAACGCCCGGAACAGTTTCAAGCTGATAACGAAGCTGCCACTCCTGCAGGCTGCGAAGGTCGGCCAGACTGCGTTGATGGCTGCGGTCTACAAGCGCGTATTCGAAGACCCAGCCTGCGCCGGTGGCGTCCGGGCCGATCACGGGATTCACGTTTGCCGGCAAGCGTCCGCGAATCTGCTGCAGATATTCCAGGACGCGAGAGCGCGCCCAGTAGAGGTCCGTGCCATCTTCAAAGACCACGAAAACGTAAGAGTCACCAAACATGGTCTGGGCACGCACTGCCTTCACGCGTGGCGCTGCCAGTAATGCGGTGACAATCGGGTACGTGACCTGGTCCTCGATGATGTTGGGAGGCTGGCCTTCCCATCGCGTGTGCAGGATGACCTGAGTGTCAGAAATATCAGGCAGAGCATCCAGAGGCACTTGCCGCAGCGACCAGATGCCGGCCATGACCAGCAAGAGGACACAGGTGAATACCAAGAATCTGTTTCTTGCACACCACTCAATGACGCGAGAGATCATGGTTACATTCCTCCTTCGGCATTCAGGGTGAACTGGCTGGTTGCAATGGTTTCGCCGTTTTTATGCGCGATCAGCGTGACCTGCCAGGTGCCTCCGGAACCAAGATCGCCTTTGCCTTCATAAATGCCTCCGCCACTTTCAGAGCAATTGACCGACGTCTTCATTGCGGCCATTCCCATTGCGGGCATTGCAGGCATGTAGAAAATAACTGTGACCTGGGCTCCCGTGACGGGTGAGCCATCCTTATTTGTCAGTTTCACCCGGAAGACATTGCTGCCTTTATGCGGAGGCGATGGGTCCGTAGTCAGTTGAATGTTTGCCTGAGGGGGATTCTGCTCTGCCCCGTTCGAGTTCATCGCGGCAGCGCCACCAGCCCCTGGCGGCGGAGGCACGAATGCTCCGGTTGCGGCCTGCAACTGGCTTTCAGAGTCAATCAGGAAGTTGGGCGAGATGACAATCGTCTCTTTGGCTTTCAATCCTGCGACGACAACGAATTGGTCGCCCACGCGGGCGCCGGTTTGCACCTCACGTGGCTCCAGCTTCCCTTCGCCCTGATCCACAAAGACAACCTGTTTTGTGCCAGATTGGAAGACGGCAGATGCAGGAACAACAAGCTGCTTTCCTATAGAAGTCTTGAGCGTGACGTTCACATACATGCCCGGTTTCAGATTGAGCTCTGGATTGGCCAGCGAAAAGCGGACGCGCACAGTGCGAGTTGCCATATCCACTTGCGGCAGGATTTGGTCAAGATGTCCGCTGAACGTTTTTCCCGGATATGCATCCACAGTGATCTGGGCCTGCTCGCCCGGCCGGATTTTGCCTACATCATTTTGAAAGACCTGGGCATACACCCAAACCGTGGAAAGGTCGGCCACCGTGTACAACTTCGTTTCAGGCTGTACATACATGTTGGGCAACACATTTTTTTCGGTAATGTATCCGGAGGCAGGAGAATTAAATGTAAGGTCAGTAATGACCTTGCCGGTGGTTTCAAGTTTCGAAATCTCGCTTTCCGGCACCTCCCATTGCGCCAGCCGCTCTCGTGCAGCACTCACGAGAGATGCGGCCCCACTGGAAACTTCTCCGATCTGGCTGTTTTCGAGTTTCTGCTGATTTTGCCGGGCCAGTAAATACTCCTGTTCGGTTGTGACCAGGTCGGGACTGTAAATCGTGAAGAGCGGCTGCCCTTTGCGAACATATTGGTAAGTCGCATCGGCATAGACTTTGTGGACCCATCCTGGGAAACGCGTCTGAACATAAGAGAGTCTTCTCTCATCTATCTCAACATTTCCGGTTGCTCGAATTTCGTCGCTTACGTTCTTGTATTCAACCGTCCCGAACTTTATGCCGATGCTTTGCATACGCTGCGGCGTAAGCTGTACCAACGCGAGTGGCGCTTGCTCTGAGGCGGGAGTTGGGCCTTCCGCCGCTGTGTTGCCTGCTTCTGAAGCGCCCACCGGGGGCGTTGATGCAGCCTGCGCCTCCGCAGTGTTGGTCTGGTGCGCTAGATGAGAATGCCACCACAGCCCAGCTAGGCCCGCAATGAGTACCGCGTTAATGATGAGCGCAGCAAGAAATGCATTGCGCCAAAACATATTCCGATGGTTGCGGGTTTCCAAATTTCCGTTCATGGCAGTGTCACTCCTGTAAGGGTTTCGAGGCGGGCGAGGGCAGCTTCGTGTGTGGCCAATTCGCGCTGATAATCGAGATTGAGATTCAACAGATCACGAAAGGAAGAAAGTAAGGTCTCAAAGTCCTGCCGGTTGGATTGGTACGCAGCCAAAGCCGAATGGAAGGTTGCATCCGATTGTGGTATCAGGCCTTCCTTGTAGATCTTGAGTTGCTCCGCGGAGGTTTGGGCCAGCACATATTGGCTTTGCACTTCGGCCATTTGCCGTTGGGTTTCGGCGGCAAGTTCTGCATTCGCCTGCTCCCGCTGCTCGCTGGCCTGGGCAAGTTCCGCCTTACGCCGGCCGCGATTGGGCAGGTTGATGCCGAAGGTTGCCATATAGTACGCGGGGAAGCTGCTCCCGGTGCGCTCAAACGTGTACTGCACGTTGAAGTCGGGGCGAAATTCTTTTTTCGCCAGACTGATTTGCGCGTCAGCTTTGTCGAGCATTGCAGCCCGCGCCCGCACATCGGGGTTGTGTTCCTTGACGGCCCAGAGAAGATCGGACGCAGTGTAGGCCAGCGGCCGGGGCGTCAGAGGCGTGGCAACAATATCGTGAGACTCCTGCGCCCGGCCAAGAAGCTGCTTGAGTTGCGCCTGGAGCTGGCCTTCATCGCGATGATGCATGGTAATTTCCTGCAGGATTTTCGTGCGCTCAAGCTGGGCCTTCAGCACCTCTTGTTGATTGCCCTGGCCGACGCGGTAACGGGATTCGGCGGTTTTCTCAATGTCACTGAGCACCTGGCCGTTCCACTCCAGAATGCCGAGCATCTGCTCAAGATAAGCGAGCTGAAAATAAGACGCCTTCAGCTTGTCAATGATCTGCCGCCGCACTGACTCGGCTTGTTCCCGCTGGGAATCCGCTTCGTGTTCAGCAACCTGGCCGCGCAACGTACGCTTGCCCGGATAAGGAATATCCTGCGATGCCCCCAAGCCGATGTAAGCAAAATCACTGTGGCTGAATCCGGCGAATGGACGCGGACTGCCTACGCTGAACGACTGCACCGACACTTGCGTATCGGGCAAGGCGCGAGCTGATCCAACAGCGTTTGCCGCTGCCTTCCAGCCGTGGCCGGCAGCGAGAATTTCGGGATTATTCTTTTCCGCCTCTGCTATTAAGTCGAGCAGAGTGGTCGCCCCTGCTGCTAAAGCTGCGCCAGGAACTTCCGCGCTGGCAGCTCCAGAAGAAGGCTGTTGCGCCAGCAAGCCGGCGGCAGCCATCAGGCAAACGGCAAAATAAATACCTGCTTTATTTTTGTGATTCAAAAGCACTTTCATCTTTCCTCCCATGGGAAAACACGGAGACACACAGGCACACTAAGGCGTACCTGTAAAGGAAAGCGAAAGCAGGATCAGATTCTCAGGATAGAAATAGTTTCTGGCGGAGATTCAGGGGGTGCATGCGTATTGGAGAGCCACTGGATGCGGGAAACATGAGTCAACAAGAAGAATGTATGCGCAATCGGCAGATCTGCAGAGATTACCTGATGCTGGGTGGAAACCGAGACGCGAGAGCTGGCCAAATAGGGATTGCTCTCCCAAACCGTGGTACGGCAGCACGAATGAGAAGAAGGCATTCCCATCGCTTCGCATCGTTCAGCCATTTTTCGGCAACATTCGCGTTCTTCCGTTGTTGCTATGCCATTGGGCAACAGGCAAGCCATTAACGGCGCTGCAAATACGGAAAGCAGCGAAAACAAAACAACGACTTTGCCGACCTGTTTCACTTTATACAGTGTATTCGATTTGCGCTTTTGCGCAAGTGACGCAGATCACAGCTCATGGTGTTGTACGAACTTCGCTTACGCGGACGTTTTGCATATCCAAGAGAGGCGGCAAGGACAAACGATTGTGCTCCTGCACAGTTTTTACGAAAGCTCAGCTTCGAGTTCGCGTCCGAAGAGTTCGCGGAAGTAGTTGCGTTCTTTATCCAGGGCCCACAACTCCAGCTCAGCGCCCAGGGTGCCTTTAGTGCGAAGCACCAGACGAACTTTGCCGCCTTTGATCCGGGCCGAAATGCCGCTCACGACGGCCCTGCGGCTTTGATTCAACGCGCGCGCCAAGCGCAGCAGAAAAATCGCCTTGTGCGCCAGAATGCGGTCGGCGGGGCGAAGCAACTTCATGGCTTTGTGGGCGGCCGCGGGGCGGGAATTTCCCAAATAGCGGGCAATGGCGGCGATGAGAGCGCGCTCGTAGGCGGTGTAGCCGAAGATTTCGCTGTTGGCGATGATGTAGTGCGCGTGCCGGTGCCAGCCGTAACGGTTAACGTAAATCCCAACCTCATGCAGCATGGCCGCAGCCGAGAGCCACTCGGTATACTCCTGAGGCAGATTGTGCACGGGACGCAGGTGGCGGAAAAGATCGAGCGCCAGCTTGCGCACATGCTGCGAGTAAGCCATATCCACGCGATAGTTTTTGCCGGTGGCCAGCAGAGCGTCCCAGCGGTCAGATTCGATTTGCTTGCGCGAGCGCGTGCGCACGTCGTAGTCTGCCGCCATCTGGGCGAGCAGGCCGTCGCGCAGTCCCAGCGGCGAATAGCGGAAGCCGCGCAGATGGCATTTTTCCAGCAGCTCGGCAAAGACCACCGCGCCGGCCACCACGATTTCCGCGCGGCGCGGACCGATGCCCACCAACGCGGTGCGCTGCGCCATTTTCATCTTGGCCAGCTTGGCGGCGATTTTGACGGCCTTGGCGCGGGGGACATCCTGCGCCGATTCGCGCACACTTCTCTTGTGCACTCCGCTGCACACGGCCGCCAAAGCAGCCGCCGTGCCCGAGGTGGCGATCATGACGCGGGGCTTGTAGGCGAGGATGCGCCGGGTAGTGCGGCCCATCTCTTTTTCAATAAAGCTGCGCAGGCGTCGCAGCTCTTTGGGGGCGGGAGGATCGTGCTTGAGAAATTCTTCCGTCAGACGCACCGCGCCCAGGGGCAGGCTGATGGTGTAAAGGATGTGTCCGGCGGCAGAGACAGTGAGTTCGCAGCTTCCGCCGCCCAAATCCACCATCAGAACGGGCGAGGCGCCCAGCCGCATATTGGAAAGCAAACCCAGATGGATGAGCCGCCCTTCTTCCAGTCCGCTGATGATTTCGACCTTCCATCCGGTGGCGGAGCGGACCCAATCCATAAACGCCCGCCCGTTGCGGGCATCGCGCAAGGCACTCGTAGCCACTACGCGTACTACCTGTGCCCCGGTTTTTTGCGCCGCCTTATGGAAGCGCTGCAAAACTTCAACCGTGCGCGCCAGGGCCGCGGGCGTGAGGATGCCGCTCTTGAAAACTGATTTGCCTAAACGGGTGACCTCGCGGTCTTCGTGGATCGTCACCAGGCGGTGACGCACCAGGCGCGCAATCTTGATGCGGACGGAATTGGAGCCAATATCAACCGCGGCAAAGGTAGGCATGGAAGAACAGTTCCCAGTTGTCGGTTCTCAGTTCTCAGTTCCTCGCGCCAGGAGATACGTAATGGAAAAGCCAGTTTGTTGGGCGAAAGAAACTCACTTAGTTTTTACCACGGAGCTGTGGAGACACGGAGGAAAATCAAGAAATAGTTCTCAAAAGCAGGCCAGAGCTGTCAATCCTGAGCTTCGGTTGCTCTAAAGGATAGTTCTTTGAGTACTTTAGTTTACTGTTTGGGTATCTTTGGCCTTGCCTTTCGTGCGTGGCGGGCCCAAAATATGTTGGGATTGGTCAACAAGAACGAAGGTCCGGCGCTGAAGAAGCCTGCAGGTTCTGGCTGCAAGCAGATTGGCAGGCCATGCGGCGGCCCAGGATGCAGCCTCCTTCCGATTTCCTGCCTCAGGATCCTGGTCTCGTTCTTTCTGTACGCAGGATTGGCTTCAGTGTTATCCCAGAAGAAACCTTTAAAACCAAGAACCAGTAGTTAGAAGACAGCGATGAAACTGGCATCAACCCCGTCAGGTGGCATCTCGCGAAATTGGCGACTGTGGTGGAGTGTGGCCGGGCTTGTAATCATTGTGGGCGCGGCGGCCTGGTGGATCAATGAAAGGCGCCTCGATCCCGCGCGAGCGTCGAAGCCGTTTCGGGTTGGCTACCAGCAGGCGCCTCCTTATCAGTATCTCGCAGCAGATGGATCGCCAGCCGGACCTGCAATCGAAATCTTCACTGAAGCCGCCCGGCGGAGGCACATCCCCATTGAATGGGTCCATGCCCCTGAAGGTCCAGAGCCGAACCTGATCAGCGGAAAAGTTGATCTGTGGCCGCTGATCGGCGACCTGCCGGAGCGCAGAAAGTTTCTGTATATCTCCGATCCGTGGATCAACTTAAGTTTTTGGATGATCTCCCTGGAATCGAGCGGGATTTCCACGCCGAAAGACACAGCCGGACGCAGTGTGTGGCACGTCAACGTATCCATTTTTGGCCGGCTGGCGCGAGCCAACTTCCCTGGCGCCCGCCTGACACCCCAGCCCTCTAACCTGAGCGTGCTGGAAGCAGTGTGCAGCGGCAAAGCAGACGCAGGCGTGATTTCAGGAAGTAAGGCAGATGTTGCCGATCTTCGTGGAGTGCAGGCGTGCCAGAATGCACAGCTTAAGTTTTACTTTCTGCCCAAGGGAAATATATTTTTCGGCATCGGGGCAACGCACAAAAGGCCCGGCGCCGATAGAGCGGCTGATGCCATCCGCGCGGAGATCGGCGAGATGGCCTACGATGGAACCCTATCAGGAATTTACTACCGCTCGTTTATGGATCCCAGCAACGAATCCCTGATCGTCTTCTACCTGACCGAAGCACGGCAACGAAACTTTTACATGGGCGTTGGAATCTGCCTGCTGGCAGTGGTGCTCGCATTGCTGGGCTGGCAAACCCTTCGCGTACGGACAGCAAGAAGAATTGCCGACGCCGCCAATGTAGCTTTGGAAGAACAGGTGGCAGTACGCACGGCTGAACTGACCGAAGCCAATAAGCACCTGCGTCAGGAGATGGCCGAGCGCAAGCGTGCCGAGGAGACGCTTCGTCGAGCGCAAAAGATGGAAGCCGTCGGGCGGCTGGCCGGAGGAATTGCTCACGACTTCAACAACCTGCTGACCATCATTACCGGATGTAATCATCTGTTGCGGGAAGAAATCGGCAACGACCCTGCTCTGCTGGAGAAAGTAGACGCGATCAGCAAGGCCGGCGACCGGGCCAGCTCACTGATCCGGCAACTGCTCGCCTTCGGCCGCCGGCAGGTGACTCTGCCGAAGGTGCTCAGCCTGAATGATGTCCTCTCGGATATGAGTGAGATGTTGCATCGGCTGCTGCGAGAAGACATTGCATTAACCATTTCGACTGACTCGGAGCTAGGCCTGGTGCAAGCCGATCCCGCACAGATCGAGCAAGTACTCATGAACCTGGTAATCAATTCGCGGGACGCCATGCCCAACGGAGGAAAGCTGTTTCTCGAAACAGCTAACGTGACCCTGGAAGAGGAGTTCGGAAAGCACAAACCCGGACCCTATGTTCGGCTGACGGTAAGCGATACGGGTACGGGCATGGATGCGGAGACGCAAGCGCATGTTTTCGAGCCGTTCTTTACGACCAAAGGACAAGGCAAAGGAACTGGACTGGGACTGGCGACAGTCTATGGAATCGCGGAACAGGCGGGCGGGCACATCATTCTGGAGAGCGCAGTTGGGCAAGGTACGACCTTTCATCTCTTCCTGCCAAGGGTTGCAGGCGCCGCTTCCACGGAGATGCGCGCCACCAACCCGAGCCCGGCCCGAGGCTGGGAGACAATTCTGGTTGTAGAAGACCAGGAGGGAGTGCGCACCCTGGTGTGCGAGGTTTTGCGAAAGAGCGGTTACACAGTCCTGCTGGCTCGAGATGGCCGCGAAGCCCTGGAGCTTTCAGAGAAAAGCCGCGGGCGGATTGACCTGATCGTCACCGATGTAGTGATGCCTCAAATGGGTGGCCATGAGTTGGCCAGGCTTCTGGCCTCTTCGCGTCCGGAGACCAAGGTTCTGTATATGTCCGGGTATGTAGACAAGGAACTACGTCCAAAAGAGATGTCAGGTCTGGCTTTCATCCATAAACCTTTTACCCCGGACGCGCTGGCGCAAAAAGTTCGCGAAGTTCTAGACGCGGCTTTAATCTAAGGGCTCCGCTGCTGCGCCCTCGTGCTCTGCTCGCGCTATTCGGCGCTCGCTCCGCGCTCACCCGTTAATCTAAGGGCTCCGCGACCCCTTCGATTTCACTCAGGGTGCGGCGCACTCGCGTTCTTTCTGCGGCGAAGTTACTGGTGTTGCTGGGCCGGCTGCGACGGCGTTGGAGGTTGGGCCGGCGGCGGCTGAACCGGACTCTGGCGCAGCTCTATCGTATCTTTGGTGCCGGCATCGATGGATTCCGTATTTAAGGGTGTAATTTCCTGCCGACGCACGATGTGAGGAATCAGCACAAATAGGATCTCGTTAACATTATGATCTCTGGTCTCTGTGGCAAACAGATGCCGGAACAGCGGAATTCTTCCCAATCCGGGAAGGCCGCTCCAGCTCTTGATCTCTGAATCCTCGAAGATCCCTCCCATGATATTGATTTCGCCCTCTTGAAGACGAATTTCATTTTCGATGGTGCGCTGCCCGATGGTGGGCTGATCAATATCACCGATTGTTCTTTTGCCCGTAATCGAAGATATCTCCATTGAAACTTTGAGGTTAATTTCGCGGTTGGCATGGACGGTAGGCGTGATTTCAATTCGCACGCCCACATCCTGATAGCTGAATTGGGTCTGCACCACCGGGTTGAAGGAGCTGCCAGACCCCGACAATGGATTGGTAAACGATCCACTGGCGATGGGAACACGGTCGCCGATTTTTAGTGTAGCCTTGGCTCCGTTTACGGACCGTACCTGGGGGCTTTGTATGATCCTGCTGTCACTATCGCCGAACAGGAAATTAAGTGTTGCCGGAGACATGGCGACCGAGTAGCTTTGCGAACCCAGATGCTTGAAAGAATTGAAGGTCAGACCTCCACTGCTGGAGGGGTTGCTGCTGCCACTGTTGTTGCTTGTGCTAGCGGGGTCCTGTGCACCGGTAAGCCCTATTTTTGCAAGCGGGGGAGGGGTAATTCCAAGGGTACGGCTACGGTCGCGGTTCACCTGCATGATGGCAACATCCACCACCACTTCGGGCTCAGCTTTATCGAAATCATCAATCAATTTTTCCGCCAGGGCGATCTGGTCAGGAGTTCCGCGCACGGCAATGGCGTTCTTTGAGACCATGAGCTGCACGCGCTCAATCTGCAAGAGCGAGCGCAGTGCCGCCGCAATGTCATTCAACTCTGCAGGCTGCGAGACATTGGAAAGATAAAAGGTCTTGATGACGTTCTGCTCCAGTTCCCTGCGTTTGGTGGGATTATCCTGCGCAACAAAAATTGTGTTGCGGGTCACCGGACGCCAGAACGTCTTGGACTCGAAAGCCACGATCTGGAGCGCATCCCGCAGTGAAACCCCGTTCAGTTCAACGTGGATGCGGTGCGCCGCGAAGTCCGGATCGAACAGCACGTTGATCCCTGCATATTTGCCGATGACCTCATAGAGTATGCGGCTGTCTTCGGTCATCTTGAGTGTGATGGGCTGGTCTGAGATCGCCTGCAATTCCACCGGCCCCTGGGCGCGCTGCAACCGGCTGGAAAGCGGCCCCTGCGATTGGACCTCGTCTTGCAAGGGCGGCTGCTGCTTGAGCTCCTCCATCATGCGGCGGGTCAGACGGATTTCCTGCTGGGCGATATCCATCGAGGGATCAATGGCGGCAGCCGCCTCAAATTGCGCCAGCGCATCCTCTAGCCTGCCGCCATCGCGGAAAAGCTGGCCGCGATGCACTTTCGCGGCGGCCGCATAAAACCGGCTGCGCTCGAAGGCCACGCGGAAGCGAAGGTCCTTGGGATCTTTATCGTAAGCCTGCTTGTAAAGCTCGTACGCGGCTTCGTACATCTGGGCGGCCTCCGCGTCTTTCCCTTTTTTGTACAGCGAAGCGGGAGACTCGGCCCACAGCACGAGCGCCGTAAGCAGACAAATAACCAATGCCAGCCGACCACTGAATTGGTTCATATAGCAACTTGGATTCAAGGCAGGGAAAAAGGTTCTTAATGCAGTTCGCGATATTCTTCGTCAGAGTCCGGTTTTTAGTTAGAAACTGGAAACTGGTAACTAGTGTAGTGCGTCATTTAGATTGCAACATAAGTGTTTAAGTATCGCAGCTTTTGTCATCCCGACCGGAGCCGCGCTTCGCGGCGGAGTGGAGGGATCTAGGTTTTTCAGGCCAGCTTTCAACTTGCTCTGGGCTCGATTCAGCAAAATCAACCACACGAAAATAAGTTTCGTTTTTAATGACGCACTACACCAGCGTCTGTCAACTGCTTACATCGCCTGCACCTTGCTCCAGATCGCCGGCTCGACCGGGATGCCTTTGGCCAGGTTCTCGCTTCGGGTTTTCAGTACTTGTTCACCCGGATATCGCACCTGCTCGCCACCCGAGTGCGGCGGCAGTTTGAAGTACGCAATGACTTCGTCGGCAATCCTGGCGGCAACTTCAGGGGAACCGACAGACGACGGATCCAATGCGATGAAGACCTGCGAGAGATAGCTTTCGCGGTCGGGATCGGATGTAATCTGATGCGTGGCCTTGCCCCCTGACAGCAGCGCCCCCACCAGGTCAAGCATCAATGCCAGACCCGAGCCTTTCCAGTAACCAATAGGCAAGGGCCGCTTTGATGCTTCAATGGCTGCGGGATCTCGGGTTAGCTGCCCTTTCGTATCGAAGCCACCGTCCACCGGAAGCAGTTCACCGCGCGTGCGATAAGAAGCCAGCGCCCCGTACGAGAACTGTGACACGGCCATATCGAGCACTACGTGGCCGGCGGGCCGGGGCACCGCGATGATCAGGGGGTTATTGCCCACACGCGGATCGCTCGCGCCCCAGGGCGGAAGGTTGGGCAGGGTGTTGGTCCAGCAAATTCCAATGACGCCGGCGTCGGCTGCCTGCCAGCCGAAGTTTCCGCCACGCATCCAGTGCGTGGTATTGGCCAGAGCTACGCAACCCGTACCGTGCTTCTTGGAAAGCGCGATCGCTCTTTCCATGCACTGGTAAGCATTGAGAGGACCAGGGCCAAGTTTTCCATCCCAGCGTTCGAGCGAGCCGCTGGCTGCCACGAGCTCAGGCTCGGCATGAATGTTGATGGTCCCATTTTGAATTTGCAGGACAAAGCGCGGAAAACGATTCAGGCCGTGGGAGTAAACGCCGTCGCGGCTCGCGTCGGCGAAAAGCCGGGCGCAGAGCCGGGCACGCTCAGATTCAAATCCCAGCTTCAGCAGGACACGCAGAAGAGTATCGAAAAGTTCCTGGTAAGGGACTCTATGCATTGTGATCTATTTCTAGAACCGGATGCCTAAATCTCCGAAGTAGGGAGTTTTAAACCTCAATCCTATAGCAACTGTGCAATGTTCTAGTGTAGGGCGTCATTTAGATTGCAACATAAGTGTTTAAGTATTGCAGCTTTTGTCATCCCGACCGGAGCCGCGCTTCGCGGCGGAGTGGAGGGATCTAGGTTTTTCAGGCCAGCTTTCAACTTGCTCTGGGCTCGATTCAGCAAAATCAACGACACGAAAATAAGTTTCGTTTTTAACGACGCACTACCCTAAACCGCGCTTCGCTGGGGTTCAAGTTTGCTTTGCCAGGATTGCAGGAACGATTCGATTCTGGCAATCTCTTCAGAGCCCAGGCGAAACTCGGCCGCGCGGATCACGCCTTTGACCTGCTCAGGGGAACGCATCCCTACGATTGCTCCCGTCACCTCCGGCCGGCGCAGGGTCCAGGCAATGGCGACCTCGCCGGGCTTGCGCCGGTTGCGGACACCGATATTGCGCAACAACTTGGCCAACTCCAGATTGCGGGTCAACTCCGGCTCCTGGAAGTGCGAGTTGCGCTTGCGAAAGTCATCTTCAGGCATGTTGGCAATACGCTTGCGGGTCATGGCGCCGCTCAAAAGTCCGGACTGCATGGGCGAATAAACAATCACGCCGATCTGGTTCCGGGCGCAATAGGGTAGGATGTCACGCTCAACATCAGGCCGAATGATGGAATAAGGAGGCTGCAAGGAGGTGATAGGAGCGATCTTGCGCGCGCGTTCCATCTGTTCGACGTCGAAGTTGGAGACGCCGATCCAGCGCACTTTGCCCTCTTGCTTCAGTTTGGCCATCGTCTCCCAGCCCTCTTCAATTTCCTGTGGAGGATCGGGCCAATGAATCTGATACAAATCAATCACATCAACCTGTAAACGCTTGAGGCTGGCTTCAACTTCGCGCCGCACCGAACTGGCTTTCAAGCTATGACCAATTTCACCTTTTTCGTTCCAGATGAGCGCGCATTTCGTAAAAACATAAGGACGCCTCGAACGGCCCTTCAATGCCTGGGCCACTACTTCTTCGGAGTGCCCCAGGCCATAAACGGCGGCGGTGTCTATCCAATTTATTCCGGCATCAAGGGCGGCGTGGATGGCGGCAATGGAGTTGTTGTCATCTTGTGGGCCCCAGCCGAATTGCCATCCCCCGCCGCCCATCGCCCAGGCGCCAATACCCAGGGGCGTAATCTGCATGTCGCTGTTACCTAATTGCTTCAGCTTCATCACGGTATCAGGCCCTCCCTCTCAAAAACATATTCTTCTTTGATGTCGTTCATTGGCCAAAGATGCCGCTCGCACCCTGGAGGACCAATGTGGTCGCGCCCTTGAATGGAACATTGAGTTTGCGCGCGGGCGCGTCGTAAGTGTAGTCGAAGCCTTCATGCAGCACAGCACCATTTTTGGTCACACCCTTCAGATTGCGGCAATACACCTCGAGCGCGTCAGCGCCCAAGTCAGCAAAGTTTCAGTCGCCGCCCATAGGGCAGAACCGGGGAACACAAAGAAAGCTCCTATCAGCAGGATCAACCCCAAGTATTTAAAACGATTGGTCATGCGATACTCCTTTTCGTTCATATTGATTTTTTTGGGTATTTGCCAACATTAACTACTGCTCACGCAAGCACGGACTTGTCAAATTGGACATTCTAAACGTTTCGTTTAGCAATCTTGAAGTTAGTGAGAACGTGCATCTGCTGGTCCAATTTTCACCCCAATCATCGCATTGCACCTGCTATATTGCTTGCTTGCCTTTATGAGGTATACGGAAATTGCGGCGGCGAAGCCACGCTCTCAACGGAGTACGCTGCAGCAGGAATTAAATCCGAAGATCAAATGAATCCGCAAAGGGAGAACCTGGGATGAACCGTCAGTGCAGAAGACTCATGCAAGCGGCCGCCGTCGCGGCAATGATTTTGGCGGCTAGCTTGCAGAGCTCGGCGCAGAAGGAATTCAAGAATTGGCCGGCTGGAACTTCGCCGCAAGAGGTCGGCAAACGCGTGGCCGAACGCTTTGTCGCCAGTCCGCACGGGAACTTCGGCAGGAGTGCGCCGCCGGCCCATATCATTTATCCGGAGGTTTGCGCGTGGTACGGATCACTGACCTTTGCACAATTGAGTGGCGACAAAGACCTCACCGCCCGGCTCATCAAGCGTTTCGACCCATTATTCGCTGAGGAATCCAACCTGGTCCCGGTTCCCGACCATGTTGACTCCACGGTTTTCGGCACGGTTCCGCTGGAGCTTTACATTGAAACCAGGCAGCAGAAGTATCTCGATTTAGGCAAGGGCCTCGCCGACAAACAATGGGTTGACCCAACGCCAGATGGATTGACCAGGCAGACCCGCTATTGGATTGATGACATGTTCATGATTACCGCGGTGCAGGTGCAGGCTTATCGCGCAACCGGAGACGCCAAATATATTGACCGCGCGGCGCTGGAGATGTCCTCCTACCTGGACAAGCTGCAGCAACCCAACGGATTGTTTTATCATGCGCCCGACGTTCCTTTCTTCTGGGGACGTGGCAACGGATGGGTGGCTGTGGGCATGGCCGAGTTGTTGCGGTCGCTTCCCAAAAACCATCCTAAGCGTGCGCGAATCCTGCAGGGCTACCAAAAGATGATGAAGTCATTGCTCGAATACCAGAGTAAGGACGGTATGTGGCGTCAATTGATTGATCACCCCGAGGCCTGGCCTGAGACATCATCCACGGGTATGTTCACCTTCGCCATGATCACAGGCGTCAAGAATGGCTGGCTGGATAAGAAGATTTACGCGCCCGCAGCACGCAAAGGCTGGCTCGGGCTGGTGGGTTACATCAACAAAGATGGCGACGTCACCAATGTATGTGAAGGCACCAACAAAAAGAATGATCTGCAGTACTACCTCGACCGCGCACGCAACACCGGCGATTTGCATGGCCAGGCGCCGATTTTGTGGTGCGCTTCAGCCCTGCTGCGGTAAGGCTCTTATTTATTCCATTTCGGGAAAAACTACCCGATTTTTCCCGAAATGGAATAATGGCCTGTTTTATTACTACAGTAATCTGTCAGCTTTCAGAGTAGCAGGGATACAATCTGAGGCTGAATGGATTCACCCGTAACCAGTTCAACCCCTGAACCAAGCGAACCTACAAGCCCGGCTGCTCCGGCGATTACTACCAATGCAGTGCTCAAGACCATGCTGCAGGTTTCCAGCCAGGTCAGCGACCTGATCTTCTCGCCGGGGCGGCCACCGCAAGTGGAGCTGCGCGGGCAACTGGTCCCGGTAAAGATTGCGGAGTTGCCAATGCTGAGCCCGGAAGACACTCAGCGCATTGCTGGTGACTTAATCAACGGCAACAAGCAGGCCATCACCGCATTGCGCGACCAGGGCTCCTGCGACACCTCGTACAGCCTTGCGGGAGAGGGGCGATTCCGGGTCAACATATTCAAGCAGCGCGGCAGCTATGCCATTGTGATGCGGGTGATCCCAAGAAATGTCCCGACCTTTGCCGACCTGAAGCTGCCCGAGCAACTTGGAGAAATCGCCAGCTTGAAGAACGGCATTGTTCTGGTTACAGGGCCCACGGGTTCGGGGAAATCTTCGACTATGGCCGCCATCGTGGACCGGATCAACGAGACCCACGGATACCACATCATCACGATTGAAGACCCGGTGGAGTTTATCCACCGGCACAAGCGCTCTACGATTCATCAGCGGGAGCTGCACAGCGATACCCCCAGCTTCTCGCTGGCGCTGCGAGCGGCACTGCGCCAGGCGCCCAAGGTAATCCTGGTAGGCGAGATGCGCGACAAAGAGACCATCGAGATTGCCATGGAAGCGGCGGAGACCGGGCACCTTGTGCTTTCCACGCTGCACACGACTGATGCCTCAAAAACTGTGGAGCGCATTGTTGGGGTCTTCCCTTTGCCGGAGCAGCACATCATTCGCAACCGCTTATCGAAGAGTTTTCGCTGGATCATCTCCCAGCGCCTTATCCCACGCAAAGATGGCTCAGGCCGTGTGGCGGCGTTCGAGATGTTGAAATCTACCCTGCGCACACGCGAGTACATGGAAAAAGGCGAGGGCGAAGGCAAGAGCCTGATTGACGCCATGGTGGATGGCAACCTGGACGGCATGCAATGCTTCGACCAGATGATCGAAGAGATGATTCGCAAAGGAATCGTGGAGTTCGACACTGGCCTCGCTTATGCGACGAATCCGGGGAATTTACGTTTACAGCTTAGTGACCACGAACAAGAGCCTGAAACCCTTGCCCCCAAAGAAACGCTTGCGCCGAAAGCTGCTCCGCCGCCGAAAGTCGCCCCCAAAGTAGAAACACACCATCCCACCGAGCCCGAGTTGATTATCGAACGGTAGGATTATCGAACGGTAGGATTATCGAACGGTAGGATTATCTAACGGTAGAAAAGCAGTTCTCAGTTCTCGGTTCTCAGAAAAGCTCGCAGCGGATGAACGCAGATTTGCGCGGATCTATTTCTAGTCTGTCATCCTGAGCCTGCAGGGCGAAGGACCCCGATTCTAGTCTGTCATCCTGAGCCCGGAGGGCGAAGGACCCCGAGGATGCATACCGTCCCATGCCGCTTCAGGGAATTCTCTCGATTCACTCCTGCCCTTTCATCTCTCGCCTCCCACAGGCGGCCAAGCCTGTGTGAGATTGAACCATAGAGTCATTGGTTCTTGAAACTTGAAACTCGAAACCTGAAACTATTTCTAACTCTGTCATCCTGAGCGGAGCCGCGCTTCGCGGCGAAGTCGAAGGCCCCCGAGGATGTATATCGTCCCATGCCGCTACAGGGAATTCTCTCATTCACTCCTGCCTTTCATCTCTCGCTTGGGAGAAAACACCGGAAATAGATGAGAGAAAATCGTAAATCGCAATTCGTAAATCGAAAATCCCAGAATGTCAATACTTTGGTCCCAGAATGATACCACTACGGCACCATGTTGTTCATTCCACCCCAATCCAGGCCATCATAGTCTCAGGCATCCAAAGGAGATGCCCGAGAATGAATATCAAAGAATTGTTCAGCAACAAACCCCGCTGCCAGCACATCAGCCAAGACGGCAGCGGCTGTAGAGCCGATCCCCAGACCGGCAAACCCTAGTGCGTTTTCCACGACCCCGGCCAGAAAGAAAAACAAGCCCAGGCCCGTAAGCAAGGTGGAGAGACCCGCAGCCGTCCGCCTGAGACCATCCTGCCGCCCGGTTTCGAACGTCGGCCCCTGAAAGATCTCTCCCATATCCACGAGTTTCTGGAAGACATCGCCAACTACATCTGCCGTGGTGAAATGGACCTGCGCACCGGACGCACCCTCACCTACGTCGCCAACAGTGTCCTCGCTGTCCTGAAAGAAAAAGCGCGCGAGCAGCGCCAGGAAGAAGGCCGCGCCGCCAAAAAAACCGGTCCTGACCAAGTAAAGTTCTTCTTTACCCCGATTCCTCGCCCGGAACGGCGCGCTGATGACCATAACAAAGACCAGGACCAGAACCAGAACAACGCCAAGCCGCAGCCAACCATTCTGGGCCAGAGCACCGTGGCCGCCTCCGCCGTGCCCGGCAAGCGAAACCAACCAGAAGAGAAACACCCAGCCCGGCCTGATCAAGCCCGGCAGACCAGCCCCGGCACTGACTCTGCCGCGAGCCCAAACGCCGCACCACCAAATCAACCAGCACCCCTGTCTCAGCGACGAATCCTGCACGGGAGTTCACCCTTTCCCCCGGTCGTCGTTCCCAACAAGCCCGCGCCACCCCCGCAGCCGTCCCGCTATCCCCAGTACGGCCCGGATGACATCCGTAAGATTTGAGGAAAACAGAAAGGAATGACGCCCCATTAGATCTTTGAAAATTCATAAGAGCAGTATCCCGTCGCTAGGGCGATTTGCCTATATACGCCTCTGCGTCCCTCCGCGTCCTCTGCGGTGAACTCTTGTTTTTGGCTAAAAGCTAAGAGCTAAGAGCCAAAGGCTAAGGGCTTCTTTTCCGCAACCCAAGCCAGCAAGGGGGGTACCCCCAAAAAGCCGATCCGTGCAAATCCGCGTTATCCGCGGTGAGCTTTTCTGACAACCAAGAACTGGGAACTGCTTTTCTACCGTTACTTTTCTTTGCGTTTCTTAACATAAGAAGCCTCCGCAGGAACGTCTATCTGTGTAGTAACATCGAAAGTAAATGATGCCAACGAACGGCGGGGCCGCCCTGCGTACTGAACGGGTGACGCGGCAATACCAGATGGGGTCTGCGCTTATCCGCGCGGTGGACGAGGTGTCGTTGCAGGTGGGCGCGGCCGAGTTCGTGGCGCTGCTGGGAAGCTCAGGCTCGGGGAAATCCACGCTTTTAAACCTCATGGCCGGGCTGGACCGCCCTACTTCAGGCGCTATCTTTGCGCATGATCGCAACCTTTCTGAATTGAATCCAATAGAATTGGCGCGCTATCGCAGCCGCACTGTAGGCATGGTTTTCCAGGCCTTTAACCTGCTTCCCCGAATGACGCTCGAAGAAAACGTTGAGCTGTCGCTGCGCCTTGCCGAGGTGGAGCGCGGCGAGCGCGCTGGACGCGTGCGCGAGGCGCTGGAGCGCGTACGCCTGGAAAAGCGGCTTAGCCACAGGCCGAGCGAACTCTCGGGCGGTGAGCAGCAGCGGGCAGCGCTGGCGCGGGCGCTGGTGAACCGGCCGGCGATCCTGCTGGCAGACGAGCCCACCGGAAACCTGGATAGTGCAACCGGAATTGAGATCATGAACCTGTTACGGGAGATCAACCAGTCAGGGGTGACGATTGTGATGGTCACGCACGAGAGGCCGTTGGCGGAGAAGTTTTCGCATCGCATTGTGGAGTTGGCGGACGGAAAACTGATTAGTAGCGGGGTCAAGGCATGAAGGCGGGCGACCTGACGGAATTGGCGGTGCGTAATCTGCGCGAATCCCTGCTGCGGAATTCGCTGACAACGCTGGGCGTGGCCGTAGGTGTGGCTTCGCTGGTGGCCATGCTTTCCCTGGGCGTGGGACTGCAACAGCTTGCCAACCGGCGGCTGGCCCACTCGGGATTGTTTGACACGGTATTCGTAATGTCGCGGGCAAACATGAACTTCCGTGGGTTTAGCAGGCGAGAGAGAACGGATGCGGCGGCGTCCAACAGCGCGCAGCCCAATGCAACACCTTCCTCTAGTACATCGAATGCTTCATCATCCAATACTTCGCCAGATGTGACGCCGAGTGCGGTGAATGGACCACGCGAGTTCCGGCGCCTCGATGAAGGTGCCCGCCAGGAGATTGAGCACCTGCCCAGTGTGATAGAGGTTTATCCACAAGTGCGCTTCCCTACGGAGGTGCGCTACAACGGCAGTCCGTATGCAACCATGGTGGCGGGGGTACCGGACTCTTCACGCGGAAACGGTTCTTTTGATGGCATGCAAGGCTCGTTTTTTTCCAGCCCTTCGGCAGATGAGGCCATCTTGCAGATTGAGTTCGCGAAAGAACTCTCTGACCAGCCTTCTTCGCTCATCGGTAAAGAGCTGGTAGTGCGTTATGCCGAACGCCAGGCGCTGGCCGCACAACCGGGCGGCGATCCTGCAGGCAGCGGTGAAGGCAGCGACCCCTCCGGCAACCCGGGCATTTCAGTTGTGCCGAAGGAAAAAACATTGCGCATCGTCGGCATCATAGATACTGAAGCGGCTGCAGGGCCTGGCGGCATGGGCAGTGGGCGCGTGCTGATTCCACAAAAGCTGGGAGAGGCGCTAAGGGCAACGCAGGGCAACGACCTGCAGAATATCTTGCGCGGTTCAGGGAGCAAGCCGGCTTACAGCAACCTGACGGTGCGGACCGAGGGCCCGGGACAGGTGGAGGCAGTCGAGGCCGCGATCAAGAAGATGGGGTTTGGCGCCTTTTCCTTGCAGGACGCCACCCGCGACTTGCGCCTGTTCTTTGCTGTGTTCGACCTGCTGCTGGGGATCTTTGGCAGCCTGGCGCTGGCAGTGGCTATGCTCGGCATCATTAATACGCTGGTGATGGCCATTCTGGAGCGGCGGCGCGAGATCGGGATTCTTAAAGCGCTGGGCGCGGCTGACCGCGACGTGAAACAACTCTTCTTCGTCGAAGCCGGAGTAATGGGATTGTTCGGCGGGACGCTGGGCGTGGGCCTGGGCTGGTTGATCGGGCGGATCATCACCGTGACCGCCAACATTTATCTACGGCGGCAGGACCTGCCCCCCACCAACGTCTTCGCCGTGCCCTGGTGGCTGGTGCTGGGAGCGATTGCCTTCGCCGTCATTGTCAGCCTGGGTGCGGGACTTTATCCGGCGGCGCGGGCTGCGAAGCTTAATCCGGTGGAAGCGCTAAGGTATGAGTAGCAGTCGCCGGTGGCCAGTCCACGGCGCGCCGGGACAGGTCGCCAGTTGCCGGTTCGTTCATAAGTTGGCTGCGCTCCGCTGCTGCGCCCTCGTTGCCTGTCTTTTCATAACCCTCTCTGCACATGCCAGTGGACGCGCGGAGTGCCACGCGATACAGAGCCAGATCATGCACCAGCAGGTGGCATACTGCGTCTTTCTGCCGCCCAGCTATGACAAAGATAAGACACGCCGCTATCCGGTGCTCTACTTCCTGCACGGCCTGGGCTCCGACGAACAGATGTTGCTGGATTCAGGGGCGTGGAATTTGACGGAAGACCTGTGGGAGCAGGGCAAGATGGGCGACTACCTCATCGTGACGCCCGCCGGAGACACCAGCTTCTTTATCAACTCGCACGATGGCCGCCGCCGCTATGAAGATTTTTTTGTGCAGGAGTTTCTGCCCTACATTGAAAATCATTACCGGGTTCGGGCGGGACGCGCAACGCGCGGCATCAGTGGGATTTCCATGGGCGGTTATGGGGCGTTGCATCTGGCCTTTCGGCATCCCGAGCTGTTTGGCTCGGTCAGCGCGCATAGCGCTGCCTTGATTGAGAAGCTGCCGGCGGTCAGCTCCGCCGGCGTGCAACAAAATGGCGTGCTGCGGATTCTGGGCAGGGTATTCGGCTCGCCTCCCGATCGAGTTTTCTGGGATCACAATAGCCCGCTCACGCTGGCCCACACCAGCCGCCTCACAGGATTGCACATCTACTTCGACTGCGGCTCAGAAGACGACTACGGCTTTGAGGCCGGCTCAGAGGCACTGCATAAGATATTGGTTACGCGTGGCGTTCCCCACGAGTTCCACATCTATCCGGGTGGCCACGACTGGAGCTACTTTGCCGAGCACCTGCCGGCGTCGCTGCAGTTCCATTCCAAGGTTTTTTCAGCCGCAGACAAACGGTAATGGGAATCAGAAAACCTTTAACCGCAGAGGCCTCTGAGGAACGCAGAGGCAGCTTTCGGGTCAGTCCCATTTATGCAGTTTTCCTCGTTGTTGCACCACGAATGAAGCACCTGCGCTCGTCATCCGTTTTAACCAAACATTAATAAATATAAAAAGCGCACGATAGTAGCTGTACCTCCGTGACCTACTGTGCAGGTGAATGTAGTACTAATATCGCCTGCGTCGCAGCAGTGGGACATCAACCAAATTATTAACTTCCTTTGTAAGGACGCTCCCCCAAGCGTGCCTCTCAGGAGCAGCCAGAGAGAGAGGAATAGAAAATGTGGAAACAGACGAATTCGCCCGACACGGCTAGCGTGCCACCGCCCCCCTCCAAACCAACAATGTCGAATGGCCCCACCACAATGAGTGAACCTGTACCGACCCGCACAACGCTCGCAAGCACAACTTCGACTGACCAGGCCGCCATCATCGGCAAATCTCTCGTCATTAAGGGCGAGATCACCGGCTCCGAATCGCTTCACATTGAAGGCAAGGTCGAAGGCTCGATCAACCTTCCGGGAACCCGCGTGACCGTGGGCCGCAACGGGCAGGTCTCGGCCGATATCACGGCGCGTGAAATCATTGTGCAAGGCAAGATTCTTGGAAACGTGAATGCCAGCGATCGGCTGGATGTCCGCAGTGAGGGAGCGCTTACCGGAGACGTAATAGCACAACGCATCAGTGTGGAAGACGGCGCCTTCTTCAAGGGTAAGATTGATGTCCGCAGAGCGGGCCAATCCGGGGAAAAGATCAACTCCGGCTCGGAAAGCAAAGAAGTAGCCGAGCAGCCGATGAAAATTGCTTAAAAAGCAGTTGCAAGTTTTGAGTTTCCAGTTTCAAGCAAATCTGATCCCCCAGGCCGCTGGCGTCTGGGGGAACCCTCTGCACCTACCGCGAACGAACACGGGATAAATGTTGAGAAAAAGTAGTTTTGTTTTCCAGTAGTAGCCACCCCGTTTTAGAATCCTTATATTCGTATACTGCTAAAGCAAAAAGGAGTTTTCATTTTGAGAGGTTTGCGGGCAGACGTGTTCGGCCTGATCGGCGTGCTTATGGTTGGAGTAATCCCAGTTTCTGCACAGCTGCAGTTGCACTTCCAAACGGTGAGTCGTGAAGTGGTAGAAGAACGGTTGAAGAGCTACAAGGGCAACGACAGCCGACGAGAGGCTACGCTGAAGCGATTTTTCCAGGAAGCGGGCTGCACTGGAGACAAACTCACGGAGCAACCAGTGCAAGGGCTTCAGCAGCCGAACATTATCTGCGAATTGCCGGGAAGCACTGACTCGATCATTGTGGTGGCAGCGCACTTCGATCATGTGGACCGAGGCGATGGCGTAGTAGACAACTGGAGTGGCGCCTCCATGCTGCCCAGCCTTTACCAGGCGCTCAAAGATGAGCCGCGAAGGTACACCTTTCTTTTCATCTCATTCGCAGGAGAAGAAATGGGGCTGGTAGGCTCGAAGTTTTACGTGAGCAGCCTCACGCCGGAGCAAGTAAGCAAGATCAAACTCATGGTCTGCATGGACACGCTGGCATTGGGCCCCACCGAGGTGTGGGTGAGCCATTCGGACCCTGAGCTTATCCGCAAGCTAGTGAGAATCGCACATGCATTGAAGTCACCACTGACGCGAATGGACGTGGAAAAGATAGGAGAATCGGATGAAGAGTCGTTCAGACAACGCGAGGTCCCGACGATCACGCTCCACTCGCTGACGCAAGCCACACTTTCAGTCTTGCACAGCCCTAAGGACAACTACAGCGAGGTCCACTTCAACGACTATTTCCAGAGTTACCGCCTGGTGAGCGCTTACTTGGCGTTTCTGGACCAAGATGTACTCGCAACAGCTCCAAGTAAGGACAGCACACCCCAGAAACACTGAGATCTCTCTAGAGAACACACGATGATGCGACCTTTTTTAATTTCTTGTGCCATTCTGAAATTTTCCCAATTTGAAAAACCCCAAGAGAGCGCCTACATTGACGAGCCACATATTATCTCGTTCAGCTTGTAACTCATTGATTTACATGGGTCGAACACATAGATGCACACCGGCGAGAAGCTGGAAGAAGCTATTTATCTCTGTACAAGCGTCCGCAACTGAAACGCTCTCCCCTTCAATACTCGAGTACACGCCTGAAAATAGTATTGCGTTAGAAAAGACTAATGCTACGCTAGGCAACAGGCTCATCCCCCCTTCAAGCATCACAAGCACTTGTAAAAAACATTTGCGACCTCCAGGAGGAGTACCCTAACCATGGCCACGGCAAATCCCGGCGTTGGATCTGCATTTTCTTTGAAAGCGAAATATTCACGCCTTATCAACATCAGTTTTGCATTTTTAGCCGTAAGCATGATTTTGCTCTCGGTTGCGCTGGGTTGGTGGAAGAACCTGTTTTCCGCCAACTTTTTGCCGCACGTTTACTGTTATCTGCGAAATCCCAGGCTAGTGGGGCTTCACCTGGTTTCCGATGTGCTGATCTGGGTTTCCTATGTTGCGATCTCGGTCACCTTGATCTATCTGGAAAGAAGGCTGCGCCGCGAGATGGGCATCCTTCCCTTTCGCTGGGTCTATCTGGCCTTTGGTACTTTTATCGTTGCCTGCGGATTCACTCATTTCATGGAAGTGGTTGTTCTTTGGACGCCAGTTTATTGGCTGTCCGGCGCGGTGAAGGTGGTCACGGCAGCAGCCTCGGTAGGAACTGCGCTGGCCCTTCCCCACCTTATTCCGCAGGTGGTCTTGCTGGTGCAAAATGCGAAATTGTCAGAGCAAAGGAAAGAAGACCTCATCCAAACCAACCAACAGTTGAAGTTGCGGCAGAGAGAAGCAGAACACGCAAATCAACTGAAGAGCCAGTTTCTGGCCAACATGAGCCACGAATTGCGCACTCCGCTGACGGCCATTATTGGATTTTCGGATCTGCTTGCCGAAGACAGCAGCGGTATCCTCACCCCAAAACACAAACGCTTTTCGGAAAACATACGCCAGAGCGGACGGCATCTGCTGGAACTTATCAACGGTGTTCTCGACATGTCGAAGATCGATGCCGGACGCATGGAGCTACGTCAGGAAAACTGTGTGCTGCAGACAGCACTTTCTGAGGTCCTGGTGAATCTCTCGGCATTGGCAATGGTAAAAAATATTCAGATCGAGCACGACGTGCCTGAAAACTTGCAGGTCTATGCCGACCGGGTCCGCCTGCGGCAAATCTTGTACAACCTGCTGAGCAATGCGATCAAGTTCACTCCCGAGGGCGGCTGGGTAGGAGTGGAAGTTGTACAGGGCGAAGAGTTTGCGACCATCTTAGTCACGGACACAGGCGTGGGCATCAGTCCAGAAGACCAGCGGGTGATCTTTGAGGAATTCCGCCAGGTTGGGACAACAACCCAGGGAACAAGAGAAGGCACAGGACTGGGACTTTCCATCACCAAAAGGCTGGTCGAACTGCACGGCGGAAAAATCCGGGTGGAGAGCGGGCTTCAGCCAGGAAGCCGGTTCAGCTTTACCATACCGGCAGAAAAGCCCGCGCTTGCGCCGGGCCCGGCCGCGGCTTCCAACAAACATCAATTCACCTGTGGCATTCTTCCCCGCCGTGAGAAACCCCTGGTCCTGGTAGTGGATGATGATCATGCCGCCTGCGACTTCATGGTCCGCGCCCTGGAGGAAGAAGATTACATAACCGTGGTGGCACACTCTGGGGCAGAGGCCGTGGAGAAAGCGCGAATCTTGATGCCCGATGCGATTACTCTCGACATCCTGATGCCTGGAGGCAATGGCCTGGAAGCGCTGGTAGAACTGAAGAAAAAACCGGAAACCAGGCACATCCCGATTGTGCTGGTCTCGGTGCTGGAGCATCAGAAATTGGGATTTGCCCTCGGAGCGGCAGACTATTTGCTTAAGCCTCTTGAAAAATCCCGGCTGGTGGAATCGTTGCGCGCAATCACGCCGCCCAGCACGGAAGAAAGAACCGGCTGGGTCCTGGTCGTGGATGATGATTTGCCAACACTCGATTTCGTGAAAGAAACCCTCATCACAGAAGGTTATAAGACAAAAACCGCGCAAACCAGCGAAGAGGCAATGCAACTGCTTTCCACAATCAATGTTGGCGCCCTTATTATTAACCTGCTGACAAAACAGATGGAAGGGTTTGATATACTGCAGCGCATAAGAAGTGACCCGAAGTGGGGCGGCATTCCCATATTCATCCTCACAGGCCAGAAACTTTCAAAGAACGATCTCGGCGTGTTAACGCGGGAAATAAGCACTTTGCTTCCCCGGCAGGGCTCCTGGAAAAACGATCTGCTGTCACAACTGCAGCATAGCGTGCTGCTGAATTAGAAAACGGAGCGTGATGGAGACCATTCTACTTGTGGAAGACCACAACCTGATCCGTGAACTTGTGCAGGAGATGCTGGAACTCGCAGGATACAAGGTCATCGCGGCCCGCGACCACAATGATGCGTTTCAGAAGATTGAAGAAACCACTCCGAACTTGATACTGCTGGATATCCAATTGCCTGGGCTCGACGGATACGCAGTGCTGCGCCATCTGCGCGCGGACGGGCGCTTCAACAAAATTCCCGTGCTCGCATTGACCGCCTACGCCATGGAGAGTGACCGCCAAAAAGGTCTTGAGGCCGGCTTCGACGGTTACTTGACGAAGCCCATTGAGCGCGTTTCGCTTCTGGAAAGTATCCAGACTCTATTGGCGAAACAACGTTCGTCTTCGATGAACAAATCGCTGCAAAACCCGCAGACGGCCACGCGGGCGACCTCCATAAACCCGCCATCGTAAGCACCAGATGCAAGCTTCAAACTGCAAGCCCCAAACCCGGGCACTCGTCCGCGGGAAATCCGTTTCAACAGTTAAACCACATGAGACATCTGGAGCGGGCCGGAATATAACTATTAGAGCGATTCCACAATTACTGTATCCATTTCCGTGAATTACTGTATCCATCACCGTGGAAGAGCACGGCTTCAGCAGTGCGTTAAGGGATCACAAAGAACACGGGGCTTAGCTTCGGCGTCACGCGCATACACCAATTTGGGAATTGCTTCACCTGATACGGAGAGATGAATGTTGCGAAAATTCGCTTCAGTTTTTCTTTTGTGCATTGCACTACCTTTTTCTGCAGCACCCAACGACAAAACCAGTGCTCCAGAAACCCGCAACATTTCGCCTTCCAACCCTTCAATGATTTTGTGGTACCGCCAACCGGCCACAAAGTGGGTGGAAGCGTTGCCTATCGGCAACGGACGCCTGGGCGGCATGGTCTTTGGGAAGGTTGACACGGAACATATCCAACTCAACGAAGACACAGTCTGGGCGGGAGAGAAACGCGACCGCAATAATCCCGAGGCATTAAGGAATTTGCCCGAAGTGCGGCGCCTGCTCTTTGCCGGCAAGCCACTCGAGGCCCAGGCCCTGGCGGAAAATACCATGATGGGAATTCCCAAGCGGCAACCGCCGTATCAGCCGCTGGGAGATCTCTGGATTAAGTTTGCTGCCACTGCCAGCGATGTCAGCGATTATCGGCGTGAGCTTGATCTCGACAGCGGCATAGCCCGCGTCAGCTACAGCACAGGCGGCGCTCATTGCACGCGTGAGATTTTTTCGTCTGCCGTAGATCAAGTGCTGGTCGTTCACCAGACGTGCGATAAGCCGGGCATGGTTTCGTTTTCCGCCACCTTGAACCGCGAGCAAGACAGCAAGACCGAAGCCGTTGCACCGGATCGCGTGGTCATGTCAGGTGAAGCCATTGCCCGCGACACCGAACGCCATGCCACGGAGAAAAAAGTAGGCGCAAAATTCTATTCGGTGCTGCGTGCTGTGCCGCAAGGCGGCAAGGTAAAGACTGAGGGCGACCAAGTTGAGGTAGACGGAGCCGATAGTGCGACACTTCTATTAATCGCGGCCACCGATCTGCGCGGCAAAGATCCTAAGGAAGCTTGCGAGCAATATCTGAAAGCCGCTGATAAGCCTTTTGATCAGCTCCGTTCGGCGCATGTCGCAGACCACGAGAAGTTCTTCCGGCGGGTCGAACTGGTGCTCGATAGTAAGGACGAAAAAGATAAAACCGATATCCCCACCGATGAGCGGCTCAAGCGCGTGCAGAGCGGCGAGACCGACGTTCAGCTCGAAGAGCAATACTTCCAATTTGGCCGCTACCTGCTCATGGCGAGCAGCCGGCCCGGAAGCATGGCGGCGAACCTGCAAGGCATCTGGAATGACAGCATGACGCCGCCGTGGGACAGCAAGTACACCATCAATATCAATATTGAGATGAACTACTGGCCCTCAGAGACCGGCAACCTTGCCGAGATGCACGAACCTTTATTCGACCTGATCGAGAACATGCAGCCCATGGGCCGGCAGACGGCAAAAGAGATGTACGGAGCGCGTGGCTTCGTGGCCCATCACAACACAGATGGCTGGGGACACACCGCGCCGGTGGATAGCGTTGGTCCGGGGATGTGGCCGATGGGAGCAGCCTGGCTGAGCCTGCATCTTTGGGAGCACTACGATTTTGGACGCGACCGTGAATTTTTGGCGCACCGGGCTTATCCCATCATGAAGGAGGCAGCGGAATTTCTGCTCGATTATCTGGTGGATGATGGCAAGGGCCACCTGGTTACCGGACCTTCCACTTCCCCGGAAAACACCTACCGCACCAGCGACGGCCAGCGCGCCCGCATGTGCATGGGACCGACGATGGACATGGAAATTACCTACGCGCTGTTCAGCCGCGTGATCGAGGCCAGCCAGTTGCTCCGGGTTGACGCCGATTTCAAGCAGAAACTCATGGATGCGCGGACGCGTTTGCTTCCTCTAAAAATTGGCAAGTATGGCCAACTGCAGGAATGGGCAGAGGATTATGACGAGGTTGAGCCCGGTCATCGGCATATCTCACATTTGTTTGCGTTGTATCCGGGGAACGAGATTACGTTGCGTGGAACTCCGGAGCTGGCGAAGGCAGCCCGGGTTTCACTCGAGCGCCGATTGCAAGACGGTGGCGGTCAGACCGGCTGGAGCCGCTCCTGGGTTTTGAACTGCTGGGCACGCTTCGAAGAAGCTGAGCTTGCGCATGACAGTCTGCTGGTGCTGCTGCGTCACTCGACGCTGCCCAACATGTTTGATAATCATCCCCCATTCCAGATTGACGGGAACTTTGGCGGGCCGGCGGGAATGATGGAAATGCTTTTACAAAGCCACGCCGGCGAGATCAGCTTCTTGCCCGCCCTGCCGCATGAGTGGGCCAATGGACACTTCATCGGCCTGCGCGCCCGTGGCGGGATAACCCTGGATGTTGCTTGGGAGAAAGGAAAAGCGACGCTGGCGGTGTTGCATGCAACAGCAGATGGCCAGCATAAGCTGCGCCCTCCCCGTGGCCAGAAGATTGCGTCCATTCGCAGCAACGGAAAATCAGTTCACTATGCAACCGCGAAGGATGGCGATATCTTGCTGGATGTTCAGGCGGGAAGAGACTACGTTGTTGTGTTTGGGAGCTGAAAGCAGATCATCCGTAGAGACGAGACGTAGCAAGCTACGTCTCTACCTAAGCTACTCGACGGTCAGAAAGGCCGTTGGAATGCCTTTCGAAGACACACTGACTTCCGATTTGCCGCCGTTCCGCAACAAACTGATGACGGCCCGGCCGTTATAAAGCTCAAGTCCGCGCGAACCGGTAGATGTGCCGAGATTATCGAGCAACGTGCCGTCGCCATCGAGTCCGAAACGCACCAGGCTACGGCTGTCGAGGCACTGCACGCCCTTGCTATCGCGTAGGCGGGCTTCTACCGTGAGCGTGTCGCCCTGACGTCCAACTTCCTTGAGCTCGAGCTGCGCAGGCGCCTCCCACTTCTCGGTCTGATATTCGAAGTTGATTTCATCGCTGACCGTGCTCCCGCCCTTGTGGGCGATAACCCGCAGATGGTTCTTGCCCGGCTGGAATTTCGCATGCCAGCGCAGCCCGGCGGCGGGGAAATCCTGGCTGCTGCGCTTCTTCGCACCGCAGGAGACATCATTGAGAAACAGTTCGGCGGTTTCGCAATTGGAGTAAACCTTGACTAACTTTTGCTCGCCGGCGTCGCCCCAGCGCACCGGCCAGGAGTGGCCGTAGATGTGCACCATCGGCTTTTCTGTCCAATAAGATTGAAAGACGTAATAGCTTTCTTTCGGCGTAAGGTCGCGTTCCACCATTCCCTTTTGGTTCACGCGTGGGACCGGATTTTCCACCCGCTCGGGTGTGGAAAAATCTTTGAAGATCCATTGCGCCGCGCCGGTGAGCCAGGGCATGGTTTCCTGCTCCTTGAGGTGCCAATCGAACAGATTGCAGATGTAGGTCTCTGACCAGTCGCCATTTTTCGAGGCAACGTCTACCCCGCCGCTGAGCAGCGCGTCGAGTTGGGCGGGATCTGTGGGCAGCGCTCCGCTGTCAATCTTGGCGAGCGCGCGGTCGAGATCTTCGGAGTGGCGGCGTGCGTCGTTATCGCCACCCCACTCCATGTGCAGATAGTGGTTGACCTGCTTCATCTCGGTCTCTGAGAAATTCTTGTAGTCGGTGTAGCGCCCACGATACCAACCTGCCCAGATCGAAGGCGAATAAATATCGGGAATGTCTTTGGCAAATGGGCAGCGGCGAATTCCGGTTTTGCGCGAAGGATCGAGGCTGTGGGCAAGATCGTTCAGTCCCGTCATGAAATCGCGGATTTTTTCCTGGTTCACCTCAGGGTATTCGGTCGGCCAGTCGTCCTCGTTGCCCAGGCCCCAGATAATCACCGCCGGGTGGTTATAGTGCTGGTCAATCATGTTACGCAGCATGTTATGCGCCTGCTGCCGGAAGGCTTCGCCTCCGATTCCGCCGCGGCACCAGGGGAGCTCTTCCCAGACCATCAGTCCAAGTTCATCACAGAGGTTGAGCACGATACGCGACTGCTGGTAGTGGCCGAGGCGGAGGAAATTCGCTCCAATATCTTTGATCATCTGTATTTCTTTGCGGGTGATCTCCTCAGGTATAGCGGAGCCCAGGCCTGCGTGGTCTTCGTGGCGCGTTGTGCCGCGCAGCAGCAGGCGCTCACCGTTGAGCTTGAAAGGACCGTGATCAACAAACTCGTAGAAGCGAAGTCCAAAGCGCTCGGTGACGTTCATTTCGCCATGTGTGCTGCTCAGTGTGACTTCACAATGATATAAAGCAGGATTTTTTGGCGACCACAATTCCGGCGTCTTTATATCAAAGGCCAATAGCTCACGCTCGTCGCTCCAGGGTGCGAGCTTTTGGGCGGCACTATGTACAACTTTACCCTTGGGATCAAGAACGCGAAGAGAAAGCTGTACCTGATCGGTAAGTGATGCAGGGTTGTAAAGCCGGGCCTTGATAGAAACCTTTGCTGGGCCGTTGGGCTGGACTGTGGGGCTGATGTGGATTCGCTCCAGCGAAATCGCGGGCACATAGACCAGATTCACGTAGCGATAAAGCCCTCCGTAAAGACTAAAGTCACTGAAGATGGAGGGAATCATGTCTAAATCGCGCGAGTTATCACAGCGCACGGCGAGAGGAACTTCATTTGTATCTTTATTACTATCATTTGAACCTTTATTACCATTATTAGGCGAGTTCAAGACTTTGGCTGCAGCTTCGGTGATATCAAGAACGAACTCGTCATATCCGCCAATATGCCGGCCAACGCTCTCAAGATTGACGAAGACTTCGCTCTTCTGCCCGGCACCTTCAAAGTGCAACAGGATGCGTCCGTCAGGAAACGGGTCGGGAGCCAGCTTCAACCTGGTGCGATACCAACCAGGGCCCTGGTAGTAAGACTGATCGGGATCAACCGCATCGCGAGCGTTGAAGCAGTGCGGCATGGTGATCGCCTGCCAGGCAGTCGTTTCGATGGCCTTGCCGCCGCGCCATACTTCCCAAATGCCGCCCAGGCTTCCCTGGTAGTACTCCCACCCGGTCAAGAGACGTTGCGAAACCGCACCAGTTGCAGGAACAGTTTGGGCAAAGGATACGTGGTTCGTGGCTGCGGCCGCGGCCGTAGCAAGTGCGGTGGTTTTTATGAATTCCCGGCGAGTGATCATATTTGAGTAGTCGGATAATTTTGGAATTGAGAGATCGGTATTCGTCTTGAATGACTCACAAGATTACTCTACTCAATCATAATTGCGTCCGAAACAAGTCTCCTGACCTTTATGCAAATCATGGAAGTTTTAGTCATTGAAACGCAATGAAGACATAGGGCAAGCCAGCGTTCCGCAAAGGATGTCCGCAGGGCAACGAACATTCCTGGCATTCATTTTCCTGTTAACCGAATTGCGTCCTCATCCGTTGTATAGGCAGCAAACAAGCAAAATACTGAAATGCAAAAAAGAGCGAGGATCAGAGATGAATACTAAAAAAAACCGCCGGCTTTCCGGTAGAGTTGTCCGGTGGACGGCATTATGGATTGCGTTGTTCTGTGCAACTTCGATCATGGCACAATCGCCGGCATCCCGTGTTACGGAAAAGGTCCAGACCCCCGTGGCCAGCCCTGCACCGATCAGCGATGAAGAACTGGCGGCGACCAGAGAAGAGCTGTTCAAGCTGTTGCGGATAAGCCCGAAACTGACCGGTGTGGTTGCACATGATCCGTCACTGCTCAGCGATCAGGAATACGTGGGCCGCACTAATCCGGCACTGGTCCAGTTCCTGCAGGGTCATCCGGAGATCGTCCGCAATCCGGAGTTTTATTTATTCAGCAATTTTGGAATTAGGGGGAAACAAGGTCCGAGATTGAGCCTCGACCGAGGGATGGTATCGTTCGATGTGAACGACCCCAACCGGGAGTATACCCGCGAGGTCATGCGAGACGCGGTGCCCTTTCTGGTCTTTGTTTGCATTCTGGGCGCGCTGCTGTGGATATCACGTGTGCTGCTGGAAAACCGGCGCTGGTCGCGGCACTTCAAAGTGCAGACCGATATCTGCAACAAGCTGCTCGATAAGTTCAGCAGCAACGAAGAATTGCTGGCCTATGTGCAAGGCGGAGCTGGGAAGCGCTTTCTTGAATCGGTATCGTTGCCTTCAAACTTCCAACCGTATGCCGGCAGTTCGCTGGGGAGGATCCTCTTCCCCTTGCAGTTTGGCGTGGTGCTGACTCTGGGGGGCCTGGGTTTGATTTGGGTGCGGGGCAGCGTTCCCGACGCCTCTTCTCCACTTCTGGTATTCGGAACATTGGGGCTTATGCTGGGGCTTGGGTTTGTGATCTCGGCAGGGCTCTCATTTCTACTGGCCCGGCATCTGGGATTGTTGCCTGGGAAGGCACAATCCCAAGGCGGCGCGAGCGTGGACACCAGAGACTAATTGAAACAGCCCTGACTCTTTGACGCCATAATATATTGAACAAGACCTGTGACCTGGGACGATGCCATTCCGCAAGCGAGCGCCCGCGATACGGCAGAAACGGACGCGCCGCTCATGGATGAGGAGATATTCGCCGGCTTCTATCATCGGACGGCGCGGGCGGTATGGGCTTATCTGGCACGCGTCTCCGGCAATGCCGCTCTGGCTGACGATCTGCTGCAGGAAAGTTACTTACGGTTTTTGTGCGCCACCGGACGCAGGCAAGACGACGAAGAGTCATGCCGGCGATACTTGTTCCGGATCGCAAGCAATCTATTGCGCGACCACTGGCGCCGGCCTCAGACGACAACGCTGGAAGACGTTCCCGAAACGGCATTGATTGCGCCAGATAACCGCGCCTCTGAGCGCATTGATTCGCAGGCATTGCTCGGACCCGCATTCGCACGCCTGAATACGCGAGAACGGCAGTTGCTCTGGCTGGCCTACGCGGAAGGCTGCACGCATCGTGAGATCGCCCAGATCACGGGGTTGGGGGCGGCAAGCATCCGGCTCCTGCTATTCCGGGCGAGAAGGAAGCTGGCCCGCTTGTTGCGGCAAGCAACACCCGAGCCGGGGAGAAACACATGAAGTCATATTTTTGCACCCAACGAAAAGAAGTTGCAGCAGCACTACGGGAGGGACGATGGCCCGAAGCATGCGATCCAGCATTGCTCGCGCACGTGGCCGCTTGCGCCGATTGCAATGACCTTGTGCTGGTGAGTCAAACCCTGCAGCAAGCCCGGCGCGAGACCCTGCAAAAGCCGCAACTCGCCTCTGCGGGCACGCTCTGGTGGAGATCGGAACTACGCCTGCGCAGCGGGGCGGTTGAGCGCATGACCAGACCCATTGCGGTCACAGAAAAAATTGCATTGATCAGCATACTGCTGGCCGCACTCGGCCTGGCAGCGTGGCAATGGAACCCGATTGCCGACTGGCTGTTTTCGCTCGACGACACCTCGAACTCAAGCGCGTTCCACCTGGATAGCCTCTGGACTTTCACCTCGAGCACGGCCGGCTGGATACCAATTCTGCTCATGGCCAGTTTAGGAACATTTGTTTTGGTGTGGGGATTGGCCCTGTTTCTGACGGCAGAGAAAGACTGATTTAAAACGAGAGGTTTTTCAAAGCTACAACCATTTTTGTCTACATTTAATTCTCTGTTAACCAAACCGAGGGAGCGCAGGTTGTATAAATGAGAAGTCGAAATAAATTGAAATGTTAAAAAACGATTAAGTATATACCCCAAATTTAACTGATTGCAACCATTTAGTTTTTCTTTTGGACAAAATTAGCTCCTCCGAGTGTTAATAGAAGAGTAGTAGATGGAGACCGAGTACATGGAAGATTTTGGCAATAAAAAGAAAGAGATTCCGTTGCGGGCGAAGGTTGTGGCGGTTGATGCTGCCAGCGCCAACAACGAGATCCACCCGTCATGGCAGGCGCTGATTCGATTTTGCCGCGATTTAAAGCATGGAGAAATCGAGCGCATCAACATCCAAGACGGCTTACCCGTTTCTGCAGAGGTGATTCGCAAGAAAATTCGCTGGTGTTAAGGCGATTCTGAAAATCGCTTTCCGTGTCCCCCCGGAAGCCACAGAGGTGATTCGAAACAAGATTTGCTGGTGTTGATCTAAAACCCGGCTGACCGCAACCATCGGAGGCCGTCCCGTGATCGTTACTGGCCGGCTTTGTAATTTTTTGGAGGTGGACTATGCGGTCCCTAATTATAAGTAGAGCTATCATACAAACTTCGCTGCGGGAGATTGCAGCGGCAACCATCCTTTTACTGCTTGCTCCAGCGCTGGCGACAGCGCAGGATTCTTCTCTTTCCGCCGACATGCACGTTGAACATATGTTTAACCGCGCGGAAGCTGGATATGTTCAGGACCAACTCAAGATGGCACGGGCCTACCAACTGGGCAAGGGAGTGCAACATGATCCGGTCGAAGCTGCCCAGTGGTTCCTTAAGGCAGCGAATTTTGGCAGTCTTGAGGCGCAAACCCAGATAGGTTATCTGTACGTTAGGGGCGAAGGCGTCCCTCGCGATGAGCAACAGGCCTTCAAGTGGTTTCAGCGCGCAGCGGCAGAGGGTTATGCGCCAGCTCAGTACGATCTCGCCTACCTGCTGCTGAACGGATTGGGCGCCCGCCAGGACCTGCAAGGAAGCATAACCTGGTTTACACAAGCAGCCAACCAGGGGTTTGCGCCCGCGCAAGTCAATCTTGCAATCCTGTATTTCCACGGTATGGGCGTAGAGCGCAATCCGCCAGAGGCGATGCGCTGGTGCCAGGAGGCGGCAAAGCAGCACTATGCGGCGGGAGAGTTTCTGCTGGGCACAATGTATGAAACCGGAGTTGGAACAGCCCGGGATATTTCCCAAGCGGCTCGCTGGTACCGGAAAGCAGTAGACCAGGGAAACTCGCAGGCCGAAAATAATTTGGCGGTACTGTACGAGGAAGGCGCAGGGGTTCCTCAAGACATCAACGAGGCAATCAGACTATACAAGCTATCCGCAGAAAAGGGCGATGGAAACAGCTACATGAACCTTGCACACTTGTACGCAGGCAAAAGGGGTCTTGCCCCTGACTACAGCCAGGCCTACTTCTGGGCACTCTTGGCCCAGCGCAGCGGATGGCTCATGTCAAGCCGGCCCACGCAAGAATTTCTTGAGAAGTTGCGCAGCCATCTTTCTCCGGAGCAGGTGCCCAGTGTTGAAGCGCAGGTAGGGGAGTGGGACAGCAAGCATCCGCCCAATCCTACGATAAGCAAGTTGGGTGAAACCTGGAGCTTTCTGCCAAAAACTGCCGCTAATGTGTCGAACCGGCAGTGAAGTATTTTATCTAAGGGGAGAGCAGCCAAAACAAGGCTGCTCTCCCCTTGCTTTTGATTCATACTCGCAAAACAACTCGCCGATCTCGTACTGAATAAACCTCGGGGGCTGCGCTCGAAGTGTGTTATACAAGACGGTCTTGATTATACGAGGTCAACACTTCAGGTGAACTTCAGGTCATCTATTCGCATAGCCGGGGCACTATGCTTGCTGGCAGTCAGTTTGCTCTCCAGCGGGCAACTGTTGAAACTCACTTACCAATCACACTCGCCCGATGTGGACAATCTTTACCTGGGCCGCTTCGATGGCATTAAGAGCATGCTCCCCCAACGCGGGGTCGTCTGTTATATGCCGAACCCCGACAACTCGTTCGATGCCAAGAAACATTACTTCTTGGCACAGTATGCGCTCGCTCCCCTGGTGGTTCGCCCCACGGCTGATTGCGATCCTTTGATCGGAGACTTCCCTGCCGGCTCCACCGCGGCTTCCATCAGCAGCCAGCAGTTCGTAGTCCTGAAAGATTTTGGGAATGGCCTGATGCTGCTCAGGAGAAATGCCGGCCGGTGATCAAGATTGTTATGTCAATCCTGGTCGCGCTGGGCTTGGGCTTCAGCTTTACCTGCCTGTTGTGGCCCAGACAGCGGCGACTGCTGCCGGACCTTCTGCTAATAATCTCGCTTTCCGTGGGCATGGGCTTTGGAATTACATCGTTACTTTTCTTCCTCTGGTTAATAGTATTTGGGACCGCCGGAGGCGCATTGATTGGCTGCGAGATCGGACTTCTGCTTGTTTTGTCAGCGTTCGCGGTGAGCGCCAGATGGCGAAAACAACAAGTTGATTCTCTGCCGGTTAGAACTAGGCGCACGCCTTACCCGAAGTCGAAGATCGAATGGGTTGCAGCTATAACGTTCTTCTTTACGCTGTTCGTCGCCGGAAAAGGGTTTCTCTGGTTTGCACGCGGAGCCATACAAGGCGGATGGGACGCCTGGGGCATCTGGAACCTGCGGGCAAAGTTCCTGTTCCTGGGTGGGCCACACTGGCGCGATGCGTTTTCCGCCGAGGGAGCCATCTCGCACACGGACTATCCGCTGCTTATCCCGGCCAGCGTTGCACGCGGGTGGAGCTATGCAGGAGCGGATATCCCGCTGGTACCAATTCTGATTGGGTTTCTGTTCACCGCAGCTACTGTGGGGCTGCTTTTTTTATCTCTGTCTGTTCTGGGCAGCAGAAGTCAAGGATTCCTGGCGGTTACCGTTCTGCTGGCCTCGTCTTTTTTTCTTGTTCTGGGAGGAGCGCAGTACGCTGATGTTCCTCTGGGATTCTTCTTCCTCGCCACCCTCGTATTGCTGTGTCTGCATGAAAGAGCGGCAGCGCAGAGCAACAGCATGCTGGTGCTGGCCGGAACTACCGCCGGGTTCGCAGCATGGACAAAGAATGAAGGCAGCCTGTTTCTGGCTTGCCTGCTCCTGGCCCATCTGATCACTACGCTTCGCAAACAAGGGATACGCACGTACTTGCGGCAACTGGTGCTGCTGGCAGCAGGACTGGGGCCGGTACTGGTGATGCTGGCCTATTTCAAACTAAACCTTGCGGGGCACAATGATTTGTCTTCCCCATTTCTAACGGCTCTGAAGATGCTTGGGCGCATCTCCCGCTGGCGCACGGTTGCGAAAGCATTCGCAGACCAGGTGCTGCATTTTGGCGGATGGGCCCTGACCATAACGCCATTCCTGGCTTTGTATGTCTTGCTGGCCGGAGTGAAGAAACCGGCGAGCATTGAAGAAAAGATTTGCTTGCGCACGCTGTATTTGACGGTTATTGGATACTTTTTGGTTTACGTCACAGCGCCAGTGCCGCTCAACTGGCTCCTGGAAACTTCTCTTAACCGGGTGCTGGTTCAAGTGTGGCCCAGCACTCTTTTTTTGATCTTCCTCATGACAAATCGTCTGGATGAGACGTAGCAAGCTACGTCTCTACCATGCAGCAATTAAGAAAGGGGCGCGCATTTGCCTTCTCCCCATGCCCCGCCCCTCTCGTTCAACAAACACCGTTACTGCTTGTCCGACTGCAGGGCCTGCTGGCACTCCTGAATCGCCTGGTTGGTTAGATCGAGCGCCTTCTCGCGGTGACCGCTGAAATCTTTGGAGCCCTTTTGCAGAGACGCCTTGGCCATGTTCAGATGTTTCAGGGCCGCGCGAATCTCAGGATGATGTTCCCTGTGGCCGGGTCTCCCGGTCGATGATGCCGCCCCTGGCGACCCAGACGTTCCCTGGGCCAACAAAGGAGATGTGGTTGCAGCCATCAAGGCCGCTGCTGTAACAAGTGAAAGCAACGTTCTCTTCATAACTAACTTTCCTCCAAGTACTCATCGAAATTTTGTAACTGCTTTAATGTTATTCAACCCATCGCCGTGAACAAAGTTGCATAGGCATGGATTGCGTCAGAGATTTTTATCCAGAAAATGCAGTTTGGCAAGGCAAATAACGTACTCAAACTGCAGCCATCCTTTCGACGCGAGGGACAATCGAATTTCAATATGGAGGAACCATGGCCATAGACCCTGTATGCCAAATAGAAGTAGATGAAAGAATTACCGAATTCAAGTCAAGCCAGAATGGGGAACACTATTACTTCTGCTCCCTGGAGTGCAAAGAGGTGTTTGACGATAACCCGGAAGAGTACACGGTGGCAGCGTAGTAAAGCACACTACAAGTCCCAGTACGGGAAAGACATGAACTCATGGGCACGGCTGAACAGGCTGCGCCCTTTCAAAACTATTTATGAAATAAGTTCTACTTATTTACGAGGTTTGGCGGGGTTGTCAACCAGATCAACCAGGAAGGCGCGGTCTTCATCACTCATTTTGAGGAATTGTATGCCCATGCCCCAATTCGGCTTGGAAACGCGCACAACCGCGGTGGCGTGAACTTCTCTTCCCTCAAGGCGCAAGGTGATCTCGAGGCGGGAATCCTGCGGCAACGGGTATACGGTTTCAATGTAGCAGCCGGAGCGGCTAAGGTCAGTGCAGATGCCCCATCCGGTATTTTGTCCCTCAAGTTTTTGCCCGAGTGGGGTAACTTTGGCGCCAGCCTTCACGGCAAGACGTTTGGCGGCGCGGCGATCATAAGGCTTGGGCCCAACCGTGAGGGGAACCGATGCACGCGCTGGTCCGAGCTTCGCATTGCTGTTGCCAAGGGTGCGGGGGAACGGAGCCGGGACATCGAGTGGCGTGGTCATCTCCCAGACGGTCGTTACCGGATCAACACTGCGAAGGCCAATTTGTCCCTCGTTTTTTGAGCCTTTCTTCCCGATCCAGACGACGAGGAAGCGTCCTTTTTTGCCTTTCACTTCCAGGCCAATGGTCTCGCCAGGAACTTCAAATTGATACACGCCAACCAACCGCGCACCGGAAGGGCTGACATCCAGCGTCTCGGCTGACGAGGAGAACGGCTTGCCGCTGGAATCCATTCCAAAAATTCGTACCGATACGTTCTTTTGAATACGCGGCGATTTACGTGTCCCCATTGGAGCCCTTTCCAGATATGCCGATTTTAACCCGAAAATGACCTAAATGAGTCAGTCCTTAGTCACCATTCCTCAGTCATCAGTTGTCAGTCTTTAGTACTCAGTCTTTTATTCTGGCTTGTCATGCTGAGCGGGTGCGCCGCAGCAAGCCATTCTCTGAAGAACCTTCAGCCGGCCATTTTCCTTCAAAGTATTACTCCCCCACCCCCCATTACTTGGAGTAGTCCAAGCATTGATAAGCCACTACAATTCAATGACATACAGAGAGCGCCGGCAGTGGTTCAAGTAGTTAAAACGAGGGGTTTGGGAATAAGGAGGCGCGGCTCTTCCCGAGGCAAGCTCGAAAAGCGTGTGGGCAAGATGCCCACACGACAGCCGGCGGGACGCCAGCGCTACAGGCGATGAATTTTCAAAGAGCTGGGAGCAACGCGGCATCCTGAATGCCGTCAGACCATTATGACCCACAATTTTCACGGGATGAACTGTTTGATATCAGAGTGGTGCCGCTGTTGTAGGCGCAGGGGCTAAAGCCCGCGTTGTTCTGGAATCCTTAACGCGCGGCTGAAGCCGTGCTCTTCCACGGTAGTCCCAAGCATCGTTATGGCACCGATAAAATTCCGTGCCCCCTGACGGACGCGGAAGCAGAGAATTTCGGCACAATAGGGATTCCTCCACTGCGTGTTCGGAATGACAAGAAAGCCGACTTTTCCGCATCCTCTGAAAGCCCTGCTCTCGAACTTGCTGTCCAAATCAATTCCGAAACAGCTTTAGTGCATGGGCGGCGCGGTCTGCAGGCTGCGGCTGAGGTAATCCGTCATGGTGAGGCTGAGCAGGATGAGAAGCCAGAAAACGCCCGCACCGACCACAATTTTGGTCAGACGAGAGCTGTACTTGACGTGCATGAAGAAGAGGATCACAAGCGTGGCCTTGAAGATGGCGATGGCCAGCGCGACCAGAGGATTGAAGTTAACAACATGGCCCCCAATATTCGCGCTTAAGTCTATAAAAGCTACGACCGCGGTCACACCTGTGAAGACAAGCAGAGTCGCAAAAATGGCCAGATACAACCAGACGGAAACAATGTGTTCGGAATGTTCAGTATTTTGGGACATGGTGTGCTCGGTTAATGATGTACCCTGCTGATCAAATAAAGCAACGGAAACAGGAAAATCCAGACAATATCCACAAAGTGCCAGTAGAGCCCAATGTTCTCAACTGGCGTGTAATAACTTGCGCTGAACTTGCCGCGCCAAGCCATGTAGATGAGAGCTGACAACAGGCCAGCGCCAACGATCATGTGAATGGCGTGCATCCCGGTCATGGCAAAGTAGAGTGAGAAGAATAACTGGGCATTCGCCTGATCCACATTATGCAGCTTGCCATCTGGCAATGTCACTGGCTCGAAATTGAAACTATGACCGGGGATGTGATGTTCAACATACTTGTCGTGATACTCGATTGCCTTGATGCCCAAAAAAATCCCGCCGAACAAGAGCGTCAAAAGAAGGAAGAAGATCAGCAGTTTGCGCATACCGAGCTGGGCTGAGTGTACTGCCATGGCCATGGTGAAGCTACTGAAGATCAGCACGGCAGTATTGACGCCGCCATAAATAATATTGAGAGAACTGCTGCCCCACACAAAGGCATCATAGTACGAGTGACGATAGACCAGATAAGCGGCGAACATGCCACCGAAGAACATGATCTCGGTGATGAGGAATATCCACATGCCGAGGGAAGAGGCTTCTTTCTGCTGCTCCATGTCGTCAAAGTGGTGCTGCAGCATGGGGTGGTGAGCTTCGTGCCTGGGCGACTCGTGAATTACAACGCTCCGATCAGACAAATGCCGCCTCCTGTTCCTTGGAGTAATGGTAGACTTCCTCGGTCACAACCGGCGCCTCTTCGAAATTGTGAAGGGGCGGCGGAGAAGTGGTCTGCCACTCCAAAGTGGTGGCGCCCCAGGGATTGGGGCCCGCTACCTCGCCGAAGCGAAGCGAGTACAGGAGATAAATCATGGGCAGCAGGTATCCGACGGCAAGAATCGAGGCCCCCGCAGTCGAGAGCACATGCAGCACCTGCCACTCGGACGGATAGGAGGCATAACGCCGCGGCATCCCCAGATAACCCAGGATAAATTGCGGGAAAAATGTCAGATTGAAACCCAAAAACACAATCATGGCTGAGAGCTTGGCCCAGCCTTCGGGATACATGCGCCCGGTAATTTTGGGCCACCAGTAGTGAATACCGCCCAAGTAGGCCATCACCATGCCACCCACCATGATGTAGTGAAAGTGCGCAATGATGAAGTAGGTATCGTGAAGGTGAATATCGAGACCCAGCGTTGCCAGAAACAGCCCAGTGAGGCCGCCTATGGTAAACAACCCGATGAAACCAAAGGCGTAGAGCATGGGGGTACGATACGAAATGGAACCCTTATAGAGCGTAGCGGCCCAATTAAAAGTCTTGATGGCCGAAGGGATGGCCACGGCAAAGCTCAAGAAGGAAGCGACCATAGCAGCGTACACCGAGATGCCGGCAACAAACATGTGGTGCGACCAGACGATAAAGCCGAAAACAGCGATGGCCAGGCTGGAAAAAGCAACGAACCTGTATCCGAAGATCGGCTTGCGCGAAAAGGTGGAAATGATTTCGCTGATGATGCCCATGCCCGGCAGGATCATGATGTAAACCGCGGGATGCGAATAGAACCAGAACATGTGCTGGAAGAGCACCGGGTCGCCGCCGTAGGCCGGATCAAAGATCCCGATATGAAAGGCGCGTTCCAACCCGACCAGCACCATCGTGATGGCAATGACGGGCGTCCCCAGCACCTGAATCATGCTGGTGGCATAGGCGGCCCACACAAACAAAGGCAGACGGAACCAAGTTAACCCCGGGGCCCGCATGCGATGGATGGTCACGATAAAGTTCAAACCGGTGAGGATGGATGAGAACCCCGCAATAAAAATTCCCATCGCGGCAGTAATTACGTGGGTATTGGAAAATGTGGTACTGAAGGGCGTGTAGAAGGTCCAGCCGGTATCCACGCCTCCGCTGACCAGGGCCCAGAGCGTGACGCAACCACCGACTACAAGAAGGTACCAGCTCAACAGGTTGAGCTTGGGAAAAGCCACGTCTTTGGCGCCCAGCATGAGGGGCAGCACAAAGTTGCCCAGCACGGCGGGGACGGATGGCACGAGAAAGAAGAACACCATCATGATGCCGTGCATGGTAAACATCTTGTTATAGTTGTCGGCAGAAACCAGCGCGCCTTCGGGGGTAAGCAGATGAATGCGAATCATGGTGGCAAAAAAACCACCTACAAAGAAAAAGAATGTAATGGTAAGGAGATAGAGTATCCCGATGCGCTTGTGATCTTTGGTCAAAAGCCATGACTTAATTCCGAACTCGGAGTTCAGATAGTGTTCGCGCGGCATTTCATTAGTAGCCATAATTATTGCAACTTCACCGGAGGATTGGCCCCCGGAACTTCAGTGGAGTTCGGCGAAGTTTTCACCGGACCTCCGGGTTGTTGATTCTGCAAAGACTTAATGTAATACACCAGGGCGATCATATCGTCTTCATTGATCTGCCCCTGGAAGGTCGGCATGATGGAATCAAAACCGGCGACGATTTTTGCGTTGGGACTCACGATGGACTCGCGGATGTAACCCTCATCGGCGATCACCATGCTGCCGTCTTTCATCTTCACCGGATTCCCATAAAGGCCAGCCAAGTTCGGGCCGCGCGCCAGGGAATCGTTACGGTGGCAGGTGTTGCAGCCCAGTTGCTGGAAAATTTTTTCACCCTGCTGCCCCAGCGATCCTTCGGCCCGGGTCGACAGCCATTGCTGGTATTCTTCAGGCTTCATCACAATCACCTCGCCCACCATGCCGGAGTGCAAGGTACCGCAGTATTGATCGCAGAAGAGCCGGTAGGTGCCGGTCTTGGTGGCACGGAACCACACGCTGCTGTAGCGACCGGGGATCACATCACCTTTCAGGCGAAATGCGGGCACAGCGAAGTCGTGGATCACATCCTGCGAAGTCAGCACCACGCGTACGTCGCGGTCCACGGGCACGTGCAACTGGTTGATTTCACGCGCGCCTTCAACGTGCTGGAACTTCCACATCCATTGCTTCCCGGTCCCGTAGATTTCCATGGCATTGGCCGGCGGGCGATAGAAGTGGAAATACACCCACGCGCCCCAGACAAACATGACCAGCGAAATACCCAATGGAATAACGCTCCAGGCGACTTCCAGAATCATGGAGCCGTGAATCGGTTCAGATTTCGGACTCTTTTCGCGCCGGTAGCGGATAGCAAAGTAAACCACAAGGGCCGCAACCACACCTGCAAAGAAAAGCAGGTTCGCCACCTGGAAAAAGTACAGGTAGTCCACCTGGCTGGACATGCTGGAGGCGCTTTCGGGAAATAATGGAATGTTCGACTGCATAGTTATGTTATGAAAACCGTTGTTTCAACCTTCGTTTCTTTTACAAATCTCCTAATTTCGGTACGCCAGGGCTAAAGCTCAAAGTCTTGTAATCCTTGCCTCCCCCGGCTTAAAAGACGGGGCTCCCACCTTGCGCCGCAAAGCGGCGCGTTTATACCGTTCTGTGCGGCCGCAATTCGCGGCGCAAAGAAATGGTCACGAACAATACGAGAAGCAGCACAGTGATAATGCCGCCGAGCCGCACAATATTCATGACCGTAGCACCGTAATGCCCGGTCGCGGGATCGTAGTGAAAGCAATACAGCAGGACCTGGTCCACGACGGTGCCGATCTTGTTCTGCGACGACTGCACCAGGGACAACTGCAGGTCCCTGGGCGCATATTCAATCCCATAAAAATATTGCGACAGCTTACCTTGCGGCGTCAGCACCATAATGGCGCTGGCGTGCGCGTACTGATCCGTTTTCGGATCGTAGTTGTAGCGGAAGCCAACGGCTTTGGCCAAAGCGTCGATGCTGGCCTGGTCTCCGGTCAGGAAATGTACGCCTGACTCCGTTCCTGCGCGCTTATAACGCGCCAGAAATTGCTTCTTCTTCCTCTGCGCCGTCTCAAGCGGTTCGCGCGGGTTGATGCTCACCACCACCACTTCAAATTCCTGGCCGGCATTAAACTTCAAAATCGCCAGACTGCTGGCCAACCCGCTCTGCACTTCGTTGCACAACATGGGGCAGGTGTAATACACCAGCGTCAGTATCACCGGCTTGCTGCCGAAGTACCGGCCTAATTGAACCGGCTGCCCAGCTTCATCGCGAAACTTCAAATCCAGCGGAACCTGCTGATCGAGCCGCTGGTCAATGCCGATGTTCTGCAGCATCGTCGGCTTGCCCTGAGGGGCTACCGCTTTAGGCTCCGAGTAAAGCTGCGCCTGGGCTGCACTCGCAAGACATAGCAAGGCAACAGTCGCACAAAATTTACGGCACAACGTCATACATCCCTTTGCTCTCACGCAGAGACGTAGCAAGCTACGTCTCTACCTAACATCTTTGTGCTCGCGCGCGGAGACATGGCTTGCTACGTCTCCATACCCCACAAATTCTCCCCGCAAATTAATTGCGGCTGGCTACGAGCTTGGTCCGATTCTCCGAAGCTGGCGGCGTGCCTTGGGTTCGCGTACCAGCAGCAGGCTGCGCAGCACTCGTGCGTGCTGGAAGACCGCGCTCCAGCGTCAACCTCATAGCCTCATCAATGGGGATATGCACCACGCCGGCGTTTTTATCCTGCCATCCGTAGGTATCCAGTTGCGTCGCCCATTGTTTGCGGACTACGTCCAGGTCCCCGTAATAATTGGTTTGCAGGCGTGGGTTCGGAAAATCCTTCGGCGCATCCTCCGCTTCCACCGGCTCACGCACTCCTATCAGCGGACTGGGATGAACGGGCTGTACCGTAAAGTGGTCACGCAGAGAATTGAACCCCACGTAAAGCACCAGGGACGACAGGGCGATACACAACGCCAGGCCCAAGCCAAAACCTATAATGCCGCGTGCGTCAACATCGGACTCTTCGTGATGCAGCTCTGGGTTCTGTATGGGGGCGGAGGAACGTTCGTGTTTAGTGTCCATGGAGCTTTTCCACCTCCTTCCAGAGCGGATCGTAGACCGGGAACAGCGGGCGTGATTTCAATTGCCAGCAGAAGGCGGCAATCCACAAACTCACAACTGCAACCGGACAAGCCACGTCCAACCAGGAAAAAAGACCTCGCGGATCCGGGGCGCCGTTGATCGTGCCATTGAAGTTGGGGACCACATACCACAACAAATCAATATAGCGCGCCAGAAACAGTATGACCACGACAGGCACCAGCGTCTTCAGGTTGCGCTTGATCGGCTTATGCAATAACAAGAAGAAGGGGATGGCAAAATGAAGCAGCACAATGGCCAGCATCACTGCGCCCCAGCCGCCTTTAAGACGATCTATGTACCAGTGAATTTCTTCCGGCAAGTTGCCTGACCATGTAATCAGGAACTGCGAGAAGGAAAAATACGCGAACAGCATTACCATGGCCAACGTCAGGTTGCCCAGATCATGCAGGGTTTGAGGAACCAGCACCTGGGACATAGGCCGGTATTTAAACAGCGCGGCGGTCATCATGATCATGAAGCACATAGTAATCAGCCCCTGGCCGTCAATAAAGATCAGGCCATAGATGGTCGAATACCAGTGAATATCGAGCGACATGATCCAATCCACGACTGCGAAGGTGACGGTAATGCAGAAAATCACCAGACCCGGAGCAGCCAATGTTTGAAAGCGGCGGCTGCGCGGCAAATCGGGCACGTCATCGTAGTCCTGCTGCTTGCCCCATTTATTGAGGAAGAAGGCAATCACGATCCAAACCACGAAATATGCAACCGAGCGGACGATAAACCATTTGGGGGTCAGGTAAGCCTGCATCTTGAACTGGTGCAAATCTTCCTGACTGAGTTGTCCACCCCAGGGATACAGACCTTTGATGCCTGCCCAGATCGGCGCAAATAGCACGAACATCAGCGGGAGCACACGGCTGCCGGCCTCGAGTTGACGGCGGATGAGAAATCCCCAATTGCCCTTCGTCAGATATTGCACCATGAGCAGGCCCAGCGAGCCCAGGCTTAATCCCAAGCCCATCATGTATCCCACGAGGTAGGAGCGCAGGAACTGGTGCGGTGAAACCCGGGCACCCAGCAGACACGCCAGTCCGGCGATAACGCCGAGCAATAATGCGCGGCGCTGCAGGCGGTCGAGCATGATCGGCGGCATCAGATCTGCAATCGTACGTGCGGGCGAGGTTCGCGTGGTTTCGCTCATTTCGTTTGACCTCCCTCGCTCGGTTGTTCGGCTTCGGCCGGAGGCGCGTTGCCCAGTACTTTCACAGGTGTTGGCTCAGGCCAGTTTCCACGCTTGCCTGCGGGAACATCGGCCAGGGTGGCATGCTGGCTCAACTGCAAGGCCCGGATATAGGCGACAATTCTCCAACGGTCTTGCACGCTGATTTGCGCTGCATAGTCGGGCATAGCGCCGTAACCATTCGTCATCACGTCAAAGTAGTGCCCCACGGGGGTCTGCAACACTTTGGGATCGGTGTAAGCCGGCGGCTGTTTGTATCCGCGCTGTACCACGACGCCACGGCCATCTCCGACGGGAGAGTGGCAAGGTGTGCAATAAATGTTGTAACGCTGCTGGCCGCGCTTGAGATCATCCGCGGTAATAGGAAATGGAAAAACATCTCCCAAAACGCCGTTGACCTTGCCGGTATAGAGATACGTATCTTCATTCAGATGATCGCGCGCGACCACGCCCACAGGCAGCGGACGCGCGGAGCGCATGTCGCCGAAGAATTCGCTTTCACGCAGCGGAATGTACTTGGGCTGATCGTGCATGTCCTGACGGCAGCCGGCCATCAGCAGCCAGAGCGCTCCCACTGCAACCGCTCCCAGATAACGCAGGAATTTGGCGTGCGCTTTAATACGGCACCTCCCAAACTCCAGAAGGACTCAAACTCTTGAGAAAACTTTCTGTCGCTTGCGCGTCGAATTTCGGGTCGGTGGCCTCGATGATCAGGAAGAAACCGTCTTTGCTGGCATCTATAAAACGCTGCACATTGAACACCGGATGATAAGGCATGGGCAGACCGTTGAGCGCAAACATGCCGATCACTGCGGAGGCGGCCGAAAACAGCACGGTTAATTCGAAGCACACGATAATAAACGACGGCCATGAGTTGAAGGGACGCCCGCCGACGTTGATGGGGTAATCAATCACGGAGATCCAATACTGCATACCGAAGGCCGTGGCCAAACCTGTAAGGCCGCCGATCAGGACGATCAACGACAACCGACTCTTGTGAAATCCAACGGCTTCGGCAGCGGCTTCAATGGGAAAAGGCGAATAGGTGTCAATCTTGCGATAACCGTCGGCATACACCTTTTCGGCGGCCTGCACCAACTCGGTGGGATTTTCAAACTCCGCCAGGTATCCGAAAATTGAAGGATGCTTCATGCCTGCTTCACCTCAGCATGCTTCACCTCAGCCTCGGGCAGCAGAAGCTTCATCTCGGCAATCGAGATTGCCGGCAGCGTGCGCAGGAAGAGGAACATAAAGGTGGTAAACATTCCCAGGGTCCCGATAAAAATGGCCCAGTCGTAGCGTGTAGGGACATAGTGCCCCCAGGAGCTGGGCACGAAGTCGCGATGCAGGCTGACGACGACGATGATAAAGCGCTCGAGCCACATGCCCACCAGAATCACGCAGGAGATGACGAACAACCAGAAGGTGCTGGTGCGGAATTTCTTGCTCCAGAACACCTGCGGAATGACGATGTTGCAGGCAATCAGCGCCCAATAGAAGTATCTATACGGACCAAACAAACGATTGTTGGTCAGGAACCATTCAAACTTATTGTTGCCATACCAGGCCATGAAGGCTTCCACGGCGTAGCCATAACCCACAATCAAGCCGGTGGCCAGCATCAGCTTGGCGGAGTTTTCCAGGTGACGCATGGTGATCATGTCTTTCAGGCCGTACAGCGAACGGATGGGAATGGCCAGAATCACGACCATGGCGAATCCGGAGTAAATGGCGCCGGCGACAAAGTAGGGCGGGAAGATGG
>Ga0222749_10000025_pt1 | contig 84584 bp, 55 predicted proteins | sample IncBWH2Mmetat_FD_197234 | JGI IMG/M metagenome (GOLD analysis project Ga0222749, IMG submission 197234) | Metatranscriptome of lab incubated forest soil microbial communities from Barre Woods Harvard Forest LTER site, Petersham... | ecosystem: Environmental > Terrestrial > Soil > Temperate... | reverse complement strand
GGTAAGTTATTTATTAGCAATAGCTTAGCCTTATTTATGGAACAGGGGATGGCTGACCCTTGTTGGGGTTTGTTGAATCATCTTGGCCTGTGCCATGAAACGTGCGAAACTCAAGGGCGCTGCATGAAATATTGCGACATCTGCCACCAGACCTATCCCACCGAGTTCACCACCTGTCCGCGCGACCAGAGTCCCTTGCGTACGACCACGGAGCTGCTGCAAGGCATGGTGTTGCGCGGCAAGTATGAGATTCAGGAGAAGCTCGGCGCCGGGGGCATGGCGACGGTCTACTTGGCCAAGCACAAGGCTTTTAGTGAACTGCGCGCCATCAAGGTGGTCAGCAGCCGCAACCTGGAGGACCAGAACTTCATACGCCGCTTCAAGACGGAAGCGGTTATCACCCGCAAGCTGCAGCATCCTAACGCCGTACGCGTGGACGATCTCGACGAAACCGAAGACGGCCGCCCGTTTATCGTCATGGAGTATGTGCAGGGCGCCAACCTGCGCAGCACGATCCAGAATGAAGGTCCGCTGCCGGTCAAGCGCGCCCTCAATATTGCGGCCCAGGCTGCCGCTGCCCTGGCGGCGGCACATGAGCTGGGAATCACGCACCGCGACATCAAGCCCGACAACATTCTTCTGATTCGCCAGCCCGATGGCAGCGACCTGGTCAAGGTGCTGGATTTTGGCATTGCCAAGGTGCGAGAAGGCTCTTTCGATATCGGCGCCGGATACACGGCCACGCAGACGGGTTTGATCATCGGCACGCCGCAGTACATCTCTCCGGAACAGGCCAAGGGCGAGCATGGCGACCAGATTGACGGCCGCGCCGACCTTTACTCGCTGGGGATCGTGCTGTACGAGATGGTGACCGGGCAGTTGCCCTTCCAATCGCAGACCGCGGTGGGGATGCTGATGCACCACCTGCAAACCCCTGCTCCTGATCCGAAAGTAGTGAAGCCGGATTTGAACATTCCCCCGGCGCTTTCGGCGTTGCTGCAGAAGGCGCTGGAAAAAGACCCGGCCAACCGCTACCAGACGGCACAAGATATGTTGCGCGCGATTCAGGCGGTGCAGCAGTCTTTAGGCGAAGGCAAAACCACGATGGTGCTGACCCCGGAGGCCTGGAACGCCTCGCCAAGCAGCACTACAGCCAACCTGCCAGCCCCCGCAGCACCAACCACGCGCAGCACGGTTTACTCTCCAGCAAAAACGCAGCCTGCTACTGCGCCTCAACCCAAGCCTGCTACCGCGGCGCGGCCTGCCCAGGCACGGGCCAAACCGGCCCCACCTAAAAGCGGCAAAGGTAAATGGATTGCTTTGGCTGTCGTGGTGATTGGCGTACTGCTGGTGCTGGGAAAGATGCAGCGTGACAAGCTGGCGACGAACACTAATCCCGCGCCGCAGCCGACGCCCACCGTAGCTTCCCACGAGCCCGCTACACATTCTGCTCCGGATGATGCCGCCATCACCACTGAAATTCAGCGTGCGATTGCAGCCACAGAGTGGGCTAAAGAAGCCTCCATCAATGTTGGGGTAAAAGACGGCAATGTGACCCTTACCGGCAAGGCCCCCAGGCACTACGATGCCGATATGGCCGGCGCGATTGCAGCCAACATCAGCGGGGTAAAGCTGGTGCACAACGAAATTGCTGTTCCCACTCCCACGCCGGCGCCTACACAGGTTGCGCAGATACCCACTAAACCAACGAAGACAGATAACTCTCAGCAGAAAAAACAAGAGGCCGCGCTCAAACAACGCGTAGACCAGTTGATTCAAACCGGAGTCTTCCAGCGCGAGAACCGGCAATTCGGTGGGGCCATGCAAAGTTTTCGCGACGCCCTGAAATTGGATCCGGGGAATCAGCAAGCTGTGACTGAGATTAAGAACACAGTCAAAGCCGCCGGGCTGGCCGGGAACCAGGCAGGACAACCGCAGCAAAATCAGAATGTCCCATTAAAGTTCTGGCAAGTGCGCGCCATGCTTGAGGCCAAGATGGTGCCGCAGAAAATTGTTGGTGCCGTACGTTTGCGAGGCGTGGATTTTGGCCTCACATCCGATCAGGAGCAGACGCTGCGCGATGCTGGGGCAAATGATGGCCTGATTCGTGTGATTCATAATAATCGGCGATAAGAGAATTGGGTCATTGGGCCATCGGATCATTGGGCCATTGGATCATTCGACGAAGGGGCAATGCCACGCACAATTTGACCTGAACGAACCCTCACCCAGACGAAAAATCCTAAAAAAAAAATGAAATCCACATGCCAAAATGGGGTAGTTCCAGAATGGGATTTTATATATAAGACCAATGTTTTCTTATATTTACAGGCGCCAATAAAGCACTCTATAGCTCATTGAGTGCAAGCCGCCTTCCATCCTCTCGAAAATCGTTGACATGCCTTCTGCAACCGGGCTATTACATAATTACAGCCTTACTGAAATGTTTCGAGTAAGGATGCAATTTCCAGGTGAGTTATCCGGGAAAGCCTCTTAACGCCCCCCGCAAAGAAGCACCCAAGAAGTTCCCTCCTGCTTCCCCTCAGGCGGAAGGGGTGAATGGAATCAGTACAAGAGGAAAAATATGCATACGCACGCACGCCATCTTGACAAAGTAATCTCGAGCCGGGTCCCGACGCGCATTGCTTCGCCGCGACACGTTGCACCCGGAACGTGGTCAATTGGTATCTATGCGGGCCGCTCCCCTCTGCAGCTTGCACCTTTACCCAGAATCATTAACCCTGTTCTGACTGCCTGGCATGTCACCGATGTTCCGGCGCAGTTCGTGGCCGATCCGTTCATGCTGCAGTCAGGAAGCATGTGGTACATGTTTTTTCAGGTCATGAACGCGGTCAGCCGCAAGGGCGAAATTGGACTGGCGACCAGCCGCAATGGAGCCACCTGGCAGTACGAACAGATTGTGCTGAACGAATCTTTTTCGGTGTCGTTTCCCTGTGTGTTCCGGTGGAACGATGATTTCTATATGGCCCCGGAGAGCACACAGGCCGGCGCAGTACGGCTGTATCGCGCCACATCTTTCCCGGATAAATGGGAATGCGTGAAAAACCTGGTCGAGGGCACCCATGCTGATCCTTCTCTGTTCTACTTTCAAAGAAGATGGTGGATGTTCGCATGCCCCTCGCAACAGCAACACGACGTACTTTCTCTCTACTATGCCGACAGTCCCACCGGGAAGTGGACACAACATCCCCTCAGTCCGATTATCTCTGGCAATAATCGGATCGCTCGTCCCGCTGGAAGAGTGTTGCCGTGGAATGGAGGGCTAATCCGATTTACCCAGGATTGCTACCCCACCTACGGGAAACAGGTTAGAGCTTTTCACATCTCTGAATTGACCCCTACAACATACAAAGAGGAAGAGGTGGCGGAGAGTCCTATATTGGCCGCGAGTGGAAGCGGCTGGAATGCTTTCGGAATGCATCATCTGGATATTCACTATTCCGGAAATTCGCGATGGTTGGCCTGCGTGGACGCAATCGCATAAACGCCTCCAGCGTTTGCGGCCCACAGGCCAGCTTTGATTTGTCACCAAACAATAACCCCCTCACCGGCCCCCCAAATTCATCCGGCAGAAGCGTAGAGAGAGCGCTTCTGCCGGATCGTGTTTTGCAAGCGTCCCAAGTCCTTCCTTGCTTCGCGCCGTTTAAACCTTCAAACCGGACCATGCGTAGATTATGTGACTGCAAACTATGATCTTGCATCTAATTTGACAGAGCTGATCTCTGGCTATGTGGACTGCAGGAAGTCAAAGGCAAGATCCGAAGAGCTCCCTTCAACGCTTCGATCGCCCGGCAACTGAACACATATTGATGAAGACGAGTTCTCAGGTGGTCGCGATACGGAGCTATCACTCTTGGGGATGCTTCTCTGATCAAATATTCTATTTGCCCGCAGAGCGGCCGACATGTGGAATTGACTTCACCGGACGCCGACAGCAACGGCGTCCGGCGAACGAGTAGGCAGAGCTGACCTTTGACAGTGCACCATTGTCCACGCTTGGTTCAGGGTGCGGGCTCCCCAAATGCCTTCTGCCTACTCGAAACAATTAGCAAAGCAAACCAGCGGTAAATAACGGAAATCTGGAGTTCGGGGGTTATAACGACATCAGTGCCTGTTGTCCTTTGGTCTCCGCCTCCTTCCAGCTCCAGAAACCATGGCGCAGGTTACGTTCCAGCGATCTGGGAAATAAGATTTGCTCATATTTGACAGATTCCCAAAATGATGGCAGAGTGAGAACAGGATTTCAGCAATGATTCGTAAGCCCCATACCGATAGCTTCCCGACACCAGCCAGCCAAACGTGGCAAGGTGCGGGGCAGGGTACGTTTATGTAACGGGGGCTAATCCAATATTTTTTGGTTTTTCTATAAGCCTCCGACAAAAATCGGGGGCTTTCGTATTTTTGGGGCTGACGCATTTGGTGGCAAATCAATGTGTCGGGTCGGTGAGGAATTATGTGTTTAAGAGCTGGACAAGAATTCGTAGTTCGGCTGGTTCGTTGGCTGAGACGCATGTGGCATAAATTTTGGGGAACCAATATGAGCATTAAAGAAGAAATCGAACGAGCGGCAGAATTTGGAGAAAAATTCGAAGAGCTTGTTGTTGCAAGAAAGGAGTGTCCTGCCGGTGACCGCAATATGTTGCTCATCGGGTACTGGTCTCTCATCTTCGACTGCCACAAAGGAATTTTGTCTCTCTTAGCAAACGAGTTTTATGGCAGCGCCTTTGCACTCGTTCGCCCAACTTTGGAAGCACTGGTTCGCTCGCATGTTGTGCTGATGGGTTCCGAAGAAGACGTACAAAGGATCAAAAAAGACGAATACAGCGTTAACTTCAAGACAATCGGTGCTCAGATTGACGCAGCCTTTGGTTATGGCACGTTGCTTCAAAAGCTCTTGGATGCGGCTCTGAAAGCTCTTCATAGTTTCACGCATTCAGGCATTTCCCAACTCGGAAGACGCTTTGAAGGGAACGACCTCAAGCTCGCTTATTTCGATGAGGAAATTATTGAAGTGATTCGTACTACTACCAGCGCCGTTTATTTGGTTACGAGATTGGTTACTATGCACTTCAAGTTTGAAGAGGAGGCAAAAGCTGCCGAGGAACTGTTCCTGCAATGGGGAAAGCGTTCTTGAGCTGTCTTTTAGGCCTAAAGGAGGCTTGGAACGAGGCTCGTGCTAAGAATTGCCGGGTCGTCCAATGGCAGGACGCGAGTCTTTGAAGCTCGCTATCAGCGTTCGATTCGCTGCCCGGCAGCCAAAGTTCGAGGAGTGGTGAAGGCTACGGTTACTTCTCTGGTAAAGAAACACACCGCATCCGCACGTTCCCTCCTCATGAAAATGTACGGCAGCCAAGATTTTGTTGCGGGATCGGCTAAATGGCAGGCCCACTGGCTCTGACCCAGTTGATGTTGGTTCGACTCCAGCTCCCGCAGCCATGGCGCTATCAGACAAGGGTAGTCTACGAGCCCGTCAAGCTCACAATCGGAGTTCGACTCTCCGTGGCGCCGCCAAGATATAGGGGTGATGACCCGATGGGAAGGGCGCTCGTCTCCAAAACGAGTTTAAGCAGGTTCGAATCCTGTCACCCCTGCCAAAGTTTGAAACGCGAGCATGGTATAGCGGCTGGTGCCTCGGGCTTCCAACCCGATGACGTGGGTTCAACTCCCACTGCTCGCTCCAAAGTTTTGAGCGGCTGTAGTTCAATGGAAGAATTTGACGTTGCCAACGTCAGGACACCGGATCGATACCGGTCAGCCGCTCCAAAGGTTTAAGGCTGGTGTAGCTCAGTGGGAAGAGTGCGGGCCTCGTAAGTCCGTGATCGGCGTTCGAATCGCCGCACCAGCTCCGCTGGTATAGCTCAACGGGAAGAGCCCGCGCATGGTAGGCGCGAGACCGCAGTTCGAGGCTGCGTGCCAGCTCCAATTTTGCTGCTGTAGCTCAGTGACAGAGCCATCGCCTTGTAAGCGATAGACGAGCGTTTGATTCGCTCCAGCAGCTCCAGATGTGGCGGGATTGGCCGAATGGCTTAGGCATCGGATTGTGGCTCCGATCACGAGAGTTCGATTCTCTCATCTCGCCCCAAAATGGGCGCGTAGTTCAACGGGAGAATCCTTGGCCTGCAACCAGGAGATGAGCGTTCGATTCGCTCCGTGTCCACCAGATTTTGAAAGGCAACAATGCATGGTCGGTTAGCACTGAGGGTCAGTGTGCTGGACTGAAAATCCAGAAAACTCCGTTCGATCCGGAGACCGACCGCCAATCGGGGTATGGTGTAAGGGCTGGCATCCGTGCCTTGGGAGCACGTGGTTCGGGTTCGAATCCCGGTGCCCCGACCAAATTCAATGAAGAGGTTTTTCGATTCTGATTTCTGAACCTTAATTCGAGTAGATCGAAACAATCGTGATGTTGTATTCATCATGCAACCACGAATGCTCGGGCCGACCCAGCCCGGGTCTTCCGGGCAAAATTATTTCATCTCTCCCGCACACCGGATCCCGATATAAGTGCCCCGGACGCCTGGCTTGCGCGTCACGCGGCTCGACCAGCGGGCGTTTCTCAGGCCTCCGAGCCAGGAACCGCCGCGCGTAATGCGGTATTCACCCTCCGAGGGACCTTGCGGATCCGTCACAGGGTCCGCCGTATAAGGTTCGTACCAATCCGCCGTCCACTCCGCCACGTTGCCCAGCGAATCATACAGCCCATAGCCGTTGGGCTGTTTCTGCGCCACTGCATGGGTTTGCTGTGCGCTGTTGCCAGACCACCAGGCAATCTCGCCGAGGCTCCAGTTGTTGCTCTTGCCTCCTCGCGTTGCGTACTCCCATTCGGCCTCGGTCGGAAGGCGCATGCCTATGGCCGAACAATAACCATGCGCCTGGAACCAATTCACCGAATCCACCGGAAGGTCTTCGCCAAGAAATGAGCTTGGGTTGCGCCCTACCACATGCTCATACGCTGCCTGCGTGACTTCTGTCTGGCCAATCCAGAATCCTTTGGTGATGGTCACTTCGTGGGCCGGCTTCTCATCAGGATAGCAATCTACGTCATCGGGCGAGCACCCCATCATGAACTTTCCCGGCGGTATCCATACATATTTCAGGCCATCGAGCGGGTTCACTTTGACTTTGTCTGCGTTCGTCACGACGCCCGCGGCTTCACTGGCCGCAGACGTTTTTGGTGGAAGAGGAATGACCACCGCGGCCGTCTTCAAATTGTCGGCAGCTTTTTTCTGACGCGCAAGCTTGGATTTATGCTCTTCCCCACCTTCGCCTTCTTTATCGCCGGTCTGGGCTTGCAGAGCAACCGAAGGGACCGGCGAAGCACTCGGGTGTGGCCAGAAAAACCACGCCACCAAAACCACCGCAGCGATCACAACCACCAAGCCCGCAACAGCGATGGCGCCGATTCTTGCCGGTTTAGCCACGCTGGTTGAAGAAACTCCCGAATCGGATGAAGCTTCCAGAGCAAAAGCGAGATCAGAGGCCGACTGGAAACGTTGCGCTGGGTTCTTCTCCAAACAGCGATGTACAACCCGCTGCAGCCCGGGGGGAACTCCGGTTGTGATCTGTGAAACCTCCGGCGGATCTTCATTCAGAATTACGCTCATCGTTTCCACCGAAGTGGCTTTCTGGAACGCGCGTTTTCCCGTCAGCATCTCCCATAGGATTGCCCCGAAGGCAAAAATATCTGCACGATGATCAGCCGGCTGCCCCCGCACCTGCTCCGGTGACATGTAACCGAACGTTCCCATCACCATGCCGGGTTGCGTTGCTTCGAGCGCATCAGGCGGGTTGCAGCCAGGAGCCTCCGGAGGCCGCATAAGTTTGGCTAGACCAAAATCTAAAATTTTGACCCGGCCATCGGTGGTGACAAACAAATTCTCAGGTTTCAGATCGCGATGAACAATCCCTTTCTCGTGCGCCGCGGCTAGACCATGGGCGACCTGCACGCCGTAATCAACCACCTTGCGAAGCTGTAGTGGCCCCGCGGCGAGCTGCCGCCGCAGGGTATCGCCTTCCAGCAACTCGCACACCATGTAGGGCGTGCTTTCATAAGTCCCCATCTGATGCACAACCAGAATATTGGGATGGTTCAGCGCGGCCGCGGCGCGGGCCTCCTGCTCGAAGCGCCGCAATCGGTCGGGATCGTTCGAGAGAAATGGCGGTAAAACCTTGATCGCAACATCGCGATTCAAGCGCGAATCATGCGCACAATACACCTCGCCCATGCCGCCTGAGCCCACCAGTTTTTGCACTTCGTATTCGCCCAGCTTCATTCCTGGCCGGAGCGTCACTTGCGAGGCTGAAGATTGCAGGAAGCTGGATTGAAGCTGGTCGCTGGAAGCGAGGAATGCTTCAATTTCTTTGCGCAAAGAATGGTCAGAAGAGCACACCCGGTCGAGGAAAGCGGCGCGTTCTTCCGGAGCCAGCTCCAGTGCCTGATGGAGCAGTTCCTTCGCTCGCTGCCATTGTTCATTTGTCATGGTGCTCGGCGCCGCTTATTTCATGGTGCAACCAAATCCGGGCGGTTGCCCAGTCTCTTTTCACGGTTGCCGGCGAGATGCCGAGCACACGCGAAGTTTCTTCGATCGAGAGACCGGCAAAAAAACGCAACTCCACAATTCGGCTTTGTTGCGGGTCAATCTTGGCCAAATCATTGAGGGCATCATCCAGGGCCAACAGGTCAACGCTGCGGGTTTTGGTGGCGATAACATCCTCTTCCAGGCTCAATTTAGGACCGTCGCACCGTTTTCCTGCTTTTCGTTGGCGGGCGTAATCCACTAGAATTTGGCGCATCAGGTGGGCAGAGACTGCAAAAAAGTGCTCACGGTTCTTAAAATGCATCGGCTGCTGCTTCATCAGACGGAGATAAGCTTCATGCACCAGGGCGGTACTCTGCAGGGTGTGGTCGGGACGTTCATTGCGAAGGCGGTAGTGCGCCATGCGGCGCAATTCCTTATAGACGAGCGGAAGTAACCGGCGCAACGACTCCTCATCGCCTGCCTGCCATTTGACCAGCAGCTCGCTTACAGACTGGGATGTAGGTTCTGGCATAAGCACATACGGGGAAGTGAGTGCTTTGACGGAAAGATATCTGCTCTCGTAGCCGAAGTCAATGTTATTGACGTAGCAAATACATCCGCGTAGGTAATATTTTTTGCGAATACGTGAGCCAATCCTGCTCAAAATTTCGCTTTAACAGTTAAAGACCCAACTTGGTATCCCGATGACAATTCTGGCCCTTGTCGAAGGGTCCCAGTGAAGTCGTAAGGCTAAAAAGGAGAATCTAAGAAGATGAATATCATGCGACGTAATCTGTTCCGAGTTATGCTGGCGATGGCACTGCTATGCACCGGCATGGCATTTGCCCAAAAGAAACCGCCAAGAGACATCAGCCACAAGCGCCATCCCAACCTGGCCGCAGCCCAGCGGCTTTCTGCTCAAGCCTACCAGAAGGTCGTGGCAGCCCAGGATGCTCACGAGTTCGATCTCGATGGCCACGCCCAGAAAGCCAAAGATCTGCTCGACCAGGCCAACCAGGAGCTCAAGCAGGCGGCAGAAGCTGCCAACGAAGAACGCAAGTAGTTTGCTAAGTGAGTAGGTAGGCAAGCGTCGCAGCAAGCGCGGCGCTTGCCGTTTTCCCCGGAGAAAAGTATCAAACGGAGAAATGTCATGAAACTCGTCGCCCAGACTCTTTTTCTGTTCCTTGGGCTAGGACCGGTGCTTGCCTACTCGCAAGGCCTCCAGGCCCCACCAAAATTTAAGCACGTGATTGTGGTTTTCCAGGAAAACCGTACGCCCGACAATCTCTTCCAGGGATTGCTGACCTGGCCCGGCATTGATCCGAAAAAGTATGACATCCAGCCCAGCGGGATGGTCGCCGGCACCTGTAAGAATCCGCAGGCACCCAGCATCGCCGGTGGCACCTACGACCCGGCAACTTGTTCCATCACAGGCGGAACACAAGAGAATCGCTGCCTCGAGCCCCAGCCGCTCGCAGGTGGATATGACCCCAGCCACAGCCACTGCGCCTTCCTCACCATGTATGACTCTGGCAAGATGGATGGCGCCGGTTTCGTCAAAGATAATTGCCACAAGGCGAAGAACTGCACGGGCAACGGCGCCGGGCAGTTTCTCTCCTACAAGTTCACACCCAACATTCAGCATCGGCTCGATCCTTACCTGCAGATTGCCGCCGAATACGGCTGGGCAAACCGCATGTTCCAAACCAACCAGGGACCGAGCTTTCCTGCGCACCAATATCTTTTCGGCGGAACTTCGGCCCAGACGGCCGCAGACGATAAGAAGGCTGCTTTCATCGCAGAAAATCCGGGCGGCATCATGATTGCGCATCATGCCTACCCTGGCTGCCTTTCGCCACCGCAGGAATCGAACAGGGTGGTTTCTCCTCTTCCCAGCGGAGAGCAATGTCCGGCGGGTTGCACCTGCTACAGCAACGGCAGCAAGGAGTGCAAGATTACCCAGGGAACCGAGCACAACCTGTGCTTCGATCATCCCACGCTGGCGACGCTGCTCGATCAGCACCAACTGAGCTGGAAATACTATGCGCCCTCGCAGGGATCAATCTGGAATGCTCCGCATTCGATTAAAGAAGTCTGCCAGCCCGACTACACCACCGGCAAATGCACAGGCCCGGATTACAACAATGTGGATTTCAACCTGACCCACGTGGTCGGAGATATTAATGATTCTTCCTGCAAGCTGGCTGCTGTGAGCTGGGTGATTCCTGACGGGCAATGCTCCGATCACGCCGCCGTCAGCAGGGCCGGAGGACCGGCATGGGTCGCCTCCATCGTCAACGCAGTAGGCCAGAGCAAATGCAATTACTGGAAAGACACCGCCATCGTGATCACCTGGGACGACTGGGGAGGCTGGTATGACCACGCGAAGCCGCGCGTATTGACGGGAATTCAGGGCGACTACCAACTCGGCTTCCGCGTGCCGCTGCTGGTGGTCTCGGCTTACACCAAGCCGGGCACGGTGAGTGATGCGGAGAGGGACTTCGGCAGCATCCTGCGCTTCATCGAAGAAAATTTCAACCTGGGCGTGGGATCTTTGGGATTTGCCGATGCGCGCGCTCACCACGGCCTCGACGAATTCTTCAACCAGAGCGCGGGCGACTTCCGCATGATTCAGGCGCCACCGGTTCCTCCTTTCTGCACCATGGCGCCAGGTCAGGGCGTAGCCCCTGACGACGATGCTGAGGAAGGCTCCGCTCCCAGTACTAGCGATGTTCCGCAACCGCAACGCAGAAATCGGAGGCAAAGGCAGGGACAGCCTGTTGCCAACTGATCGATCACTTTTACACCCGTCCAACCATGGTTCTGTAATCGTCAACCTACAACCACCCAGCCGGCGACCCTCCGGCTGGATGCTTTAAAAAAGGGGAAGAAGACTCTGCAGTAAGACAATAATCGCTCAACTCGAAAGGAGATACCTTTTATGAAGACACCGCGCTGGGGTAACATCAGCACCTACTATACCTTGATCACCATCATCTGCATGGCGTGCGCTCTGGGAACGAATGCTCGCGCCCAGGGACCTATGGTGACACCCGCGAGGCCCAACATTGTTTTCATTCTCACGGATGACTTTTCAATGAACCTCGTGCAGGAAATGACGCAATCCAAATACCACGGTTTGCAGGACATGATGAACGAGGGCACGACCTTCTCTAACTTCTTCGTCAGCGACTCGCTCTGTTGCCCATCACGTTCCTCCATCTTCACCGGCAAGTTTCCCCACAATACTGGTGTCTTTACCAACACTTGGGCGCCCGCGAAAGGCCAAACGGATGGCGGATTTGGAGCATTCATGAAAAATGATGACCAAAAACACACCTTCGCCCTTGCCCTTCATCAGGCCAAACCCGCATACACGACCGCCATGCTCGGCAAGTATCTCAATGGCTATCTTCCCTGGGACACCGAGCCCTACAATAAGCCCAACATTCTCAAAAACGGCTGGGGATGGGACGAATGGTATGTGGCCGGCAACGGTTACCCCGAATTTACGTATGACCTGTTCCAGGTTCCAATTCCAGATCCTGCCGGCTCCGTTCAGCATTACGGAATTGATCCGGAAAATTACATGACCGACGTCCTGTCAGGACTGGCTCAGGACTTCATCAAACGCGCCAAAGGGCCTTTCTTCATCGAGATTGCGACCTTCGCGCCCCATGCGCCTTACCGGCCTGCCTATCGTGATGAAACCGCGTTTCCCGGCCTGCAAGTCCCGCGCACGCCCACCTATGACGCGCGTCCCGATGCCCAGGCTCCGGATTGGATGAAGGATATCCCACCGCTCGCCCAGCCCGAGAAGGATGCGATGGATGACCAATTCCGCTTGCGCGCGCAATGCACCTTGTCCATTGACAAGATGATCAGCGACATCCGGGCGACCTTGCGCGCGCTCGGCAAAGATAAGAATACCTATATCTTCTTCAGCGCCGATAATGGCTATCACATGGGTGATTATTCATTTCTGCCTGGAAAAATGACGCCCTTCGACCTCGACATCCGAGTTCCGCTCGTTGTCACCGGCCCTGGAGTCTCTCACCAGACCCTCAGCGAAATCACCCAGACTGTAGATCTGGCCCCGACCTTCACCGAGCTTGGCGGCAACACCGCGCCCACGGAACCCGATGGGCATAGCCTGGTTCCGCTGTTGCACGGTAAGAACCCGGCATGGCGTCAGATGGCGCTCATCGAGCACCATGGGCCACCCGATGATGCTTCCGACCCTGACAACGAAAAGCATGAGAAGTCATCCGGTGATGCCAATCCGCCCAATTATGAGGCGCTTCGCAGTGATACCTACATGTACGTCGAGTATTCCAATGAAACCAGGATTACATCCGTTTCTTCCACCAGCACCGATGCCACTTTCATGGTGAAAAATAACTTCATCGTGGTGGGCACGCAGGTTTCAATTGCCGGTGTCAGCATTCCGCAGTTCAATCTCGATAACCAGGTGGTGACGGCGGCCACCCCAACCCAGTTCACCATCCATGGCTCATTCTCCCCTACGGCAAGCACCGCCACGACCGGCACTGTGACCGCAGGCAAAAATGGCGTGAGCGAATACGGATATTACAACCTGGATAGCGGCAGCACAGGCTACGACCCGAACGAACTCAAGAACGTCTTCAATAGCCTTCCGCCAGCCACAAAGACGACCCTGCATGACGCAGTCGTAACCAATACAACCTGCGGCGAGACGGGGAAGCCCACCTGCTGGCAAGCACAGCAGTAGACATGCCAAATTTGGAAGCGATACCCCGTCCAACCCTGGTTCTGTAAACGCCAACCCACAACCACCCAGCCGGTGACCCTCCGGCTGGGTGCTTTAAATGACATGGCCCCATTGTGGTATCAAAATCTTGGTCGCCGAGAAATCGTGGACTATCATCGGCCTGGAAGCCTGCCCCGGCGTGCCGCGGGTGTATCCAGCACCCCAGGGTGCGGGGTCATTGCCCAAAAAGCTCTTTGAAAACTTACTGATTGCGGTCCACGTTCACGACTCTTAAGATTACCGGCTCAGCTACACCGGGTGTTTAACACTTCAAACTCTACTCGAAACCATTACTCCGTCTCATCCGTAAGAGATTGAATGTCAATGATTTAGAGCTGCGGACATTACTTCGAGTAATGGGGGGTGGGGACTACTTTAATCCGGTTTAGCGAGCATCTGGGCCGCGAGCAAAGATGAAACGATCCGGGTTTGGTTCTTCCCGGCTTGGGCCGTTCCACACTAGCAGCTAGTGACTCGCTTGACCTCGCTCTTCCCCGCTATTCATGCGGGTCAAACCATGATTCGAAAGCGCGGCCCCACTAGCTAGCAAGTGGGGTACCCGCCAGGCTGACATCCACAGCCCACGCAGTATCACTTCATCGTCTGAGAACTGCTGCCTGGCAGCGCTCTCAGCACGAGCGTCCACGACATGGGCTTTTCGGGTGTGATTACGCTGTTGCGGGCCTCCAGGTTGAGGTAGAAGGGGATGTAACCCCGGCTGCCTTTGCCCCACGCACTGTTCCCTGTCGCGCAAAGCTCGGTTTGAATCGGCCAGTCAGAATGCTTGACTGTAACTTCGAGCGAGCCTTCCGGCGAGTCAAAGCGGTCAATGCGATGTCCGTCTTCGAAGCGGGTGGCATCGCGGTCTCCCGTTGTGGGAATAATCACCCAGAAACGCCGGATGGTTGTCGGCTTGGAGGCTGAAACTTTCTCCGTACGGAGCAAAGAGTTGCCTTCGACCTTCCACTCCACCTGCGCTGTGATGCCGGGGTCTACAATCTCTCCTGATTTGGTGCCCAACACCGCCCATCGCTTCCACACTACGCGCAGGCTAAGTCCGTCGGCGGAGGGAGTAATCTCATCGGCGCCATCACCGGCAACGATGACGCGGCCATCTTCCAGTTCCAAATAGGGAGTCATGGCCGGGACTGGTTGCTGCACTGGAGGGGCGTATCCTGGCAAACTGTAAGGAGCGGGCAGGTAATCGGAAATTCCGGGCACGGGTCCGGTGGTGATGGGAAGCGCGAAGCGGAGTTGGCCATGGCGCACCAGCCATACGCCCGAGGGACGGTCGCCTTTGCGGAAGTATTCAAAGCGCGCCATTTCGGGCAGCGTCACGTGCGCTGGAAATGAAGTAATGTGCTCATCGCTCATCGCTTGCATGAACAATGCCTGCGCGCCTGCCACTTTCCCAAAAAAGGCCGTCGTCTGCTGCCACTCACGCGTTGGGCTGATGTAGCTGTAGTTCCCCCGGCCAAAGGCAAATACATTGAGCAGGTGGCGATTGGGTTGAAAATCATTTTCCAGCCAGCGCCAGGCCGCGTAGTATGCGCTGGCCAGTTGCGGCAGAGGCGCGGGGCGAAATTGAGGATGCTTGGCCAGGAAGGCGACGATCTCCGTGGTGTCAATGTAGCTGATGACTCCCAGGCTGCGTCCCCAGGGATAGCCATAGCCATCAGGCGAAAGCAGGTCCCACCATGTGCGCATCTGCGCTTTGAGCGTGGGCTCCATGGCTTTCATTACATCCTCGCGCCCCAGGGTTTCTGCCGCATCATAGACGAAACGCGCGTATTCATTCGAATAGCGGTCATAGCGGCCGGTGGGAATGCTGTCATCAGAATAAAGATTGCCTTTGAGAAACTGGTCGGCGGCGCGGTCGAGCACATCATCGGCAAAGGCGCGGTCGGTGATGATCCCCATCTGATAATCCAGGGAAACGATGCGCGCAGCCACGCCGAAGTAGTTCTCCGGAAGATTGATGACATGCCCGGTCTTCTTGTCGTAAAAGCGCTCCGGATCAAGCAGCGATCGCCATTGTGTCTGCTCTTCCGGCGTGAACGACTGCCAGAGCGCGTTGCTCTTCAGGTCTGTACCGAAGCTTCGCAATGAGAGTGCGCCAGCCAATTGCGCGAAGGTCTTGCCGCCTTGCCTGGCTTCGATGAGGCCTCCCTGGCCGATGAGGTAGGTGACCTCCCGCCCGGCAATTGTCTTATCTCCTGAGAGAGCGGCATAGGAGGCGACGGCGCGGGTGAATGTCCCCCAGTCGAAATCGCCGGTGGTAGGCACGCCGACAACGCGCTCCTGCGGAGGATTAAAAGAGTGAATATCGGCAACGTGCGCGCCGATCTCTCGCCCCAGAAAGGCAGTGATCTCTTTGGAAAGCTGATCGGTTGAAACCGTGTCTGAATTCGATGGAGAGGACGGCTGCTGAGCCCACAGGCAGGAAGTTGTGAGAATGCAAAGCAGGCAGACGAGTCTGGCGCTTTTAAGAAAAATCATGAAGTAACTGTATCCCCTGGATCAGTCTCTGTAACAAATCAATTTTTCAGCGCAGCGTGCAACAACAGAACATCAACACCATCATTGGAAGATTCGAGCTTGTCGGCCAACTCTTCGTATCGAGGTTCGTGATAGTTTGCCGCTGCTCTCAATAATGGTGAACTAAGTTCTGCGGCGGTGAAGCCGGTGATTTGCTGATACTCCCATTTTTTTTGTCCAGCAGCGAAGGGCACGAGAAAATCGAGCGCCTTGCGGATGCTGCGCCCATCAGAAGTCTTGAATGACCACAGGTCAACGCCCAGCGGCTTCCCTAGTTGAGCCAGCGTCATCAGGCCGCGCAGATTCATAATGCTGTAGCTGAAGGCCCGCGTGCGGGCGAGTTCGAGAGGCTGGCTGCCATCGGGCTCAATTTGCGTAGCGATGCGCTTGCTCTCCGCCTCTCGTATCACCTTCCGGGCCAGTTCACGGTTTCCCAGAAAGAGCGCAAAGTCAGCAAGCTGGATGTCATAGTAAGTGCCGTGATTGTTCTTTGCTTTGCCCTCGCCGATGCCGTTCGGGCTCTCTTGCAGCCATTTGACGTAGGTGCGAAACCACTCTTCCATTCCCTTCTGGTCTTTCGCGCTCCAGTTCTTGGAGCCCGCCAACAGGCCGATGGCGTCCACGACGTTCGTGAGGTCCTGGCTTTCCAGGACTCCTGTAGGCCTTCCATTGTTGACGCCGGGAATTCCCTGGGCAAATTCCAGGTTCGGATTCATGCGCGTCGCCGGCTCAAGAAACCAGGTGCGTAGCAGCAGGGCGGCACGGGCCGCGTAGGTTTCGTTCCCGGTGAGATAAAAAGCCAATGCCAGCGTGCGCGCATCTCTGCCTAGCCGGCCCATGTTGCCATGATCAGGGAGCTTGTTGATTTCGGGATTTTTCTCGCCATCGTGGCGAATATACGGTCCGCTGGGGTTCTTGGAATCAGGCCAAAAATATGGCGCCAGACTCATGTAGTCGTGCTTGTCGCCACTGGGTGGAGTGATATCTTTCTGCGTGACCGAAAAAGGACCTTCTGTCATCGCCTTGTCGGCGGCATCGCGTGCAGCGATCACCAGAGGATCCTTAGGACCCGTGCTGGAATGTTTCTGGGCTGCTAATATTTTTGCGTCGAGCAGGAACACGCGCGGAAGCTCGCCGGCAACTAAAAATGTGGAGCCGAGCAATAGCGAAAAAGCAATTTTAAGTATTCGACTCATAAACTCTCATTTCGTCCCAAAGCACGGATTTGAATAAAGAAATGAACATTTTAATTTCGCGATTGCGGTTTTTTCCGGATCTTTCTAAATCTTTACTTATCTTTACGAACTACCAATTGTGCATGGTTCCATCCAGTTTGCGATTCACCGGCAGGTAAGCGCGTTCGTAGGGATACTTGGCGGCCAGGGCTTCGTCAATATCTACGCCCAATCCGGGTTTATCTCCCGGGTGCATAAACCCGTTCTCGAAGGAGTATGCGTGGGGAAATACTTTGTATGTCTCCGGTGTGTGCGGCATATATTCCTGGATGCCGAAATTGTGCACGCTCAAATCGAAATGCAGCGCGGCTGCCATGCACACCGGGCTGAGATCCGTGGCTCCATGGGAACCGGTGCGCACATGGTACAGCTCGGCAAGGTGCGCAATCCTCTTCAGGTGCGTGATACCGCCGGCATGGACGACACTGGTACGAATGTAATCAATCAACTGCTCTTGAATAAGCTGCTGGCAATCGTAGATCGTGTTGAAAATCTCACCAACGGCAATGGGAGTTGTGGTGTGCCGGCGAATCAGACGGAAGCCTTCCTGCAACTCTGCGGGTGTAGGATCTTCCAGCCAAAATAAATGGCTGGGTTCAAGGCTTTTGCCGACCCGCGCCGCTTCAATCGGGGTCAGGCGGTGATGAGCATCATGCAACAGGTGGACTTCCTCACCATATTCCTTGCGCAGGCGCTCGAAAAGCCGCGGGATGAAATTCATGTACAGCTCGGTGGACCAGAGATTCTCCGGCGGAGCGTTTTTCTCGGCGGGCTCGTAGTACATATCCCCGCGGCCGATGCCGTAGGTGCTCTTCAAGCCAGGGATCCCTGACTGTGCGCGGATAGCCTTATACCCGAGCTTCATATAATGACCGACGGCTTTTACAGTGTCATCTTCGGTCTGTCCGCTGGCGTGGCCATAGACCAGAACGGAGTCGCGCGAGGCGCCCCCCAGGAGCTGATACACGGGGGTATTGAGGCTCTTGCCTTTAATGTCCCAGAGTGCGGTATCCACGGCGGCGATGGCAGTCATGGTCACCGGACCGCGCCGCCAATACGCACCTTTATAAAGGTAGTGCCAGATGTCCTCAATCTTGCGGGCATCGCGGCCTATCAACAGCGGCAGGAGGTGGTCGGTAAGATAGCTGGCTACGGAGAGTTCGCGGCCATTGAGCGTGGCATCGCCCAATCCGTAAATACCGTCTTCGGTTATGATCTTGACGGTGACAAAATTCCGGCCAGGACTACAAACAATTACTTTTGCATCTGCGATCTTCATGTTTAATATAGTGATTTCGATTTCGTTCTAAATTACAGTCAATCATAAACCCAGGAAAACCCCATACATGAATACTTCCCTTGATCTTTCAGAAAAAACTGCCGTCATCATTGGCGGAACCTCAGGAATCGGCCTGACACTCGCCAAAGGACTGGCGCAAGCCGGGGCCAATGTCGTGCCCACGGGCCGGCGCGCTGACCTCGTAAAATCGGCGGCGGAAGCGGTCCGCGAAGCCGGCAAACGCTCTCTCGCTATGCCTACGGATGTAAACGACCGAAGCAGCCTGCAGGCGCTGTTGGATGCCACTTTGGCTGAATTTGGGGGCGTCCATATCCTGGTGAACTGCGCCGGACGCACCAAGCGCACTCCCACATTGCAAGTACCGGAGAACGAGTGGAATGAGATCCTGGAGACAAACCTCAACGGCACATTGCGTGCCTGCCAGGTCTTTGGCCCGCATATGGTGGAACGCAAGTATGGCCGCATCATCAATATCGCTTCTTTGACATCATTCGTGGCCCTCTACGAGGTTGCCGCGTATGGGGCCAGCAAGGCGGCAGTGGTGTCTTTGACCCGATCGCTTGCCACTGAATTGGCGCAGCATGGGGTCTGCGTCAATGCCATTGCCCCGGGGATCTTTCGCACGGCGCTGAATTCGGGGCTGCTGGATGGGACTCCGCGCGGCCAGGAACTGCTGCTGCGCACTCCTATGAAACGTTTTGGCCAGGCGGAAGAGCTGATCGGCGCAGCGGTTTTTCTTGCGTCTGAAGCGGCCAGCTTCGTTACCGGACAGGTGCTCGTGGTGGATGGCGGCTTCCTCGCCAGTGGGGTAAATCAGTAAGCACGCCACGTCATTGTCCTGAACTGTTAGCGGTGTTCGGCGCTTCCAGGGCCAGCAACGTTTCCAGCAAATAATAATCTCCATAGACCAGCGCGCCATCGGCAGGACGCGTGCTGCTGCCGTGGCGCAGTACGCCTGGGGGCGTATGATCATCTTTCCCGACCGGAGTGAGGTAGCGATCAATGAGTGATTGCGTGATGCGCTCGCTCTCTTTTCTGTATTGAATTGCGCGCTGCTTATCCTGGGTGAGTGTGGAAAGTTGCAGCAGGCCGTCGGCGATGATGGCTGCGGCGGAGCTATCGCGGTTTCTGAACCGAATCCCTTCGTCATTCATGTCGTACCAAGTCACGCCGTCTTCGGGAAGATCTTTCAAGACATGCGCCGCAACCTTCTCAGCGGTCGCGAGCATTCGTGGATCGTGAGTTTCCCGGTAGGCAACCGTGAAACCATACAGCGCCCAGGAGGCGCCGCGGGCCCAGGTCGTGTCGGCGGCGAATCCCTGGTGGGTATGAAAGAACAGCGGCTCACCTGGTGGCACATGATTGGGAATATCCATTTGCATATCGGGAGATCCGCCGCGCAACACAAGCTGCTGCGGACTGTCGCCCGGGTTGTAATGCACCGACTGAATCACCGCGCCATCGGGACGAACCAGCCACTCCGATGCACGCACAGCATGTTTCAACCCAATGTCGCGCCATTTGGGATCACCGGTCTCGCGGCTTGCCCACCAGAGAAGCTGGAGGTTCATCATAGTGTCAATGATGGTGTCGTCTCCGCCGGGCTGCCAGGCTGCAATCAATTGCGTGGTGGGATTAAAGTGTTCCGCGAGCCGGTCCGCCGCACGCAAAGCACTTTCGCGGTACTTGGGGTCATGGGTTTGCTCGTAAGCAAACACAGAGGAGTACAGATACAAAAAACCCGCATCGTGATTTACTTTCGACTCTTTCCCCATCAGACGCGAGGTCCAAAGCTCGGCCCAATGACGATATTTGTCGTCCTTTGTATAGGCGTTGAGCTTCCAGAGTTCCCCGGTCCAAAACCCTCCCGTCCAGAAAAAGCCTTTGCGTTTTTCCCATTCGCCGGTCTGGTTGTCACCGTCTGTGAAAAAACCAATTCCGTTGCTGTGGTCAAAGTCTTTGGGGTCTGCGGCGGAGATGACCGGCTCCCATTTCGTTGCCGTACGGTCAACGGCTTCGCGTATCAACTCGATGGCTTGCTTGTAGGTCTTGGAGGCGGCAGGAGAGAGCGTGTCTGCCGGGGCGGCCTGTATTCCCGCTTTGGTAGAAAGGATCTTCACGACTGCAGGTGCGCTCATGCGTGACGCTCTTTCCTTCACGAAATCCAGGAATTGCTGTTGGCTGGTAAGAGCTGTGCTGGGCAGGATGCGGGAGGCGTCTTGACGCATTTCCTTCTGATTGCCGGCGCCAACCCGGTTGTTGCTGGCCTCCTGGTCCCAGGCTGCAGCCGCGTACCAACTGGCGGCGCCACCTTGCAGCGTGAAGGTCAGCAGATGGTTGCTGCTATCTTCGTTCGGTGTCGCCGAGACGGTTGGAGCAACCACGATAACCAGGCCGAGGTTCGTATCCTTTAATTCTTCGGTGGCCTTCGCTCCGGGCGCAACCACTTGTGTACCCCAAGTTGCGAGCCATGTGGGACTTGCACCCTTGTCAGAGTGGACTGCGGGCGCACTCTGCTTAAGCGGCACACCGGTAGCAAAAACCAGGTCGTCGGCGCCTGTAGCGGTGATGGTATGAATAAAACCGCGGTCCCCTGCCCACTGTGTGAAACGCGAATGCAGCGTGACCGATTTTCCCCCGACCTTCCAACCTTCGTAGGTCAACTCAACAATCGCCCGAACCGGGCCAGCGGAAATCACGCGCCAGCTACGCTTATCAACATCGGCAACCTTGACGAGTTTGCCGTCTACCCAGGCACCGACTGAGCCAATGCCGAGCGCATTACCGATGTCATAGATATCGCGCCCATCGGGTGATTCATCATGGTAGGGATACTCCGGCGTGGCGAATCTTTCGAGTTGCAGCGTGAGACGGCGCTTGCCGTACAGATCAATGGCATTGCGCGGATCAAAGTAGATGCGCCATGCATTGAGTTCTGACTCCCAGCCAGGCCCCTGGATCTTGGTGGCGAACAAGGCATCTGTGTGCTTGGGATAGTCGTCACGAAGCCGGAAGATCCTGTCAGCGTCGCCGTATGTGATGGAAACAATTCGGGTCTGGTGCGGCTTGAGATCAATCTGGAAAGCCAGTTCGTCGGCTTTGTTGTCGCCATCGAGGTCATCCACCTGCGAAGGCAGCTCGGTGGTTTGCAAGGCGGCGGCGTCTTCCGGCAACGTGGCTGCATCGCTGGCGGTAACAATCAACGTACCGGCGTGCAGGTCGGGAGCAATCTTGCGGAGTTCCGGCAGTGATAGAACAATGTTCTCGGCAGGACGGTCCAGATCGGTTGGATTGGTGACTGCAACCTTGATGCTCGACAAATGCGGCTCGGCGAGCGCACTCCCAACCAGCAGCAGAGAGGCAAGAAACCATTTCATGTTGCCCATTCATTCACTCCTACAATCTCAATAGCGTCATTCAAGTGATATGTCGCCCCTAGCGGGGCTGCGGTCATTTTTTACCAACACCCAGGGCTCACGCCCTGGGTTACTCAATGCCGCCCCTTCGGGGCTGTGTTGTCGCACGAGGGGAAAATCGTCGTCTCCAAGAAGAATGTCAACAGAGCCAAATATGCTCTAGACATAGTCTTGGCGGCAGGGGGTAAACACGTCAATGACATGCGATTTCTCAATAGCAGCAGCCTGATGTTCAATACCTCCACGGACGACGAAGCTGTCGCCGCCACGCACTTCGAAGGTCTGGTCACCACAGGTGACCTTCAAATGGCCAGCCACCACATAGACGAGCTGGTCGTGAGGGTGACTATGCCGCACTCCGACCCAGCCTTTTTCCATGCGGTGCTCTGCCAGAAATAACTTGTCGTTATAGGAGCCGACTACGCGGGTAAGCCCGGGTTCAGGCGTGCTCTGCCTGGCCTTGGCAGCGGCCACAACCACAACATCGGGAAATTCATGCTTCACGGTAGGTTCCATGATTGGACCTCAAATTACTTTCCTGCGATAGCGGCGGGCTCAGCCTGGCGTGCCTGCTGCACGATCGCGACATATTTTTTTGCCAACTCGGTGATCTCTGCCATATTTCCTGATTTCAGGGCCGAGGCCAAAACCAACTCTCCTCCGATGCCGAGCGCGGCCGAACCGCTACGGATGAAATCCGCAGCCGTATGGAGGTTCACGCCACCGGTTGGAACCAGAGGAATCTGCGGCAAGGGCGCTTTGAGCGCCTTGATGTAGCTGGCCCCGCCCATTGCGCTACAGGGAAAAACCTTTATGAAATCAGCGCCGGCTTCCCATGCGGTAATCACTTCGGTGGGGGTAAGAGCCCCAGCCAGAATGAGTATCCCGTGATCGTTGGCAAACTTAACCGTCTCCTGCTTGAAACCGGGCGTCACCAGAAAGGTTGCGCCCGCCTCCAGGCAACGGTTGGCGGTGTAAGCATCCAGAACTGTACCGGCGCCGATCATAACTTCACGACCCAAGGTCTTATTTAATTCGGTGATTGCTTCGAAGGCCCCGGGGACTGTCATGGTGACTTCTAAAATCGAAATGCCCCCGGCATACACAGCTTCACTGGCGGTGATGGCCTTGCGCACGGATGACGCCCGTATTACCGGCACAATTCCAACTTCAATCACCCGTTGTTTAACTTGCTCTTTGGTCATGATTCAGTCCCTACTACCGAGAATAGTCCAGTTCCACGGGGTTCAGCTTCGGCGCTAGCCGCTGAACAATCAACAGCGCTAACACGTATGCCGATCCGCCAAAAATAAAGATCGGCAGGTAGCTGTGGGTCAACTGCACGACGTAGCCGGTTATCACCTGTATCAATACACCGCCAATGGCACCACCTGTAGCACCGATGCCGACTATGCTGCCAATAGCCTTGCGGGGGAACATGTCTGATGCAGTGGTGAACAGATTCGCCGACCATCCCTGGTGCGATGAAGTTGCCAGGCTGATGAGCGCAACCACGAGCCAGAGGTTCTTCGAAAAGGGTGCGTAGATGACAGGCACAACGCACAAAGCGAATATCAGCATGGCAGTTTTGCGAGCGGCGTTGATGCTCCATCCGCGTTTAATCAGGTGCAAGGGGAGCCAGCCGCCCACGAGGCTACCGACGGTGGCGGCATTGTAGACAACGATCGTAGGAAGAATGATCTGCTTGAGGTTCAGGCCAAAACTTTCTTGCATGTATTTGGGGAACCAAAACAGGTAGAACCACCAGACCGGGTCGGTGAGGAACTTGCCGATGGTAAAAGCCCAAGTCTCTTTGTGCGGCAAAAGCCGGCCCCATCTGACAGTCTCGATGCGATCGGGCGGGTCACTTTGAATATATTCCAGTTCCGCTTTCGAGATGCGCGGATGCTCTTCCGGCTTGTGATACAACAGCAGCCAGAAAACCAGCCAGACAAATCCCAACGCACCCGTGGCAATGAATGCCGCCTGCCAGCCGTAGGTCAAGGCGAGCCAGGGCACGGTGAGGGGCGCGACCACGGCACCGATGTTGGTGCCGGCATTGAAAACACCGGTAGCCAGAGCCCGTTCCTTTTTCGGGAACCACTCTGCGACGGTCTTGATGCAAGCCGGGAAGTTCGCCGATTCACCCAATCCAAGAAATGCCCTTGCGATGCCGAAGGTAAGCGCGGAATGCGCCGCGGCGGTTGCGACACCGGCCAGACTCCAAAGCGTGACCGCAACAGAGTACCCTTTTCGCGTCCCGAACCTATCCATGACGTAGCCTGCACCGAGCAGGCCAATGGCATAAGTCGCCTGGAAGACGCCGGTAATGTAGCCATACTGGATGCTGGTCCAGCCGATGCTGGTCTCCAGCGTCTTGGCAAGCATACTCAGAACTTGCCGGTCGAGATAGTTGATCGAAGTGGCAAAGAACAGCAGCGCGCAAATCGTCCAGCGGCAATGACTCCAAGTTCGCGGGGTGGCGGCCGCTTCCGTTGATGCCTGGACAGAACTGGCTGCGCTGCTGATTGAACTGGGGTTGGATTGCAAGCCCATGATTATATCCTCAGCGCGCTATGCGTGCGCTTTTACCTTTCATTACTTGCAAGACTTCGCTGAGTGTCGCCATGGTTGTGTCGCCCGGCGTGGTCATGGCAAGCGCACCATGGGCCGCCCCGCATTCCACGGACCATTGCGCATCCTCTCCGGTAAGGAACCCGTAGATCAGGCCGGAGGCAAAGGAGTCTCCGCCGCCGACACGGTCATAGATTTCGAGGTTCTCACGGTTCGACGCCTGATAAAACTTGCCATCGTGGTAGCAAATTGCGCCCCAATCATTGATTGTGGCGGTTTTGGCGTTGCGCAGGGTCGTGGCAACCACGGCAAAGTTAGGAAATTCCCGTACCACCTGCTCGATCATCGTTTTGAACCCGGCCGGGTCGAGATTCGAGTGGTTGGCATCGAGTCCGGGAACCTGGAAGCCGAGAGCAGCGCTGAAGTCTTCTTCGTTGCCGAGCATCACGTCCACATAAGGCGCGAGTTTCCGGTTGACCGCCTGTGCCTGCTTCTGGCCGCCAATACTGCGCCACAATGAATCACGATAGTTCAAATCATAGGAAATGAGAGTCCCGCTCTCTTTGGCGGCTTTCATCGCCTCTTCGGCAACTAAAGGAGTGGTCTCGGAGAGCGCGCAAAAAATTCCGCCGGTATGCAGCCAACGCGCGCCTTCTTCTTTGAAGATCTTCTTCCAATCAATTTCACCGGGCTTGAGCTGCGCCGTGGCGGTGTGGCCGCGATCGGAACAACCCACGGCGGCGCGAACACCGAAACCGCGCTCGGTAAAGTTGAGCCCGTTGCGCACCGTGCGTCCTACGCCGTCGTACTTCACCCAGCGCACATGACGCTGATCCACGCCGCCCTGGTACATCAGGTCTTCTACCAGACGGCCCACAGGATTATCGGCCAGAGCGGTCACGACCGCAGTGCGCAGTCCGAAGCAGCGCTTCAATCCGCGCGCGACATTGTATTCTCCGCCGCCCTCCCAGGCGCGAAAATTACGGGCGGTGGTGATACGTTCATCTCCGGGATCGAGCCGGAGCATCACCTCTCCCAGACTCACCAGATCCCAATGGCAGCTTTCTTTAGATTTAACTTTCAAGGTTCCCATAATGACCTAATCGCTACATTGCTAACGGCCCATCCATCCGCCGTCCACGACCAAAATATGCCCGTTAACATAATCGCTGGCCGGTGAAGCGAGAAATACCGCAGCTCCACACAGATCCTCAGGCTGTCCCCAGCGGCCCGCTGGAATGCGTTCCATGATCTGTCGCGAGCGATCGGCATCGGCACGCAATGCCGCCGTGTTGTCGGTCGCCATATAGCCCGGGGCAATAGCATTGACGTTGATTCCCTTCGACGCCCATTCATTGGCCAGAGCTTTGGTGATCCCAGCTACCCCCGATTTTGCGGCCGTATACGAAGGCACGAAAATACCGCCTTGAAACGACAACAGCGATGCAATGTTCACGATCTTGCCCCGGCCTTGCTTCAGCATGTGACGGCCGGCAAGTTGCGAAATGCGGAAGACCGCGGAAAGGTTCACCGCAATCACCTGGTCCCAGAACTCCTGCGAGAATTCGGCGGCAGGGGCGCGCTTGATGGTTCCGGCGTTGTTCACCACGACGTCAATGGAACCGAAATCCTTGACGGTCCGTTCCACCAGCTCCGTGCAAACCGCCGGGTCAGAAACGTCGCCCTTGACGAAAAACGACTTCCGCCCGAGAGCGCGGACCTTATCGCAAATATCGTTGGGTTCGGGGAACAATCCGTGGCAAGCCACATTGGCGCCAGCTTCAGCGAACGCATTAGCAATGGCTGCACCCAGCCCCTGTTGAGAACCGGTTACAAGCGTGTTTTTGCCTTCCAGACTGAATGTCTTGAGAATCATGTATACGTGCTCACTTTATTTGATCTTGGCCGGCCCCAGCCCGTACGCAGACGGTCTGCGAGGACCGCACCAGGGTCTCCAGGATGACTGATCAAGAATCAATTTTTTATTTTCTGCTGGCTTCAAGTCCCGAACCGCCCTGGCTGAACGCAGGTTGCACATTCACCACGCCGAACTGCCGATCTTCCTGCTCGCGGTGTGCAGCCATGGCCCAGAGAAAACCAATGCGATGGTTGGGGATCGAAACGTTGGGATGGTAGCCGCTGGGCATCAGCACCGCGTCTCCATCGCGCACAACCGTCACCAGCTCAGGATATTCGGTGTCATTGTAAACAAGCTGAATACCAAAGGCGGGCTTGGGCATATCAAAATAGACGTACATCTCTTCCAACATGATCGCGTGCTCGTGCGGGGGCCAACTGGTCCAATTGCCCGGTTCGGAGAAGGTAAAACCAGCGAGCAGGCGCCCGGCTTCAACATTTTTGCCTACCAGGATGTTGAGATGGCGCTGCTGGCCGGGTGTCCCGGTGCTGAACTTCAGCGAGGGATTTTTTTCTACCTCCGAGTACGGCACGAATTGCAAAGGATAACGGTTCTTCACTTCCGCGGAAAACTCGGCGATATCAACTTGTCCATTGGTGCTTACGGTGATTTCGCTGTCCCGGGGAATGTAAATAGCATCATATTGCTTAAGATGAAATTCTTCTTTGCCGACTTTGACAGTCGCCTCACCCGAGAGGTTGATCAAGCTGGTCTCGTGATCGCCGTTCTTGAAAGAAACCGATGGCGTGGAAGCGTTTAGAATGATGCGTCCATAGGTCAGGTGCTTGTTGGTGCTGTTGTTGGGTGAAACCGAAATATTGCGGCCTGTCTTGGCATTGGTATGGCGAAAAACCATCCGATCGATTGCAGGCAGTGTTTGCGTGCTCATAATTTATATCTCCGCTGGTCTTAACATGTACGACCCTGGTCTAGCGGGCGACGCTGGATGAAGATCATTCTCATCCCTATTGCGTATCGCCGACTCCATCAAAATATTAACTTAATTGGCGTTGCTTCAATCTCAAAGTTCACGTGGTGAAACGCCGAAAGTTTGGAGAACCTCTTGCCCAATTGAAATTTCATTCTCGTGCCGGCATTCCAGTTGCCGACACGCATGGCAGTTCCAGCCCCAAATTATTAAATCTCCTGCCAGCTTTCCAATATATCACGATGTGATATACGGTCTTACGAATTGATTCTGGCTTCGAAGACAAACTTTTTGCCCCAAAGCTGCAACTGTGACAACTACACGTTCACAATCCGGGCACGCGCAACCTTGTCGCTTCGCTTATCATTTCTTTTGCCGTTTTTTACGTCCGGCATGGCGTGAAAACCCAGCTCCTTGGACAATGCTTCAGCCGCAGAGATAACCGATTTGGCGAGAAAGGGGATTTTCTCAGAGCCCACACGGAAGGTCGGCCCGGAAACACTGATGGCCGCTACCGGGTCTCCGGAAAAATCACGGACAACCGTTCCGACGCAGCACACGCCCTCTTCATTTTCCTCATTATCAACGGCGTAACCGAGCTCCTGTACCTTCGTCAGCTCGGCTTTGAGTTCCATCATGGTGCTGATTGTTTTTCGTGTGAGGGAACGTAAACCATGCTTCTGTACGGCGATTTCCACTTGATTTTCAGGCAGATACGCCATGATGGCTTTGCCCACGGCGGTACAGTATGCGGGATTTCTGCGTCCTACACTCGAAGCCAGACGCACGCTGCGCCCGGGTTCGACCTTATCGAGATAAACCACTTCACCATCGTCATAGATGCACAAGTGCACGGTCTCGCCGGTTTCCAGGACCGCTCGCTCCAAAAAGGGCCGGGCCCGCTCGCGAAGATCGAGCTGCGATACCGCCCTCGTCCCGAGTTCGAAGAGTTTTAACCCCAACCGGTATTTGCCCGTCTGGGAGTTCTTTTCCACCAGCTTGTGGCGTTCGAGGACCATAATCAGACGGTGGGCTGTGCTCTTATGCAGGCCCAACGATTCGGAGATCTGGCCCAGGGACAGATCAGGACCATCTTGAGAGAGCGCCTCGAGAATGGCCAAGGCGCGATCAAGGACTTGAATCTGGTAAGGCGACCGGTTGTCACTACTTGTCTTACTATGCGGCACGGTGCGTCATTATATAAGAGTGGGGGGCTAAGTCAAGATGGATAATTTCATGAAAGTTTAGCGCGGCAGAACATAAAAATACACAGCTTCAAAGTGGCAGGCACTGCCCAACATCACAAAAACGTGCCAGATGGTATGGCTCAGGCGTACCTTGATCCATCCGAAAAACAGGGTCCCAAAGGTATAGCACAGGCCGCCGGCAATCAGCCAAAAAATTGCGCGCAGCGGCAGATGGTCCAGCATGGGTTTCAGGATGAATATGGCAATCCATCCCATGCCGATATAAAAAAGGGTCGAAACAAAAGCAAAGTGTCCGGTAAAAAAAGCTTTGAGCAAAATTCCGGCCAGGGCCAGCCCCCACATCAGCACAAACACCGCCCAGATCCAGTTGCCTGCACCACGCAGGCTGACCAGCAGAAAGGGTGTATACGTACCGGCAATCAGGAGGTAGATGCAACAGTGGTCCAGGATTCGAAAGACGCGTCTTACCCCGGCTTTTCGGAAGCTGTGATAAAAAGTCGAGGCAGCATAAAGAAGCACCAGCGTCGCTCCGTAAATAGCACAACTCACTACGTGCCACGCGGTGCCGCGAATGGCGGCGAACGTCACCAGCAGGGAGAGGCCGGCAATGCTCAAGACGAGTCCAATGCCGTGGGTCACGCTGCTCGCGAGTTCCTCTTTCCAATCGGTCCACTCGAGATGTGGATTGGACTGCATCCTGAACCGAGGTTCGATCCCTTAATCAAAGTGTACTTCCGACTTCTGGAATTCACCTAACCCGTAGGCACTGCGAATCGGGATTGCAGATGTGGGGACGAACGCAAATTTGGCTACAGGCCGCCGGCGCAAGCGGCCTGCAAGATCTTGATGCCAAACTAATTTAACTTTGGAAGGCTAGCAATGAGAATACACGCTCACTGCCAGTGGGAACTTTCTGGTATACCCGGAACTATTTCGGGGGCGGTGTAGTGGTGGTGTCGGTTGAACCTTTCTTGTGCTTGCTTCCGTGGTGCTCGCCCTTGTCACCTTTGTGTTGATGATGATGCTTCTTGCCCGTGCCGGCGGTATTGGTACTCGAGCTGCCGGTGGTTGCGCCCGTTGAGCCGCCTGTAGCTTGTGCAACTGCAAGGCTGGCGCATAGTGCTAAGGCAAACATGAGTGTGAGTAGCTTTTTCATTGTGTTTCTCCCTGGTGGGCAAAATTGCCCGTATCATTAAATACCGATGGAACCTTTCTGGCAATAGGCAAGTAGGGCTATTTCCGCGGCGTCCAATTTTTACGATCTAAAACTTTAAACAGAGCTGCGTATCCTCATCAGAACAGGCCGAAGACGCCGACACTGTCGTGGGTTCCCACATAAACCTTTCCATTAGCGATGGTAGGAGTAATGAATTTATTGCCGGCTCCAAAATTACTGTCTCTACCGCCGGGCGCTTGATTGCTGTTATAGAGTTCGGTGGCCAGGTTGGCAGCGTCATAGGCATGTAACACCGTGGGACCACTCTCATTTGAATCTGCCGCCCACACAATGCCATTCGTAACACCGTTGGAAGAAATACTGGGAGTTGCTCCCGGAAACGGAAAACTATGGGCGGAGTGAGATGTCGGCGAAAGGCTCAAGCGCGCATTGCTGAACTGGAAGGCACGTAGCTGTGTGCCGACTGATCCAAAATAAACGTTCCCGTTAAAATACGCCGGCATGGAGAAGACGTTCGCCAAAACAGCCCCCAGGTCCTGATAGAGGTTAGGATTGCTATTCGTGTTGGGACTGTTGGTATTAAATTTGCCCATGTTGTCGCGGTCCGCCAGATAGATATGGCCATCCTTACCCGCGCCCACTGCCAGATGCCAGGTGTGGCTTAGGTTGTCAGTGATATCCGGCAAAAGCATCAGGCCACCCGATCCAAGGTCTTCGTCGGCGTTGCTCTCCTGGACCGTATTCGACATCGTGAAATAGTCTGCAACGCTCAAACCACTTGCAGTGGAAAGTTTCACAATGGCGTTGCCGTAATCGCCTTTGTTCGGGAAGCCATTGCCATCGAGCATAGGATCAAACGTGCCATTTCCCAACATTCCATAGACAAATCCGCCACTGTCAGCGGCCAGCCCCGCGCCGGCGTTCCACAGCGCGCCTTCACTTCCGTTGGGTGTCAGGTTGATCACGCTGGTTTGCGCGAGGGTGTTCTCGTCGTAGGCCATGATCCACGAAGTGTACGGGCCGCCATCGCAATGGGATGACCAGGCGGTATAGATCTTTCCGTTCAACAGCAGCAGCCCGGGTCTTTCTTTGTAGAGACCGGGATTAAAGGTAACTGTGCCACCGATGCGCGGGAAAGTCGCATGCACATCCACTGGACCACCCAGCATGTCAGCGCCCGTGGTCAAATCCAGGGCATGCACTCGATGGAAGTAAGTCCCTGCTCCATTTTTGCTCATGGCGACAACGTAGATCATGCCATTGGGTCCCTTGGTGAGATCAATCACAGGCGTGGACGTGACACCAATCTCGGGCGTGACCTGGCCGCAGCCGCGATCATCAGAGGGTGATTCACCTGCCTTCAGCATTGAAACTTGCCAGTACTGCGCGCCAGTATCGGCATCGAAGGCATAAACACTATCGTGCTCGGTGGCCACAAATAGAACATTATGAATTCCCTGGTTGGGAATGTTTACTGCGGGCACGTAAAGGGTTTGCGCATCAACTTTCCCATCAACAGGGATGTTGAACAGCAACCGGAATTGGTTCATATTCACGTTGGCAGGAGTGAGTATCGCCTCATGCGAGTTCAAGCCGGTGCGGCCATTGTCGTTGTGGTAGGTGAGCGTTCCACCATAGGGAGCGTTCACCTGGATTGAAACTGTTTTGGTCTGCGCAGGCGGAGAAAGCGTGGTTGCAGTAATGGTATGCACCGGGCCTACGCTCATGATCGTGGGTGTATATACGCCGCTGCTGGAGATGAAACCGCTGGCGTTATTTCCTGAGCCCACTCCATCAATGGACCAGGAGACAGGCAGGTTGGGGGTAAACTGCTGGGTTTGCAATACAGAAATGGTGATGGTTGACGGTGAAACCGCCAGTACCGGAACAACCTGAAGACCCGTAGAGCCGGTTAACCCCTGGGTCGCTGAAATCGTGGTGCTCCCAGCAGTCACGAGCGTCGCCACGTTATTTGTCATGGTTGCTACGAGGGTATTTGATGATGCCCAGGTAGCACTGCCGGTAAAGTTCTGGGTGCTGCCATCAGTATAATTGCCAGTCGCCGTATAAGTAACTGGACCTGCATTCACCACCACAGCCTGGCTTGCCGGGGTCACCGTAATTGAACTCAGCACCACGACTTGAAGACCTGTAGAACCGGTCACAGTCGGGCCAGCGTTTGAAGTCGCGGAAATGAGAGTCGTCCCGCCAGCCACCAGCGTCGCTACGTTATTCGTCATGGTCGCTACCCCGGGAATGGAGGACGCCCATGTAACCGAGCCGGTAAGGTTCTGCGTGCTGTTATCAGAGTAGTTGCCGGTCGCTGTGTAAGTAACCGTACCCACGCTCAAGAGCGGGTGTGCGTTCGCAGGAGTCACCGTAATCGAATTCAGCACCACAGCACTCGAGACAGTAAGCTGAACTGAAGCCGACAGCGGCCCTTTGGAGGCGGTAATGGTAACAGGTCCCAGAGTGCTGCCGGCAGTGACCAGCCCAGTGGATGGATTAACCGTGGCAATGCTGGTGTCGGAAGAGCTCCACTGTACCTGGTTGGTGATGTTTTCGCTAAACGTGGATTGTGACGCGCCGCCACGGAAGAATACCCGTGAGGCGCTGAATTGCAGAGTCTTCGTAGGCACCAGGGAGAAGCCCGAAGGCGCAACTTCCAAGGCAAACGGCCCTGGCGCAGGCCGAACAACCACTACTCCTGTCATCGACGCCAGGTGCACACTGCAGTAGTAAGGAAAGGTTCCCACCTGATTGAATGTGAAGCTAAAACTGAAAGTTGCAGCGTGCTGACCCGAATCCCACGTGCCATTGGAGGTGCAGGCGCCGGAACATGTGCCCGAAGTGGTTGAGTGAAATCCCGATATCCAGTTCCACTGCACGGTGTCACCCTTGCGAATGACGGTCGTGCTGGTGCCACTGACGGTATCTTGGAAGGAATGCGCGCTGCCCGGACCTATATTAACAATCCGGGTGTCGGCGAAGCTTAGTGAGGCCCCGCCAAAGGCGAATGCCAGCAATAGTATGAGTGCATGGGTTCTGCACCGCAGGAATAAATCTAAAATATCCCGGCACAATGACGTTCTCATGCTCAAACACCGCTCCTTGATTGTTCAGTTTTCGTTAGTGTGAGGGAGGAGAATGCTGGAGCAACTAATATTGAAGCAACCATAGTGGGCATTACAAGCAGGAAAAAGGACACGTACTACTGGTTCATCAGAAACCATCTGCTGACGATGCAAGTTGATACCGCCTGCCGTGAGATTCTTCACCAGCAGGACCAGAATTTCCTTTTACGAGGGGAATGCAGGCTGGGGTTCCGGCCACAACACACCGATCAGGCGAAACAAACGCTATGACTTGGTTCAGGCTCGCCTGCGTTTCGCTGAAACTGCTATAGAGCTATAATACCTTAGCTCCAATTTATTTGGACAATGCAAGAAATTATTGACAATCCCCTCTATAACTGCTATATAGCTTTGTCGCCAATCTCGGAGTAGATTTACTCCAACTTAAGGAGAGCCTGCAATGAAGCGCACCCATCGAGTCACGTTGAGCGCCGGGGTCCTGCTGCTGCTTCTGTTCTTCACCCTTGGCACCACTTCGGCACAAAGCATTCCCACCTGGCAACCGAACACGGCTTACGCAACCGGCGCATTGGTCATGTTCAATGGTGTGGAGTATCAATGTATCCAGGGCCACACTTCTCTGCTTGGATGGGAGCCGCCCGTTGTGCCTGCACTCTGGCACCCGGTCAGTGGAACTCCCAAACCCACGCCTACTCCCACCCCAAAACCGACCCCGACGCCTAAGCCAACTCCTACACCGAAACCAACTCCCACGCCCACTCCAAAACCAACACCCACGCCGACGCCAAAGCCCACCCCCACACCGACTCCCATTCCCGGAGTGGGAAACGGAAGATTACTCGTAGGCTATTGGCACGACTTCGATAACGGCACGGGGTTCATTCCGCTGGCGAATGTTCCGCAGGCTTACGACATTATCAATGTGGCCTTTGCCACTCCTGCCTCAGGATCAACCTCGAACATCACCTTCTCGGTGTTCCAGGAAGGCGACTCGCAGTTCATCTCCGATATTGCGGTCTTGCACAGCAAAGGCAAAAAAGTCCTTCTTTCCATTGGCGGGGCGCTCACAACCGTCCAGTTGAACTCTTCCGGCGATGTACAGACTTTTGTCAGTTCGGTGGCGGGCATTGTGCAGAAGTACGGCTTCGATGGAATTGATATTGATTTTGAAAACAATTCTCTCTTCCTCAATGCCGGCGACACAGACGTCAACCATCCCACTACGCCGGTAGTCGTAAACCTGATCGCTGCGCTCAGGCAGCTTCATAACCAGTTGGGCTCCACGTTCATGATTACTATGGCGCCTGAAACCTTCTTTGTGCAGGTGGGCTTCAACAACTATGGCCCCGGGCAGTTCGGAGGTGACCCACGGGCCGGCGCCTATTTGCCGGTCATCAATGGCATTCGGGATGTCCTGAGCTACCTCTGGGTGCAGCAATACAATTCCGGACCGGTGAAAGCGCTCGACGACCAGTACTACAACATGGGGGGACCCGATTTCCACGTGGCCATGGCGGAAATGGTGCTGCAAGGCTTCCCAGTGGCTCACACTCCCGGAGACGTCTTTGCTCCGTTGCGGCCAGACCAGGTCTTGATCGGTGTCCCAGCGAGCCTGAACGCAGGAAATGGGTTCCTTTCGAATTCCCAGATTGAAACCGCGTTGAACTACGTCACCAGGGGAACTTCGTTTGGGGGAAGCTATCAACTGAGAAACCCTGCCGGCTATTCCAATTTCAGGGGGGTTATGACCTGGTCTATCAATTGGGATGCGTTCTCAAGCTTGCAGTTCTCGGGTGGAATGCGGAGCTATCTCGACTCTCTGCCCCCGGTCCATTGAAAAGACACTGATGCAACATGGAAAGCAATGTCCAGCCAGCTTACCGCAAGCTGGCTGGGCATTGCATCCCTAAGTCTGGAGAGATTGCGGAAACCGGCACAAGTGTGAAGCTGCGAAATCTCATAATGTGAGACTGAAATAGACTGAAGTCCATGACCTTTTTTCTGCGCTTGCTTTAAATAATTCAGCATAGAATAGCCCCGCTAAAAACAACTCCACCCTTGCCCCCATAAAAGGGTTGAACCTAAAAAAATCTCCAGAGGAGTCGCCCTATGAGCCTGAAGCTTAGAGCTCGATTTGTGCCTGTCTGTCTCTTTTCACTGGTTGTGTTGATCTTTTGTCTGAGCACACCTTTTAATACCCACGCCGGAACAACCGGCACACCTGAAGCTGGGCGGCCCTCTGCCCTGGCTGCGAACTATGGCAACCTTCCTCTGAGTTTTGAACGCAATGAAGGACAGACTGATGCACAAGTGAAGTTTCTCTCTCGTGGTGGCGGCTACACCGTGTTCCTTACCTCACAGAGCGCAGTACTGGTGTTGAGCAAGCAGGAGCCGAACAGGACACAGAATGCGAGAAACAAAGCCAGCAAGCAGACAGGGGCAAAAAATCTGCCGGTCAAAGTTACGGCCACTGTAGTGCGGTTGCAACTCGCGGGAGAAAAACTAAATCTTGCACCAAAAATCAGTGGACTGGCCGAGCTGCCTGGACGCAGTAACTATTTCAAAGGGAGCAATCGGCAACGCTGGGCCACCAATATTCCCAATTACGAACAGGTGCAATACCGCGGCGTCTATCCTGGCGTGGACATGGTGTACTACGGTAACCAACGGCAGTTGGAATATGACATGGTTGTGGCGCCCCATGCCGATCCCTCGGCCATTCACTTCCAAGTGCAGGGAGCAAGGAGCATGGAAATCGCCCCTTCCGGCGATTTAATACTGCATACCACGAACGGTGATGTGGCGCTCCGCAAACCTCTGCTCTATCAACCAAAGATTGCCCAGCAGAAGATTGCCGGCACAATACCTTTGTCACCGAATGAAGGGCCAAGCAATGCAAGCCCATTGTCCTCGCCGGCCGCGGACCAACCTGCGCCGCGAGAAATGGTGAATGGCAGCTATGTCATCCAGGGAAACGAAATTCAATTTCAGGTGAGCGCTTACGATAACAACCGCCCTCTAATCATTGATCCGGTTCTGACTTACTCAACGTTCCTGGGCGGGAGCAGCTTCGATCAGGGATCGGCAATTGCGGCGGATATCAACGGCAATGCTTATATCGCGGGTGAAACCAACTCGCCCGATTTCCCCACGACCAATACGATTAATCCCTTCAATCAAGCTCAGATGGTTTTTATCGCCAAGCTTAGTCCCGCTGGAGACAGCTTGGTCTACTCCACCTATCTGGGTGGGGCCAATCCGAATGATTTCGATTCCGCATCTGGCATCGCCCTCGACGGCAATGGTAACGCTTATGTAAGCGGAACCACCTCGGACACCGACTTTCCCGTAGTCAATGCTTATCAAGCATCCCCGCCAGACCCTGCTGCAAGTAATGTTTTTGTAAGCAAACTGAATGCGGCCGGCAACTCGCTTTTGTATTCCACGTATCTCGGTGGTACCAATAATGGCGGCTCTTTCCAGTCACTCAATTTCGGCAACAGCATTGCCGCGGATGCAAACGGCAACGCTTATGTAACCGGGAATACCAGCTCTGATAATTTTCCTCATACCAGCAATGCCTTTCAACAGACTGATCCCGTAGCTCTTGGCTCTCTTATCGCCGTACCTTTTGTAAGCAAGATTGACACCACGCAGACGGGGGTTTCATCGCTGGTATATTCCACGTACCTGGGAGGAGCGGCCCCCAATGCCTTCAATCGTGCAAATGGGATCGCCACCAACGGCCTGGGCAAGGTCTATATCACCGGTACCACCAACGCGCCCGACTTCCCTACCAAGAATGCCTTCCAGAACAACCTGGTCGTCGGCTCTCAAAATGCGTTTGTGAGTGTACTTGACACTACGGCTTCGGGTAACGCATCGCTGATTTACTCTACGTATCTGGGCGGCAAGAATGGGAGTATGACCGATAGCGGCGCGGACATAGTTGTAGACAGCACCGGCAAGATAGATGTTACAGGCATTACGGGATCCACCGGTTTCCCGGTGACCTCCAATGCCTTCCAAAACAGCCTCGCGGGCGCTTGCAGCAATGCGTTTATCAGCCAGATTGATCCGACCCAGTCGGGCGCGCCCTCTCTGGTCTATTCCACGTACTTCGGCGGCAACGATTCATTGTCACAATGCACGGAAGAAGGTCATGGGATCGCCACCGACAGTACCGGCAAAATCTATGTGACTGGACAAACCGATTCCTCCAATTTCCCAACCAAAAATCCTTTGCAGGCCATGTTGCCGGAAAGTGGAAGTTTTGAGCAGAGTGTTTTCGTAAGCCAGTTTGACCCCAGCCAGCCGGTAGCGGTCAACACCCTGTTGTTCTCCACCTATCTTGGCGGCAGCAGGGGTTCAAATAATGGTGACCGGGGCTATGGGGTAGCTGTGGACAGCAATGGCGCGAACGTCTACGTCACGGGCGCAACCGACGCGTATGACTTCCCGGCGGTAAATCCACTGCAACCATACAGTGCCAATGGAGACGCTTTTGTAGCCAAGATCAACCTTGCAGGGACCTCGCCGGCCATTTTACTTACACCCAGTTCGCTGAGCTTCGATTTCCAGACGGGAGGCACAAGCAGCACTCCAAAGCCTGTCACTGTCAAGAATGTTGGTACGGCCTCGCTCACCATATCTGCAGTCTCGGTGAATTTCACCGGCTTCAGCATAAGCGGCAATACCTGCGCGCCCCTCCCATTTGCGTTGACGGCCGGCAGTACCTGCACAATCAGCGTAATTCACAACCCGCCGCAGTCAGGGAACTGGTCGGCAAACCTGGTGATAACAGACAGCTCCCTCGGAAGTCCGCATAAGGTGTCACTCCGGGGTGCGGGAGCTAACGTCGCGCTGGCTTCTTCGCTGAACCCTTCAAGCTATGGTCAGACCGTGACCTTCACTGCAACGCTCACCTCTGGCGTACCAGGAGGCCCGCTTGGAGGGACGGTTCAATTTTTCGATGGCACGAATGCCGTGGACACTCAACCCGTTGTCTCCGGAGCGGCGACGTTTGCAAGCTCTACTTTGATACCAGGCTCGCACGTCTTCACAGCCGTCTACAGCGGTGACACTTTCCGCAGTGGCAACATCTCCAATGCAATTACACAAGTTGTCAATCAAGCAGCGACCACAACCACCCTGACTTCTTCACTCAATCCCAGTGCCTTCGGTGCGGGCAACCCGCCTACTTTTACAGCTACGGTGACGACAAACAATGGACTAACAACCGTGGAAGGCGGAACTGTGACGTTCAAAGATGGAGCGGCCACGTTAGGCACAAGCACTATCTTGCCTGACGACACAGGACAAACCACATTCACTCCGGCATCCAACACAGTCCTGGGGCTGGGCACTCATCCCATTACGGCTATTTATCAAGGTGACGCTACTCCTGCAAACTGGGGCCCCAGTACGAGCAGCGTTCTCAATCAAGTGGTTAAGCCGCCAACTTCAACTACCCTGGCGGCGCAGATCAATGGCAAACCTGCCGGCGGAACTGCATACTTTACCCGCAACCCGGCCCAAAAGCTGATACTCGCGATAACTGTAACGGGAAATGCTGGTACTCCGACCGGGGCGGTGACCGTAACTTCGGGCAACGTAATACTAGGTCCACCAATAACCTTGGTGACGGTGAATTCAACCACAGCCACTGCAACGTTCCAGGTAACCGGCCTGCGGGTGGGACTGAACCAGATTAATGCTGTTTTCCCTCCAACTGGCCCGTACGCGGGAAGCACCTCGAACACAGTCATGGTGTATCAGTCGCCACGGCCGAAGGTACATTAGGGCGTGTTCGTCCGCGGTGAGCTTTTCTGAGTACCAAGTACTAAGTACAGTTTTTTACGTCCCGAGCTAGCAGGGGGTACCTACCCTAAACCGATCTGCGTAAATCTGCGACCATCTGCAGCGGCTTTTTCTGAGTACTGAGTACTATTCTCCGCCTCTGTTATCCTAAAAAGCTGCGGTTCCATTACATGTCACTGCACAAACTCCTCTCCGGCACTTAAAATTGTGCTTCAAGGAACTTTTTTCAAACTAGCTTTTTCGGACGACCATGGAAGACTTTTCAAGAATCAAACGCCTGCCGCCGTACGTGTTCAACATCACTACGGAGCTGAAGAACGCCGCGCGCAAACGCGGAGAAGACATCATTGATTTCGGCATGGGCAATCCCGACGGCCCGACGCCCAAGGCCATTGTGGACAAGCTGATTGAAGCGGTGCAGCGCCCGGCCACGCACCGCTACTCGGTCTCGCGCGGCATTCCGCGTCTGCGCAAGGCTATCTGCGATTGGTACAAGAGGCGTTACAACGTAGAGCTCAACCCGCAGACAGAAGCGATTGTGACCATCGGCTCCAAGGAGGGCATCGCCCACCTCTGTCTGGCGACACTCGATCGGGGAGATACGGTGCTGGTGCCGAACCCCAGTTATCCCATTCATGTTTACGGCCCGGTGATTGCCGGCGCGGATATCCGCAGTGTACCCATGAAAGCAGGGGTTGATTTCCTGGCCGAGCTGGAGCAGGCGCTGCGCCTGATGTATCCGCGGCCCAAGCTTCTGATTCTGAACTTCCCTTCCAATCCCACTACACAATGCGTGGACCTGACATTTCTCGAGCGTGTGGTCGCGCTCTGCCAGGAATACAAGCTGTATGTGGTGCACGACCTGGCCTATGCCGACATCGTATTCGACGGCTATCGCGCGCCTTCGATCTTGGAAGTACCGAACGCCAAGGAGATCGCGGTAGAGTTTTTTACTTTATCGAAAAGCTACAACATGCCCGGCTGGCGCGTGGGATTCATGACGGGGAATCCTAAGCTGGTGGCGGCGCTCAGCCGCCTCAAGAGTTATTTCGATTACGGAACATTTACACCCATTCAGGTCGCGGCCATCCTGGCGCTGGATGGCCCGCAGGATTGCGTAAAACAAATTTGCGAAAACTATCGCAAGCGCCGCGACGTCCTGGTGCAGGGCCTGAACAAGCTCAACTGGCAGGTTGAGCTGCCCAAGGCCACCATGTTTGTGTGGGCGCCGATTCCCGAGAGCTATCGCAAACTGGGCTCGCTGGAGTTTTCCAAAAAACTGCTGACCGATGCCAAGGTGGCGGTAAGCCCGGGTATCGGCTTCGGGGAATACGGCGACGACCACGTGCGCTTTTCCCTGATTGAAAACGAAGAGAGAACGCGCCAGGCAATTCGCGGCATTAAACACATGTTGAAAGCCGATGGCATGGCGTGAGTATCCGCCGATTGCTATTTCAGGAGGGCCGCGCCCGCCTGAGCGCATTGGCCATCATGGTCGGGGGTATCTCCCGAGGCGCCGATGGCGCCCACGATCTTGCCATCGATCACCAGCGGCACGCCGCCTTCTACCGGCACTGCGCCTTCAACACCGAGAATTCTTAAACCGGTGCCGCCTGCCGCCAAAGCATCCTGAAACGCCCTGGTGGGGCGCTTGAAGCGCGCCGCGGAGCGTGCTTTGTCAATGGCAAGATTGGCGCTGCCCAGTTGAGTGGCGTCCATCTTCTCGTAATAAACCAGGTTGCCGCTGGGATCAACCACCGCCACTGCCATGTTCCATTTATTTTTGAGCGCTTCCGCTAACACTCCGGCCGCTGCTTTTTTCGCGTCCTCAAGGGAAACGGATGGACCATATGGGTTGGGCATCATCTGCGCTCCTGCACGCAAGGCGCACAAGGCAACAACTGCGAAAATCAAAGTCTTTACCGATTTCATTGACATGGTGCTTCTCTCCTATCTTTATATATATGACCGCAATTTCAATATTCCACCGCTCCGAATCGATTCGCCCAGCAAGAGATTGAGACACACAGGAGCGCTCTGCAATTTATCAGATAACACCTCACATGAAAATGCTCTATTAACGATAGAGTTCCCCGAGGCCGCTCCCTCTTGCATCCAGGAGTATTGATGAAGTACGCTGCAGGGAACTACGAACCCCCAACCTTGGCCGCACATAACCCGGGACCGCACTTGCCGTGTGGTATCACAGTGATATCAAACCATTTATTTCTCAGGAATTGTTGGTTATCATTGTCCTGGGAAGTGTGTCTGGCGTTCAAGAATGCGGAGCATTTCTCGGGTGAGCACCAAGTGAGCGCCGGATAGTGCGGGGCGCAACCTTCTTGGGGGCTGCGGAGCCTTATTTGAAATGGTCTTTGAAAATTCGCAAAAGCAGTGCCCGTTTCTCAGTCCTCAGTGCTGAAAAACGGCCCCCGGATGTTATATATCCAGTAAACACCGCGGACTCTGCGCGACTGCCTCAGCAAGTACCCGCCGCGACCGCGGCGTTCCCCAGTAAATACGCTGCGATCATGCTGTTTTGTGGTCTCCAACCACTTGCTTGCAAGTGGGGAGGGGGGCTATCAGGAGTGCTGACCGGATGCAGAGCTTTGATAACTAAAAGGTAAATGGCGGCTTGCTCACTCCTGATTCAATCCCTGCCAATTCTTGAAACTGGTCTGGTAACTTTTGGCTACAAGTCCTTTCATATTCCAAAATTCCAAAGGAGTTACTTTAGTAACGGCCCAATATGAAATAAAGACTCAAACGTATGTCAAAATGGGATCAATAATTCGGGGGTTTGTGCTGCTCATCAGATTTTAGACACATCGCATGCGGGTCAAATATCGTATACTGTTGCTAACTGACTCCCCAGATTCGTGTAGCGATAATATTCATTGATCACTTTATCGAGGGGCATAATGGCAGTAGCCACTGACTCGCAAAAAATATCTGGCAATTGGAAGCGCGCCTGCTCTATTTATCCCATCTACATGGAACTCTCCAAGCGCTTTGAGCTGGGTATCCCACCTTGCAGCGACCTCGAATCACCATCGGCCCAGACCAACAATGAGGCCCTGGTGCGCGCGGAGCAGTGGTTTCGTGATGCAGACCATCTGATTGAAGTGCATCACATACGAAAGCTTTTGGGCCAAATTACGCTGGATGAAAATGTCTTGCATGACATCCTTACCCGGCAACTTGGCAAAGAACCTAAGAGCGAATCGGACCGGGACAAAATAGATTTCCTTCTTGTCCAGTATCTTGCGCAGTGTTTGCCGGCAGGCGTGTCGGCCCACGAACTCAGTCTTCAGCAGGCCGCCGAGGTGTTGCGGCCAATTCTGGGTGATGCCAGCCAGCCCCAAGCAATTCCGCGCCTGGAAGAGTGCATTGAAGACCTGAACCGGTCACAAAGTCTTGGCGATTTCATGGACCACATGATTCTCGAACGAGGACGCGCGGTAAAAGTTGCGGGCCGGGAAAAGCCTTTTGATCCTTTGTCCCTGGTTGCGTTTACGCGTTTCAGCTTCCTGGTGCGGCTTGGCTCAATTCGTCTTGTGCATGAAGATATTCTAGGATTAGACGAAGACCTGAGGACCCTGGAAAACGCAGGCGTTAAAAAAGTTGATTGCAGCTCAGCCGACCTTTCCAAACATGAATCCTTCGCATCCATCCGTAGGATGAGCGAGAAATGGAAGCAATCTTTTCCCGGAAAATATTCACAGAACTACTGGTTCACAGATGTTATCCGCGTGCGATCGTGCGTGAAGATGGAAATAGACCGACTGGCAGGCAAGAAAGCGGGCGAGGAGAGCTCATCCTCGGAAGGTGCCGGCAAAGCCAAGTCGCACGCGAAAGTCGAGGAGTTCCAGCTTAAGAATGAAGTCACGCGCTATATTCAAGAGATCGCAAGCCAGGTCAAATCCATAAAAGACGCACGCGCAGCCAACGCAATTAAGCTGGGTGAGTTACGGTTGATGCTTTCTTCCGAAGAGGTGGAGGCTTTCAGGCATGACTCGGGAGAGACAAATCTTCTGCTTCATAAGGTTGTCGCGGTGCGGGCCCTTCTTCTTACAGCCTTGGATAAGCCCGATACTATTGATCTTGCCGCAGCAAAAGTACTGGCGCAATCAGAAGCAGCAATCCTGCAGGAACGGATTGTTGCCGCCAGGGAAAAAGGCGATACCGATGTCATGGTCAATCTGACAGCCTGCGCGCGCTCCCTGCAAAAAGCCCTGGACAAAAAAGGTAAGACGACGAATTGATATCCTCTTCACTTCTTTCCTTCAGGTTCGCCCCAACGATGGCTTCGATCGCCTCCTCCTAGCAAGAGATTGATTTCACTATGACGCCCAAAACAATGAAAAGAGGATTATAGTAGTGAGCACTGGATTCTATGCCCTTGTGCCGCGCCATATCGCAATACTTAATGTTAGGGTTGCTGACGAGCGGGACACTCTACTCGCAAATGCAGGCACCTGCACTGCAACCAGCCACTAACCAGACGCCGGGTGCACTGGTTCACAAGAGATCGAGCGGGCAAACGGCGCGTAAGAACCATACCCTGTCTTCATGGCGAGTTGCGCTGCCTCCTTACAAATTGCCTCCTTCTCCTCCTCGCATCAGCTACGTCAATGGAGAGCTTACAGTCGTAGCGAACAACTCCACTCTTTCCGATGTGCTGAATGCGATTCAAAGTGCGACTGGAGCAAAGATCGAAGGAGTCACACCAGCGAGCACCGACCGGGTCTTTGGGCAGTTCGGCCCGGACTCGCCGCGTACCGTGTGTAGTACGTTGCTCACCGGCTCGGGGTATGACTTCGTTATTATGGAGTCTGCCGACAACCGTGGCTCACTACAGCAAATTATCCTGACAGCACGCTCGACGGAACTGGCCGATTCGCCATCGTCGCAGAGCGCTGTGGCTTCTGAATCGCCAGCTGGCGATACCAGTGACAGCCAGGATATGGCCGATGCAAACGAGCAGGCCACGGATGCGAATCAGGCACAGATGACGCCGGAACAACAGCAACAATTACCACCGCAAGATCAACCATCAACACAAAATCAGCAGGCAACGCAGGGCCAGCAGCCTGGCGTGGCTCCCACACATCCGCAGCACTGGGGCGCAAACTATCAACCGCCACCGCAAACTACTCAGCAGAATCAGCAAGAACAGCAGCAACACTAGATTTTCACAGACCAAAAAAGAGGTAATAGTTTGCGAGCCAATGCCAGCATTCTTGTTCCGGTACCTGCTCGGCCTAGAGCCTGAAGTTCCCAGAACGGTATCTTGGAGCAAAAAAGATAGGGCCGGTCCAAATGCTTATTCGGACCGGCCCAAGGTTGTGATGGCGACTGCGGCTGTCTTTCCGCCGCAGTCGCTATCTGGTTATTGGAAGAATTTCAAGAACTCATGGTTGTAGGCCAGCGGTGGTTGGCCGTTACCGTTCGAGGTACTGAGGCCGCCGCTGCCGTTGGGTGTGTCGCGATCGAACGCCCAGAAACGGATGGTTGCCAGGCCATTGGACTTAGCGAAGTTGCTCAACGTGTCCACATCGGCCAGACTGGTGACCTCGTCCTGGGTATCGTTCTGACCAATCATGATGGTGACCCCAATGTGGTTCATGGGGATGCCACTCTGCTGGTTCAGTGCTTGCGCGGCTTGGACTGCTGACTGGCCCATGTCGCAGCGTGCGTTCACCACCACGCAGTTGCCTGGGTTCGCCGAGCCGTAGTCCATCGCCATCAGGTTGACGACGTAGTTCCCGCCCAGCCCCAGCCGCTTGATCTCATTGACCACCGTTCCGCCGACGCTTCCGCCGGTGATCGGATTGGCTGCGAGAGTACCTAGCGATGGGATAGTGAAGCTGAATTGCAGGTTGGGGAACTGCTGCTCGGCCGCCATGGTCGAGGTAATCAGCTCGTCGATCGCCTGCTGCGACTGGCCGCTCTCGATATCGAAGTCGACACCGACCAGGTTCGCAGAGTTATATCGGTTGATGAAGCCGATCAACCCTGATCCGCTGGAGCAACTGAATGAGCCTGCTGCCCCGCCGGTACCCAGAATGTATCTCTTGCCGGCGCCGACGAAGGCCTGCACATTGGTTGCTTCCATGGCTGGCGAGATGCCGGCCCAGCTCTCTGAATCGCAACTGCTGGTGGCAAAGGCCCAGACCAGCGTCGAGTTTGGCATGGCGCTGGTGACCGGTTGCACCGAGCCTGTTACCGCCGATCGCTGCGCGCCGGTGTTGAAGTCGGCGTTGATCGTCACGTCTTTGTAGGCGGCATAGATGAAGCCCGGAGGCGTGCCTCCGCCACCGCCTTTTGCTGTGGTTACACTGACGGCAGCGCTTTGCCCCGATGAGCCGGCAGAATCCACCGCTGCCACCGTGAAGCTGTAAGTGGTTTGCGCGGCAAGGCCGAAGACGGTGAAGCTGGTTCCGTTCGATGTCCCAGCTGCGCTTCCGTTCTTGAAAATGGTGTAGCTCACCGCGCAATTGGAAGCTGCGCTCGCGGCATTCCAACTCAGGTTTGTGCTGCTGCTCGTGGTTCCTGAGGCTGACAAGCCCGTCGGGGTAGAAGGCAGTGTCGAGCAAGTACTGCAGGCCCCATGTGAAGTCCAGACCTGCCCGCTGCCCGGGGGACCGTTATGCGTGGCCGGGTCGTCACCTTGTGTCCACCAGTTGTTGGTGTAGTTGATGCCATTGCGGGTCACGAGCGTTCCCGGAGCGGCATAAACCGTGCTTGCATTCCACGCCGGTCCGCATCCGCCGCCACCGCCGCCACCACCGGGGGGTGGGGTAGGAGTAGGTGTCGGTGTAGGAGTCGGGGTCGGTCCCGGACTGCCGCTGACGGGTTGCCACAGGGCGGGCGTATTGGGAGGCTCCCAGCCTACGAGTGAGGTGTGAGCCTGGATACACTTATATTCCACACCGTTGAACATCACCAGTGCACCTATCGCGTAGGAAGTATTGGGTTGCCAGTTTGGAATTGATTGCGCTGAACTTGCCAGCGGGAGGAGGAGCAGCAGCAACAGAATGCAAGTGCTCACAATAATCAGGGGCGTCCTCTTCATGGTTAAGCTCCTTGGGCGGTTGTCCACCCGGTTTTTGTAAGTTTTCTACAGCCAACAAAATACATTTGATCTAGTGGAACGCCTCAAACGACTGCGAGAATTGGAATGTATTTTGCGAGACACCGCTGCACACGGGTGAGGCAAAACCCTGGTTGGGGCAACTGCCGTTATCGCGTGCCAAAGACCAGAACGCAAGCCGCGTAATGTAGCTGTTCGATGCGGTGAAGTTCAACAACGTATTGACATCGGAAAACCTGAAGATTTCCGTGTTGGTATCGTTGACTCCGATCATGGGCGTAACCCCAATGCTCGAGCTCAGCCCAGCCGCCATCACCTGGTTGTGGGTGTTGCTGGCAGCCTGGGTTGCGCTGAGTCCCATATTGCCACCGTTGTCATTGGCCGACCCCATATCCATGGCCATGACATTGACGACATCGGGATTGAATCCAGCCTGATGCGCGGCGGCAAGCAGATCGGTGCCCGCAGTGACAAGCCCACTGGAAAGAACCGGCAGCGTTAAAGAGATGGTCAGATTGCCATTCGCCCTCTTCAGCCCCGCCAATGCCTGCATGAGCACGGACGCGTTGACCCCGCCTTCGATATCGAAGTCGAGCCCTGCCGGATGGTAGGTGTTGACCACCGCCTGGTACATCGCCTGCGCTGAACCCGCGTTACCGCACGAGCTCAGAACAGAGCCGTTCGCTCCACCAAAGGCGATGTAGACGGTTACCCCATTCGACTGCAACTGGCTGATTGCGGTCGCGACCGGTGTTCCATTCGGGAAGGTTGTTCCGCCAAGCCCGCCCCAAACCGCGGTGCAACCACCATCCACCATAAACGCAAGTGTGATGGCTTTCAGACCAGCCTGCTGCGCCATGCTCACTACCTGTTCGCCCACAGCCAGACTGATGTCGTCATACGGCGCGAATACCTTGCTGCCACCACCGCCGCCTCCTCCACCACCTTTGCCTGTGGTTACGTTGACCGCGGCGCTCCTGCCAGAGCTGCCCGCAGGATCCACTGCGGCGACTGTGAAGCTGTAGGTGGTCTGCGCTGCGAGACCAGTCACAGTGAAGCTGGTACCGCCCGCGGTCCCAACAGAATTCCCATTTCGAAATACTGTGTAACCGGTCACGGTGCAATTAGAAGCTGCGGTAGATGCATGCCAGCTCAAGTTTGTACTGGATCCTGTGGTCCCCGAAGCTGATAGTCCCGTGGGCACCGAGGGAAGGGTGGAACAACTGCTGCAAACCCCGACTGAAGTCCACGGTTGGCCGCTACCCGCGGGACCGCTATGCGTGGCAGGGTCGTCACCTAGCGTCCACCAATTGTTCTTGTAGTTAACTCCATTACGGCTCACTAGGTTTCCGGGAGCACTGTACACGGTAGTTGGATTCCAAGCTGGCCCGCAACCACTGCCGGCACTGGGCGCCTGTGCGGAAGTTTGCGCTGAACTAGCCAGCGGGAGGAGGAGCAGCAGCAACAGAATGCAAGTGCTCACAATAATCAGGGGAGTCCTCTTCATGGTTAAGCTCCTTGGGCGGTTATCCACCCGGTTTTTGTAAGTTTTCTACAGCCAACAAAATATCTTTTTCGGCCAATGGGATAAGTACAAGTTCCTACCGGTTCGCCTTGGATCATTAAGAAATTTCATAATGTGCTCTATAGCACTATGGAATTGGACTGACATCGTATAAAGGAACATTGCGCATGTCAATACCTAAATTTGGCGGCTAGCGAGAGAGCCTGCAGAGTTCGGCATTCTATTGCTATATAGCATTATGTTAAAGATTAAGAAAAAGATGCGGGTTGCAGAGATTGCACTTAAGCAGGTCTATTTCTTGAGGCATATATCTAAGGCTGGGTCGAGGCTACGCTCGCTCGCCAGGCGAAATCACCACGCCATCCATCACTACTCTACAAAGATGATTGATAAATTCCTCGGAAAGTGGAGCATAGCGAATAAGAAAACGAAAGTAGATCGCTCCGTAGAGCGCGTCGAGCAGAAGATCCATATTGAGGCTGCGGGGTAATTCTCCCCGCTTCATGCCGCGCCGCAATGTTTCGTAGGCTTCTTGGCGGCGGGGCCGCATGAACCGGCCTCGGAAAGCATGAATGAGTTCGGGATCGGATTGTCCTCCACCGATGAGGGCAGCAACGATGCGTCCTTCCCTTCCGCGCAGCACGCGTACCAGTTGTTTCATCTGCAGGTTCATGTCAGTGCGGACAGAACCTGTATCCGGGAACCGAAGCTTCGCATCAGTCATCGAGAAAAATGCATCGGCTACCAGGGCCGCCTTGTTAGGCCACCAGCGGTAGACAGTCGCTTTGCCGACGTTGGCGTCGGCGGCGATGGCTTCAATGGAAAGTTCCGGAAAGCCTGTTTCCCGCAGCAGTTTCAACGTGCTTTGCAGAATGGCCCGCCGGGATTGCTCACAGCGAGGGCGGCCAGGTGTACGTCTGGTTTGCGTTCCGTTGCTCGCCGCACCATTCACCGCGGCATAACCCAGTTGCTGCATTTAGCAACATTATCATAAAATCTAGAAATTGAATCCGATACGTTCTGTTTCTGATCTATTCCCGTAATCCCGGACTTAAAGACTTCGGGCTGTAGTTTCCTATCACAGGGGCTCACCAGCGATGTGGATCGTAAAGTTAGCGCTACGGCGGCCGTATACCTTCATTGTGATGGCGCTGGTCATCATTCTCCTGACGCCACTGGTGGTTATTCGCACACCCACCGACATCTTCCCTGACATTAATATTCCCGTCATCAGCGTCGTCTGGAATTACGGCGGCCTGGCGCCCAGGGAAATGGCGGACCGCGTTGTCAGCGTGGCCGAACGCGGCATCACCATTACCGTCAATGATATCGAGCATATCGAATCGCAATCGCTCAACGGAGTCGGCGTAATCAAGATTTTTTTTCGGCCGGGCACGAACGTTCAACTGGCCCTCTCGCAAGTCACGGCGATCATGCAGACGGCCACGCGCCAGTTGCCCACGGGGACTACGCCGCCGCTGATCGTTACCTACACGGCTTCTTCGACGCCTATTATCCAGCTTGGATTGAGCAGCAAGACACTCGGAGAGCAGGATTTGTTCGACCTGGGCAATTATTTTCTGCGTTCACAACTTGCGACGGTGCAAGGCGCGTCACTGCCCTTCCCGTATGGCGGCAAACAACGCCAGATCCAGGTGGACCTTGATCTTCCCAAACTTCAAGCCTACGGACTGGCGCCCATTGACATTGTCAATGCAGTGAATGCGCAAAACCTCACTCTGCCCTCAGGCACGACGAAAATTGGCTCTTTGGAATACCCGGTCGAGATGAACGGCACTCCGGAGACAATCGAACAGTTAAATGATTTGCCGGTAAAAACAGTGAACGGCTCCACGCTGTATATGCGCGATGTGGCCCACGTCCGCGACGGTTTTTCGCCTCAGACAAATATTGTTCGCCAGGATGGCACTCGCGGCGCGCTGATGTCGGTCATGAAGATTGGCACAGCCTCGACGCTGGATATTATCAACTCTGTCAAAAACGTGGTCCCAATTGCTGCCCAGTCCCTGCCGCGAGAGCTGCAGATCAAGCCCTTGTTCGATCAATCGTTGTTTGTGCGGGCCTCCATCACCAACGTAATGCGCGAGGCTGCGACTGCCGCGTTGTTGACCGCGGCCATGATCCTGCTCTTTCTTGGGGATTGGCGTCCGACCATCGTTATTACAGTTTCCATTCCGCTCTCAATTGCCGTTTCGGTAATTTTGTTGAGTGCGCTGGGTGAGACCATCAACATCATGACGCTGGGTGGGCTGGCGCTGGCGGTGGGTATCCTGGTCGATGACGCCACGGTGGAAATTGAAAATATCGAGCGCAACCTTGCCATGGGCAAGGAGATGAAACCGGCGATTCTGGATGGCGCTCAGCAGATCGCGGTGCCGGCCTTTGTTTCCACGCTCTGTATTTGCATCGTATTCGTGCCCATGTTTTTCCTGACGGGTGTCGCAAAGTTCCTATTCGTGCCGCTGGCGGAAGCAGTGGTATTCGCGATGCTCGCCTCTTATTTCCTCTCGCGGACCCTGATTCCTACGCTGGTGATGTACATCATGCGCGGCCATGAGCACAGAGGCAACGTTCCCAAAACTGCTCTGGGCCGCTTTCAACGTGGCTTTGAGCGGGCATTCGAGAGATTTCGCTGTTCCTACGAACAACTCCTGGAAACCGCGATTGAGCACCGCAAGCTTTTCGCAACTGGTTTTGCAGCCTTCTGTGTACTTTCGCTCGGGCTGGTGTTTTTTCTGGGACAGGATTTCTTCCCCTCTGTGGATGCCGGTCTGATCCGCTTGCATGTTCGCGCTCGGCCGGGGTTGAGAGTGGAAGAGACAGCACGGCTTTGCGATCAGGTTGAGCAGGTTTTGCGGCAAGAGATACCGGCAGAAGAAGTGCAAACCATTCTGGATAACATCGGCCTGCCCTATTCCGGCCTCAATCTTTCCTACAGCAATTCGGGGGTCATCGGCACCAGCGATGCCGAGATCCAAATTGCACTTAATCCTGAGCACCATCATTCGACCGCAGCTTACGTGAAGCAACTGCGCGAAGAGTTGCCGCACAAATTTCCTGGCGTAGAGTTCTTCTTTCAGCCCGCGGACATCGTGAGCCAGATTTTGAACTTTGGTTTGCCGGCGCCGATTGATATACAGCTTGTGGGCAATGACTTAGACAAGAACTACGTGATTGCACAGCAGATTGCCAACCGCATGCGGCACATTCCGGGTGCGGCTGACGTACACGTGCAGCAGGTCATGGACCTTCCCACTCTGCGTATGGATATTGACCGCACGCGGGTGGCCCAGGTTGGCATGAATGCTCGCGACGTTGCGCAAAGCGTCCTGGTAACACTGAGCGGCAGCGCCCAGACAACCCCGAACTACTGGCTCAATCCCAAAAACGGCGTTACCTATTCGGTTGCAGTGCAGACACCACAGTATCGGATAACTTCTCTGCAAGACCTGTTGAATACGCCGGTCAACGATCCGGCAGCACAATCCCCACAGGTGCTCAGCAACCTGGTAACGGTGTCGCCGACTGCGCGCCCGGCGGTGGTGAATCACTACAACGTGCAACCTGTGATCGACGTCTACGCCACCACACAAGGCCGCGACCTCGGCGCCGTGGCTGCTGACACCATGAAAGTTCTGCAACCGTTTCGCGAGAATTTACCTCGCGGTACCCGCCTGATTGTTCGCGGGCAGGTGGAGACGATGAAATCATCTTTCTTCGGCTTGAGCATTGGTCTACTCATGGCCATTGTGCTGGTGTATCTGCTCATTGTGGTGAATTTCCAGTCCTGGCTTGATCCGTTCATCATCATTACTGCACTGCCCGGAGCGCTGGCCGGTATCGCCTGGATGCTGTTTCTCACACACACTACCTTGAGTGTCCCTTCACTTACCGGCGCGGTAATGTGCATGGGAGTGGCCACAGCAAACTCAATTCTTATGGTCTCGTTCGCACGCGATCAGATGCAGTTGGGCGTCTCGCCATTACATGCGGCTGTGCAAGCAGGCTTTACACGGGTTCGGCCCGTACTCATGACCGCCCTGGCGATGATAATCGGCATGCTTCCTATGGCGCTGGGCTATGGCGAAGGCGGTGAACAGAACGCTCCGCTCGGACGCGCCGTCATTGGCGGGTTGATGTTCGCAACCGTAGCAACACTGTTCTTCGTACCTTCGGTTTTCGCAATCATTCACGGCCGCAGGCAAACGCTGCCGCTGGAAACGAAAGAAGCTGATTCGAATTAGTGAGAGAATCAATGATGGAACCGGAAATAGATACCGTGCAGTCTTACGAAACAGAACCACATCGCATTCCGCCCGCGATCGAGCCTTGTCCTGATCTGCCGCCGGCCTCTCCGCGCCGCGCCAGGCTGATTGTAGCGGTGGTTTTGTCGGTACTTTTTGTCGCGGGCTTGATCACACTGTTGGAGCGGCTTTCGGAACGGTACGCACTCGCGAAAGAGACCGAGAGGAGTTCGGTGCCAACGGTTGCGTTTGTACATCCTGTTGCCGAGCCAGCGGATGAAGAGCTTGTGCTGCCAGGCACATTGCAGGCCTATGAGGAATCGCCCATCTACGCGCGTACGAACGGATATCTGCTCCACTGGTACAAGGACATCGGCAGCAAAGTCAATAAAGGTGAGCTGCTGGCCCAGATTGATACGCCCGAAGTGGACCAGGAACTATTACAAGCACGGGCGGCGCGGCAACAGACGCAGGCGCAGCTTCAGTTGGCCCAGATATCTTCCCAGCGCTGGGAAAACTTGCGCAAGAGCGACTCGGTCTCGCAACAGGAAGCTGACCAGCAAACCAGCGGATATCAGCAAAGCCAGGCCAACCTCGCCGCCGCGGATGCCAACGTCCGCCGGCTTGAGCAGCTCGAATCGTTCAAGAATGTTTATGCTCCCTTTTCCGGCGTTCTGACCAAACGCAATGTTGATATAGGCACGCTCATCAACGCAGGCGCGGGTGGGCGTGAGATGTTTGACGTGGCCAAGGTTGATACTTTGCGCGTGTATGTGGATGTGCCGCAAACGTACGCACTGGCGGTCAAGACCGGAACCACGGCAAATGTCACGCTGCAGGAATTGCCCGGACAAAAATTTGAAGGAAAAGTAACGCGCACAGCCAATGCAATTGATACGACTACGCGCACTCTGCTCACAGAGGTGGACGTTCCCAATTCAGAGACGCGTCTGCTGCCGGGTTCATTCGGACAAGTCCATTTTGGAGTCGCCAACTACACGCCAGAGGCGAGAAAAGTCACCATCCCAGTCAACGCTATGCTCTTCCGTTCAGAGGGCCCGCGGGTCGCAGTGATAGGCGACGATGGCAAAGTTCAACTGCGCCCGATTTTGATTGGACGCGATTACGGCGCCACGCTGGAGATTGTTAATGGCTTGAGCGCGACGGACCGGGTCATTATTAATCCTTCCGATTCCCTCGAAAACGGGCAGCAGGTAAACGCGGTTACTCCCAACGATGGAGTACAAAAGAAATGAGGCGCCGGTCGGTAGTAATCATAACGGCATTCATCAGCGCATCATTCATCGGCACATCTCTGACCGCATATGCTGTCGGGCCGAAATATAAGCGACCGGCTGCACAGGTACCTACTGCCTGGAAGACTGGGCCGCCCTGGCAAACGGCCGCTCCGAAAGACTCCATTCCAAAGGGGGCATGGTGGGAGATCTTCAAAGACAATCAACTGAATGATTATGAACAGCAGCTCTTGAAAGCAAACCAATCGCTGGAAGCTGCCCGGCAACGGCTCGACCAGGCACGCTCGCTGGCAAGGATTGCATCAGCCGGATACTTCCCACAGCTCAATGCCGACCCAAGCGGCGCCCGGCAGCGCCTCTCTGGCAACCGCCCTGCTTTGAGTACGGTTGTGCCGACCGTACCGGTTACACAGAACAATTTTCAGCTTCCTTTTTCTCTGAGCTACGAGTTGGATCTCTTTGGCCGCGTACGGCACAATCTTGAAGCCGCGAATGCTTCCCTGCAGGCGACGGCGGCGGACCTCGAAAATATTCAGCTTGTGCTTACGGCAGAACTCGCAGCCGACTACTTCACGATCCACGAACTTGATTCCGAAATCCAAGTCGTACAAGAGGCAATCAAGTATCAACAAAAAGGCCTGGAGCTTGTGCAGAACCGCCACACCGGCGGCATCGCCTCCGGACTTGAAGTCGCCCAGCAAGCGGCTGTGCTCGACTCTACCGCCTCGCAGTTGCATCTGCTGCAACAGCAACGTGATCAGTATGAGCACGCGATTGCTGTCCTGGTTGGGACTCCAGCCTCTGGTTTCAGTGTGCCCAGCGCCCCGCTCAATGCGGCAGCTCCACCTATCCCGCTGGGAGTTCCATCCGACGTGTTAGAGCGCCGGCCTGATGTTGCCACCGCCGAACGCGGTATGGCTCGCGAGAACGCGCTGGTAGGAATAGCGACTGCAGCTTTTTATCCCAACATTACGCTCTCGGGAGCTGGTGGGCTGCAAAGCCGCGCTCTGGTCTCGCTGGTTTCCGCGCCCAGTGCATTCTGGGCAGTTGGCGGAGATCTTTTACAACCCGTTTTGAATGGTGGGCGCAATCGCGCAAATCTTGCCGCCGCAAAATCGTCTTACAACGCATCAGTGGCTGACTATCGTCAGTCTGTGCTGACCGCCTTTCAGCAGGTGGAAGATGGCTTATCGGGGTTGAATGCTCTGTCGCAAGCCTCCGCGTCTCAGAATGCCGCAGTGGAAGATTCGCGCCACGCTCTGGAAATTGCCAACAATCGTTATGTTGGCGGGTTGACCTCATATCTCGATGTCATCACCGCGCAAACTACTTTGCTCTCGAACCAGCGGCTGGCGACCCAGTTACTGGGCCAGCAGATGGTCACTTCCGTCTATCTGGTCAAAGCGCTCGGCGGCGGATGGGATGCATCTCAGATCCAAAACCAGCAAGTGCATCCTTCGGCAATACAGGCCCTGCAGCAATAGAGCTGGGGATGATGACGGGGCTGAACGGCTAAGAGCCGGAAAAACAGAGAATTGTGGACATAAAAGTGCGACCAAGTATAATTTTCAGCATCTAAATTGTTTTGTGCGTATCGCGCAAGTCTGAAACAATTTCCTACCCCTAAACCCTAACCCTATGCACTAAGAGTGAACATGGCGAAACCGATTTTACTCAGCGTGGATGACGATTCGGATGTTTTGCGGGCCATTGAACGCGATCTGCGTTCGCAATATGGCGCGGAATACCGCGTCCTGGCGAGCGATTCTCCCCAGGGGGCGCTCGACCTTCTCAAGCAGTTGAAGGTACGCAATGACAGCGTAGCTTTGCTGCTGGCCGACCAACGCATGCCCAAGATGGATGGCGTGGGGTTTCTGCAGGAAGCAATGCAGATTTTCCCTCAGGCCAAGCGGGCGTTGCTCACCGCATATGCCGATACCAATGCTGCTATCAATGCCATCAATGAAGTCAGCATCAATTATTTTTTCTTAAAACCCTGGGACCCGCCGGAAGAGCACCTCTATCCGCAATTGAATGATTTGCTCGATGACTGGCAAGCTTCCTACCGCCCGACGTTTCAGGGAATCCGGGTGTTGGGTACGCGTTGGTCACGCAGGTCGTATGAGCTGCGAGACTTCCTGGCGCGCAATCATGTTCCATACCAGTGGATTGATGTTGAGTTTTCTGCCAACGATCCGGAAACCAAGCGCCTGGTGGAGGCCCTTGGGCCGGAAGCGGCCAGCCTCCCGGTCGTGCTCTTCCCGGATGGGACGAAGCTTTTGGAGAGCGCGCCGGCCGAGGTCGCACAAAAAGTCGGGTTGCGAACACGGGCGCAAACCAGCTTTTATGATTTGGCGATCTTAGGCGGAGGGCCGGCCGGTTTGGCCGCCGCTGTTTACGGAGCATCGGAAGGCCTGCACACAGTGATCGTGGAGCGAGAAGCTCCCGGCGGCCAGGCGGGAATGAGCTCACGCATCGAGAACTATCTCGGATTCCCCACCGGACTCAGTGGCGCCGATCTGGCCAGGCGCGCTGTCGTGCAAGCGCAGCGCTTTGGAGTGGAAATTCTGTCGCAAGAGGCCGTCGGAGTTCGAACGGAAGGTCCTTACCGGATCATCAAATTTGCGGATGGAAACGAAATCTCCTGTCATGCTTTGATGATTGCCACCGGAGTGCAGTGGCGACGCCTGGAAGCGCCAGGAGTAGACAAGTTACAGGGCGCCGGCATCTATTATGGCGGTGGCGCCACCGAAGCGCTTTCGTGCAAGGGTGAAATCGTCTACGTGGTGGGAGGCGCGAATTCAGCGGGTCAAGCGGCAATGAACTTCGCCAAGTATGCGGAGCGGGTTGTCATTCTGGTGCGCGGAGACTCACTTTCCAGCACCATGTCGCAATATCTGATTGACCAGATTCAACAGACGCCCAACATTCAACTATGGGCCCATGCCAGCGTAGCCGAAGCGCATGGAGAAACCCACCTGGAAGAAATTTCGGTCCTCTGTTCGGATACGAATAAAGTTGAACGCGTTCCGGCAAACGCCATGTTCATCTTTATTGGAGCGCTGCCGCGAACCGACTGGCTGGCGAACGTGGTGGAGAGAGACGAGCGCGGTTTTCTCCTGACCGGCCCTGATCTCATCTGGGATGGGAGACGTCCGAAAGGCTGGACGCTCGACCGTGATCCCTTCCTGCTGGAGACCAACATTCCCGGAATTTTCGCCGTGGGTGATGTGCGGCACGGCTCGGTGAAGCGGGTAGCCTCCGGAGTTGGCGAAGGGTCCGTGGCAGTACAGTTCATCCATCAGTATTTGAGCAAGGTATAACATGACCGAGAAATCGGAGTTACTTCAAGTACCTGTATTCGCTGACCTGCCTGACGACCAGATCACATGGTTCCTCAGTCAGTCGCAGGAGCTCGCTCTCAAAGCGGGCGACATATACGCGCGCCAGGGTGACCCGGCAGATGCAATGTTTGTGGTTCTTGAGGGTGAGCTGCTGGTACGCGGTGAACTGGGCGGCGAGATTGTCGCAATTTCGATCACACCAGGCGATGTCACTGGGGTGCTGCCCTTTTCCCGGATGAAGCAATTTACCGTGAGCGGGCGCGCCGTGGGAGACGCGCGCGTCCTGCGATTTCCTGCCACGCTTTTCCCGGAGCTTGTGCAAAAAATGCCCGAGCTGGCCCAGCGCCTTGTGGGCCTTATGTCAGACAGGATCCGCGAAACCACGCGGCGGGAACAACAGCGAGACCGATTGGCGGCCCTGGGAAAGCTTTCGGCGGGTCTTGCTCATGAACTCAACAACCCTGCCTCCGCGGCCAAACGCGCCACAGGCCAGCTCCGCGACACGCTGAAATGCATCCGGGATGCAAGCCATGAGTTGGGTGCGCGCGAACTTACTCCCGCACAGAAAGCAGAGATCGAGAAGCTGGAAGCCGCGATCATTCAGCGGGATGAGCCGCCGCCTGATGCACTGACCGTCAGCAACCTGGAAGAGCAAATTGATTCCTTTTTGCGCAGCCGCGGGCTCAACGATATGTGGCAGCTTTCCGCCGATCTTGCGCGCAAGGGCGCCAAGCCGGAGGTGCTGGAATCCCTGTTCGCAACACTCGATGCTGACACTGCTCGCGCGGCCCTGGTGAGGATCGCAGCTTCGCTTGAGATTGCAAACTTGTTGGGCGAAATCGAGAACAGCACGTCACGAATCTCTGACCTGGTGGGTGCAATCAAGGAATACACTTTCATGGACCAGGCACCGGTGCAAAACGTTGACATCGTAAAGAGCCTGGAGAACACGCTTACCATCCTGAACCACAAGCTCAAGCGCGGCGTGGTGGTTCAGCGTGACTATCAGCGTGTTCCTTTCCTGGTGAATTCATTTGGCAGCGAACTCAATCAGGTTTGGACCAACATCATTGACAATGCCATTGACGCGATGAGTGGAAAAGGCGAGCTGCGAGTACGTACCTACCGCGAAGATTCCTGCGTTGTAGTCGAGATTGGCGATAACGGTCCGGGGATTCCACCCGAGATCAAGTCGCGCATCTTTGAACCGTTCTTCACGACCAAGGGAGTCGGAGAAGGAACCGGGCTCGGCCTGGATACAGTCCAGCGAATCGTGAAGAAACATAGAGGCAGTATTCAGGTGAGTTCGAAGCCGGGAGATACGCGTTTTCAAGTGTGGCTCCCGTTGGCCGAAGCTCCAGTTTAAAAAAGGAGATCGTATGGCTCAACTTGACATTGTGTCGGAACGTCCGCCATTGCCTCCATTTATTCATGAGACTGCCATTCAGAAGGTCCGCTTGGCGGAAGATGGCTGGAACTCTCGTGATCCTGAAAAGGTAGCTCTAGCGTACACCATAGACTCGCGCTGGAGAAACCGCGCCGAATTCTCGAATGGCAGGCAGGAAATCATCGCATTTCTGAAGCGCAAGTGGGCGAAGGAATTGGATTACCGGCTGATCAAAGAGCTCTGGGCGTTCGACGGGAATCGCATCGCGGTGCGCTTCGCCTACGAATGCCACGATGACTCGGGAAACTGGTTCCGCTCATATGGCAATGAGAATTGGGAGTTCGATGAGCACGGCCTGATGCGCTTGCGGTTCGCATCTATCAATGATCTACCCATCAAAGAGTCCGAGCGTAAGTATCATTGGCCGCTGGGGCGGCGTCCCGATGGCCATCCCGGATTGAGTGATCTTGGTCTGTAGCTAAGCTTTGTAGCTTTTGATACATCTTGATTTCAATTTCAAAGGAGGCACATCATGCTCTTCGCCATCACCCTTGTACACGTAGCGTTGAGCCTCGTGGGAATCTTATCGGGGTTTGTTGTCCTGTTCGGTATGCTGGCTGGGAAACGTCTCGACGGCTGGACAGCGCTGTTTCTTACGACCACCGTGGCGACAAGCGCGACCGGGTTCCTCTTTCCCTTTCACCAACTTCTGCCGTCTCATAAGGTCGGCATCATATCGCTGGTGGTGCTGGCCATTGCCATCTTGGCGCGCTACGGCAAGCACCTCACCGGCGCTTGGCGCTGGATCTACGTAGTTGCTGCCGCGATTGCCCTCTATCTTAATGTCTTCGTGGGGGTTTTCCAGGCCTTTGAGAAGGTGCCGGCCTTGAAAGCGCTGGCTCCAACTCAGAGCGAGCCGCCGTTCAAGCTTGCGCAGCTCACCGTTCTGGTGCTCTTCGTCGTGCTTACTATTGTCGCGGCGATTAAGTTCCGCCCGCAGTCGGTCCGCGCGGCTTGAGCAGTTGTATTTTCCGTTCGCCATTCGCCAAACCCGGATGGCCAATTTGCTCTCTCAAGTATGTAGAGCTTGCGAGAGTGCAGATACCAACAAACAAGATTCATAACAAGCGAAGGAGATTGTGATGACGAACCAAAAAACGCCAATTCTTGAACCAAAAACCCAAGCTTTTGTGGATACCCTCAATGCGCAGGGAGGAAAGCCGCTTTATGAGCTCTCTTACGCGGACGCCCGTAAAGTGCTGGAAGATGCGCAAGCCATCGAAGTCAGGAAACTACCCGCTGATGTCGAAGAAAAAATTCTACCGGTTGGTCCTGGCGGAGAAGTTTCCGTTCGTATCTATCGGCCGAAAGGCGCCAAAGGTCTTCTGCCGGTGGTGATGTACTTCCACGGTGGTGGTTGGATTCTGGGCAGCAAGAATACGCACGACAGGTTGCTGCGCGATCTGGTCAACAGCACCAATGCTGCTTTTGTATTTGTGAACTACACCCCGTCTCCCGAGGCGCAATTTCCAGTGCCTATTGAGCAAGATTATGCCGCGACCAAATATATCGCCGAGCACGGCAAAGAGTTCGGCCTCGATTCGAGCCGGCTCGCGGTGGCCGGTGACAGTGTAGGCGGCAACATGGTGGCAGCGGTCACGCAGCTCGCGAAAGAGCGCAAAGGACCGGCGATCCGCTACCAGGTTCTTTTCTATCCGGTGACCGACTCGAGCCTGTCGCAGAAGTCCTACGAAGAATTCGCCAACGGTCCATGGCTGACCAAGCGTGCGATGGAATGGTTTTGGGATGCATACGCTCCCAACAAGGAGGATCGCAAGAAAACTACGGCCTCTCCGCTATCGGCGACCATGGAACAGTTGAAGGGCCTGCCTCCGGCGCTGGTCATTGTGGACGAGAACGATATTCTGCGCGATGAAGGCGAGGCCTACGCCAGGAAGCTTATCCAATCTGGCGTTGACGTAACCGCAGTACGCGTTCTCGCTACTCATCACGATTTCGCCCTGTTAAATGCTTTGGCCGATACACCCGCGACCAAGGCAACGGTCCTTCTGGCTTCGCAGAAGCTTGCTGAAGCTCTCAGTTCGGCTGCAAAGCAGGAGATAGCTGCGTAAGCGCAGGGACTATTCACCTCGAGAGGGGCGTGGCCGAGTTCCTTCAGGCGCACGCCCTCTCATTTCAAGGACAGGAGGTACGAAATGACTATGAGATTCTCAGGCAAGTTGGCATTGGTGGCCGGCGGCACAGGCGGGTTAGGACGCGCGGTCACCCTGGCTTTTCTCGAGGAAGGCGCCAAGGTGGTGGTCACGTATCAGAAGCAGGAAGAATTTGACGCCGTAAAAAGCGCAGCCAGCATGAATGGCGCATCGCTCGAAGGGCGCCGAGTTGATGTCACCGATGAAGCTGCGGTGCGCCAACTCATCGAGAGTATTCTTGCGCAGCACAACCAGTTGGATATTCTTGTGAACGCGGTTGGCGCCTTTGCCGGCGGCGCGAAATTATGGGAGCTGGATACGAAAGTCTTCGACCTGATGCTGGCGCTGAATGTGCGCTCTGGTTACGCGTTGGCACGGGTCGCGACGCCGGTCATGCTCAAACAAAAGGGCGGAGCGATCGTAAACGTTGCATCCAAGGCTGCACTGGACCACGGCCCGGGTGTGGCTGCATACGTTGCGTCCAAGGCGGCTGCGTTGGCCCTGATGGATTCGCTCGCCGCAGAGGTGAAGGGCACCGGGGTACGGGTAAACTCGGTCCTGCCCAGCATCATTGATACAGAAGCCAATCGAAAGGCGATGCCCAGCGCAGACTTCACAAAGTGGCCCAAGCCGGAGGAGATCGCGCGGGTGATTCTGTTTTTGTGCAGCTACGATGCCAAGCTGATTCACGGTGCCGCTGTGCCGGTTTATGGGGAGAGTTAAAAGCCGTGCCCTGACAATGATTTTCGTATCGGAGGCTAACATGTCCATTCGTCCTGTTAAGCGGCTCATCAAATCCAAGCCTACACGCGAAGGTGCGGGCGTGCATCTGCGCCGCGCATTCGGTTTCGGCAACACCGCCGACTTCGATCCATTTCTGCTGCTCGATGATTTCCGCAATGATGTTCCCGAGGATTATCTTGCCGGCTTCCCGTGGCATCCGCATCGTGGTATCGAGACGATTACCTATGTCTTGGCTGGAACCGTGGAGCACGGCGACAGCATGGGGAATCGCGGGGTCATCGGCTCCGGCGATGTGCAGTGGATGACCGCGGGGAGCGGGATCATACACCAGGAAATGCCCAAGGGCGACCAAGCGGGCCGGATGCACGGCTTCCAGTTGTGGGCCAACCTTCCGGCGTCGCTCAAAATGACGACGCCGCGCTACCAGGAGGTGAAAACCCCTGACATCCCAGAGATCACGGACGACGACGGGACCCACGTTCGCGTCGTCTGCGGAAATTTTTGGGGGAAGAGCGGGCCCGTGGATGGCATCGCCGCCGACCCAATCTACCTGGATATATCGGTATCTCCCGGCAAGAGGAAGACCCTGCCCGTCGAGACCACTCGTCACGCCTTTGCTTACGTTTTCGCGGGCAGTGGAAAGTTCTGCAACGCGTCTCGTCCGCTCGCGGTTCCAACCGAAGGAATCCAGTGGGCCGACACCGCGCCTCCTGCAGAGGCGGATAACCGCTCACTCGTGCTCTTTGATCGCGGCGATGAGGTCACGGTACAAGCCGGTGACGACGGGATCCGGTTTCTGCTGGTCTCGGGAAAGCCACTCGAGGAACCGGTGGCGTGGTACGGCCCGATCGTGATGAACACGCAGGAGCAGCTCCAGCAAGCGTTTGAGGAGCTCGAGCAGGGCAAATTTCTGAAGCAGCGCTGAACATCCGCAAGATTTGACCACAAAGGGCACAAAGGACCGCCTTGTCTGTACAACCCGCGGGATCAATTTAGGAAACAGGCACGAGGACGAGTGATACTACTTCAGGTCGGACGCTCTTCTCCACACGCAGGATTCTGCTTAGTCATCTGGAGGATCAGTTTGCGGAGGAACCGGAGCACCTGAGCCAATATATTTATATTAAGGATAAGAAGAACAGACCATAAGAGCTTTACGAGAAACATTCAACTGTGCGTTAATCCTAATTCCTATAGCAACTGAAAAGTGCAGAATTCCTGAACTTTGCACCCATTTAATGTGCAGTACGGATCGACGTGCAGTATCAGTTTCTCTGCCGCCATGGCATTCGGGTACAATTCTTTTGTTCACTTGGCTTCTGATTATTCTCTCGGTCGGAATCTCTACCAGACTGGTGCGCGCATGATTTGGATGTTCGTAAAGCGATTCGTGAAAGTGATACCTGAGGTGGCGGCCCAGCCGCACACCTTAGCTTTCGTGCTCTGGGCCCTGGCCTGCACGGCATCGCCCTGTCTAGCGCAATCGAAACCCAATCAGGCGGGAGAAATCAGCGCCATGGTTCCTGTTGGCTATGTTCTGCGCGGCACTGCCCCAGCCGTTCCGGCGCAGCGCAGCGATCCACTCTATTGGCAGGATACGGTCCGCACGGAGAGCGGAGGCCGAATCCGCATCGGCTTGCTCGACGGCTCGATTCTGAATGTTGGATCGCAGTCGAGTTTGACGATCACCAAACATGATCCTGCGACCCAGCAGACACAACTTGAATTGCTGTACGGCCGCATCCGCGCGAAAGTGGTGCGCATTATGCAGCCGGGTGGAAGTTTCAAGGTGCGCACGCCCGTGGCAGTTGCGGGCGTGGTGGGAACCAGACTTGACGTCGCGACGACGAACGATACGACTGTAGTCCTTGACCTCGAGGATACAGTGCGTGTGCGCAACGCAGAAGATCGCGTCGCGGGCGAAGTCATTCTGCACCCTGGCGAGTTCACGCGAGTGCAACGTGGAATGCCGCCTACTGCTCCTAGTCCCGCTTCCCCGGAGCAGCTCCGCGAAAGCGAAGACGCAACCTCGGTCTCCGATCTGCCCGGCGATTGGTCACGCGTAGAAGTCAGTTTGCCGCCGCCCGGCTGCGGCCAGGAATTCACGCTCTTCGTTCGCGCCTGGTCCAAACAGACTCAAAACGGCAAAGAGATCGAAACACCGGTTGATCCAGAGTTAGTTGCCGGAAAGTTGCTCCTTGGCAGTATGACTGTGGCTGTCAAAGGTGGCAGCGCCAGCTTAACCAATGCGCCGGGAAGTGGCGCACCGGTGGGGACGTTTGTCCCTGAAGGTAAGCAAGCTGCTATCCCGGCCAAGATCTGGTCTCCGATGAAAATGGCGGAAGGGCAGGGCTGGCGTGCGCCGCGGGCTACATTTGTGGGGAATAGTTTTTACGTTCTGGGACCTATCGGTTCGGCCCGGCAAGTGGCGTTCACTTTCGGCGGTCAACCGGCGACCGTGCTGTGGATCGGCCCGTGCGGAGCGGGTCTGCTTGCTCCCATGATTCCTGGCGGCACTTACCCGGTATCGTTATCCATCGGCGGACAGGTGGTAGCAAACGGGAAAATGAACCTGGTGCAGGTCTCCTACGATCTACCCATACCCCCCGCCCTGCTCCGCGGACAAACCACCAAATTTGGGATCGAACTTCGCGGGCTGGCTGGACTCGATCAGTTTGTTCAGGGCCGGCCGATTGAGGTCACCACTGTCATCAACAATACGCCGACGATCCTCGGAGGGTTACGCAGCCAAACCCCGGGAGCCAGCGCCAAAGGTGAAACCATTACGTACCGTGTTGGCGCGGGCAACGTTGATGCTTCAGGGCTGGCGCGACTCGATGCCACCGGACGGGGCCGCCAGAGAGGTGAGTTTGTCCTGGGTGTAGAGAATAAATTGGATGAGGCTCTGGAGCTCCCGAGTAATCCGCTCACTCGCGTGCCACCAAGGCCATAGGCGGATGGGCATATGAACGGCGTCACTCGCGGCTCGTCCACTGTTCTGCGCGCCTGGCGCCGGCACAAGGGCTCGCTAACCATCAGCCTGGGAGTCACTCTGGCAGCGTTGCTGGTCTACGTAGCAACCTTCACGGCCCTGCGCCCCACGCCGCTGTTCGAATTCATCAACCGCCTTGAGCTAAACACATTAGACACGCGCTTCCGATTGCGCGGACGTGTTCATCCTGACCCGCGCCTCATCATCGTTGATATTGACCAGCACTCACAGGAAGTCCTGGGACGCTGGCCATTTTCCCGAGTTCACTTCGCCCGCATGCTCGACAACCTGCGTGCAGACGGTGCACGCGTTGTAGCCTTCGACATCACCTTCAGCAAGCCCGAGGAGCCGTTGCGCCCGTTAGTGGAGCAGCTTATGGAACGCAAGAGAAGGGGTGTGCCGGTCAGCCCGGAGCTGTTCGAAGAGATCGCAAGGCTCGCACAGATGGATAACCCCGACCAGCAATTCGCCGACAGTATTCATCGCTTCGGCAAAGTGGTCCTGGGGAACTACTTCCTCTACACCCAATCAGATCTCCAGGGCGTCACCGATACCGAACTTGACAGCTATGCAAAATCGATTGCTAACTTTCGTTACATTGAGGTGCGTGCCGACGGTGGAGGCGCGTATTACCTGCAAATGATCCGGAATTACGGGGACCTGGCGCCCAAAGGCGTCGAAGCCAACACGCAATTGCTGACGGCCGCACTCTCTACCGACACGGCAAGCGCCGGCTTTTTCGACGTTCCGACCGAACCGGACGGCGCCGTGCGCCGCGCATTCCTGTCCCTGCCCTATGGGCGAAGCCCGGACCGCGCAGAGTGGGACATGTATGCTTCGCTTGACGTCCAGACGATTCGTCTTTACCTCGGTCTCCCCAATGAGCAGACGGTGCTTGGTTTTGGCCCTCTCGGGATTACCAGTCTGGAATTCGGCACGGCAAGCGTGGTTCAACCCGACAGTGTCGGCCGAATATTCATTAACTATCAGGGCCCCGTGCGCACGTATCCCTATGTTTCGATCGCCGACGTGGTCAACAAGAACTTTCCCCCTGGCACCTTTCGCGACAAGGTGGTGCTCGTAGGCGCGTCGGCCAGCGGAATTGGCGACTTGAAAGCCACGCCTTTTGGCGGGTTCGATTTTCCCGGGGTCGAGATTCATGCCAACATCATTGACAATCTGCTGCACCAGAACCTATTGCACCGCAGTACTGCGCAAGAGTTCGCGGACGTGGCTTTTATTGTGCTCTTTGGTATTCCTCTCGGCATCTGGCTGGCCCTGGTGCAACCCCGTTGGTTGGCGTTCGGGCTCCTGCTTCTGGTCCCCTTTGCGGCCTTCGTATATTGGGCTTTCCTGCACAACTGGTGGCTGAATTTCATCACACCCTCGCTTTTCACTCTCGTGCCCAATATAGGTTTAGTCGCGCTGTATCGCGTCCTGGTGGAGGAAAAAGAAAAACGCAGGGTGCACGGGGCCTTCCAACAGTACCTCAGTCCAGCAGTCGTTCGCCTGCTTCTCGACAACCCCGAGCAAATCGATCCCCGCAAGCGGGCCGTCAGCGTGATGTTCACCGATATCCGCGACTTCACAACTCTCTCGGAGAAACTGGACGCCCAGGTGCTCGCCCATCTGCTCAACGACTATCTGACCGAGATGACCAAAATCATATTTCGCCACCGCGGGACGCTTGACAAATACATTGGCGATGCGGTGATGGCTTTTTGGGGTGCGCCCCTGGAAGATCCGGCGCATGACGCGGAACGCGCCTGCGATGCAGCTTTAGAAATGATCGCCCAGCTTCGCCAATTCAACCAGAAGTGGGCATCTTTGGGTCTTCCTTCTCTTGATATAGGTATCGGCATCAACACCGGAGTCGCCTCTGTCGGCAACATGGGTTCGACGCTTCGCTACGGTTACACGGCCATGGGCGATGCCGTGAATCTGTCCTCCCGGCTGGAAGGTCTGAACAAAGAATACGCAACCCGCATTATCTTGAGTGAATCCACCCGCCTGGCCCTGCCCAAAGATACCTTCCTGCTGCGGGGGCTCGACTACATCCGCGTCAAGGGCAAAGAACAACCGGTCGAGATTTATGAGCTGTTAGGCCGCCGCGATATTGCTGGGGACTTGGTGGAGCTAGCGAAATGTTTTGGCGAGGGCCGCGAAGCCTACAAACGCCGTGATTGGCGGGAGGCGACGCGCCTCTTTGAAAACATTCTGGAACGCTGGCCCAATGACGGCCCTGCGCGGATATTCCGGGACCGCGTTTTGGGATATTTAGCTGAAGCACCTGCATCCGATTGGGACGGCGTCTACATAATGAAGCACAAGTAGCAATTCGTGAGTGCGTTCCAGTTGCCAGAGCAAACAGCGAGACAAGCAAGTACCTGTTCTTGAGTGCTCGGCCATAGAAGCAAGGCCGAGGTGCCTAAGCCAGCACCGCGTCCGTCGGGTAATACTTCCCAATCATGATACCGATCTCGAGCGCGGATGAAATATCGAGCCCATCAAACTCAAAGCCGGCGCGGCGTATGTCAGCATAGCGCACAACCACTTTCACTGTGAGACGGATGTTTTCGCTGCGGTCCACAAGCATGAGTTTGTATTTTTTGCCTTCCTTGAATTCTTTTTCGGTTTCCGGCTCGATCATGAACCCGCCACGGGAGAGCTGCCGCAACACGCCCACACGCTTGCCCTTGTCGTCGGTTACGTGCACTTGTGAGGTGTAAGAAACCGCCACGCGTTCATGGCGGCGGCGCTCATCAGTCATGGATTTGGCCGACAAAATGGTGCTCATTAAACACGCTCCGGAAGTGAAAAAGTCGGGTTTATGCCCGCAGGCACGTCTATTGGCTGCCTCTAAGGTGGATTTTACCTCAGAAGGCATCTTTTTATGCTGTAACCACTGAAAACTCCGCTTACAAACGTTCGAATGAAGTTTTTGGTAGACTGCGCATATGGCTACCAAAAAGAAAACGAAGAAGCAGGTGAAATCAAAGAGAACTGCCAGCAAGAAGGTGACGCCAACCAAGAGGCAGGCTCAAAGAAAGATGAGAACTCCCAGGCAGAAATCGGCGAAGAAGAAGCCGGCTGCGAAAAAGGCGGTAAAATTGAAGAGTGCCGTCAAGAAAACAATCGGCGGGAAGGCGGTGCGTGCCCTTAAGAAACACGCTCGGGGGAAGGGTCAAAGCGCTGATGCGGTCGGACTCCAGCCGGAGGGACAGCGATCACGTTCGGGTGGTCAATCGGGAGATTTGCAGGGACTCTCCAACGTCGAAAGTGCCGATTCGGAGAGCGTCGAAGAGTTGCTCGAGGAAGGAAACGCGTTCGAGGCCGACGTAGTGACCGGCGTGGAAGACGCCGGGAACGCTGATGGGAAGGAAGTTCACACGCATGAGGTGCCGGAGGATGACGTTCCCGACGAATACCTAGATAAAGAGTAACGTGTGAGCGGCTCTCCGTTTATGTCCCAAGGGACGATGCTCTGACGGGCTACCCGGAAGCAATCAGGCTGGTCCCTCGCTGCCGGCCGCATAGTTTGGGAAGTCCGGCGTCGGCAAATGCGCCCACGCTTCTTCGATCGGCGTAATGATGCGCCACTCCGCCTCTACTTCGTCTCGGCGCGTGAATAGAGTTGCATCACCGCGCATCGAGTCGAGCAGCAGCGTTTCGTACGCAACCGGCCCCTTCGATCCAAAGCTCGCCTGATAAGAGAAGTTGGCCTGAACCGTTACCGTCCGCACTTGGGTTCCCGGCCGCTTCGCGTCGAATGCGATCGAGATTCCCTCGTCCGGCTGAATGTTGATGGTGATGACATTCGGATCAACCTCGGACGCCGTGCCGGCAAACAACGCCTGGGGCGTCGGCTTGAGATGCACACGGATCTGCGTCAGATTTCGCGCAAGACGCTTCCCAGTCCGGATGTAGAAAGGCACTCCAGCCCAACGCCAGTTATCGATGTGAAACTCTACCGCTGCGTAAGTCTCGGTTGTCGAGCGAGGATTCACGCCCGGCTCCTGCCGATAGCCCGGTACCGGTTTCCCGTCAATCACGCTAGGACCATACTGCCCTCGAACGGTATATCGCGCTACATCCTCGACGCTCATCAGTCGAACGGATCGGAACACCTGCACCTTCTGCTCACGCACCGAATCCGCATCAAACGCGACCGGCGGCTCCATCGCGGTCAGCGCCAGCAACTGAAGCAGGTGGTTTGCCACCATATCGCGCAGGGCTCCCGTCTCTTCGTAGAATGCCGCGCGGTTCTCGACTCCCACCGTCTCAGCCGCGGTGATCTCCACGTAGTCGATGTAGTTTCTGTTCCACACCGGTTCGAACAGCGAGTTGCTGAAGCGGAATACCAGGATGTTCTGCACGGTCTCTTTGCCAAGATAGTGGTCAATCCGGTACACCGCTTTCTCGTCGAATACGCCGCGCACTACGTCATTCAGCGCTTGCGCCGATTCCAGGTCCCGCCCGAAGGGCTTTTCCAGAACGATTCGCGTCCACCCATGATCACGGCGGTTCAATCCGACTGCTCCCAAACCTTCAATGATAGGTCCCGCTACTGACGCCGGCGTCGACACATAGAACAAGTGGTTTGGGCTCGAACCGTTCTTCTGCATCTCCGCCAGACGAATGCGCAACTGAGGATAGAAATTCGGATCGTTGATGTCGCCCACCATGTAGTGCAGCCGCTTTTCAAAGTCTTTCCATCGCGACTCGCTGAAGTCGTGTGTATCTCTCGACGTGGCGGCTGACTCCCCGGTCCTCTTGCGAAACTCTTCAGAACTCATTGGCGAGCGGCCAATCCCCAGAACTTCGAACTGAGGGCTCATGCAGCCCACACATGACAGGTTGTAGAGACCCGGGACCAGCTTTCGCTTCGTCAGGTCGCCCGAAGCCCCAAAAATGACCAGGACACACGAGTCTCCAGTTGGCAAAGGTTCTTGCGACAGCTTCTCGAGAGGACTTGCTTCGATAATCGTAGACATAGATGCTCTTTCTAACTAATGGATTCCAGATCGTAATCTGATGTTTTCTGGCGCTATAGGGGTCCGCGACCTTATTGATATTGATGTCAAATCCTTAAAAACGATGCTCAGCCCGCAGGATTTCTGCGGCGCACTCACCGATGATGACACAGGGCGCCATGGTGTTTCCGGTCGTAATGCGGGGTATGATTGAACCATCTGCAATGCAACGCGGCGACAATAATAGATTCTGCCAGGTTCGTTCTCCTTACCCGTGATTAGCTTCACAAAACGCCTGGAATGCTCGCAACCCACCCCCGGCGGAGTTTTGTAAACGTTTAACGTCAAACGAATACGTTTACATGCTGCAATCTTAAACATTCTGCGTTAAGGTTAAAAATGTTAAGTTAACCTGGCTTTAATGCAGAATTTGAGCTGTGATATGCTCTGTCACGGAGTAGCTATGTATTATAAGGATAGCAGCCGGTCAGGCAATCACCTGGAAGAGGCCCACCACCAGGACTACAAGAACGAGCACCTGAGCTCAGACCTGAGCACGACACGCAAACTTGATGATCAGCCTACAGCGGTTGCCAGTCATTTGACAAAGGGCGAGACAGTTTCCGGGATAGACACGATCACCTCCTCGAATGCGGAAACCTCGGATCAGCCAACGAACCAAGAAGAACGGGACGAACTTGCAGCCGTGCTTGCAACGGATACGTTCAAGCGTTCTCCGAAGCTCTCCCGTCTGCTGACCTATCTTTGCGATAAATATTTTAATGGCGAAGGGGATGGGCTAAAAGAATATAGCATCGCGGTGGAGGTGCTAGGGCGTGATTCCGAGTTTGATCCGCAGTTGGACGCCGTGGTCCGTGTGGATACCCACTATCTGAGAAAACGGTTAAAGGAGTACTACGCCAGCGAGGCGCTCAACCACAGAATCCAGATTGTTATTCCCAAAGGACAGTACATACCGAAATTCTTGCTGCGCCCAGAGTCCGGGGTGTCTCCACAAACCCCGCCGCAGGACGAGGAGGATGCGGAGGAGGTAGCGCATGAGAATCTGGTGGTAGCAGGAGAGCGCAGCCGGGAGCACTCGACAATCCGCATGCCGAATTGGCGTTGGCTCGCCATTGGATTGGCTGCGGCTACTGTGGGTGGCCTGCTGTGGATGACGATTGCGCGGCCGGGACTGCGCCCTGCCAACGCTGAAAACAGAGTTCAAAACGGGGCCATTGGAACTGCCGCTTCGCATGCCGCAGATGTAGTCCGAAACACAGCAGTTCCTCCTGTTATCTTGGACCCAGAATCTGGGGCGATACGGGTTTTGGCCGGGGAGCGCAAGGGAAACTATATCGACAAGGCAGGACGCGTTTGGCTCTCTGACCGTTACTTTACAGGTGGCGCAACCTTTAATCGCGGTCCGCGAGAGATCATGCGCACGGAAGACCCCGATATTTTTCGAACAGGCCGGGAGGGACAGTTCGTTTATGAAATTCCACTCAGTCCTGGCACCTATGAACTCCGCCTCTACTTTGCCGAAACGGAGGTGAACGGCGAGGGCCTGCGCAGCGTTGGTCTCTCCATTAACGGGTTACCAGTTTCAACTCTGGACGTTGCTTCCGATGCCGGAGAAGTGAATACAGCTACAGTAAAGATATTTAAGGATATTTCACCCGCGAAAGACGGCCTGTTGCACCTGGCTTTTCAAGGGGCTGGCCCGTCTGGCTTCATAAACGCGTTGGAGATTCTACCGGGTACGGCGGGTAAGATGCTCCCGGTTCGATTGACGATGCAGGATAGCCCCTATCGCGACCACCTCGGCCAAACCTGGATGCCTGACCAGTACTTTCTAAGTGGTCGAAAAACGACGGGAAAATCGCCCATCGAAGGCACAGCAGATCCGGCGTTGTATCGAACCCATCGCTTCGGCAACTTTACATATGCCATTCCCGTAGTGGAAGGCAGCCAATACACAATCACATTGCATTTTGCCGAGACATGGTTTGCTTCGCCTGAGTCGCTGGGCGGTGTAGGCAGCCGCGTTTTTGATGTCTATTGCAATGGTAGAACTCTTCTGAAAGATTTCGATATTCTCAAAGAAACCGGTGGAGTGGGTAACCGAGCTGTTGTAAAGGTCTTCCACAACATTCCGGCCTCCGCACAGGGTAAACTCAACCTTACATTTGCTCCCACCAAGAATTATGCCCTGATAAGCGCCATTGAGGTTACTGAAGAATAATCTGTCCCACCCCGGCAGAGCCGGGATGCTCGCAAAGCCCAGCGTAGTACTGCACGTGGGCGATTTCCATACGACCAGGGCCCAACATCAAAAATTTCGGTATTAGACCTCGATTCCGCTCACCAGGGACTTATCTGTAACTGCGGTGAACTGAATCACATACTCGCCGCCGGCATTGGTGTTGCCCGTGAGCTGCTGGATCACTGCCTTGTTCATGGCGCCAGCAGCCAGCCACGAATCCAGGCCGTAGGCGTTTACTTCGCGCTCACGGCGAAGTCGTCGACTGCAAGACCTTGACCGCCCTCCCAGACCTCAAAACCGAACTCCACGTCGATCAGCCACCACGAAGACTGCACGTAACCGCGATTTTTAGCATCCTGGAAGAACTTCGTAAGGTCAAGATTCACACTATTCGTGGGATTGACCTGGACATAGGAGACCACGAACCAGTGCACCGTGCTCCCTCCGATCCCTTCCCACACGTCCCACGTAGACCCGTCAATGGACACCGCAGACGCCTTCTTCGAGCCAAGAGGTTGCGCGGAACCTTGATGGCTGATCCAGATCATGACTTCTGTGCCGTTGGGCTGGCCCAGCGTGGTTGCCGTCTGGTTGAACCAGATGTCGTAGGCTACGTCGTTGTTGTAGCCGGTGGGCAAGGTCGTGCTCACACTCGAATTTGCAGAGACCAGACTGCTCAACTGAATCGGCAGACTCGTGCTGGTGCAGTTGCCCCAATGGCATCCCCAGAAAATGGATGCGTAGGTCTTGGGGGCGAACTGACTGTGGGTGAAGTCGCTCGCCATGAAGTTCGCGTTGAGTGTGAAGCCCACGCCCGTGGTGCTCATGACGGCGCTCTGGGGAGCGGTCGAGTTCCATTCATTCGACTGATACTTGTAATTGCCACACGGGAACAGGTAATCGCCGCTCGGCCCGTTGATTGTCGATCCGTTTCCGGCGCAGCTATTGGTGCTGGTGCTGAGGATCTCGATCCCGCTCACCAGCGCATTGTTCACCACCGAAGTGAACGTGATGACCATCTGCCCGCTGGAATTGGCCGGTTCCGTGAACTGCTGGATATTGGCGATGTTCTGCCCGCCTGCCGCCGCGAAGATGTCGAAGTCCGTCAGCACCTGTGCGCCATTGATGCTCACGTTGAACGTGCGCTTGCCGGAGGATGTCCAGTAGGTCTCGCAGAAATGCAGGCGCACGACATAGTCCGTGCCAGCTGTTAAGCCGCCAATCGTGTAGGTGAAATTGCCGATGCGGGCGGTCTGGTAAACAGCCGAGGGCGCCGGGTTGGTCACCTTGCTGATATTGATCGTATTGGCGTGGTTAATCGTCGCGCCGCCAGAGAAATCCTTATCAGCGACGAACGCGCTCACGCCTGTTGTCGAGCCGGAGTCGATCTGTATGGTGGTGCACTTGGCCGGGAACGCCAGCACGGCCAGAGCCAGCACATTCGAGACCAACACTAAAAAGAAGGTTTTTATCTTCATCGGCATTCTCGCTATTGGATCTCGATTCCGCTCACGAGGGACTTATCTGTAACTGCGGTGAACTGAATCACGTACTGACCGCCAGCATTGGCGTTGACCGTGAACTGCTGGATCATTGCTTTGTTCATGGCGCCAGCCGCCGCGAAGATGTCGAAGTTGGTCAGTGCCTGCATGCCGTTGATCGACACGTTGAACCTGCGCTTGCCTGCGGCCGTCCAGAAGATCTCGGCAAAGTGCAGCCGCACCTTATGGCTTGACCCGGCGGTAAACCCCGGAATCGTATAAGTGAAATTCCCAATCCGCGCCGTCTGGTAGACCTGCATAGGCGCTGGATTTGTTACTCCGGTCAGATTGATGGTGTTGGCGTGATTGATGGTCGTGCCACCCGCGAAGTCGGTATCGGCCACGAACGCACCCACCGCCGGTCCACCGGCATTGATGGCAATGACCACTGGAGGCCCTGGCATTGCACTGACTTCGCTGGAGTTGAGGCTTTCGCCGTCCGCGTTCTGCGCTGAGACCACATAAAAGTAGGTCGTACCATTGGTCACGGTAGCATCGGTATAGCTGGTTGCGGTCACTCCCGACTTGACGAGTACATAGTTTAAGCCACTTGTCGTGGTGCGTTTCACGTTGTAGGTGCTGGCGCCTGCCGAAGCAATCCAGGAGAGACTTATCTGGTTGTTACCCGCCATTACGTTCAGTCCCGTCGGAGGAAACGGCTCAGTCTGGGTGCCCCCATTTAATTTCACGACGGCGGCCGTGGCGGGCGAGAGTGTTAACAGGAAGTTTCCCCCGGATGATGCCAGGGGCGTTGGCGTCCCAGTCCAACTGGCATCGTCCCCGATGGCCGACCCTCCCAAGGTTTCCCCGTCGGTCAGCGAAACATCGTTGTTCGGCGCTTGCAACAGCCAAACTTCACCCGATCTGTAACTCCCTCCGGGCTGGATGGTCACATTTGCGGTGGCGGCCCCGGAATCGTGCGTTTTATTAATGATGGTCACGAAGAGACTGTTGTCCGCGGCCAGAACTCCGTACGCCGTCAAGTTGACCCCGCCCGGATTTCCGATAGTCACCGGCACGATCCGCCCGTGCCCCCCAAGGTCAAACGCCTTGACGCCATACCCGAGAGGATGAACGTGGTAACCGCTCGAAGAGGTCTGGAAAAGAGCATAGGAGGTTGTGGCGCCGGAAACATGGTCCCCAGTGTGGAAGTTGAGGCCAGCGGCCTGATGGGTTGCCCACCAGTACATGTAATCGAGGCCCCAGAGCGCTGAGGCAAATGCGTTGCTCGCACCGGGACAACCGCCATTGAAAAAGTTGTTGGTCTCCGAGAGCCGATAGTTGAGCCCGGTGGCTAGCACCTGGGGCACGTAGGAATCATGGCTAGACTGGTACTTGCTCACGAACCCAGTGGAGAGCATCAAATCCCTCGCCGCCGCCGCACTGATGGATTGGCCGTTGCCGCCGAAATAGTTGTGCCGGGCGGCCAACGCGATTCTTCCTCCAGGAGCAAAATCTTTTGCATAGCTGACCACCCAAGAGGAGCCTCCGGCGACGTCGGGTCCGCAGAACTTGGCGCGCGGATCGGTGATGGCGGAGTAATAGGCCTGCGCGTCCGATTTGTACGCAGGATAGCCGCTGAGATATAAGTCCGGCTCATTGCCGACCGCGAAGCACACCAAGCCGGCGGGATTCGAGCTCAAGATAAAATTCGCGGTGGCGGCGGCCCCCGCCGGATCGAAGGTCTTCAAGCGCAGACTATAAATAAGCTTCACGCCGGACGCGTTTGCAAAATCAAGCGCGCCTGCGATTTCCGATTGCGAAGGCAGTGTCCCCCTGTCCGAATTGTTTCCGCCGATGCGCAGGTTCTTGATCCCCAGGATGCTGAACATGCGCAGCAGCGGCTGGTTCGAGCTTCTGAAGTAGTTACCGCCGAGCAGCGCCGAGGTCTCATAGCTGACGCCGTTGAAGTCCTGGGGGATGGCCGCGCCTGGATTACCGGGGCTCAGAGCGATTGTCACCGTTGACTGTGCTCGTAGACTTCCGGATGCAAAAACCACGAATCCACACAAAATCAAAACACAAGACAGAATGCGTTGTTTCATTTTGACCTTCATTTCAACCACCCTTTTGCGCAGATCGCTCCACCAGCTGCTGCAAAACGCGTTGCTGGTGGAGGAATCTGATTGAGAGGCTTTATGGTTGTTGGACAAGTCTGAAAGACTGAGCGCTGGTACCGTTGCAGTCAAAGATTTCGAGCTGCACACCATTGGCGGTCGAGGCTGCAGGCACATCCAGGCACCGGCCGCTGTTGCGAGCGACAAATTTAAAGGTGCCGTTGCCCGTGGAAACCGGCTGCCACTGCTGGTTCTGTCCGCCCCCGAAGGTCCAGGTTTGGATCAGGCTGCCATTCGCGGTGCCCACATGAGTAACGTCCCACACTTCCGACGGCGCGTTGCGACCCACGACCCTGAAAAAACCGCCGCTCGTCGGCTGGAACTGCCATTCCTGGTTGAGTTGCTGACTGCCGCAAGCCCACTGCTGCACGATGGTTCCGTTTGTTGTACCGAACTTCCTGGCGTCTACGCACGATCCGCTATTCTCGTTCACCACGTTGTACCAGGCGTTGGGATCGATGGACGGAGGGGGCGGAGGCGGAGTGCCACCGCCAAAACTCGTGTAGGTGTGAGCGAAGTCCCACATGCTTTGGGTAACGCCACTGCAGCTATCGGACGCAGAGGTTATGGATCCGCTGCACTGCTTGTCGCGTCCGACCGACCAGAAGGTGATGCGGGTGACCCGCGAATTGGAGTCGGCGTAGCCTCTCACCGCAGATGCGTTGCTTAATGTGAATGTTTCCGGTGCAGTGTCGTTGAGGCCGATCATCGGCGTAATGCCCAGAGCGGACGGCATTCCGTGCGCCTGCAACTGACTGATCGTGCCGTTTGAAGCGCTGATTGCATTTGCTCCCATGTCACTATTGTCATTGGCGTAGTCCATGGTCATGATGTTGACCACATTTACATTGACTGCGTGCACTTGCGCGTTTTGCAGAAGATTGATGGAATTCTGCTCCAAGCCACCTTTACCTACGGGCAAGGTATAGGAGATGATGAGGCCCGGGTTTGCCGTTTGCAATGCAGCGAGCGCGGCATTGCGGCGATCGTTAGCGTTGGTATTGTCGAGAGCCGGGCCTTCTACATCGAAGTCCAGCGCCTTGACATTGTACTTGTTAATGACAGCTTGATACTGACTTTGCAGACTCGACACGCTGCCACAAGTGAGGGCCAGTTCCTGCCCCCCGGCCCCTCCAAAAGAAATGATCACATCGCCGCCAATGGCGCGAAGTCCGTTGATGGAGCTGGCCATTGAGTTCTCCTGCGCAAGCGGCGTTCCGTTAAGTGACGCTTGGCAGCCATTACCACTGATCACGAAAGCAATCGTGAAGAACTTGATGCCCGAAGACTGCGATGTGGAGACGAGAACCGGGCTGTTAGTCAAAATATACGGCGCAAAGACCTTACCGCCAACACTCTGCGCCATGGATGGTTGAGCTCCAAGGGAGAGCGAGATCAGAATGCCTATCAGAACAGGCAGGAATTGTTGGGGAATAGGAAATCTACCGCTTCGCGGTCTTGGAACGCCGCGACCATCATGGGAGAGTTGCTCCATCTTGAGTTCGTTGTCCATGAAACTGTTCATCCTCCTGACAGGTTGGTTGTTCCCAGAATGGGACCTACGTTATTCACAGCCGCCCGCGTCACATGACGCGAGCGGCTGAGGGGGTGAAATAGCACAAGGCCCAGATTGTTTACTGGACTTCGATTCCATTGATTGCGGCATTATTTGTTACCGAAACGAACTGAATCACGATGTTGCCCGCTGAGTTCGCAGTGGTTGGAAATTCTTTAACGATTGCCCGATGGGTGGCTCCCGCGGCAGCGACAATGTCAAAGTCGGTTAACACGGTCGCGCCGTTGATCGACACATTGAAGACGCGCTGGCTGGCGGCGGTCCAGAAGGTCTCGGCAAAGTGCAGGCGCACAGTGTGATTTGATCCCACCGCAAAGCCGGGGATGGTGTAGCTGAAATTGCCGAAGCGGATGGATTGATAGACCTGCGCCGGCGCCGGATTTGTTACGTGGGAGGTGTCGATCGTCACCGCGTGCGAGGAGGTCGAACCACCGGTGAAGTCTGTATCGGCACCAAATGGAGCTACTGCTGCTCCACCGGAATTGATGGCGACGGGCTGCGCGCAAGAGGAGCAAGGCTGATACACGCGAACATAATCCACCAATACATCCGAGGGACTCGGGGTCGAACTATTCGGGGGGCCAGGAAAGCCGCCGCCGATGGCGAAGTTCAACAGGATAAAGAACGGATGGTTAAATACCCATTGCGTGCCTCCCGGAATGTCGCTCGGAGACACGGTGAAAAAAGGCTTCGTCCAATCGTCTCTGTAATACTGCATCTGGTTTTGTGACCAGACGACTCCATAGGTATGATAGGCGCCATCATCGATCCTGCCGCCGTTCGGGAAGGTAAATCGCCGGCCAATGCCGTTCCCTCCGGAATATCCAGGTCCGTGAATCGTGGAGGACGTGGTCGTCGGCGTATATTGCGGAACCCATTCCATGATGTCTTGCTCTCCGCAGGTTGGCCAGCCTACGCTGCCAATGTTAGTGCCCAACATCCAGAATGCCGGCCAGAAGCCAGCGGCCGGGACGAGCTTCATCCTTGCTTCCATTCGTCCGAACTGAAATGTGTGTTTCCCCGACGTGCTCATACGTCCCGAGGTCCATGTTCCGCTGGGTGTCTTGATGGCACGTATGACCAGGTTGCCATTACCATCTTCGAAAATATTAGGGTTGTTGGCGCTGCAGGGAGAGGTATTCGATCCTGGTGGACAGTAGAACTCCAGTTCACCGTTGGCATTGTTCTTACCGGTTACGAATGACCAATCGGCGGCACTCGGAGCCGAGCCTCTCGGGCCATTGAACTCATCGCTCCAGACCAGGTTCCAGCTTTGCGCACTGGCCATCTGTGGAAGTATGAGTGACAGAAACAACATTGCCAAATACATGAAGCTCACCCACGATCTTGGCTCCATGGCCGTTCTTGGTTCTGACTGAAACTCCGTTGTTTGCATAATTTAGTTTCTCCTGATTTCGGATTTTCGCAATAAGGCTTCATTCCTGTTTCATAATGTTTTTACCTTGTAGCTGATTTGCTGAGTACGCCGTCGAAGGTGAAATACTCCAAGTCTGAAAAAGCCCGCCCCTATGGGAAGGGGTTCCCGGTAGGAGAGCTAATACGTCACGCTTAGGAACCCTATTTTTGGGGGCGGGATAAGTTTTTCTAACATTGTTTGCTCAAAAAAGCTTGGCGATCATAGTGTTGCACTTTTTACTAGTCAAGTTTCATGAAGTTAAATTTGCCGAGTAAACAGTTGGGTTAACGCACCTAACTTGACTCGATCTGGATGAGTAACGGAAACTCTTATGCACGAAATAGCGCTCCTGAAGCCCGCTGTGGCTGCCGGGAGCGAGAAGAAGGAACCACACAACATTGAAAAGAAGTGATTTCTCGTTGGTAACTACTGCGGAAAATGGAATGCGACCAGCCCCGATCCAAGGTCTTTTTTTTCTAGTCTTGCTCGCTCTCTCTCTGCCAGCCAGCGCACAGAGGGTGACAGCGACGTTGCCAGTGGAGAGCGGGCCAGCTGCCCTGGCGGTAAATCCCAGGACCAACAAGATTTACGTTGCCAATTCAAACGGCTCTACTATGACGGTTATTGATGGGGCGACGAACCACACCACCACAGTCACCGTCGGAACCCATCCGTATGCTGTAGCCGTGAACCTGCGCACGAACAAGATCTATGTGGCGAATCTTGATAGCGACAATGTAACCGTGATCGACGGGGTAACTAACCATACCGATACGGTGAGCGCAGGGCATTTCCCGGATGCCGTGGCGGTGAACCCAATGACTAACAAAATCTATGTAGCCAATGGTGGCAGCTCCAGCGTAACCGTGATCGATGGGGATACGAAAGGCAGCAGTACGGTGGATGTCGGCGGGCAGCCGCGCGCTGTTGGAGTGAACCAGGTGACCAATCGGATCTACGTCGCCAATGGCCATAGTGACAACGTAACGGTCATTGATGGCACCACCAACCGCACCTCCACAGTCAGCGTTGGAACCAACCCGATTACCCTTGTGGTGAATCCTGTGACCAACAAGGTCTATGTGGCTAATAATCACATGGAGAAGCACACCGACAACACTGTGAGTGTCATTGACGGCGTGACAAATAGCGCCACCACGGTAACCGTAGGCCATGACCCGGTCGCTATAGCGGTAAACACGGTAACAAACAAGATTTACGTGACCAATACCCACAGCAACGATATCACCATCATTGATGGGCCCACGAACAACACGAGCAGCGTGGAGGCCGGAAACGACCCGTTCGCTGCAGCGGTGAATACACTGACCAACAAAATCTACGTGGCCAACCAATTCAGCAATAGTGTGATGGTGCTTGACGGGAGCACAAAGCACAGCAGCTCGCTGACTGTGGGAATACATCCGCAAGCGCTGGCGGTGAACCAGGTGACCAACAAGGTCTACGTCGTGAATTACGACGATAATACAGTGACGGTGATTGATGGAGCCAGGAAATCCACCCGGTCCACCATTCAACGGAGCCATCAACCGAAGTAGCGCGTTTTACGATAGGTATTGTGTAAATTGGCCCTATTTTCGGGGCTTCCAGCCTGTTAAGTTAACTTAAAAAAATGTTAGATTAACACAATGAAACTTGACTCCTCAGGGTTACAAACGGGAGAATCGCCCGCGCTCTAAAACTCCACGACAGCTTGGTCGTATCCGAAAAAAGCGAAATCCACTAGGGAAAGGCAGCGACACAATGAAAAAAATGACACAAACGTCGAAGTGTGTCCCGTTTTTGAGTTTGGCAGTGGTTATATTGCTCGTCAATATATGGGCATCTGCGCAGGTAAGCGTTTTAACCCAGCACAATGACAACCAGCGGACCGGCGCCAATTTGAACGAGACCATGCTCAATACATCCAACGTGAACGGAAGCCAGTTTGGTCTGCTGTTCAAACTGGGAGTCGATGACCAGGTGTGGGCGTCGCCACTGTATGTTGCAGGTCTCAGCATCGGCGGCGCGACGCATAACGTGGTCTATGTCGCCACGGCGAACAACAGCGTATTTGCCTTTGACGCTGACCGGGGTGGCAATGCCCTTTGGTCGCGCAATTTTAATAACGGCGGCCGCCCAACCGACCATACCGAAGTTGGTACCGGTGGTTTCTGCAACCCTTACGTTGACATGGTTGGGCACATTGGAATCATTGGCACGCCGGTCATTGATTCTTCCACAAACACCATGTACTTTGTGGCCCGCACGGTCGAGGGCGGTGGTACGTTTCAGAGGCTGCGGGCGATTGATATCACAACCGGAAACGATCGCGCTTCTGCCGTGACGATCCAGGCAAACGGGTTTGATCCCGTCAGTCAGAACCAGCGCCCTGCGCTGACCCTTTCTCAAGGCGTTGTTTATATTGCGTGGTCATCGTACTGCGATTTCGGTCCCTATCACGGTTTTGTTATGGGTTATGACGCTTCGACGTTGCAGCAGGTCCATGTCTTTAACGACACCCCCGGCGGCTCCCAGGGTGGCATTTGGCAGGCCGGGCAAGGCGCCACCGTGGATTTCAATGGCGATCTCTACTGGGAGACGGGTAACGGGAGTTCCAATCCAGGTGCTGGTCAATTCTCAGAGAGCTTCATTAAACTCAATCCCAGCAATGGTTTGAGTGTGCAGGACTGGTTTATGCCCTCCGATTTTGCTTCAATGAATAACGGTGACCGCGACTTGGGTTCTGCTGGAGCCCTTCTGATTCCCGGAACCAGCCGCATCTTGGGTGGAGGCAAAGATGGCATCTTCTTCCTCCTGGATACCAATAACATGGGCCACTTGGTCAACAACGACACGCAAATCGTGCAGAAGTTCCAGGCTACCTTCGTGCACAACGGATGCGCGACGCTGCATATTCACGGCTCCCCGGTGTATTGGAATAGCAATAGCAGCGGCCCGCTGATTTACGTGTGGGGAGAGAACGACTTTCTGCGGGAATTCCAGTTCAACGGCTCGACTCTCAATACCTCCGCACTTCACACCAGCACCATGACGGCGGCCACCTGCGGTATGCCTGGCTGCATGCTCTCGGTTTCAGCCAACGGAGGGGCGACCGGCAGCGGAGTCCTTTGGGCGAATTGTGTTCTCAGTGGCGATGCCAACCACGCCACGACATCTGGCCTCATCCGCGCCTTTGATGCCGACGATGTCAGCCGCGAACTCTGGGACTCGCAGCAGAATGCCGGCCGCGATAGTTGCAACAACTACTCCAAGTACAGTTATCCCGTCATAGCCAACGGCAAGGTTTATCTGAGCAGCTTCGGTACGGCTGCCAGAGACAGTGGACAAGTATGCGTCTATGGCGACTTTCCTACCGCTGTCCATGTCAACGCCGTCAATGCTGGCGGACCGGCGGTAGGTTCCTTCGCCGCAGATGTGGATTTTATCGGCGGCTCAACCTCGGCCAGCACTGCCGCGGTGGATACCTCCGCTGTAACCAATCCGGCCCCGATGGCCGTCTACCAAACGCGCCGTTTCGGGAACTTTACCTACACGCTTCCAGGGTTTACCGCGGGATCCAGCCATACCGTGCGGCTGCATTTTTCTGAGAACTTTTTTACAGCCGCCGGCCAGCGTGTCTTCAACGTCTCGATCAATGGCGCGCAGGTGCTGACGAACTTCGATATCTTTGCCGCTGCCGGCGCCCAGAACAAAGCCGTGATCCGGGAGTTCGCGGTCAATGCTGATTCCAGCGGCCGTTACGTGGTTCAGTTCACGTCGGTAGTGAACAATTCTTCCGTATCGGGAATCGAAGTTGTAACTCCATCATCATCGGGGCCGGTTGATATCAATGCGGGTGGGCCGACAGTGAGTCCATTCGTAGCCGATGTGGACTCCAACGGTGGGGCGACGATCAATCATGCCAACACGATTGACTTGAGCGGAGTGACCAATCCGGCGCCGATGGCGGTGTACCAATCCGCGCGGGTGGCGGCGACCATCGGTGCGGGCACCACATTCAGCTACACGATTCCCGGCTTCACCGCCGGATCGGGCCACACCGTGCGCCTGCATTTTGCTGAAACCTTCTGGACAGCAACGGGCCAGCGCGTCTTCAACGTCTCTATCAATGGTACGCAGGTGCTCACCAACTTCGATATCTTCGCTGCAGCCGGCGCGATGAACAAAGCAGTCATCAGGCAGTTCACCACCACAGCCAACGGCAGCGGACAAATCAGCATTGTCTTTACGACAGTAACCGACAAAGCCCTCATCAGCGGAATTGAGGTTCAGTAAGCAATGGGTCCGTGTGTCTTTCTCGCTGATGCGGTGTGCAATAGCTGACATTGAAATGGCGATGGAAGTGGAGAAGAGATAAGAGTGAAAACATCTGGCTGCTGCCGCGGCAAATGCCAGCAGCCAGATTGTTATTCAGTTCACCACGGCGGCAAACAACGCCGCGATCAACGGAATTGAAATTCAGTAAGCGGCGAAGTTGAAATTTCAGCAAAGCGGTCTGCGTAGGTCTCGACGCGCGCCCGTGCTCCACGGGTTTTGCAGACTGTGGTTCGTTTGTGTTTTAGTTGTAGGGCGCAAAAGCCGATATTTTTTTGTGACCCTGAAGACTTTGACGAAAATTAGAACAAAGGAACAAATCAAAACCTTACCCATGAGAACCGGAGAGTTTCTGCAAACGCCGAACTGCCTTCGGCGCTTCCCGGATCTCTCAGGAAAATGAGAACTGAGAATCCCTGGAAACGCAACAGTTTGATGCCACTCCCATACGGAGATACCGCAACTGTAAAAATGCACGCCCGGACCCGGGCTTCGATCTAATTCGATCTAAATAGATTGTGCACACGAGTCTCCGTCAAACACGGGGATTCTCTGTTGCCCAAAACCGGGAAATCCAATTTGCGAGTCTCCGTTAAAGACGGAGATTCTCAGTTGCCGAATCCGGGAACTCCAATTAAAGTTTGCGACGGTTTTGTCGTTGAAGGGCTGGGTAACACCGAAGTGGAACGGTAAGCCATGTGCGGTTCTCTCAGCTAGACCAGCCCGACGACTTGGACCCTCATCAATCTCTGACGTTAGCCGCGAGGAGAATACGGATGGTAAGTCCTCAGATTCTGTCAAAAGTCACGAGCGCGCACGCTCACAGGCAAGCGCTTGGCGGTTATGTTCATCTTCCACCTACCTTCATTTTTCCCCCATCCACAAGGTGCAACAGGATCTCAAAGCAAAGCACTTTGGGACGCAGCAAAAATTTCAAGGAGTCAACAGCATGGAACCAACCCAAAATAAGTTTCACGGGGCCGAAGTTTTCGAGGTCGGCCCAGGAGATTTCAATGTAACCAGCAGAAAGCAAGAGCAAACCCGCAGAGAGTCTACGAAGCAGCATTCACTTCTGTGGGTTGTGCTCGCCCTGGTTTTATTTGCAATCGCAAGCCAGTTTGCCGCCGCGCAGGCGCCGCCCACCTTCCAACATCCAGGAATCCTGGTCAGCAGGGCGCAGTTGGATTTTATTAAAGCGCAGGTGAACAGCCACGTCGATCCCATCTATACCGAGTTTTTGAACGCGCAAAGAAGCACGTATGGATCGACTTCACCTTACATACCCAAAGGTCCCCCGTCGGGCGGAGTCATAGACTGCGGACCGGTTTCCATGCCCGACAACGGTTGCTCGGCTGAGGACGAGGACGGTAGTACCGCCTACACGCAGGCATTGCTGTATTGGATCACTGGCAATAACGCCTACGCGCAAAATGCAATCACGATCCTGAACACCTACGGGCGCAACCTCACTGGCTATACCAACGCGAATGCTCCCCTGCAAGCGGCCTGGGGATCTTCAAAGTGGGCGCGGGCGGCTGAGATCATCCGCCACAGCAATGCCGGCTGGTCGGCGGCCGACGCCCAGACCTTTGGCACCATGATGAACAATGCCATGCTGCCCCAAATCATCAATGGGCGCGGTGGCAACGGCAACTGGGAGCTGAGCATGATCGAGGGTATGCTCGGCATCGCGGTTTATAACGATGACCCCAACCTGTTCAATCATGCAATTACCTTCTGGCACCAGCGCGTGCCGGCTAACTTCTATTACTTTCCCATTGATGGACCGAACCCCGTGCCGCCTCCGCGCGGAACGCTGAACTGGAATGGGCAGACCGTGTTCAATAACAGCGTCAACGGCGTATCCCAGGAAACCTGCCGCGACTTTGGACACACCGAGTACAGCATCGCAGCAACCATGAATGCTGCTGAGACCGCCCGTATTCAGGGCGTAGATCTCTACGGATCAGAGAAGCCGCGATTGGAAGCGACGCTGGAGTTTCATGCCCGCTATCTATTAGGCAATCCCGTGCCCAGTTCGGTTTGCGGTGGACACGTAACTCTGGTTTCGCACCCAACGTTTGAAATTGGCTACAACAACTATCACAACCGCCAGGGAGATTCATTGCCGCTGACATTGCAATGGTTGACCACTGGTGTCAGGACGCAGTCAGTAGAAGTTGACCACCACATGATGGTCTTTGAGACTCTCACTCACGGCGCCGATGCCGGTACAGCACCGCAGCCAGATTTCTCGCTGTCGGCGTCGCCCGGTTCGCAAACCATCACCGTGGGGGGCAGCACCAGCTACACCGCGTCGGTAAATCCGCTCAATAGTTTCACAGCAAGCGTAGCGCTTACGGTGAGCGGCCTGCCTTCGGGAGCCACGGCCAGCTTCAATCCAAGCTCGATCAGCGGGGGCACGGGATCTTCTACCCTGAGTATTACCACCAACAACACAGTGGCGTCGGGCAACTATACGCTGACCATTAGGGGCACCAGCGGCAGCACATCGCACACTGCAACTGTGATGTTATCCATCAACGCACAGGCTGACTTCACCTTGTCGGCGAACCCGACTTCGCGGTCGGTGACCGTCGGGAGCAGCACCAGCTATACGGTGAGCATAGGCGCGCTCAATGGTTTCAGCGGAACTGTAGCCCTGAGCGTGAGCGGAGCGCCGGCAGGAGCCACAGCCACACTGAGTCCAACCTCGGTGAGCACGTCTGGATCCTCGACCCTGAGTGTCACCACCAGCAGTTCGACGCCGACCGGGCCCTACACGCTGACCATCACAGGCATCAGCGGCAGTCTGACGCACACGGCCAGCGTAGCCCTGCAAGTGAACCAAGTGCAGCCACCTGACTTCACGGTGTCAGCATCCCCGAGTTCGTTGACGGTGACGGCAGGCAACAGCACCAGTTCCACGGTGACCGTCGGCGTCGTGAACGGGTTCAGCGGAGCAGTTGCGCTGAGCGTGAGCGGAGCGCCGG